>Ga0111538_10001345_pt1 | contig 34412 bp, 35 predicted proteins | sample SoiMethybrSBSTD1_FD_79669 | JGI IMG/M metagenome (GOLD analysis project Ga0111538, IMG submission 79669) | Bulk soil microbial communities from a Populus tree surrounding site in Tennessee, USA - Soil MetaG P. TD hybrid SBSTD1 (version 2)... | ecosystem: Environmental > Terrestrial > Soil >...
CAGCTCCATCACCAGGTAGAGCGCGCCGTCGCTTGTCTCGCCCTGGTCGAAGATCTCGATGATGTTCGGGTGCGCGAGCTTCTGTGCGGCCTTGGCTTCGCGGCGGAAGCGCTCGCGGATCACCTCGTTCCCCGCGTAGCTGTGGCTCATGATCTTGACCGCGCACGGCCGGCTGACGATACGGTGCGTGGCGCGATAAACAGTCGCCATCCCGCCCTCGCCGAGCACGTCCTCGATCTGGTAACGGCCGGCGAGCACGGTCCCGATGCGCGGATCCTTGATCTCGACCAGCGCAGCGCCGTCCAAGAAGCACGTCCTGCTGTCGGACGGGTACTTGAGGTTACACTGCGGGCAGGACTTCATCGGCCGCGGGCCCTATCCTGCGCTCGCCGTATGCGGGTTTCCAGCCCGGAACTTTCTCCTTTTGCCGGAGAACATGGTAAACGCCGCAAATCCCGTGGCCGCCGAGCGCCAGCGCAGCCTCAAAATCGAGGTCCCCACCCCGGAGCAAGACAAGCCGCGCTTCGGACGTGTCGGCGTGATCGCGGCCGTTGGCTTTCTGATCGGGATCCTGTGGCCCCGGCTCGCCGGCATCAAGCTCGTGCCAGGCGTTCCTACCGAGGGGGAAGCCCCCGCCGCTTCGGCCAGCGCCGAGCCGCTGGGCTCGGCCGAGCCGCCGCCCATGGCGAAAGGTGTCCCGGTGGAGCCGACCGAGCCGCCCAGCACCGGGCCCGCGGCGCCCCCCGAACCGAGCGATCGCGTTCGGCTTTCGGAGTCCAAGGTCGTCAGCTGTCGCGACGACAAGGGCAAAAAGGTGTCCGAGTGCGGCGCGCTCGACTTCGATTCAGTGGCGAAGGCCCGGCTGCAAGCGCTCGGAGCTTGCCCCGGTGCACCCGCTGCTCCGGGCACGCTTTCGCTGGGTTTCGAGCTCGACTTCGGCAAAAACAAGGTCGGGGACATCGAGAGCGGAAAGAGCACGACGCTCGACGCCGCTGCGGTCAAGGCGCTGCTCGAGTGCGCAAAAAAGGAATTCGCCAGCGCGTCGCTCGCCGACGTGAAACACGAGCACGCGCGCTACACCGTCTTTTACAAGCTGGAGTTTCTGGCGCCTGGGGCGGCACCGGAGTCGGAGAGCGCAGCCGGCGACGCCGGCGCTGCCGAGGCCACGGCTGCCAGTGGTCGCGCCACGGTGACGTGGGAGGTAGCGATCCTGCGTAGCCAGCCGAAGGAGGGCGACGTGGTCGCGCGCATCTTGCGCGGCACGCGCGTCGTGGTCACTGGCCGCCAGGGGGATTGGTACAAGGTTCGCTATGACGCGAAGGGCAACGAAGCCTGGGTTTTCAAGACCGCGATCGGGCTTTGAAAGGCGCGAAACCAGGGCGAAGCGCCGCGGATCGTGCTAAGTAAAGGCGTGTCCGACGACAACGGCTCGAAGCCCGAGGACGTCGCGGAGGTCGTCGGGGAGGGGCAGGACGTCGTGATCGTGCACGGCGCGACCGAGGACGGTGGGACCCTGGGCGTGCTTCGATTGCGCGACCAGCGCGTCGAGCTCGGCGCGCTGCAACGGCTCGAGCACGGCAAGCCGATTCACGGCGAGGTCGTGCGCTTGCGCCCGCGCCAGGCGTGCCCGTGGATCTGTGACGTCGAGGTCGCGATGCCCGATCCGCAGCCGCGGCGCGAAGCCAATCGCGCGGTCGCCGCGGAGCCGATGCCCGCCTCGCGGCGCGGGCCGGCCCAGGTCTCGAGCGAGAATTATCGCGCGGGGTGGGAGCTGATTTTCGGCAGCGGCCGCAAAACGCCCGCGCTGAACTGAGCTGGAAAGCTACCCGCCTGCGCCCTTGGCGGCGCAGTCGACGGTGGTTGCGGGCTTACACTGGCCGTCGGGGTGGCACATTTTGACGAGCGCCGTCTCGAAACACCCCGGCGTGGACTGCGGGCAAAGATTGCAGCGGTCACCGCATTTCTTGCCCGCGCACGGGTCGTAGCTCGCGTTGGGCGCGGGCGGCGCGGCGGGTGCGGGTGCGGGCTCCGCGACGGCGGCGGTCGTCGCAGGAGTGGCTTGCGTTGCTGCGGGCGTCGGAGCCGCTGCGGGAGCGGCAGCGGGCTGCTGGTTCGGAGGCGGACCCGTCGTGATCGTGCAGGCCGAAATCAGGGCCGAGCCGAACAGCAACCATAACTTGCGCGTCGAAAGCATGATGCACCCCTCAGCGGCGCCGGTACGGGTTTTCCAGCAGATCCTTCGGCGGCGGCCGGTAGTTACGGTACGGGTTTTCGGGCAGCGCCGGCGACGAGGCGACCGCGGGTTTGCGATACGGGTTGTCCGGCACGCTGGGTGCGAGATCTCCCTTCCAGTGACGATACGGATTCTCCGGCAGCTTTTCGGCGAGCGGCCCGTCCCAATTCCGGTAGGGGTTTTCGGGCAAGTCGCTGTCGCGCGTCGAAGCCAGCGCCACGCTCGGATCGACGACCAGCGCGGCGAATTGAGCGAGCGTGTCCAACACGTCCTGGCACCGGCCGCTCGCGCTGAAGCGCACGAGCGTCGCTTCGCCCGGCCGCTGTACGCTGATCTCGCCGCTGCTCTCGCCGCGGCGTTCAGTGACGCTGACCCTGAAAACGCGGGCCATTTCCAGCGCCGTCGCCCCGCGCGCCTTGGACGTCCGACCGAGCACGTTGCCCAGAAATGCCGCCCCCTCGCCACAACCGGACGGGGACTGAAACTCGACCCGGATCGGCTCCACGTCGCTGTTCGCGTGAAGCGGCGCGTTCTGAGTGGCGGGGCTCGGCGCCAGCCGGGCGCTCGCGGATTGCGCCAGCGCGTGCAGGCTGAACGAAACCGGTCCGATCGCTGCCGCGACTATGAGCCACGCCGTGGTGCGTGATGTGCCGCCCGCGAAAGTGCCCAAAACATTCACAGTCTACCACGAGCCCGCCCTCAGCAAAACCCGTAGCAACGCTTCGCTTTTACAGAGTTTTCGATGCTTTCCAGAAGAGGACGTTCCTTTGCGGGGGCCGCGCCCTCGGCCCCCCGGCTTCACTCACTATGCGAGCGCTTGCGAGCTTCGGCGATCGCATCGCGCAACAGATCGCCCTCGCGCAGGCACTTCCAGCAGTCTTCGAGCTCGCGTTTGCCGCAGCCGCGCTTCTCCTGCAAGCGCGCGAGCGGCATGATCGAGCGCCTGTCACCCACCAGCTTGACCTGCTCGACGAGCTTCTTCGCCTCTTCGCAGTCCGTCACTTTTCGAAGGTCGAACGCCACCGTCAGCGCGGGCCTTGCGTTGGCTCGGACTTCCTTGGTCGCGAGCAGCTCCTCGGCGAATTTTTGCGACTCTTCCTTGCTCGTGTTGCGCGTGATGACCGACCACAGCTGATCGGGGCCGAGCGATCCGGGCAACGATGCCAGCATCACCAGCATGTCGGTCGCGACTTCGCGATCGTTCGTGAGCTCGCGGATCCGCTTCTCGGTCGCCTTTTCTTCGGCGAACTTGGGGACCAGGGTGAGCTTGCGTTTGAGCTCGGCGATCTCGTGAATTTTCGCGGCGGCGCGCCCGCGGGCCAGATCAGTCGCGTCCTCCAGCGAGCGCTGGGTGGGCGGCTTGGCTTCGAGCGCTTTGATCGCTTCGGGATCGCCGGCCATCAGGCGTCCGCGCGGCGTGTCGGGCGCCGGCGCTTTCGCCACGGCGCTGGCCGAAGGCGCGGCCGACGCCGAAGCGACTGCGCTGGCCGACGGCCGTGCACTCGGTACGGAGGCGGCGTCGCGCGCGGGCATGGCCTTCGCCTTGGGCGCGAGCGCGAGCGCGGCTCCGGCTCCGGCCGCCGCGCCGACCAATAGCCCGATCAGTGCGGCAGCGACGACGGGGCCGCGGGACGGCCGCTTCATGGCCAGAAGGTCGGCGTCCGTATCCATCGAACCAGCGAGTTTAGTCGTTTCGGCGCCGTGAAGCAGGTTTTCGGCGCTAAGGTGCGGGGTCGTGACGTCGGCGCGAGTGTTCGGTGTCCTCTTTATCGGGTGGATGCTCGCGGCGTGCGACAGCGATTCGAAGCGCGCCTCCGCAGCGCCCGTAGAGAGCGCGCGCCCCGCGGCCGCCGTGGTGGTGCTCGCAGGCCGTCCGAAGCACGCGCGTTTGCCGGCGCGCGTGGCGGCGCTCGCCGAAACTGCGCTGGCGCTGAGCGCCGAAACCGGCGCGGATTTGAAGCTGCGCGTCGGTGCGAGCAAGATAGGCGGCTTGCCGGACTTGCCGCGAGCCATGGCTTGGCCGACGGTCGGCGGCCGGCCTCTGGCGTTTCTGGCGCAGCTCGATCTGAGCGAAGTGTCGCGCCACCTCGAAGGCTCAGGGCTCCCGGAAGAAGGCCTGCTCTCGTTCTTCTACGACGCGGCGCAGCAGCCGGACGGCTACCGGCCCGCGGATCGTGACGGCTTCCGCGTGTTCCATTCGAGTGGAAGTAGCAACCGCTTGTGGCGGGCAACGCCTCCGCCCGGGCTCGAGCCGCCGCCTTTCCCCGTGCGAACCCTGAGCTTCAAGACCGAGAAGAGTTACCCCGATCTCGGGTCCTACGCGGTGAGAAAGCTCGCGCTGGGAGCGAGCGAGCTCGAGGACTACCGGGAATTTTTGGCGGGACTGGCTCAGCCGTCTCCCGACCACCGTCTGCTCGGCCATCCAGAGGGGACGCTGAGCGACGTGCAGTCGAGCAGCCAGTTCGTGTCGAACGGTCTCGATCTCAGCGAAGGCGTCGGCGAGGACGATGCTCGTGCCCGGGCGCTCGAGCCAGGCAGCGGCGACTGGCGGCTCCTGCTGAAGCTCGACTCGGACGAAAAGGCCGGCATGGATTGGGGCGAGGGAGGCCAGCTCTACTTCATGATCCGCCGCCAGGACCTGCAGGCGAAAAATTTCAAAGCCGTCTGGTTGATTCTCGACACAGATTGAGCGGGCGCTCACTCGGCCGGTGCACGCACCGCGGGCACGCTCCGGGAGCGCCGTCGCTCTTCGGCGTATTCGGCCTCTTCGCGGCCGTCGCCCGGGCCGAGGAGCACCGCGGCCCAGCGCAGGTCCTCGGTATTCGCCATCACGATCTTCACGACCATCGTCAGCGGCACGCTGAGCAGCGCCCCCACGGGTCCGAGCAGCCACCCCCAGAGCACGATCGACAACATCACGACCAGCGGAGACAGCCCGAGAGCGCGCCCGAGCACCTTGGGCTCGACCACGTTGCCGATCAGGTTGTGGATCACGAACAGGCCGACCAGGACGCCGAGCGCGCTGGCCGGACCGAGCTCGAGCAGCGCGATCGCGGTCGGTCCGACCGTCGCCAGGAGCGACCCGAACACGGGAATGTAGTTCAGGGTGAAGGTGACCAGGCCCCAGAGCACCGGATTTTCCACGCCGAGCAGTGCGCACCAGCAGCCGCAAACCACGCCCATCGCTGCACTGATCCAGGTCTTTACCAGCAGGTATTTCTGCACTTCCTCGACCGTGCTGCGCGCCGCGAGCAGGCGCTGCGGCCGCCAGTGGAGCGCGTGCGCGAGCTTGCCGTTGAAAGTCGCGGCTTCGAGCAGGATGAAGATCGCGACGAACAGCACGATGCCGAGCGACGACAGCGTGGCCGGCACCTCCGCGACCGCTTCGGCGATCGAGTTTTCACTGAGCCTGCCCGGATCGAACCGCAGCACCATCGGGGCAAAACGCGCGAGCCGGTTCGCCGCGAGCCAGCCCACCAGATCCTGTTTGAACGTCCCGAGCGAGCGCTCGAGGCGTGGCAAGGAATCGGTCAGGTCGCTGGCGGCCACCGCGGCCAGCGCGCCGAAGCCGATGATTCCCGCCAGCACCAGCAGGATCGCCAGCGTGACCGCGACCGCCGTCGGAAAACGCGCACGCTGCAGACCGTGAACGATCGGCGCCGTCGACGCGGCGACGCACGCCGCGACCAACAGTGGAACCAAGAGCGGCGCGGCCCACTTGAGCCCGGCGGCAACGATCACCACGCCCGCCATTGCCAGCACTGCACGCGTTCCGACGCCTAGCCTTCCTTCGGCCACGTTCAAACGACTGGCAATCGCTGTGCCAGAAAACCCCCGAGTTGTGGCCAAATGGATGAGTGCGGCGGGCGGGACGCGAAGCCAAATTGCCCCGCCGAGAGGCGCTTTGACGCGACGTTTTGGAACAGGTGTCACGGCATCACGCGAGCCGGCGCCGGTCGCAGGGAACTTTCGCGCTCGAACCGGGTGTCGCGACCGAGCTCGGCCAGGGCGCGCTCGAGCCAGCCCTGACTCGCCAGCGGCCGAAGCCGCGTCTCACCGTCGTTGATCTCGAGGCCGAAGTTCACGAGATCGGTCATGAGGAGAAAAGCGCCGCGATCGTTGCCGCGGACGCGCACCCAGCGCCCGCGTGCTCGCACGGCATCGGTGCGGGCTCGTTCCAGACCGACGTCGATGCCGTCGCGATCGACGCCGAGTACCGCGCCGACCTCGAGATCGGAGAGGTCGAGCACGCCGGCCGCGGTCCCGGCCAGGCCTTGTGGTTCGATGCCCAGCGCCTCCATCACGGGCTTGGCGTCGGGGAAGCCTGCCGAGAGCTGGATCGTCGCGCGCTCCGGAACCAGGCCCGAAAGCGGCACCGACTTCGAGCTCGCACGCAACCAGCCGAAACCGGTGTCGCCGTCGCGGGTGCGCAGGCGACCGCGCTCGATGGTGACGGTCGCGCTTTCGAGCGCGCCCTTTTTCCCGAGCACGTCGGGTTTCCGCAGCGACATCTCGAAGTTTCCCGTCGCGTCGATTGCGACGCCGTCCCACGAGCACCGGGCGCCCTCGAAACTCAGCTTGACCCGGCCGCGCAGTGCCCCGTGCGCCTCGAGCTCGGCGTGTGCGCTGCCTATCGCCGATCCACCACGGAGCTTCAGCTTTTGCGGTGCGACGCGCTCCAGGCTGCGCAGATCCTCGGCGCGGATCCGTGGAACGTCCAGGAGCCCGCCCGACGCCTCGAACCGTCGATGAAGTGCCGGCGCATGGGTTTCGAGCTCGAGCCGCGGGCGCTCGGCGACCACCGGCACCCCCACACGCGCCCAGGTATCGCTCCAGGCCAGGCTCGAAGCCGACAGCAAGAGCCGGCCTCGGTTCTCACGCGTGACCTCGAGCCGCAGCTCGGCGTCTCCGTGAAGTCTCTGGTGCGAGGCGTACACCTCGAGCCGCCGCGCCGAATACCTGACCGAGCTCGCCTGCAGGAGCTCGCCGTGATCGAGCTGGGCGTCGATCGCGATCGGGCCGGCGCCCTCGCGGATCACGACTTGCTCCGGTTCGATCAGGGTGTCCAGAAAGTCGAGATCTTCCAGCTCGGCGTTCAAATGAACGCGGCCGGAGATCTCTTGAAAGACGCCCTTGCCCGTCAGCCGCTCGAGGTCCATGTCCTCGATGCTGGTGGTGATGTGCGCGCTGAAATCGCGAGCCACGCGCTCGTTCGGGCCGGCGTAGAGCGGCCCCGGTTCGAGCAAAAGGCCCGCTTCGACCCGCAGCCGGCGCCGTGGCTCGAGTCGAAAGCGGCCCGTGGCATGCCCGGCGCCGGGCGAGCGAAACTGCTGAATCCAGAGCTCGTCGACGCGAGCGTCGACGCCGCTCAAGTCAATCGTCCAGAGCTTGCCGTGTGATTCTGGCGCTGCTTCGACGAGAAGCGGGGGGCTCGGAAATCCTTCGATCGGGGGCAGCGCCCGCACCATCGCCGGATGTTCAGCGGGCGCGCTGAGCTTGTGCCGGAATCTGAATTTGACGCCGTCCGCGTCGACGTGCGTGGCGCGGAAGGTATGGCGCAACAAGCTCGTGAGCGCGACGTCCGCTTCCAGGTCGTTGATCCGGAGCTCGAACTCTACGTTCGCGTCCTGGAACCGCAGCAGCAGGTTCTTGGCGTAAATCCGGCCGGGCCACGGCGACCAGGCGCTTTCGTAGCCGATCTTCAGCGCCTGTTCGTCCGCGTTGATCCAGCGCGGCAGCCACGCGCCGATGATCACATTGGCAATCAGCAAGTAGGCGATCTCGATCGATAGGGCGATGGTGAGTGCCACCCGCGCCGCCGCTGCGAAGCCGCTGCGCTGTGGGCTTCGCCAGCGCGCGTTCATGGCGCGTCGCGCCCCGCGTCCGGCCCGGGGGTACCTGCGCTGCTCGGCGCGGCCGGCGCCATGCTCGGCACCGGGCTCGCCTCGTGCTGGGGCGTGGATCGAGCCGAACTCAGCCACTGTGCAGCGCCGACCAGGGCACCGGCCACGGCGGCGAGCACGAAGGGCCAGGCCCTGAAGCGACGCGTGCGGCGTACGGCGCTGGCTTCGCGCGGGTCCGCCGCCGGGCTCTTGCGCGACCGCGTTGGAAGGATCAGGGGCAGCGGCGTGGTGCCGCTGTCGCGCACGCTGCGGGCCAGGATCCGCTCGGCGCGCGAGGCGAGAGCGCGTGCAGCATCGGGTGCGAACGGCCCGAGGGCCTGCGCCAGCTCCGCGACCGTCGAGAAACGCTCTTCGCGCCGCTTGCTCAAGCAGCGCAAGATCACCGCTTCGAGCTCCGGCGGCACGTCGGGCCGGAGCTGGGACAGCGAATCCGGCTGCTCGCGCAGCACCTTGACGCAGATCGCGGCCAGCGTTTGCCCATCGAACGGCGGCCGGCCGGCGATCAGCTCGTACAACACCGCGCCGAGCGACCACACGTCCGAGCGATGGTCGACGGTTTCCGGCGCGACCATTTGCTCGGGCGACATGTAGTTGGGCGAACCGATGCCGCGCGTGGGATCGGTGTAGCCCTTCTCTTCCACCGAGCGCTGTTTGGAGATGCCGAAATCGAGCACCTTGAGCACCGGCGACCCGTCCGGAGCGCGGATCAAAAACAGGTTTTCCGGCTTGAGATCGCGGTGGACGATCCCCTCCGCGTGCGCCTCGGCGATCGCTTCGCAGATCTGGAGCAGATAGTGGACGGCTGTCGAAACCGGCAGCGATCCCGAGCGGCGCAGCACCGTACAAAGATCCGCACCGTCCAGGTATTCCATCACCAAATAAGGGATGCCGTTGTCGAGGCGTCCAGAGTCGAGCACGCGCGCCACGTGCTGGCCGCGGAGCTTCGCAGCCGAACGCGCTTCATTCAGAAAACGCGCCACCGCCTCCTCGTTGTGCCGGAGCTCGGGACGCACGAACTTGATCGCCACGCGCTGGTCGAGATCGACATGGACGCCGTCGAACACCATCCCCATGCCTCCGACCGCCAAGAGATCGCTCACGCGGTACTTCCCCGCAACCATCGCTCCCTTCGGTGCGATGACGCGAACTTGCTCTCTTAGCTGGCTATCGTGGGGGATGGACCTGGGCTTCGACATCGGGTTCGATTTTCGCGGGAGACGCGACCTGCAAAGGCTGGGCCCTAGCGTGACTCAAGCGGCGCCCGCTCGCCGCCGTGAACCGGTGCTGCTTGCTGACACGCTCCACGACACGAGCGTCTCGGCGTGGCCGTTTTGTTGACGCGGCCGGCCGATACCGGCGTGCTCGCGGTGAAAAGCACGGAGGACGTGCTCAAAACGACCAGGTGCGACGTGAGGCTGGCGCGGTGGTTGCTACGAGCGGGGTGAGCCACGGCAGCGCGCCGCGATTGGTACGGCCTGCCGGAAACTCCAGACTCCTGAAGGAGGAGACGAGATGAAGCTCGTGAGCCCCGCGGTTTCGCTCTCTGCCCTGACGCTGATGCTGATGGGGTGCGGAGCGAGCACGCCCACGCCCTCGACCACGGAAGCCAAGTCGGCGATCAGCGCAGCCGAAGCGACTGGCGCGGCCGGCGACCCGCAGGCGGCGCTGCACCTGAAAATGGCGGAGGACCAGGTCCGAGCCGCAGAAGCGCTGATTGGCGAAGGCGACATGGGTGAGGCGCAGCTGGTGCTGGAGCGCGCCAAGGTCGATGCGCAGCTGGCGCAGGTGCTGACGCGTCGTGACCAGATGCGCGGCCGCGCGCAGCAGGCAGAGCAAGAGATCGAACGTCTGCAGCAAAGCGCGCGGCCCTAGCCCGCCACGCGGCCGGCACGAAAGGATCGAGAAGGAGGCCCAAGATGATCAGGATCAGGTCGGGACTCGTGGTGTTCCCGCTGTTGTTCACGCTAGCCGGTTGCGCCAGTACCCAGCCGTCGCCCGAGCTCGTGGATGCTCGTCGTACCTACGATCAGGTGCGCTACTCGAACGCGAGTCAGTACGCACCGGCGCGCGTACTTGCCGCCAAACAGGCTCTCGAGCAAGCCGAGGTAGCGCACGAAGACGACGCGGGCTCCTTCGAGGAGCGCAGCCTGGCTTACATTGCTCAACGCAAGGCGACGATGGCCGCGGCGTATGCGGACACGGAGCGCGCGCGGCGCGAATACGTGGCGGCCGATCAACGCTACCGCCAGCTGCAGGAGCAGTTACGGATCCAGGCGCAGCGGGAAGCCGAAGCGTCGCAGGGAAGTCTCGGCACCGCCCGCCAGGAGCTCGCGGCTCAAGGTCGGCAGATTCGCGATCAGCAACAGCAACTGGCAGCGAGCCAGGCCGAGCTCGAGCTGCGCCGCGCGGAGCTCGAAAAGGAGCGCCGTGCGCGAGAGCTCGCGGAAAAGAGCCTCGCCGAAATCGCGACCATCAAGCAAGAGTCGCGCGGCATGACGATCACGCTCGAAGGTGAAGTGCTGTTTCCGAGCGGTGAATCGACGCTGCTCCCGCTCGCGCGGCAGCGGCTCGATCGCGTTGGCGACGTGCTGAAGGAACTCGCTCCGGACAAGACGATTCTGGTCGAGGGCCACACCGATTCGCGCGGTTCGGCGCAGCTCAACGAACGGCTGAGCCAGGATCGCGCCGACTCGGTCCGTGAATACTTGATCGGTCGCGGCATGGCGCCCGAGCGCTTGCGGGCGGTGGGCCGAGGCGAGAGCGAGCCGCTCGTGAGCAACGACAGTCCCGAGGGCCGCGCCAACAATCGGCGCGTCGTGCTCGTCGTACAAAACACGAAGAGTGGAAAGTCCGAGCAGCCGACACGCGGTCAAAGCGGATCGTCGAGTCCGTAACTCTACCAACGGCCAACGAGGGCTGCGCCACGGCCGCTGCTGCACCGCCGTGGCGCATTGCGACGCATCGAAACCGGCAAAAATCGAGCGTGGGCTGCGGCGGCAGCCCCTGGCACGCTCACTGCTACACGCGCCATCGGCGTTGAAAACGCCCCAGGCGCGTGCGGTCCTCCACTTTGTTGCGGCCGCGCGAACAAGGAGAGGACCGATGTTGCGATACTTCACCGCTATTGCTTGTGCTGTGTCCGCGATCTCGCTTGCGGCTTGCGGAGACGAGGCCAAAGACGAGATTCGAAACACGGTAAACTGCGCGAAAATCTGCGGGCGCTACTCCGAGTGCGTCGCAGAAATCGACGTCTCGTCCTGTACCGATCGCTGCGAGGACAACGCCGACGCCAACGCGACCTACGCGTCCCAAGCATCGTCCTGCGACTCCTGTACGGGCGACGACAAGGCTTGCGCCGAGATTCAGGGCTGCTGGGGTTCGTGTCCCGTCGTCGCAGTGCAGGACTGAACCACCCGGACACACGACAATGTGCCCCGCTGTCACATCGTTGTCGCTGATTGCAGCGCTGCCGGCGACTGAGTGCGGAAGCGAGATTCCGGCACGGCGCCTGCATTTGAGCGATTTTCGTCGGCGCTTCAGCCGGCCTTTGGAGGTGATTCGATCATGCTGCGTTGGGCGTTGATATTTTTCATTCTGGCCCTGGTCGCTGCGTTTTTTGGATTCGGCGGCATCGCCGCTAGCGCAGCTTGGATTGCGAAGCTTTTGTTCTTCGGCTTCTTGATCGTCGCCGTGGTCATGCTGATCAGCAATCTGTCTCGAGGGCGCGCGATCTAGCGCCCGACGAGTTGCCGCTGAAACGAATGTGAATCGATTACTACGAGGAGTCGTACATGGACTGGAACCAAGTCGAAGGAAAGTGGCGCGAGATCAAGGGCAAGGTCCGCTCCAAGTGGGGCAAGCTCACCGACGACGATCTGGAGACCGTGGCTGGTAAGAAAGACGCCCTGCTCGGGCGCCTCCAGCAGCGCTACGGCTACAAGCGCGATCAAGCCGAGAAGGAAGTGGACAGCTGGATCAACACGCTTTGATCCGACCCGCGAGCCGAGCCCCGTCACGCTCTAAAGACCACGCGATGGGGCTCGCCGCCGCGCTGCGCGGGAAAAACCCGACGTGCAGCGCGGCGCTGCGGGTTGTATAGATGCGAGAGCCATGCTGGACGTACTCGTGGTCGAAGACGACACCGACTCGCGGGAGATGCTTTGCGAGATCATTCGTGCGCTCGGTCATCGCGCCTACGGCGCGGCCGATGCGGACGAGGGACTGGCGCTCGCGACCCGCACGCCGCCGCAGATTGCGTTCGTCGATCTCGGGTTGCCCGGCCGCGACGGCTGTGCCTTCGCCCGCAGCGTGCGCCAGGAATCGAGTTGCGCCAGCGCCTATCTCGTCGCGCTCACCGGTTACGGCAACCCCGAAGACAAGGCGGCGACGCGGGCCGCGGGCTTCGATCAGCATCTGTTGAAGCCGGTCGGCATCGAGAGTGTTCGCGCCGCGCTTCAGGCGGCCTCGGCGCGGCAGCACTAAACGGGCGAGTTCAGCTGGACGGCCAGTTGGCAACGATTGCCGTATCACCCTTGTTCGACTGCTCGACGTCGATCCAACCGCTGTGTTCACGCACCACGCCGAAGCACACGCTGACGAGCTGCGCATGATCGATATTCACGTGTTCCGGCAAATTCCACGGCTCGTACGGGCTCGCGAAGACATCGTCGGAAAGCCGCGTGTCGACGAAGCGTACCCGGAAGCGCACGGTTTTTCCCGGGCTGGCGCGGCCGCGTTCGGTCGCTGGCGGCTCGGCGTGCTCACAGCGGACGTCGAGCTCGATCGAGCCGGCGGGAGCGACGATCGAGAGGCCGAGCGAGATCAAATCCACCAGGACCAGCAGCGCCGCCGTGCGAGGCAGGGTCGCGTTCGGCAGCTCGGCGGGCTGGGACCGGATCGTGACCCGGCGCGCCCGAGCCAGCTCTTCGTAGACGGCGGCCGCAGTCTTCTGCACCTCGACGGGCGAGCACGAGACGCGAGCGATCGAATCGGTGCGAAGCCACTTCAACATTTGCTGGATTCGTGCGACCAGGCTTTCCACCTGGCGCTCGATCACGGCCGCGTTGTTGGCCGCTGGCTCGGAGCGCGCTTCACCGGAAGCCTGCGAGATCAGGGCGGCGCGGCCCGCGATCACGTTCAGCGGCGTGCCCACGGCGTGCGCGAGCGCGCTGGCGATGCGCCGCATCCCGGCGCGTCGTTCCGCCTGCCGCAAGAGCTCGGCCAGCTCGAGCGCTCCTCCGTCGTCCGCGCTTTTATCGCCCCCGCCGGTCGCTGCAATTTGATTGGAGATGGTCATTGCTTCGAGGTGACGATACCGGGCGCGAGCCCTGGTTGTGCGGCGACTTAGCAATGGATATGCCCGGAGGAGCCAACGTCGTGAGCGCTCTCTAGGACGGTCCGAGTGTGGACTATTGCCTCGCCATGTGGCGATACTGCTGTGGCATTCCCACCCAGAGGGGCAAGCTTGTGCCGGTCTTTCAGAAAAAATAGTGAATAATTTCGTGGATTTGATTTCCCGTGGCAGAGGCGTCGGCATGAAGAGTGCACAGGGGCATGCCCGATTGCCCGCTGGGGCACGTGGCCTCGGCAAAATTCCAGAGATGAGACTGCCAGAGATGAGACTGGAGGCTGACAGATGAGTGGACGTGTTCTTGTGGTCGATGACGACCAGGGCATGTGCGAGCTTGCCGCGGAAGGCCTCGGTTCGCGCGGCTACGAGGTCGTCTGGCGTGTTTCGGCGGACGAGGCCCTCGAGCTGCTCGAGCGTGAGGATTTCGACGTCGTGCTGGCCGACATCCACCTCGACGGGATGAGCGGTCTCGAGCTGTGCGAGCGCGTGCTGGCCCGCCGCCCCGACGTGTGTGTGGTGGTGATGACGGCGTTCGGAAGCCTCGAAGGCGCAATCGGCGCGATTCGCGCCGGTGCCTACGACTTCGTGATCAAGCCGGTTTCGATGGACGCGCTGGCGATCGCGCTCGAGCGCGCGACGCAGCACCGCCAGCTCCGTGCAGAGCTGAAGCGTTTGCGCAAGCGCGTCGAGTCCCAGGAGCTGCCGAACATGGTCGGCGATAGTCCGGCCATGAAGCGGGTGAGCGACCTGGTATCGAGAGTCGCGGACAGCGATGCGAGCGTGCTGATCACCGGCGAGAGCGGCACCGGCAAGGAGCTGATCGCGCGGGCGATTCACGATAGAAGCGGGCGCAAGGGTCCGTTTCTGGCGATCAACTGCGCGGCCGTGCCGGAAACCTTGCTCGAAAGCGAGCTGTTCGGCCACGCGCGCGGGGCCTTCACCGACGCGCGAGCCGCACGCAAGGGTTTGTTCGTCGAGGCCAACGGCGGCACGCTGTTTCTGGACGAGATCGGAGAAATGGCGCTGGGCATGCAAGCCAAGATCCTGCGCGCCCTGCAGGAGCGCAGCGTACGCCCGGTCGGGGAGTCGATCGAGGTGCCGTTCGACGCTCGCATCATCACCGCGACCAATCGCGATCTGGAAGGCGACGTATCCGACAAGCGTTTCCGCGAGGACCTGTATTATCGGATCAACGTGGTGCGCGTCGAAATCCCTCCGCTGCGCGCACGCGGCAACGACGTGCTCCTGCTCGCGCAACACTTCCTGTCGCGGGCGGCCGGACGCAGCGGAAAGCCGGTGAGCCGCCTGGGGAGCGCTGTCGCGGAGAAGCTGATCTCGTACGACTGGCCAGGCAACGTGCGCGAGCTGGAAAATTGCCTCGAGCGCGCCGTCGCGCTGGCGGCTTACGACGAGATCACCGTCGAAGATCTGCCGGTCAAGGTGCGCGATCACAAGGTCAGCGCGGTGCTGCCGGTGGCCGAGGATCCGATGGAGCTGCCCAGCATGCAGACCGTGGAGGACCGTTACATCCAGCGCGTGCTCAAGGCAGTCGGCGGCAACAAGACGCTCGCCGCGAAGATCCTGGGCTTCGATCGGCGCACGCTGTACCGCAAGCTCGCGCGCCAGGCGGTCTCGTCGTCCTCGAACGGAAGCCCGCTGCGCGAAGCTGCGGCGGCGCGCTGAAGCTGCGCAAAAATCCTCGGCTCGAAACCAGAACGTGCGGCCGGCGCCACTCCGGGCTTCGGTGTGGCGCCGTGCTGCGTTCGATCGCTAGCCTCGGCACCGACCGTCTCAACGTGGCGGAAGGCACCGCGCGCCGGCGGACTGCGGATTGACACCCACTTCAGGCGTCGCCGCTCGCAAGTGGCCGTGGAGAGACCGAAAAACTAGAATCGAAAATACGAATGGAGACCACAGAGCCGCCGTGGCACGAACTCTGCACAGCTTTGGCAGGTAGGGGTCAGTGAACCAGCCATCTCATGCCGGGCCCGTGGCGTCGTCGGATGCCGGTGGCGCCGATCGCGGTGCGGAGGAAGACGACGTCTCCGGCGCGCGGCCGATCCGGCCGCGAGTGGAACGGGCTGCCGAACCGGTTGCTCGTAACCGTGCGGGGGCGGATTCCGAGGCGTATCGACCGGGCTCGGTGATCGCCGGCAAATACGAACTGATTCGCGTGATCAGTCAAGGCGGAATGGGATCGGTGTGGATGGCGCACCACCAGACGCTGCAGATCGAGACCGCGATCAAGCTGATCCGGCCCGGCTTGCGGGCGGAAACCTTGACCGAGCGCTTCATCAACGAAGCGCGCGTCGCAGCGAGCGTCGAGCACCCGGGGATCGTCAGCGTTTTCGATCTCGGTGTGACCGAACGGGGCGATCCCTTCATCGTGATGGAGCTGCTCAAGGGCGAGGATCTGCGCGAGCTTTTGCGCCGCGCGCACCGGCTGGATCCGCTGCGCGCGGTCCAGCTGCTTTTGCCGGTCGCCGACGCGCTGGCCACGGCCCATGCGCGCGGCATCGTCCACCGCGATCTCAAACCGGAGAACGTGTTCGTGGTCGGCTTCGAGCAACGCCTCCAGCCCAAGATCGTGGATTTCGGCATCGCCAAGCCGAGCTGGGCGACCGAGCGACGCTTGACTCGAACCGGCACGGTGATGGGCAGCCCCGAGTACATGTCGCCGGAGCAGGCGCAAGGCCGTGAAGACGTCGACCAGCGCGTCGACGTTTGGTCTTTCTGCATCGTGCTCTACGAGTGTCTCGTCGGGCGCACGCCGTTTTCCGGCAGCTACGAGACGACACTCAACGACATTCTCGAAAAGCCGATTCTTCCAATCACCGTGCTCGGCATCGGTGAGCCCGAGCTGTGGTCGATCATCGAGCGCGGCTTGGCCAAGCAGCGCGAGCATCGCTGGCAGGACATGCGTTCGCTTGGGAAAGCGCTGGCGGAATGGCTTTTGAACCGCGGCGTGGACGAGGACGTTTGCGCACATTCGCTGCGGGCCACCTGGCTCCGCACTCCGGCAACGAGTTCGCAGGCCGGCCGCGGCGTGGGGCAGGGCGCTCGCGGTGCCGACTCAGCCGGCCGACCTTCGCCGGTCGCGCTGGAGGAGGCCGTGACCTTGCAGGTACCTGCTGCTTTTGCGGCTGGCAGTGCCGGAGTCGACCCGGCTCCGCCGGCGGTTGCAAGCGCCAGCGTGCGGCCGCGGCGCGGGGTTTCGGGACGAATGCTCGCGCTGGCGCTGACCTTGTTCGGAATCGGCTGTGCCGGCGGATCGGCATGGCTCGGCGCCGCTCTGGTTTTGCCGGTGCCGCCGGCGATCTCGGGCAAGGCTTTGCCGTCGCTGCGCGAGCTCGCCGAACGCACGCACGCGACGCCGTCCGCTGCTGCTTCAGGGTCGCAGCGGACCGGCGCGACGGATCTGCGGCGCTGAGGCGCGTAGCGCGATGCGGCTTTTGACGCGCAGAGCGACCTTCGCTGCTTCGGCCAGCTCCCTCAAACGAAACGGTTTGTCGAGCACCGCCGTTGCGCCGAGCAAGCGAGCTTGCCGCCGCGTGGCCGCGTCACCGAATGCGGTGACCACCACCGCCGCCGCGCCTGGAAATCGCGGGCCGATCCGGGCCAGGGCGGCGAGTCCGTCACAGCGCGGCATGTCGACGTCGGTCACGATCAAGAAAGGCTCGTCGAGCTCCCCGGCGCAATGAAGCAGCTCGACGCGCTCCAAGAGCTCGAGGCCGTCGCGGGCTGCCACGACGCGGTAGCCGTTGTGCTCCAGCCACGCCACGATCAGCCGCCGGCCCGCGTCATCGTCCTCCGCGACGATCGCCAGCGGTGCGCCGTTCCTTGGACAGGAATCCATGGCGGGGGCGGACCGTGCAAATCGCGAGCCCGAATCAGGCCGCTCTGCGCGGTCCGCGGCATCAGCGCTCGAGGCATTTTGACGCACTTGCGCACTCCCGCCGCGAGACATAGCGAGCACGAGAGTAGTCAGTGACGCCGCGCGATCCTGTCAAGGTGAGCGGCTCGAAGCGAGGGACCGGTCGGCCCGTGCGCAGTGCGCGGTGCTGGCACGAGCCGTGCTTTATGAGCGGCCGGAGGTCCCAAATCGATGATGGGCAGTGCAGCCGCAGAATCCTCGCCGGAAGCCGCCAAGATCGTCGTGGTCGAAGTGGACAGCACGTGGCAGCCGCGCACGGCCGAAGCCGGAGCCATGGTGATCAGCCAGCGTCCGCACGAGACTCCGCGCCAGCTTTCGAGCCGCGTGATGAAGCAGATCGAGGTGATTGCCCGGGGTGGGCGAACACTGGAGCGTGCCGTGCTCGCAACGAGTGAGTCGGTCGCCGACGATGCGGTTGCGGCCCGTTACGCAATCGTCCGCGCTCTGTTGACGAGCGGCGTACTGGCGCCGGGGGCGCGCGTGGTCCTGGCCGGGGACGACCGCCTGCCCGCCGTGGCCCGCCACGGGCTCCTGGGGTTGGCCGGTGCGGTGATATCGGAGCTCAGCGGTCTGCCGTTTCAGTTCGACATTCGGCTGGGTGGCGTCGTCGAAACCGACGGTGCTCCCACCACGGCTTGGCAAGACGTTCCGACCGCGTGACCGCTCAAAGATCCACACCCGCCCGCAGAGCCTTGTTTTCACACTCGAAACGGTGGAAGCCGACGAGCCTTGCGGTTTTTCCCGAAGCCGCTCCGAAATTCTCGAGCAAAAAGCGCGAGCAGGGCTCGCCGCTCAGCTTGATGGTCCGATTCTCGGGCCCTTCGCTGCTGACGCTGTCGGGTTTTTTACCCTGCTCTCGCAAGAACTCCGCGTACTGACGTACGAACGCGGAGCGGGCGGTAGCTTGAAGCGCTTCGCGCTCGGCGGGAGTCGCCGCGCTGCTCAGCAACGCTTGCGCTTCAGCGCCGTCGCAGTCTTTGCCGACGTAGCAGATCTTGAGCGCTGCCTGGATGCGTTCGGCTGGAGTGGCAGTGGTATATTTCGCAGCGAGCTCGTCGCTCTTTGCCGCGGCGGTTGCCGGTTTCTCGGGCTCGGAACGGCTGCAGCCCAGCGCGAAGAGCAGTGTAAGCCCGAGCAGCAGCGAACGGCGAACCGCTGTCATGAGTCGTGCGCAACCACGCGGTTACGTCCGGTCTGCTTGGCGCGGTAGAGGCGCGCGTCGGCGAGCCCGAGCAGGGTCACCTTGTCGCGGCGCTCGCCGCAGCAGCGGAGCGACGCCACTCCCGCGCTTACGGTCACACGAATCTCGCGCCCGTCAGCGACGGCTTTCGAGCCGTTGACGAGCTGGCGCAGCCGTTCCGCCATCACCGTGGCTTCATCCACGCCGATCCCGCGCGCGATCGCCAGAAACTCCTCCCCGCCGTAACGGGCAATCACGTCCTCCGTGCGGATGCCGGCGCTCAGCGTCGCCGCGACGTTCTTGAGCACGGCGTCGCCCGCCAGGTGTCCGTAGTCGTCGTTGACGCGTTTGAAGTGGTCGACGTCGACCAGAATCACCGAAAGCAGCGCATTGTGACGCACGGCATAGGCGAGCTCTGCGTCCAGCCGCTGGTCCAGCTGCTTGCGGTTCGCCACTCCAGTCAGGGGATCGCGCGTCGTCGCTTCGTAGACGCTGCGCAGCGCTTGCTCCTCGGCCTCGTCGACCAGAGCGAAGCGCAGCGTGGTCGAAGCGCCCAGGCGAATCCGATCGCCGTCGCTGAGGCGCACCGGCTGATCGACGCGTCGATCGTTGATCGCGCTGCCGTTGGTCGAGCCCTTGTCGGCGAACATCCAATTTCCGACCACGCGCACGATCTGGGCATGGACGCGGGACAGACTCGAATCGTCGATGCGGGCGTCGCACTCCTCGGATCGCCCGAGCGTGAGCGAACCGTCCTTCACTGGAATCACCCGGCCCAGCTGGGGCCCGCTCATGATGACCAGCACCGCCCGCGAACGGACGGCAGGCGCCGGGACGCTGGCCACGAGCGTACGCATCGACCCATCGTCGGCCGGCGGCGCGCTGCTCCGAGCCTGGTCGTCCACCATGGGGCCTCAGATCAACTCACAGCGCACGCCGCGAGTAAAGCCGAACCTCAGCTGTCTCGTTGTCGGTTGGGGCCGCAGTCCCGTCGTCGGTTGGGGCCGCAGTCCCGTTGTCGGTTGGGGCCCCGGCCCCAACTGGTACTTTACTGCTGCTTACAGGCTCTCACATCGGGACAGGCGCCCGCGTCAGCGCTTGTCGCGGCGGGGATTTTGCCGACACTCGGCGCAAATCCCGTAAAGCTCGTGCTTGTGATGGCGCACTTCGAAGCCGTGCTGGGCGGCGACGCGCTCCTGCAGCTCCTCGATCAGCGGCTCCTCGAACTCGGCGATGCTGCCGCACTCGAGGCAGATCAAATGGTCGTGGTGGGCATCTTCGTCGGCGAGCTCGTAGCGGGTGTGCCCGTCGCCGAAGCGGCGCTCGCTGACCACGCCGCTCTCCGCCAGCATCCGCATCGTTCGATACACCGTGGCGTAACCGATGTGGGCATCGACGGTGCGCACGCGTTCCAGCAGCTGATCGATGGTGATGTGTTCGGTCGTGTCGAAGAAGGTTTCGATGATCAACCGCCGCTGCTCGGTCGAGCGCAACCCGCGCTTCGCCATGTAAGCGTCGAGATCGCGCCTCAGCCGTTCCACGTCGGGGGGCCGCAGGGGATGTCCAGAATCGGGGCTCGAGGCCTCCCCACTCTTCACCCTTGCCATATCCCCCTCGGTCGCCGCGCGGTCAAGCACCGAAGCTAACCGGCCTTTACCGCTCGATTCTTGGCGCTCGATTCGCGGGTGCGTCACATGGCTCGTCCCGGCTGAAGGGCCGGGGGCTCAGGGGTCAGGTGCTCCGGAGCCGGAGCACCGCCAGCAAAGTGCCGGCAAGACTCGCGATCGGCGCGACCGCCGGCGGCGCGATCGAAAAAGCGACGGCAAGGACGGCAGCCGCGGCGGGTGCGAGCGCCAGGGTCAGCCCTACCCGCGCATCATCGCGACACTGATGGGCCAGGCGGATCGCGAAGGCCGCATCGCGCACGTCATCGGACGCCAGCTGCACGCTCCATTCCGCGGTGCTCGAGCCCGCGCAATCGAGGGCTACCGATACGTCGGCGGCGCTCAGCGAAGCATCGTCTACCGGACTTTTCCCCACCACGGCCACCGCGCTTCCGCCGTCGGCGAGCCGGCGGATCTCGTCGCCGCGTTCGGCCGGCAAAAGCTCGGGTCGGATGTGCTCGATGTCCAGGGCGCGACCCAAGGCTTCGCAGGTTTCGCGCGCGTCACCCGAGATCAGGACCGGCTCGACCCCGGCGTCGAGCAGGTGCTGCACCGCGGCACGCGCGCCCGGCCGCAGGCCGTCCTGGAGTCCGACCACGCCGATCAGGCGCCCTCCGAGCGCGACCAGAAGAACCGTGCGGCCCATCGCTTCGAGGTCGGTGAGCTTGGATTCGGCCAGCGCCACGCTGATCTTTTCCTTCAGCATCAAGCCGCGGTTGCCCACGGCCACGGCCTGGCCGTTGGAGGCGACCGCGGTGACGCCGAGCCCCGGCTGCAGGTTCGGGCTGCGCACGCCGTCCGGCCGCACGCCGCGGGCGCGTGCGGCGCGCAGCACCGCAGCCGCCACCGGGTGTGGCGCGCCGCTTTCGGCGCCGGCTACCAGCGCCAGCACGCGCTCCGGTTCGTGCGCTCCGATCGGTTCGACGTTGGTGACCTCGGGTTCGCCGAGCAACAACGTTCCCCGCGCGCAGAAGGCGGCGATCGAAATCTTGCTCGTGCGATCGAAGGCTTCGGCGCTGCGAAACGCAATCCCGCGGGCGAGCGCGGCGAGCACGGTGCGCGCCACGTGCAGCGCACCGATCTGTGCGATCCCCGCGCTGGCGATCGCGCCCTGCGCCGCGGCGGCGCTGATCAGGATCCCGAGCAAGTCCTGGTTGGCGGCGAAGGCGGTGAGGGCAGCGAGACCGGCGGCAAAAGGCGCTCCGCGCTCGGCGATCAAGCGGCCTGCGCGCGCCAGCGGAGCGATCAGATCGGCGCGCCGGCGCGGATCGTTGGTCAGCCGCATCCAGGCGCGATCGTCGCCCGCCCAGCCCACGACCGCCCTCAGCCGTCCGTCGGTGACGCGCGCACCTGCGACGATCGGGTCGCCCTCCGCGCGCTGCACCGGGCTCTCCGCATCGAACCAGGGCAAGATCATGGCGCTGCCGGCGGTGACCGTCGCGTCCACCGGAGCGGTTTCGGACGACATCAGCACGATCTCTTCGCCCGGCCGTAAATCGGCGGCGCGCGCCGGCGTGGGTTCGTCGCCCACAACGCGATGGCAGGGTTGATCGAGCCCGAGCGCAATCCGTTCGCGCTCGCGATCGATCGGCTGACGTGCGCGCGCGAACAGCCAGATCCCGGCCGCGGTGCAGGCCGTGACCAGGCCCGCCAGCGCGATCGCGGAGCTTGCGCGGCCATCACCCAAGAAGCGCGCCGCGATCGCGGTCGCGGTCGCGGTCAAGGGCGCTGCCAGCAGGGCGAATGGATTCGGCTGCGTCGGCTCGCGCGGGCTCATCACGTACTGCGCGACGAGCGCGACGCAGGCGAGCCCTGCGACGACGCTGCGGGAGGTCAACGCGACGGCCGAGCCGCCGGCGAGCGCCAGCAGCACGGCGAGCCCACCGGCGACCATGGCCAGCACCAAGAGCACGGCGCCGACGTCCGGCGGTTCTACGACGTCGGCTTGGCGTGGCAGCACGCGATCGTCGAGATCCGGCGCTTCCGTGACGGGAGGGCTAGCGGTCTCGGAGTCTGCCGCCGAAACTGCGCTTTCACTCGCGATGTGGTCGAGCGCCGTGGCGGCCTGGTGACGCGCGCGCAGCGTGCTCTCGCCGGTCTCCGGCGCCGTTTCGATCGCGTGGCGGCGCCGCGCGGCCGGCAGCGGAGTTCGGAGCGCCTCGGGGTCGTAGCGCTCGCGGCACTCCAGGCTGCAAAAGTACCGGAAGCGCTCGCGAAATATCGCTACACGCGCGGCGCGCAGCGGATCCACGGGACCCCTGCAGGTCGAACATTGAACGAAGTAACCCGGGGGCGGACCCGGCGAGGTCGCCCGCGACGTTTCGGGCACCTCCTGGCTATTCATGCGTGGAAAGGGCCCAGACCAGCGCGGCCTTGGCCGTGTGCAGGCGGGCCTCGGCCTGGTCCCAAACGTAGCTCTGCTTGCCGTCGATCACGTCCGCATCGATCTCCTCGCCGCGATGCGCGGGCAGGCAATGCAACACGACCACCTCGGGCGCGGCCAACCCGACCAGCTCGCGGCTGACGGTGAAGCCGCTGAATGCGCGCAGCCGCTGCGCGCGCTCGTGCTCCTGGCCCATGCTCGCGAACACGTCGGTGCTGATCACGTCGGCGTTGCGGCATGCCTGGCGCGGGTCGCGCACGACCTGGACGTCGGCGCCGCGCTTCAGGGCGCGTGCGAGCTCGCTGGCCGACGGATCGTAGCCCTCGGGGCACGCCAGCACGAGCGACAGCCGGAGCAGCCCCGCGGCCTCGATCCACGAGTTTGCCATGTTGTTGCCGTCGCCGACCCACGCGTAGCGCAGGCCGCCCAGGCTTTTCCGGACGCGACGGATCGTCATCAGGTCGGCGAGCAGCTGCATCGGGTGGTTCTTGTCGGTCAGCGCGTTCAGCACCGGAACCGTCGCGAACGAAGTCATTTCGCGCAGCCGTTCCTCGCCCGAGGTGCGAAAGGCGATCGCGTGCACCATGCGTGACAGCACGCGCGCGGTGTCGGCGATCGGCTCGCCGCGCTCGATCTGCGAGCCGGCGCTGGTCAAGACCAGCGGGTGTCCACCGAGCTCGCTCACGCTGACCTCGAGCGAGATCCGCGTGCGCGTCGAGGCCTTCTCGAACACCAACGCCACCGACTTTCCGTCGAGCGGACGCGGAGCGCCGGGCGTGCCGCGTTCATTTTTGAAGCGATCCGCGGCGTCGAGCAGCTGGATCAGCCCGTCCGCTCCGAGGTCACTCAGTTCGAGCAAGTGTCGCATCAGCGTGCGGCGAGGACGCGATCGACGATCGCGACGCCCTCCTCGAGCTCCGAAATCTTCACGACCAACGGCGGCGAAAAGCGCAGCCCGTGAGAGCCGGCCTGAGTCAACAATAGGCCCGCTTCCCGAAGCTTTCCGAGCAGCTCGCGCGCGTCGATGTTTTCGCGCAGCACCAGCGCCTGGAGCAAGCCGCGGCCACGCGCACCCGTGGCGACCGCGGGATGGCGCGCAGCCAGCCCTTCCAGCATTCGCGCCAACGCGTCGCCCTTCTCCGCCGCACCGGCGACGAGATTCTCCGCCTCGAGCGCGGCGAGCACGGCCAGCGCCGCGGCCGAGGCCAGCGGGTTGCCCCCGAACGTGGAGCCGTGGCTGCCCGGCGGCAGCGCCTCGAGCAGGTGCGCCTTGCACAACATGACGCCGATCGGGACGCCTCCGCCGAGCGCCTTCGCTAGTGCCACCGCGTCCGGCACGACGCGCTCGTTTTGGAACCCGAGGAAGCTGCCGGTGCGGCCGACCCCGGTCTGGACCTCGTCGGCCAGAAGCAAGGCGCCGCGCTCGTTGGCGATCGCACGCAGGCCGGCGATGAACCCGGCCGGAGCCGGCACCACGCCGCCCTCACCCTGGATCGGTTCGACGATGATGCCCGCCACGTCGGGGCCCATCGCGCGCCGTACCGCATCGAGATCGCCGTAGGGGACGTGCGTCACGCCCGGCAGCGGGCCGAAGCCGTCGCGATACTTGGCCTGTCCGGTCATCGCCAGGGCGCCCAGCGTGCGCCCGTGAAACGAGTTCTCGAAAGCGATGATGCGATACCGATCCGGCTCGCCGCGCGTGAAAAAGTAGCGGCGGGTGAGCTTCAGCATCGCTTCGTTGGCTTCGGCGCCGGAGTTGGAGAAAAGTGCTCGCTCCATGCCGGTGAGCGCGCAGAGCTTCTCGGCCAGCCGCACGTTCGGCTCGTTGTAGAAGTAGTTCGAAACGTGGATCAGTTTTTCGGCCTGCTCGGCGATCGCGCGGACCAGCCGCGGATGCGCGTGGCCGAGCGTGCTGACCGCGATGCCCGCGTACAGGTCGAGGTAGCGCCGCCCCTCGGCGTCCCAGACCTCGCAGCCGCGCCCTCGCACCAGGATCATCGGGGCCTGGCGGTAGTTCGGGTAGAGGTATTTCGACCCGGTGTCGACGAGCGCGGGGGCGGGTACTTCCATCGGCCTCTTCTAGTACATGAAGGCCACCGATGCGCCAACGTTCAAGGCATTTCGCGGCAAACCGCGAGCCTGGGCCCGGCGGTGGATGTACACTCGCTCGCCCGCTCGCTCCCTGGTCTCAGGGGCCCCGATGGTTTTTCGATGAACTTCGACACTCGCAGCAGGCTGTTCCTCGCGCTGGCCGCGACGTTCGTCACCTGTCTCCTGGTGGGTGACATCATCGGCGGAAAGCTGATCCAGACGCCGATCCTCGGCCATACCTTCACGGTCACGGTCGGGATGATTCCGTTTCCCGTCACCTTCTTGCTGACGGATCTCTTGAACGAGTTCTACGGCAAGCGCGCGGCGCGGCTCGTGACCTGGATGGGTTTTGCGATGGCGTTGCTCGCCTACGCTTTCATTTTCATCGCTTCGGAGATTCCGATTGCCGCCATGACGCGGGCGGCCGATTGGAGCGGCGTCACCGAAGAGGCGTTCACCCGCGTGTTCGTGGGATCACAGCGAATGATCGCGGCCTCGCTGACCGCGTACCTGATCGCACAGTTCGCGGACATCTGGGTATTTCACACGCTGCGGCGAGCAACCGGCGAGCGCCTGCTCTGGCTGCGCGCCACCGGCTCCACGGTGGTTTCGCAGCTCGTCGATACGATCGTGATCAACTGCGTAGCGTGGTTCGGGGTGCTGAGCGTGCCGGACCTCGTCAGCATCGTGCTGTCGTCGTACGTGCTCAAGATTCTGATCGCGGTCGGGCTCACGCCGCTGATCTACGCCGGACATGCCGGAATCGAACGCTTGCTCGAACCTGTCGGCGGTGAAGCGGCCGCGCCGGCGGTCATCGAGGTGGACCATGCTGGCTCGCTATCGGATCGTGCGCGGTAAACGCCCCCCGGACGAGCCGCTGCCCGAGGGCCGGCGAATCGACATTCGCAAACACACGAGCCACGTGCTGCGGCCCGACGCGGCGCTCGTGGCGATGTACTTGAAGCGACCCGACGCAGCGAATTTCAAGCGCTACCAGGCGGCGTATCTCGCGCGCCTGCGCCAGCGTTTTGCCGAGGATCGCGCGCCGTTCGACGCGCTCGCGGCCGAGGCCGCACGATCCGACGTGTACCTCGGTTGCAATTGCCCGACCGCCAAAAATCCCGACGTCCGGCACTGCCACACCTATCTGGCGCTCCGCTTCATGAAGCAGAAGTACCCCAAGCTCGAAGTCGTTCTGCCCGACGTCTAGTCCCGTGCCCGTGCCCGTGCCCGCGCCCCGGTGCCCGTGCCCCGTGCCCGTCCGCTCAGTGCCAGATTCCAACGGTCGCACCGCGCACGGCCGGTTGCGATTTTTTGGTGAGCCCTCCGCGGCGCATTTCGGCGGCGGGACGACACCTTCCCTTTCCTGGACGATCTGCGTTCCGCAGCGACGTCGCGCCGACGCAAACTGACGAAAACTGCTCACCAACCCAAAAAGACGGCACGGGCACGGGACACGCTAGTTCTCGACGAACCAGCCCTTGAGAAAGCGGTTCAAGAACTGGCGCTCGGCTTCGCCCCACATCTTGGCGTAGCTCTGCTCTTCGAGCGGTCCCGGGCCGAGGCCGGGATTCGCCATCAAGAAATCGGTCGGCACCTGGAGCCCGGCGTTGAACTTGAAGCGGTAGATGTCGGGGTCACCCGGGATCGAAAGTTGCGTCCGAAACAGCACGAGCAGCCCGACCAGGATCCCGCGCGGCCGCTTGCTCTCGTAGGCGCCGCCCGTCCACTCGACGCGATAGGTGATCGCGAGCGTCGGCGTTTTGAACTCGGGCATCTGGTCTTCGGGCGCGTCGAAGGCGGCGCCCTTGGCGAAGGTCAGTACCTCGGGGCTGAACGCACGCGAGAAGCGATCGGTCAGGGCTTTGGCCAGCGCTTGCTCGCGCTGCTCCTGGTGCGTCGCGTCGAAGTAGCGCGTGACGTAGGAAACCGTGCCGTTGAAGCTCGGATTCTTGGACAGCGCGATGTCGGCACGGCCGAGCGTCTCCGAGTTCAGGCGTTGAAAGCGCACCTCCACGAGCGGCCCGCGCAGGCCGTCGCTGCTCGCCTTCGGCCCCGAGCGCTCCGCGTACGCGAGCAGCCGCTGCACGGCGCGCGTGCTGTCGGCGCCGTCCGCGGGTGCGCTGCGCGCGTAGTTGCTGAAGGCGCGAGTGAAGACCGCGTGTTTGGCCTGAGCCATCTGCGGGCCGAGCGGATGATCCGGATAGCGCGACGCGAACCCATGCAGCGCGGACAGCGTACCCGCGGTGCGCGCGCTCTCGAACGCCGCGAGCAGCGCGGAATAGCGCGCCGCCTGGATCTCGCTGCCGATCGCCGCGCCCGCGTTTTTCGCGATGAAAGCGTCGATCGCCTCCACCGTGCCCGCTTTTTGCGCCTCGCGCAGCTCGGCCCGCGGCAGAAGGATCGTGCTCGCCGCTGTACGGTTGCGCTGGCCGTGCTCGAGGTACGCGCGATATGCGGCCGGCGTGTTTTCGGCCTGCGCGGTGGCGAACGCGCGATCGTCGCTGACCGTGTTGCGCATCTGCCAGAGCCCGGTGCCGAACGCGGCGCCGAGGATCGCTGCCAGCACCCAGCGCTGGCGCTCCCAGAGCGGGGTCGTCAGCTTGAGCGCCTGCTGGGGACCGAGCGGGCTGGTCATGCTCGGCTCTTGCAGCGGATCGAGCTCGAACAGCGTGTGCCGATTGTGCGAATCCGGCGAACGATCGCGCGCCGCTTCCAGAATCTGGACCGCTTTTTGCGCCGCGTCGGCGCCATTGGTCGGAAACGAGAAGCTCGCGTCCGGAAACGCCAGCTCGACCCGAGAACCGCTCGCGGCGATGCGCGTTGCAGCGGTCAACGGGTAGAGCCGGAGCAAGTGGTCGCGCGCGTCGATCACGCGGGTCGGAAACACGTAGACGCCCGAGGGCCAGGGCAGGGCCGCCACGCGAGCGCCGAGCGCGAGAATCTGCAGCACACCGAGCGCGACGCCGAAGCCGAACAGCCCGTAGGCCACGAGCAGGAACGGGCTCTGGACCGCGAACATGCTGCCGAGCCCGCCGAAGCCGAGCTGGCAGAGCGTGAGGAGCAGCGCCAGCGACGCCAGCGCGACCAGGCTCCAGCGCAGCGTGCCGGCAGGCTTGCTGCGGGCGTAGAGGACGGGCCTCGGTGGATAACGCCCGCCGAACGAGTCGAGAAGCCGGCCCTGAACCGCTCGCGACAGGCCATAGAAGTCGACGTGCGTCATGGGCTTTCCGGGGCGCTCCCGGACGTCTTTTCCGCGCGTTGCTCGCCCGGCGGCGGACGAGCAAGAGAGTAGTACACCAAAGTGCGGACGGCCCTCAACCGCGGCGTTCGGCGAGCGCTCGGCAGAGCTCCACGAATCCGGCGCTCCGCTCGCCCCGGGTCGAATAGCGCGGCAGAAGCGACGGCCGGCCGCTCAGGTTCTTCACGCCGATCGTGGTGTGGAAGGCGGCAAAACAGCTCTCGTCGTTCTCGCTGTCGCCGACGAACGCCCAGCGCAGCCGGGCCAGGGTCGGGTCCAAGCCGTGGAGCCGGCTCAAGAGCCGCACGGCGCCCGAGGCCTTGTCGTCGCCGTCGAGCGTCAAGTGCAGGTGCACGGTCGAGACCAGGGTGCGAGCGCCGAGCCGGCGCGCCAGAGCGACCGCCTGCTCCACGCGGACGCGCGCGACGGTTCGTTCTTCGCCGATGTCGAAGGTGTAGTCGCTGACGCGCAGCCAGCAGTCCTCGCTGGGTTCTAGCTCCGTCAGCTCCCGAGCCACGGCGCCGGCGATGGCTCGGAGCCGGGCGTTGCGCTCGGCTCGCGCCGGCGGGCCCACAGCGTCGATGCGCGTGACCTGGTTGCCATCGCGCTGGAGGGCGAGGGCGCCGTTCTCGCAGATCACGGCGTCGACGGGCCACTGCCGGGCCAGCACCGCCCCCCAGCCCGCGGGCCGCCCGGTGACCGCGACCAGGCCCAGGCCGAGCTGCCGCAAGCGGAACAGCGCCGCGTACGCCTCCGCATCGAGGCGACCGCGATCGAGGAACGTGTCGTCGAGATCGAACAAGAGCCCGGTCAGACCGCGCGCCTCGCTCGCGTTCATCCGCTCGAGCGGTTGCATTGCTCAGGGCGCTGCCGCGCCGCGCGGCGGACCGTTGCACAGCCACTCACAGCCGCAAACGACGAGCTTGTGACCGGCCTCGGTGCAGCCGTCTTGAAAACTTGCGCTCGTGTCCTTCGGCGTGCAGTCGCTTTGCTCCGGTTTGCAATCGCGAACCTTGCCCTGAGCGTCGTAGAATTTTTCTTCCTTCGCGACGTTGCCGCTGCAGAGCTGCTCGCAGCCACATTGCCGCACCTGAAAGCCCCTGAGCCGGCAGCGGTCGAGAAAATCCGGGTCCCGCGCGCTTTCCGGGCAATTCGCTTGCGGAGATGCGCAAGCCTTGCTCGCTCCGCGGGCATCGTAGACCTTCGCGTCGAGCAAGGCGCGCGCCGGGTGGTCCGCGGGCAAATCGGGTTCTTCGGCGTGGCTGGGCGGCGCGCCCGCCGACGGCCCGCTGGCGCCGCCACCGCCGCAAGCGAACGTGAAAAGGACTACCAGAGGGGCGAGCGCTGTACGTGTCCGCATGGTCATGCTCCGCGGCTCGAAAAGGGTGCTTGCACGTGACCCGAGAGCCGGACGTAGACGATCCCCCAGCCGACGTACACGAAGACCGCGGCCGGCAACGAGCCCACGCAACAAGCCAGCATGCCCAGGCAGTAGATCAAAATACCGGCCAGCAGGAAGAGAAACATCTCGAGCTTGTAGCCGCGCATCGCCCGCCAGCTCGCGCCCAGGGCGGCGATCGGCCCGAGTCGCGCATCGACGCAGTAGAAGTTCGCCAGGCCGAAGCCGAGCAGCAAAATCACTCCGGGTACGATCAGGAGCAGCGTCCCGATGAACACGGCGAGGCCGAGCACGAGATTGGTACCGAGGAACGAGAAATAGCGATCGAAGCCGCTGAAGATCGTCATGAAGTCGGGTGCCTTGCCGCGCGCCGCATCGAGAATGATCCGAATGTAACCGACCAGGAAAAAGTAGCTCACGATCATCGAAAGCAGGGTGCTTATGCCATAGACCGTGAAGTACTCGACCGAGTTCGGTTCCACCAATCGGGCCAAAAGCGCGAACGCGGGAATGAAGCTCAGGACACTGCTCGGAATACTGGCCACCATCAGCGACGCGAGCAGCACCGGCCAGTGCTTCTTGAACGCCGGCCAGGCCTCCTCGAGTACTTCTCGAGTGCGAAACCCCTGGGGCGGAGCGCCCGGCGACTGCGCCGCTCCTGGCAGCATCCCGAAGTCGCGCGGCGGCGCATAAGGATTCGGTTCCGGGCTCATCGGGCCGCCTCGAGCCATCGCCGTCCCTGTTCGACGAGCTCCGGTCCCGGTGCGTGCCAGTCGATCGGCGGCGGAGCGCCCAGCACGCGTTCGAGCGCGGCCTTGGTGTAAAAGCGCACGAGCGGAAACTCGTTGTCGAGCGCCTCGACCAGAAGCGGAGCGCGCGCCGAAAGGCGCTGTTTCCCGATCATGGCGATCGCCACCGCTTGCTCGTGCGGTTTGCCGCGACGTAAGCTCGCGTCGAGCGCATCAACGCGCAGATCGGGTCCGTAGAGCTCCTGCAAAGCGCGGCGATTGTAGCGTTTACCCCACCAGCGTTCCATCGTTCCTACCAGCGCTTCGACGCTGCGGTCCGCATGGCATAGAGCGCATTCGAGGGGGCGATCGCCTTCGACGCGCTCGCGATCGGTCGGAGAGCCGATGCGATGGTACCGCACGAGGTCGTAGCCCAGGCCCATGTTCTTCTGCGGCATGTGACAGTTGACGCAACGGCTGCCCTCCGATCCGGCCGCGTGGTGCGTGTGCGCCGCGCGGCGCTCGGGCGCGGCTTCGGACGCGTGGCAACGCGCGCAGACGCCGTCGGCCACTGCTTCGGCGCTCGCTTGCTCGCCGTTGCCGTGTGGGTCGTGGCAGCTCGCACAATGAAGCTCGGTCGAACATCCGCCGAGCAGAAAATCGCGCGCTTCGCCCGAGTTGATGTGGCTGCCGCCGGGATCGGAGTTTCGGCGTTTGCCCTCCCACGTGTAGGGGTAGCGCGTGAACAGCACGGTGTGACACTTGGCACAGGTGCGGTTCACGTCCTGCGCGTGCGTCGGAACGCTTCCACCCGGAGCTGCGATCGCCACGAAGTCGCTTCGCATCTCGAAGCTCGGTTTACGCCGTGGATCGCGCAAATGTTCCCGCGCGCCGCCGTGACAGGACTCGCAGCCGACTCCGAGCTCGATCAGGTGATTTTCCGTGAAGCGCTTCTGGGTTGCACGGATCGCCGACCCGAGCAGGGCCGTGCTGCTGCCGGTCGCCGGCGCGGCATCCCAACCGAGGAACGCGAGCTCGGCGGAGACGGCGTTTTCCAGCGCGGCCTGATCGATCACCGAGAAGCGGAAGCGCCGCGCTTCGGGCAGCTCGAAGCTGGCTGAACCTTGATAGACCGGCGCACCGGCGCCGTAGAGCTCGTCGAACAGCGACGAGAAGGCGGGCAGCGTGTTGTGGCAAAAGATGCAGGTCGTGCGCCAGCGTGCTCCCGGCTTGAGCGCCGGTCGCTCCGGCGACATCACCGAATAACCTTTGTAACGCAGGCTCTTGTCGAAGATCAGGTACGACACCGGCAGCAGGCGCTCGTCGCCGAAGCTCGCGGCTCCCGCGCGCGTCCCGCTGACCTCGATGCCCGCGAAGTCTTCGCGGTAGCGGCCGCCGATTACCTTCGTCACCAGGTAGTGGCGCGTGCTGCCGTCGGCCGCCGAGAGCTTCAGGTAGCGGCGTCCCTCGTGCGTTTCCAGCGTCGCCACGTCGTTTCGAAAGCGCAGCGCCTCCCCGGCGAAGGGAGCGCGGATCTCGGCGCTCGCAGCGTCGCGAGTCATGCGGTGCATCGGCGACGTCAGCCAGCGCTGCCAGATCTCGGCGTGACAGTCGTGGCACTGCCCCGAGCCGGCGTAGTCGGAGCGCAGCGCGTTGCTCGACACCAGATTCGCGCGCGGGGCCGCGTTTTCGGGACGCCGCAGCTCCCCGCAGGCGAGCGCGAGCAGCAGCGCGGCGACGAGCGCGAGCCGGTTCGAGGTCACGCGGCCGTGACCTCCAGAAGCAGGGTACTCAGGTAAAGGCCTTCGGGAAAAGCCGCCGCCACCGGGTGGTCCGGGCCTTGAAAGAGCCGTTCCAGCACCGTGGCGCGCATGCCCACGTCGCGCGCGCCGAGCGCGACCGAGCGCGTCAGATCCTCGGTGCCGATCGCGGCGCTGCAAGAGCAGAGCACGAGCAAGCCGCCGGGTGTCGTGGCGCGGCACCCGGCCGCTGCCAGCCGGCGCATGCTGTCGAGCGCGCGGCGTTTGGCGGCGCGCGTGGGCGCAAGCTTCGGCGGATCGCAGATCACCAGGTCGTAGCCGCCTTTACGGCCGGCGCGCGCCAGCACTTCGTGAGCGTCCGCGTGCTCGAAAACCACGTGTTTCAACAGCCCGTTCAACTCGGCGCAGGCGGCCGCGGTCTCGAGCGCCGGGCCGCTGGTATCGGCGGCGATCACCTCGGCGGCGCCGCCGCGCGCGGCAGCGAGCGCGATCGCGCCGACGTAGCTGAAGGCGTCGAGCACGCGCCGTCCGCGCGCCAGCGCCTCGATGCGCCCCCGCAGCGGGCGCTGGTCCAGGTAAAAGCCGGTCTTTTGCCCGAGCGCGAGCGGGATTCGAAATTTCAGCCCGCGTTCCACGAATTCGAGCTCGCCGAGCGCCGCATCGCCGTAGAGGACGCCATTCTCGACCGCAAAGCCTTCGCTCTTGGCCGTGCGCTGGCTGGTGCGATCGAGGATCGCTCGCGGCGAAAGCACGTGCGTGAGTCCGTCGAGGATCGGGCCGAGCCGGCGCTTGACGCCGATCGTCCCGACCTGGATCACGAGCACCTCTCCGTAGCGATCGACGATCAACCCCGGCAAGTCGTCGCCTTCGGCGTGGATCAGCCGGTAGCCGTCGGTGTCGTCGGCGGGCAGCCCGATCGCGCGGCGGCGTCCGATCGCGCGCTCGATTCGTTCCAGGATCAACCCGCCGTCGATCGCCCGCTTCTCGTCGCGGGTGTAGATGCGCACTGCGATCGCCGAACCCGGCGAGTAGAGCCCGCGCCCAAGCGCGTTGCCGCGCGGGTCCCGGACGATCACCTCGTCCCCCGCCTGAGCACCACCCTCGACCCGCTCGACGGCCTGCGCATACACCCACGGGTGTCCGGCCCACACCGGCTGGACATGCCCTGGTCGAAGAGTCACGGTCGCTGTCAACGGTCCGAGCCCCCGAGTAATCCGGGGGCCACACGGCTGTAAACCGTCCTCCACGCTCCGCGCTCCGCGCCAATCTGGGGGCCCGGCGCTCGCGGCTGGAAAGTGGCACCGAGGTTGCTAACCTCTCCGCCTGTTTCAAAAAGGAGCCGTCGATGCGCTCGGGGCTGACCGTCATCGCTTGTGCCGTGGGTTTGAGCTTTCCGCTGACGGCCTTCGCTCAGGGGGAGTGCCCACCAGGTTCGTGGTTCTGTGAGGACGAGGGAGCTCCCCCGGCAAGCGGCGAGGAGGGCGACGGGGACGACGCCGAGTCCGCGCCCGAGGCCGCGCCGGCCCCCACCCGTCCGAAGCCGCCGATCGTCGTCTACCAGCCGTCGGGTCAACCCCCCGACAAGGTGATCGTCGTCGAGGCGCCACCCCCGAAGCCGGCGAAGAAGCGCTGGCGCCGCGAGTGGGGGTTCAACCTGCACCTCGAAAGCGTGTTGATGGGGAACGACGACAAGCGCCACCCGGATTCGGGTATGGGCGGCATCGGCTTCGGCTTTCGCTATCGGCCGATCCCGCACTTCGCATTCGAGGCCGGTCTCGATTTTCTGGGCGGCGTCGACTACGTCGGCAACGATCGCGAGGAGCGTGCGCTCCTGCTGAACGCGATCGTGTTCTTCAATCCGAAGAGCAAGCTCCAAGTCTACACGATCGGCGGTATCGGCTTCAGCGAGGCGCAGGTCCGCCGCGAGGAGCTGGTCGTCTACTCGAACAACAACCAGAGCAACGAGACGTGGGTCGACACCTACAGCTACTTCGGCGCGCAGCTCGGCCTGGGGCTCGAGTGGCGCGTCGGGAGGAAGGTCGCTCTCGATCTCGACGTGATCGGTTTCATTCGCGGCCGCACCGATGAGAAGGCCCGCTTCGAGCCCGAGTTCACCGATCCGGAAACCGGGAGAACCACCAACACTTCGGGCGGCGGCCTCGGTCGCCTGGGGATCACGTTCTACTGGTGAGCGATCGGGCGAGCTTCCGGAAGGCCGCCGCGATTGCGGCCGTCGGGGGGTTGATATTTTCGCTCGCTGCTCCGCCGACCAATTTCTACCCGGCCGTCCTGGTCGGTCTCGGGTTTTTCTACGCGGCGACACGGCGCGCCGAGCGCAAGCGACAGGCCGCGGCGCTCGGCCTGATCTGGGCGACCTGCGCGGGAATCGTCGGCATGGCGTTCATACCGAACGTCATCGCTCGCTTCACGCCGGTGGGTTTCGCGGGCGGCGTGCTGGCGCTGGTGCTGCTCTCGGCGTTCCAGTCCGGCGCCTGGGCAGCGGGTGCGGTGCTCGGGCACGTGCTCGAGCGGCGCTGTGGTTTCAC
>Ga0111538_10001347_pt1 | contig 34401 bp, 24 predicted proteins | sample SoiMethybrSBSTD1_FD_79669 | JGI IMG/M metagenome (GOLD analysis project Ga0111538, IMG submission 79669) | Bulk soil microbial communities from a Populus tree surrounding site in Tennessee, USA - Soil MetaG P. TD hybrid SBSTD1 (version 2)... | ecosystem: Environmental > Terrestrial > Soil >...
CGCCGGCCGCTCGCAACCGTCTAATCTCAAGGGTTCATGATGCTGCGACTGCGTTCCCGAATCTGGACTGCCACGTTGGCCCTCACGATGGCCGCCGGGCTCGTCGCGTCCGCCGCGACCTCCCCGTCCGCGCCAGGCGTTTTGCAGGATCAGGGGCGCGGCGGTCCGCCGCCCGGAGGCCGCGGCCAGGGGCCCGCGCGCGACAATCTCGCCGCCCCGACCGTCGGCACGGGCAGCATCGCCGGCACCGTCGTCGTCGAGGGCGCCGGCACGCCGGTGCGGCGCGCGCGCGTGACCCTCACGGGCGTCGAAGTCCGCGTGCCGCGGACCGCGGTCACCAGCGACAACGGACAGTTCTCGTTCACGTCGCTGCCGGCCGGACGATTCGCGATATCGGTCTCGAAGGCCGGCTACGTGGACATGGCGTACGGCGCGAAACGCGCGGGACGACCCGGCACGCCGATCCAGCTCGCGGAAGGACAGAAGCTCGAGAAAGCCAACATCACGATCCCGCGCGGCAGCGTGGTGACCGGCGTGGTCATCGACGAGAACGGCGAGCCGTCGCCGGGCACGTCGGTCCGCGTAATGCGATTCCTGATGCGCACCGGCGAGCGCACCTTGCAGCAGGCCGGACAGGATCAGACCGACGATCGCGGCATGTACCGCATCTACGGATTGCAGCCCGGCGAATACATCATCAGCGCCGCGCCGCGCAACATGAACATCGGCGATTTGCGCCAGACGATTCTCGCGGAGATCGAAACGGCGGTGCAGCAGGCGCAAGCGGCGCGCGGCGGCGGTCCGGGCGGAGGGGCGGGCGGCGGCGCCGGTGGCGGCGGACGGGCCGGGGCGCGCGGCGCGGCCCCGATTGACGTCACGCAGATCATGAACGGCCGCGGCCAGCAGATGCTCGACCGCGCGAGCCAGCTGCAACAGCAACTGCAGCAGGTGGAACAGGAGCAGGCGGTCGCGTACGCGCCCGTCTACTACCCGGGGACCACGAGCCCGTCGGGGGCGGCGTCGGTCACGCTCGGCGTCGGCGAAGAGCGCGCGGGGATCGACTTCCAGCTGCAGCTCGTGCAGACGGCGAAGATCGAGGGCCGGATTCAAGGTACGGACGGCAATCCCGTTCAGGAAACGCGTCTCGCGCTCGTGTCCGCAGATCGCGCCGGGGTGCCGTCGATTCCTGGTGTCAACTCGAACATGGCGCGCGTCGATCGCGAAGGCAAGTTCTCTTTCACCAACGTGACGCCGGGACAATATCGCGTCATGGCGCGCGCGGCAGTGCGCCCGGCCGCCGATCCGAGCGGGTCGGCCATAGCGCCCGCACCGGGCGGGCGCGGCCGCGACATGGGCCCCGGCGGCCGCGGCGGGGGCGCGCAACAAGTGCTGTGGGCGTCTGCCGACGTCACGATTGGCGGGCAGAGCGTCAACGATCTGGTGCTCACGCTCCAGCCCGGCATGACGATGACAGGCCGCATCGTCTTCGAGGGATCGTCGATTCCGCCGCCGACGGATCTGACGCGCGTGCGCGTCAACCTCGTGCCGCGCGGTCAACAGCAAGGTTTTGAAATGGGCGGCGTGCCGCCGGCGCAGGTGGACAACACCGGCCGCTTCACGATCATGGGTGTCGTCCCCGGACGCTACACGCTCACGGCCAACGTGCCGCCCGGCGCCGGACGCGCGGGCGGGCCAGCCGGCGCCCCCGGGGCCGGCGGCGCGACGGCCACCACCGGCGCCGGCGGAACGACGCCACCGGCCGGTCAGTGGTTCCTGAAATCAGCCGTCGCCTCCGGCCGCGACATGCTCGACTTTGCGCTGGACGTCGAGCCGAATCAGGAAGTCGCCGGCGCCATCATCACCTTTGGCGACAAATCACAGGAAGTCTCCGGCATCATCCAGGACTCCACGGGCAAACCGACCGCCGACTACACGATCATCATTTATCCGAGCGACAACCGGTACTGGCTGCCGCAGTCGCGGCGAATTCAATCCTCCCGCCCCGGCACCGACGGCCGCTTCACGTTCCGCAACCTCCCCCCCGGCGACTATCGCCTCACCGCGGTGACCGACGTCGAGCCCGGCGACTGGTTCAATCCCGATTTCCTTTCTCAACTCGCCAACGCGTCGATTCCGCTGGCGCTCACCGAAGGCGAAAAGAAAACGCAGGATATCAAGGTGAAATAGGGCATTCATGATTCACGATTCAAGACTCATGATTCATGAACCGTGAATCTTGAATGTGTGATCCGAAGTCTACGAGTGGGTGTCTAATTCAAAATCTGTGACCCGAGAACCGCTGATTTGGCTGGCGGCGGTGGTGCTTTCGGCGTCGGCCCTGGCAGTTGGCGGCCGCGCGCAGGCGCCCGGCCCTCAAGGCGGACCACCGCCGACGGGACTGCTCGTCGGGCAGGTCATCGATCCGGGAACCGGGCGTCCGGTGGCCGGCGCGATCGTCGGCGTCATGGGCGGTGTACCACCACCGCCGATGGTCGTCGGCCGAGGTGGACCGGGCGGCGGAGCGCCGCCGATCCCGCGCGTGGTCTCGGACGCGGAAGGACGCTTCGCGTTTCGTAATCTCGGCCGCGGCAGCTATACCGTCAACGCCAGCAAGCCTGGCTATCTGCAGGGATCGTACGGAAGCTTCCGGCCGGGCGGCGCGGGTCAGGCGATCGATCTCGCGGACGGCGAGCGCAAGGGCGATGTGATCGTCCGCGTCTTCCGCACGGCGACGATCTCCGGCACGCTGGTCGACGAGAAAGGCGACGCGATCGTCGGCATGACGGTGCGGGCCTTCAGGCGCGTGCTCGTCGCGGGACGCCGCATGCTCTCGCAGTCGGCAAGTCCAGTCGCCACGACCGACGACCGCGGCGCGTATCGGCTCACCGGGCTCCTGCCCGGCGAGTTCGTCGTCGGCGTCGTGACGACGCAGGCGTCGCAGCCCGCATCGTTCACGTTCCAGGGAATGGCGCCGGCGGATCTCCAGGCCACGATGTCGGTGCCCGGCGCGGGCGGCTACGGCATCACCGCCGGTGGCGTCGCCGGCACGCCGGACGGACGGTTTCTGCTGCAACCATCGGGCGGCCGGACGGAGGCGGCGCCCGACACGAACGGACGGCTGTTCACATACGCGAGCGTGTACTACCCGGCGGCGGCCACGATGGCGCAGGCGACGCCGGTGACCGTGGCCTCAGGCGAAGACCGCGGCGGCATCGACATCGTGCTGCGGTTCGTCGCGACGGCGAACATCGGCGGACAGCTCATCGGTCCCGACGGTCCGGCCCCGAACTATGCGCTGCACCTGGTCCCGACGAACACGAACGATCTGTCCACCGATCCCGACGTCGCGATGGCGATCACCGACACGGACGGATCGTTCATGTTTCTCGCCGTGCCGAGTGGACAGTACGTGATTCAGACGGTGCGCGCACCGCGCGCCGTCGGTCAGCCGGTGGTCGTGCAGGTCCAGGGCGGCACCGCGACCTACTTCGGACCGCCGGGTTCGACGGTACCAACGGACCCGACGCTCTGGACCGCCACGCCCGTCGTGCTCGGCGGCGAAGACATCCAGGGGTTGACGATTCACCTCAAAGAAGGCGTGAAGGTCACCGGCCGCGTCGAATTCGATGGTGCGAGCGAGCGGCCGCCGGCGGACCGGCTCGCGCAGATTCCGATCACGCTCGAGCCGGCTGACGGCAAGGCGCGCGCGAACCTGATGCCGGGCCGCGTCGGCGCGAACACGCAGTTCACCACGCAGCAGACGCCGCCCGGCAAGTATCTGCTGCGCGCCGCGGGTGCTCCCGGCGGCTGGATGCTGAAATCGATCGTGATTGGCGGCGTGGACGTGTCCGACGCGCCGTTCGAGTTGGGCGATCGCGACGTCACGGGCGCGGTCATCACCTACACCGATCGTGTGTCGTCGCTCGGCGGCACGGTCCGGGCGCCGCAGGGCGGCCCCGACGATGCCGCCGCGGTGCTGCTGTTCCCCACAGATCAACAGGCGTGGGCGGCGTACGGTTACAGCCCGCGCGGCATGCGCAACACGCGAACGGCGCCGAACGGCACATACACGTTCAACTCGCTCCCGCCAGGCGAGTACTTCGTCATCGCGATCAGTGAAGAGTTCGCGGGCGAATGGCAGGACCCGCGGTTCCTCGAGATGCTGTCGCGTCAGGCGTCGCGGATCACGATCTCGGAGGGCCAGCGCGCGTCGCAGGAACTCGCGCGATCGAGCGCGCGTCCGCCCGGCGGTGACGATAGTCCCGACCTCGATCCCAACGATGACGAGCGCGCACACGGCCCATTTGTCAAGACCACCAGTGACGGGCCCATCTTTTTTGGCTCGCGTGGGGCCCCACCCCCACGCTCCGGACGCTCAGGTCGCTCGCTACGCTCGCGCCTTCGCGGTGTCAACGACACTGGCATCGCGCAGGTGCGCGATGCGCGTCCGCCGACGAAACCGGATGCGCCGGCAGTCGCAAAGGGCGCCGGCGTGATCTCCGGCGTCGTGCTGACCGACGAGAGCGCAGGTCCACCGATCCGGCGCGCGCGCATCACCATCAGCGGTCCCGAGCTTCAGATCACGCGGACCGCATTCACCGACGAGAGCGGACGCTTTGTCGTCAGCGGCCTGGCGCCTGGCTCGTACAACATCAGCGCGTCGAAGGCGCCGTACCTCACCATGAACTACGGCGCGCGCCGCCCCGGCCGTCCCGGATCCGCGGTCGTACTCACGGGTGGCCAGAACGTCGTCGACGTCACGCTGAAGCTGCCACGCGGCGGCGTCGTCGCCGGCACCGTGTTCGACGACTTCGGCCAACCCGTGCCCGACGTGCGGGTGCAGGCCATGCGCTTCCAGATGATGGACGGAGAGCGCCGCCTCCAACCGGCGGGGCCCGGCGCGGTCACCGACGATCGCGGGATGTACCGGATGTACGGCATGCAACCCGGAACGTACGGGGTCGCGATCGTCCCCGGGCTGCAGCCCGGCGCCCTCGAGCTGCGCCAACTCTCGGAGACGGAGATCGCCGCGGCACAGAACGAGGTCCGGCAGCCGGCGCTTGCCGCGGCCACACAGCCTTCGGGACCGGCCACTGCGCCATCGTCGCGTCCCGCAGGGCGAGGCGTCGGCTTCGCGACGATGTACTACCCGGGCACGCCGATCGCGTCAGCGGCCGCACCGGTCAGCGTGTCGATTGGACAGGAAGTCACCGGCATCAACCTGACGATGCGCCTCATTGCGACGTCGCGGATCGAGGGCACCGTCATCGGCCTCGACGGCCGGCCGACCACGCGCGTCGACCTGATGATCACGGGCATCGGCGGCGCGAGCACTCCGAACGTGCCCATTGGCACGACGCCCGAGGGGAAGTTCACGCGGACCAACCTCGCGCCGGGCAAGTACCTGATCACCGCACGCGCGCCCGATCCGGCCCGCGCCCCGGCGCCCGGCCCGCCCGGCTTGCCGCCGCCTCCGCCGCCGCCACCGCCCCCTCCACCCCCGCCGGGCGCTGGCGGCGCGAGCAGCGTGGCGCCGATCATGGTGGCACCGGCCAACGTGCCGTCGTGGCTCACGCTCTGGGCGCAGCAGGATGTCGAGCTCAATGGCGACGATGTGACGGGTATCGTGCTGACGCTGCAGCCCGGCATGACCGTCTCGGGCCGCCTCGTGTTCGAGGGCACGTCAATCAAACCACCGGCCTCGCTCGCGTCGGTCCGCGTGAACGTCTCGTCGGCCGGCACCGGGCCATTCCTCGCCGCACCGCCGGCGACAATCGACGCCTCCGGCAATTTCACGATCGAGGGCGTGGCGCCCGGCGCCTACCGCCTGACGACGACCGGCCTGCCGGCACCCAGTGCCGGCACCGCCGGTTGGCGGCTCAAGGCCGTGATGGTCGATGGACGCGACACGCTCGACTTCCCGCTCGAAATGCAGGCCGGCCGTAGTGTCAGCGACGTGCAGATCATTTATTCGGATCGCACGGGCGAGATCTCGGGCACGCTGTCGGACGCCAACGGCAAGCCCGTGCCGGATCTCTCGATTCTGCTGTTCCCGACCGATCGCGCGCTCTGGAACGGCGGGCGCCGGATGCGCGGTCCGATCCAGCCCTCACTCACCGGCACGTACCGATTCGCCGACCTGCCCGCCGGCGAGTACTACCTCGCCGCGCTCACCGATGTCGATCCGTCAGATCTCGGCGATCCTGCCTTTCTCGATCAGGTTGCCGCCGCCGCCATTCGGTTCACTCTCACACACGGTGAAAAGAAGACGCAGGATATTCGGGTGAGGTGATGACGGGATTTCGCCAGATATTACCCATTCCGCAATGGGCAATGTGAAATCGGCAATGGGCAATGGCAAACACATCGGCAATCGGCAATCGGCACGGGTAATCGGGTAATGGGCAAAGGACGGATCGGTAATCGGTAATGGGCTGATCGGCAATCGGGCAATCGGCAATGGGCTTGATCGGTAATCGCGCAATCGGCAATCGGCTGATCGGCAATCTCGTAAGCGGCAATGGAGTGATCGGCAATTGGAGAGGTGAAGGAGACGGCCGGCCTTTCAGGCGCAGCCACCGCCACGACAGGCACCCGAAAAGTCACCGATTCGTATCTACGCGGACCAGGCGCACGGACAGGCTCCTCTCGTCGACGCTTACGCGGCTCTCGCCGCGAAGCTCGGCGCCGAGATCGGCGGCTTTGCTGCGCCGCTCACCGCACAGACGCTCAGCGGTTACCGCCTCCTGGTGCTGCGAGTTCCGACGACGGAGATCAAGGCGGACGAACGCGTGGCCATCGTCGAGTTCGTGCGCAAGGGCGGATCGCTTCTGCTGGCGTTCGATGAAGAGCGCCGCGCGCCGCTGGCGACGACCGGCGTCAACGACATCATCGCCCCGTTTGGTATGAAGCTCACGGACGACATCGAATACCTGCACAACAACGGCGCGATCGCGAAGAAAGGCGCCATCAACTCCGCCGATCGCGAAGTCCCTTTCAGCGGCGGCCGCGCCGTCGAAGGCGGCACGCCATTCGCCTGGCAATTGGACAAAGACGGCAAGCCAGGACAGGTCTTCGCCGCGTCGACGACCTTCGGCAAGACCGGTCGAGTCGTCGTGCTCGGCGACGCCATGGCGACGCTCTTCCTGGGCACACCGGAAGGCGTCCGGCTGACGGGCGTCCCAAGAGATCCGACGCGAACGACTTACTGGGGCAAAGACAGCGCCATCTTCATGGAGGAGCTGTTGACCTGGTTGATCAAGTGATGCAGATTCTGGACGAGAGAGCCGATCCGCCAATTGCCGCTCGGCCCATTGCCGATCCGCCCATTACCCATTACCAGATTACCCATCAGCCCATTGCCAATTGCCGATCGGCCAATTTCAGATTGTCGATTGCCAATGCAGATGGCCGATGGGTTTGCCATTGCCCATTGCCGATTTTCACATTGCCCATTGCAAGGTTACGCAGGAAACCTCGTCATCTTCCGACCGCGTCGGACCGTCCACCAGATGATCAGGATGAGAACGATGACCGCCGCGACGAAGGCGCCGCCGAAAAGCCAGAGGGTCGTGTACAGGATCGACGTGGCGTCCATCCCGACGTTCATATCGATGGGCGTACCCGTGCGGCGGGCGGCGAGTGTCTGCTCCCAGGTGAGGATGTTGCCGCGTTCGGTCGTGCCGTTCGTGCCGTCGAGGAGCTTGACGTTGTGGTCGTGAATACGGCTGGGCAGGTGCAGCTTGAACGCGACGAGCTCGCTGCCGTCCCAGTTCACCGGGCCCGGGTCGCGCGCGGTGGGCGCGCCGACGACCTGGTGGTAGCGCAACTGATTGTCTGCCGCGGCGAGCGAGTAGGCCGACCACGAGAGCAGGCCGCACTTCGAGAGCGTGCGCACGTCGGTCGTGCTCATCCGGACCTGCACGAACCGTCGTCCCTTGCGCCGCCAGGGCTGGCCGACGTTGTCGACGGTGCAGCCGGTGAGTTCGAGAATCCTGCGGATCTCCTGTCGATCCAGGCGCGCCGCGGCTGAGGTGTCGAGCGGCACGCCGCGCAGCGCGACGAGCGCCGGAATCGACGCGTCCACCACGACTGATGCGGCGCCGTCGACGCGGAGGTAGAGCTGCTCCTCGTATTCGTAGTGCCGGCCGAACGGGCTGCTGCACGCTGCCGCAGCCACTCCGAGCGCGACCACAGCCGCTCGCACCACCCGAAACCGCATCCGGGCAATGATATACATTGTCGTCGATGCCACGCGTCTTCCTGATCGACGGCAGCTCACAGATGTATCGCGCCTACCACGCGATACACGGCCTCACCGGACCCGACGGCAAGTCGACGAACGCGGTCCTCGGCTTTTCGACGATGCTGCGCAAGCTGCTCGCCGATCATCGGCCGGAGTTCATCGCCGCGTCGTTCGATCTTGCCGGGCCGACGTTCCGCGACGCGCTCGCGGCCGACTACAAAGCCAACCGGACACCGATGCCGTCAGACCTCGCCGAGCAGGTCCCGCTCGTGCGCGAAGCGTGCGAAGCGCTCGGCGTTCCCGTGCTGACGTTTGCCGGCTTCGAAGCGGACGACGTGATCGGCACGCTCGCGACGCAGGCGCGCGCGAAGGGCTTCGACGTCGCGATCGTGACCGGCGACAAGGACTTTTTCCAGCTCGTTGGCGATGGCCTGCGCGTCTACAACCCGCGCGATGAGGGCACCTGGTTCGACGAGACCGGCGTCCTCGAGAAATTCGGCGTCCGGCCCGATCAGGTCGTGGACGTGCTGGCGCTCATGGGCGACAGCATCGACAACATCAAGGGCGTGCCGGGGATCGGCGAGAAAGGCGCGCGCGAGCTAATCTCGGCGCACGGATCCCTCGAAGCGCTGATCGCGGCGGCGCCGACGCTCACGCCGAAGCGCCGCGACGCGCTGCTCGGCAACGTCGAGTCGGCGCGCCAGAGCCGCGAGCTGGCGCGGATCCGCACGGACGTGCCGGTATCCTTCGATCCCGATGCCGTGCGCTACCGCGGCCCGTCGCGCGAGCGCGCCTACGCGCTGTTCTCGTCGCTCGGCTTTCGCACGCTGGTCGTTGATTACGCGCCGACCGCCAAGACCGCGCCGCGTGACTACACGGTGATGTCCTCGCTCGACGACGTGGACGCGCTGGCCGCATCGCTCAAGGCGGCCGGGCGTTTCAGCCTCGCGCCAATCGCCAGCGATCAATCGGCTGTGCGGGCGGCGGTGGTCGGCTGGTCGTTTTCCTCGGCGCCGGGCTCGGCGCGGTACATTCCGCTGTTGCACACGGGGCTGGCCGACCCGCCAAATCTGCCCGCCCGCGAGGTGTTCGCCCGGCTGGGGCCGGTGCTCGCCGATCCCGCCATCACCAAGGTCGGACACGACCTCAAGTTTGCGACGATCGCCGCGCGCCGCGAAGGCGTCGAGCTCCGGGGCGTGGACTTCGACACGATGGTGGCGAGCTACCTGCTCGACGCCACGCGATCGAGCCACTCGATCGACGGGCTCTCGCTCGAGCGCACGGGCTATCGTGCGGCGACCGAGGAGGAAATCACCGGCAAAGGTGTCAAGGCGGTCGCGCTCGACGCAGTGCCTGCCGGTTCGCTCGTGGATTTCGCCGGCGAGCGGGCCGATCTGCCGCTCGTCCTCGCGCCCGACCTTCATGCCGATCTCGAACAGGCCGGCCTGCTGCCGGTCTATCGCGATCTCGAGCAGCCGCTGATTCCGGTGCTTGCGGCCATCGAGGAAGCCGGCGTGCGCGTGGATACCGACGCGCTGGCAGTGCTCGGCCGTAAGATGCAAGGAGAGCTCGACGACCTCTGCCGGCTCATCTTCGGCCACGCCGGCTGCGAGTTCAACATCAACTCGCCGAAGCAGCTCGCCGACATTCTCTTCGTCAAGCTGAACCTGCAGCCGAGCAAGAAGACGGGCAAGACGCGCGTGGTCTCGACTGCGCAGGATGTACTCGAGGAGCTCGCGCTGACGCACGAGCTGCCTGGGCTCGTGCTGAAGTGGCGGAGTATCCAGAAGCTCAAAGGCACGTACGTGGACGCGCTGCCCGAGCTGGTCAACCCGTCAACGGGCCGCGTCCACACGACGTTCAACCAGGCGGTGGCCGCCACTGGCCGGCTGAGCAGCAGCGATCCAAATCTGCAGAACATCCCGATCCGCACGCCGCTCGGCCGCGAAATCCGCGCGGCCTTTGCCGCCGCGCCGGGCCACGCCCTGATTTCCGCGGACTACTCTCAGATCGAGCTGCGCGTGCTCGCGCACATGTCGGGCGACAGCGCGCTGGTCGAGGCATTCACGCAGGGCATCGACATCCACGACCGCACGGCCGAGCGCGTCTTCGGCAGGAACAGCGAGCTCGATCCACACGAGCTGCGGCGGCGCGCGAAGATCATCAACTACGCCCTGCTCTACGGCAAGACCGCCTTCACGCTGTCGAAGGACATCGGGGTCTCGCAGCAGGCGGCGCAGGAATTCATCGACGCCTACTTCGCGGGGTTCCCGGCCGTCCGCGCCTTCATCGACACGTTGCTCGCCGACGCGCGCGCCAGCGGCGTCGTGCGCACACTCACCGGCCGCCGCCGGCTCGTGCCCGAGCTCTCGAGCAAGAACGGCATGATCCGCGGCGCGTCCGAGCGCGAGACCGTCAACATGCCGATTCAGGGCACGGCCGCCGACGTCCTCAAGAAAGCGATGATCGACGTCCATGCCGCGCTGGCGGCGTACAACAAGGGCCGCACTTCACCAGCGCGCATGATCCTCACCGTGCACGACGAGCTCCTCTTCGAAGCCCCGCACGCCGACGCCGAGCCGGTCGCCGAGCTCGTCAAGGACGTCATGCAGCGCGCCTTTCCCCTCTCCGTGCCACTCGACGTAGACGTCGGCATCGGGGCGAACTGGACGGAAGCCAAGCCGTAGCGAGACTGTTTTTCGGCCCGAGACACGGAAGCCACGGAGGCACGGAAAGCACGGGTTTCTTTTGGGCTGAAAACCCTTAGAGTGCGTTGCAAAACTCTGGCTCCGGGAGGGGCCGGCTTGAGGTCCGAAAGTCTTATGCTCTTAGTCGCATGCGCATGGCTCGCTGGTGCGCGGTTCTGGTCGCCATCGGGCTCGGCCTCTCGGCGGCCCCACGTTCGGCGGTACCGCAGTCCGCCTGGCTCGAAGGCCGTGTCGTCGATGCGATCAGCGGCCTGCCGGTGCGGGGCGTCGTCGTGCGCGCCAACGCGGCGCAGGCGCAGTTCCCCGGCGGATCGAGCGTCGCAGCGTACCTGACCAGCCTCGACGGCCGGTTCGTCTTTCGCGATCTTCCGCCCGGCGGCGTCGGCCTCTTCGCGACGAAGACCGGGTACCTCAGCTCCGACGACGAGCGCGTCGGCCTCGCGCCGGGCGGGCGCCGGGACGACGTCAAGATCGTGTTGACACCCGAAGGCACCATCTCGGGAAGAATCACTGACCAGTACGGCGATCCCGTCCCCGGCATCACCGTGCGCGCGACGCCGCAAGGCGAGCTCTCCCGTTTCGGCAGCGGCGAGTCGGCGCTGACCGACGATACCGGAGCGTATCTCGTCGGCGGGCTTCTGGCGGGTCTGTACATCGTCAGTGTCCAGCCGGTGAACGACGGCACGCAGTTCGGCCGTGACGCGGTGTATTTCCCGTCGGCGACGACGCGCGAAGACGCGACGGTCATCGACGTCGCGGCAGCCACCGAACGGAGCGGCGTCAACATGACGGTGACGCTTCGCGCCGCCACGCTCGTTGTCCAGACGCGCGCCTTGAAGCCAGGCGTCAATTACACGACGACGTCGGCCCTGTCGCCTGAGCAGGCGCGGGGATCGTCAGACCCGGCACTCGGCTCGGTCGCCGGCGTGGTGAAGGACGCGAGCGGGCGTGGCCTGCCGCTCGCGATGGTGATCATGCGCCGCGCGACGGAATCCGGGGTGGTGCAGGGCGTCTCGACGGACGAAAGCGGCCGCTTTCAGTTCGACAACGTGCCGCCCGGTCCGCTGCGGCTGGCCGCCACGAAACGAGGATTTCAAATGGTGGCGAGCCCGGCCGACACCGGCCCGTCGGAAACCATTCCATGGGTGGAGGTCGAGCTCGCTTCGAGTCAGCGGCGGAACGACGTGGGTATCATCCTCACCCGTGCCACGGTCGTGAGCGGCACGCTGCTCGATCAGTTCGGGGATCCGGTAAGCGGCTCGCTGTCGCTCCGGCCGTCAGCGACGCCGAATGCCGTTCGGCGATCGGTCCGTACCAACAGCCGCGGCGAGTTCCGGATCAGCGACGTCACGGCGGGCGAGTACGTCCTCGTCGTCGATCAGAATCCATACGGCAGCCCGTTGCGGGTGGCCGACGGATCGAGCCAGCGTGAGGTCGCGTTCCTGCCGGTGTTTTATCCCGGCGTCCCCGACGCGTCCATGGCCGCTCCGCTCGCCGTTCGTGCCGGCGTGGATGTAGCGGGGTTGGCAGTCGTCGTCCAGCCCGCGCCCGTGTCGTCGATCCAGGTCACGGTCGACGCCGGCGCCCGCGCCGTCCAGAACGTGCAGATCACACGGACCGCGGTCGATGGTCCCTCGACGTCGTCGCGCGCGACGATGTCGCGCGATGGTGTCCGCGGCGCGCTCGATTCGGTGCCGGCCGGGCGCTCTCTGATTGTCGCGACGGCGACTGAAGTGCGCGCGGACCCGCTGGAACGTGGCAGCGATTATCGGCTCTGGGCCACCGCCGAGATCGCGACCGACGGCTCGACTCCCGCGACGCTGACGATGCTGCTCGAGCCGGGCGCGCGCGTGAGCGGCCGCATCGTCGTGGAAGGGCGCGGGCTGTCCAGCCCGGCCGTCCAGCCGCGCCTCGAGCCGGCGAGCGACACGGTCGGCGGGGCGTACGTCTGGCCGCGCGAGCTCACCGGGGATGCCGGGCGATTCGAGTTCACGATCGCAAACGTGCAGCCGGGCGCGTATCTGCTTGGCGTCGGCGCGCGCGCGCCATCGGAGGTCCCGTGGACCGTCAAATCGATCGTCGTGGAGGGGCGGGAAATCCAGCAGCGTGTGATCGAGCTGGCGCCCGGCACGGAGCTCGGCAACGTGATCATCACGTTGAGCGATCAGCTCACCGAATTGTCGGGGAGCCTCGTCGATGACCGCGGCCGCGTGCCGCCTGGCGCTGGTGTGATCGCATTCACGCCCAACTCGCAACTCTGGCGCGCCGGTTCGTCGCTCATCCAGTCAGCCGAGGTCGATGCCACGGGGCGCTACGTCATGCGCGGACTGGTGCCGGGCGAGTACCGCGTCGTGGCGGTGGCGGATCGCGCGGCGGTTTCGACCGCGGACTATCCCATGCTCTTCGCGCGGCTGCTGCCGGCGGCCGTCACCGTGTCGCTCCGGCACGGGGAACAGAAGGTGCAGGATCTGCGGGTGCGAACGCCAGTCGTGCGATGATAAGTGGCTGCCTTTCAATGATTTGCCGCCTTACAAACGTTTAACAATTGAACTGGGCTCGACCTGCGTCTAAACGCGCGAGACTCATGCCGAGCAACCCTATGACTTACCGACACCTCACCCTCACGAGTGCCGCGGCGATCGTTGCGCTCACGACAACCGGCGTGGCGCAGCAGGAAGTCCGGATCACGCAGGGCATCACCCAGGAGATCACGACTCTCGGACCCGGCGCCGCGGGACCCGGTGGTGCGCTGAAGCCGATGCCGCTCGGCACCGGCCTGATCTTCGGACGGGCCACGGATGCCGGGTCGACCCGGCCGATCCCAGGCGCGCTCATCACGCTCACGATCCCGGGCACGACGCCGATTCGTGCGCTGGCCGACGCCGAGGGGCGGTTTGCGTTCCGCGACCTGCCTCGGGGGCGATTCAATCTCGCGGCGACCAAGCCGGGATACGTGGACGGCGCCTACGGCCGGATGCGGCCTGCCGGTCCGACGTTGTCGCTCGAACTGGGCGAGAGCGAGCGGGTGTCTGGCGTGACGATCCCACTGTGGAAGTACGCGGCGATTGCCGGCCTGGTCGTGGACGAACAGGGCGACCCGCTGGTGAACTCGACCGTCCGCGTGCTGAAGCGCACCATCGTCGGCGGGCAATGGCGGCTCACGCCCGGTGCGCAGGACACGACCGACGACCGCGGCGTCTACCGCATTGGGATGCTCGAACCAGGCGAGTACGTCGTCGCCGTGCCGATGAACTCCAACATGATGATGATCGACATGCCGGCGCCAATGGCCGATGCCGGCCGCGACGTCACGGTCACGTTCATCGCCCGTGCGGCGGCCGTTGGCGGCGCGGTCGCCGAGGCGCCGATCATGATCGGCGGCATGGACTCGCCGAACGCGGGAATGAGCGAGGACGGTCATCCGCTGGCGTTCCCGACGCAGTTCTATCCGGCGTCACTTTCCTCTGCGCGGGCCACGATCATCACGCTGGGCTCGGGCGAAGAGCGCACGAGCGTCGATTTCCAGTTGAAGGCCGTGCGGACGACGAAGATTACCGGCGTTGCTGTGGGACCTGAGGGACCGGTGGGTGGACTGCAGATCACGCTCGCGCCCTCGGAGGCGTCCGATCTCATTACCGCGATTGAGACGGTCACGACGGTGAGCGGCGAAGGCGGCCTGTTCACCTTCGCGTCGGTTCCCGCCGGCCAGTACACGCTGCGGGCGACGCGCAACCCGCGGATGATGGTCGGAGGCGGCGGTGAAACGACCACGATCGCGCAAGGCGGCGCGGTCATGGTCACGCGGATGGTTGCCGGTCCGGCCGGCCCGCTCCCGGCCGAATCGACGCTCTGGGCGGAAATGACCCTCGCCGTCGGCACAGGCGACATGAGCGACGTGCCGATCACGTTGCGGCCGGGGCTGAAGGTCACCGGCAGCGTGCAGTTCGACGGCACGACGCCGCGGCCGCCGAACGATCAGCTGCCGAACATCGGCGTCACGCTCGAGCTCGCGGACGTCCGTCCGGGCAACACGCCGAACGCGCGCGGCCGGATCGAGGCCAGCGGCGCGTTCGCGACCGTGGGCGTGCCGCCGGGCCGCTACTTCGTGCGCGTCGGCGCCGCGCCGCAGGGCTGGACGTTCCGCGGCGCCACGCTGGGCGGCCGCGACGTGACCGATTCGCCGCTCGAAATCGACGGCGACATCTCTGGCGTCGTCCTGACGTTCACCGACCGGCAGACGCAGCTCTCCGGAACGGTGACGACGGAGAACGGATCGCCCGACGCGGCGACGGTGATCGCGTTTCCCACGGATTCTGCCGCGTGGGTCGGGTACGGCAGCGCGTCGAGGCGCCTGCGCACGGCGCGCGTGGGCAAGAACGGCAACTACGACGTCGGGTCGCTCCCGGCTGGGGAGTACTTCGTGGTGGCCATTCCGGAACGAATGGCGGCCGACTGGCAGAACCCGAAGTTCCTCGAAGGTCTCACCGGCGACGCGACGCGCGTGCGGCTCGCCGACGGCGACAAGCGGACGCTGAGCGTGAAGGTGGCGCGATGAAAAAACAGCTCATTGCCTCATTGCCCCTTTGCCTCATTGCCTCATTAGCAATGGTCACCCCCGCGTCCGCCCAGGTCATGACGCGCGATCGGATGGACGCGCCGACACCGGTGGGCAACGCGCTCATCTCCGGCACGGTCGTGACCGACGAGCAGACGCCGCAACCGGTCCGGCGCGCGCAGATCACGCTCCTCAACACGGATAACGGCAACGTGAAGAACGGGTCCACCGATGCGGCCGGGCGCTTCTCGCTCACCGGCCTGCCGGCGGGACGGTACACGTTGTCCGTCTCGAAGCCGGGATTCCTGCGGATTGCGTACGGCGCCAAACGATCCGATCGGCCGGGGACGCCGATCACGCTCGCCGACCGTCAGCAGATGACCGGGGTCGCCATGAAGCTGGCGCGGGGCGGCGTCATCGCCGGCACCGTCACCGACGAGAGCGGCCTGCCCGCGTTCGGCGCGCAGGTGCGCGTGCTGCAATACCGCGTCGTGCAGGGCGAGCGGACGCTCGCGCCGGTGGCGACGTCGAATCTCCTCGGCGAGATCACGGACGATCGCGGCGCGTACCGCATCTTCGGGCTGCCGCCCGGCGAGTACATCGTCTCGGCCACGCCGCGAAACTCCATTCCGAGCGAGATCCGGGCGATGACCGAATCGGAGATCCGCGCGGCGATGATTGCGCTCCAGCAGCCGCAGCTCGCCCAGACGCCGTCGGGCGCCGGAGGAGCGTCGCAGCCGGCGCCGCCGCCGCCGCCCCGCGACGAGATCCCGACCGTAGGATTCACCGCCGTCTACTATCCGGGCACGACGAACGTGTCGGGTGCGGCAACGGTGACGCTCGGCGCCGGCGAGGAACGCTCGGGCGTGGACTTCGCCGTGCAGCTCGTCCGCACGGCGAAGATCGAAGGCTCGGTCATCGTCCCCGCGGGCGTCGCACCGCAGTCCGTCCAGTTGACGATGACGGCCGCCGGCCAGTCGGGCGCGGTGGCTCTCAGCGGATTGAATTTCCTGAACCGGGCCACGGCAGGGCCGGACGGCAAGTTCACGTTCACGGCCGTGCCGCCCGGTCAGTACACGCTCAACGCGCGCGCGAACCGTCCGGCGGGCGGCGCGGGCGCCGGCCCGGGGGCGCCGCCGATGGAGTTCGGGTTCCGCGTGGCGACCGGCGCCGGCGGAGGCGGCATGAACCCGGACCAGATCATCACGCAGATGGGCGGATCGAATGCGGCGTACTGGGGCTCGGCCGACATCAACATCGACGGCAACACGCTGTCCAACGTCGTAATGACGCTGCAGCCCGCAATGACGCTGGCCGGCCGTGTCGAGTTCAAGACCACGCGGGGCACGCCGCTCCCTGACTTCGCGCGCGTGCGGATCACGCTCGCGCCGGCGCCGGCGGGCGGCGGCGGCGTGATCATGTTCAGCGGCGGGGTCCCGTCGGCGCAGATCGACGCCGAAGGGAAATTTACGGCCACGGGCATCATCCCGGGCCGCTATCGGCTCGCCGGAAACGCGCCGGTGGCGCCCGGCGCCGGGCCGGGCATCACGTGGACGCTGCGGTCGGCCGTCGTCAGGGGCCGCGATGTCCTCGACTTCCCGCTCGACATCGGGCCCGGCGAGGAGATTGGCGACGCGGTGCTGACCTTCGCGGACACGGCCCAGCAGGTGAGCGGCGTCCTGCAGGACGCCTCGGGTCGGCCCGCGCCTGACTACACGATTGTCGTTTTCCCGGCCGATAAGAGCTACTGGACGGCGCAATCACGGCGGATTCGGACCAGCCGGCCCGGCACCGACGGCAAGTACACCGTCCAGAACCTGCCCCCGGGGGAGTACCGGATCGCGGCACTCGTGGACATCGCACCGGGCGAAGTCAACGACCCGGCGTTCCTCGAGCAGTTGCTCCAGGCCTCATATCAGTTCACGCTGGGTGATGGCGAGAAGAAGGTTCAGGACCTGAGAATCGCGGGCGGGGTCTTATAATCCCGCTTCGTGTCCGTCCCGTTAATCGTTCCGCGCGAGAGCCACGCGCTCACGCGCCGGAACATCGATCCTGACGCGCTGCGGGTCCTCTATCGGCTCAATCAGCACAAGTTCGCGGCGTATCTCGTGGGCGGCAGCGTCCGGGACCTGCTGCTCGGCCGCAAGCCGAAGGATTTCGACATCGGGACCGACGCGCACCCGTACCAGATCAAGCGGCTGTTCCGGAACTGCTGGATCATCGGCCGGCGCTTCCGGCTCGCGCACATCAAGTTCGGCACCAAGACGATCGAGGTCGCGACGTTCCGGAAAATCGTGCCGGATCCCCCGGCCGACGCGGCCGAGCCGGAGCCCGTCGTGGTCGCGTCGTCACCCGGATCGGACGAGGGCGCGGCCGCGCCGGATTCAGCCGCGGACACGGGCCCGGGCTCGGCGGCGATGATCCACCGCGACAACACCTTCGGCACGCCGGAAGAGGACGCGTTCCGCCGCGATTTCACGATCAACGGGCTCTTTTACGACATCGCCAGCCGATCGATCATCGACTACGTCGGCGGGCTGAGCGATCTCGAAGCGCGGCTCATTCGATCGATTGGCGATCCGCGCGTCCGCTTCGTCGAGGATCCGGTGCGCATGCTGCGCGCGGCGGTGTTCGCGGCGCGGCTGGGCTTCGACATGGACCCGCTCGTCACGGAAGCCATTGCCGAGCATCGCGGGCTGATTCTCAAGGCGTCGCCGGCGCGACTGATGGAGGAGCTCTACAAGATTCTCCGATCGGGCGCGGCCGAGGCGAGCCTACGCGCCCTCGGACGCGTGCGCCTGCTCGAGTTGATGGCGCCCGATCTGAAGGCGCCGCCCGAGGAAGTCTGGGATTCGCTCGCGCGCCTCGACCGCTACCGCCAGCAGTTTCCGGCGCCGCCGCCCGAGCTCTCGACCGTCGTGCTCGTCGGCGCGCTGCTCGTGCCGCTCGGTCTCCTGCGCCGCCGCATGCCAAACGCCGGGCCCGACGGACGCGGCGATCGCTTCGAGTTCGGCATGCTGCCGGTTTCACGCAAAGACGTCGAGCGGCTGCGGTACATGCTGCAGCTCCTGCCGCGCCTGACGGATCCGAGTCTGCCGCCGCGCGTCGCGCGCAGCATCCATCACCGGCCGGCGTTCTCCGATGCGGTCACCTGGCTCGAGATCTTTGGCGACGCCCCGGACATCGTGGAGCATTGGAAGGGCGCCCGGCAGCATCGCGCACAGGCGGCCGACGCGGCCCAGGGCGGCGATCACGCGCGTGACGCCGCTCACGACGCGCCCCCGGACGGCCAGCCGCGCCGGCGCCGCCGCCGACGCAGACGCCGCCGCGGCCGCGGTGGACCCTCAGGCGGCGCGGCCACGTCGTAACAAGATCTGCCGCGGGTTGGATTACACCCCGTGTGCTTGCCCGGCGGGTGTGGTGGCGATAGGGGCTCCGGGAAGCTGGCCCTCGAAATCGCGCCGCCGTCCGCTTGCGGTTCGGACTGGCGCGTGGCACGCGACGTCCTATCCGGCCAGGCTTCCTGCCGGTGGTGCAGGCCTACGGACGATTCGCGTGCGAACCGCCGCGCTCCCTCCGGCGCGATTTCGTCCTGGCGCGCATCGGGCCACTTCACGTCGCCTCGATCGCGATCCTGTCACGCTCAGGCCGGATAGGCGCCGGCCCGATGAGCGTCAGCGCGAATCCCGCGCGGACGGAGGCCCGGTTTCCGCGGCCGCTTCGCACTGAGGCGGCTGATCGACACCCGACGCGAGGGACGCGCTGTCCTACCCGTTCTTCTGTTCGAAGGCCTTCATGAAGGCGACGAGATCCGCGACGCCCTGTTCGGGGAACGCGTTGTAGATCGACGCGCGCAGGCCGCCGACCGAACGATGACCCTTGAGGCCGTCGAAGCCCGCGGCGGTGGATTCCTTGACGAAGAGCTTGTCCAGTTCCTCGCTCGGCAGCTTGAACGTGACGTTCATGCGCGAGCGGCTGTCCTTGTCGGCATGCGGCTTCCAGAACGACGTGCGATCGAGCTCATCGTAGAGGGTCTTCGCCTTCTTCTCGTTGATCGCTGCGATCGCGGGGAGGCCGCCGAGGCCGACGAGCCACTTCAGCACGAGGCGCAGGACGTAGATCCCGAACACCGGCGGCGTGTTGTAGAGCGACCCGTTCTCCGCGTGCGTCTTCAAATTCAGCATCGTCGGCAGCGAGTCGGCCGACCGGGCCAGCAGTTCCTCGCGCACGATGACGACGGTGACCCCCGAGGGACCGAGGTTTTTCTGCGCGCCGGCGTAGATCAGGCCGAACTTCGAGACGTCAATCGGCCTCGAAAAAATGTCGGATGAGGCGTCGCAGACGAGCGGGGCGCCGCCGACGTCGGGCAGCGTGTGCCACTCGGTGCCGTGAATCGTGTTGTTCGACGTCATGTGGACGTACGAGGCGCCGGGCGTCAGCTTCAGCTCGCTCTGCTTCGGAATCCGCTTGAAGTTGCCGTCTTCGGTCGAGGCCGCGACGTTGGTCGCTCCGACGCGCTTGGCTTCCTTGAGCGCCTTCTTGGCCCAGTCGCCGGTCACGATGTAGTCGGCCGTCGTCCCCGCGGTGAGCAGGTTCATCGGCACCATCGAGAACTGGAGGCTCGCGCCGCCCTGCAGGAAGACGACCTTGTAGTTGTTCGGGATGCGGGCGAGCGAGCGCATGTCGGCCTCGGCGCCCTGGATGATCTCGTCGAAGGCCTTCGACCGATGGCTGATCTCCATGACCGACATGCCGACGCCCGGCAGCGCGACGAGATCGCGCTGCGCCTCCTCGAGAACAGGAAGCGGCAGCACCGCGGGACCAGCCGAAAAGTTGTACACGCGCTTCATTAAGATGAGCTCCTGGTTAATGAGGCAATGGGGCAATGGGGCAATGAGGCAATGCGATCGCTTGTCCCGATGATCCTGTCACGAGAGCACCGAGGGAGGCCAGCGCCCAAGACAAGTGTTTGTATTGCCCCATTGCCTCATTGCCTCATTGCCTCATTGCCGCATTAACTATTAACAGAATTAGGCGCTCGTCCGCTCTTCATGTACTCGCCGACGATGCGGACGGCCTCGGCCGCGATCGCGTCCTGCGCCTGATCGGTGGACGCGCCGATGTGATGTGTGCCGTACACGGACGGCTCCTGGACGATCGGATCGGTGAACTCCCCGGTGGACGCGGCTGGCTCGGCGGCGAAGACATCGAGGGCGACGCGGAGCGGCTTCTCGCGCGCGGCGTGGCGGAGGGCCTCGTGGTCCACGATCTCGGCCCTGGCCGTGTTGATGACGAACGCGCCTGGCCGGAGACGGTCCAGCACGGCCGCGTTCACGAGCTGGCGGGTTTCGGGCGCCAGGGCGAGGTGGATGCTGAGCGCATCGGCACGCGCGGCGACCTCCGCCGGTGATGGCGCGAGCGCGATCGTCGTCTGCCGCGCAGCCTGCCCGAGCCCGAGCTCGGCGGCCTCGGGCACGGCCAACGGACGATCCTGGCCGTTGAATCGCCGGCTCCACAAGACGACGGGCATGCCGAAGGCCGCCGCGCGAACGATGACCTCGCGCGCGATGCTGCCGGCGCCCAGCAGCCCGAGCGTGGCGCCGTACAGGCCCCGCGCCTTCGAATACACCTTCTTGTTCCACTTGCCGGCGCGCAGATCCGCGACGTTGTCGGGAATCCGGCGATCGAGCGCGACCAGCCATCCCATCACGAGCTCCGCGACCGCGATCGCATTCCGGCCCGGACAGTTGGCGACGAGCACGCCGTGACTGGTCGCCGCCTTCACGTCGATCGTGTTGACGCCGGATCCGGCGCGCACGATCAGCTTCAGCTCAGGAGTCAGCATCGGCGCGGTGACCTTCGTCGAGCGCACGATCAGGACCGAGGCGCCCGTCGACCGGAGCGCCTCGGCCAGCGCCTGATCGGCCAGGCCCGGCTCGTAATGTACGTCACAGCCGAGCGCCTGCAAGCCCTGGAGCCCGCGCTGTTCGAAGGTGTCGGCGATGAGAACGATCATAAGAACTGTTCAGGCCCAAGGCCCGGAACCCATGTAAGTTCTCACTACGTTGGGCCTTGGGCCCTTGGCCCTGGACCTATATCAGGTGCACCAGGAGTCCATCGCGAAGCTTCGGCTCGAACCACGTGGACTTGGGCGGCATGATGCCACCGGCGTCGGCGATCGCCATCAGATCGCCCAGGCTGACCGGAAACATCGAGAACGCGACGGCGGCCTCGCCGGTGTTCACGAGCCGTTCCAGTTCCGCGGTGCCGCGAATGCCACCCACGAAATCGATCCGCTTGTCGGTGCGAACGTCCCCCACCTTCAGCACGGGCTCGAGCACCTGCCGCTGCAGGACCTCCACGTCGAGCGCCTCCGCGCGCGGCGTCCCGGCGGGCGGTGCCGGCAGCTCGATCGTGTGCCAATGGCCGGCGAGATACATCGAGACCCGTCCGGGGCGCTCCGGCGTGGCGGTGCCGGCGCGAACGACGATTTCGCGCGTGCGAATCGCGGCGACGAGCGAGTCGGCCGTCTCGCCGGCAAGATCGCGAACGACGCGGTTGTACGGCAGGATGCGCACCTGATTGTCGGGGAACGCCACGGCGATGAACGTGGCGGCGTCCGCCGTGCGGTGCCCGCCGGTTGCGAGCGCAGTCCTCGCGCGGGCGGCGCTCGCCGCACGATGGTGGCCGTCCGCGATGTACATCGCGGGCACGTCACGAACGGCGGCGACGAGCGCGTCGCGATGCGCACCGGTCACGCGCCAGATCGTGTGGCGCACGCCGTCCGGCGCGGTCAGATCGTACAAGGGCGGCGTCTCTTGCGCCCGCTCGGCGATCTCATCCACGGTCGCGACGCGGTGATACGTCAGAAAAACCACGCCGGTTTGTGCGCGGAGATCGACCATGTGCCGCGTCCGATCGTCTTCCTTGTCCTTCCGCGTCTTCTCGTGCTTCTTGATCAGATTCAGGTCGTACTCGTCGAGCGAGAAGCAGCCCGCCAGTCCCGTCTGCACGTGCGCGCCCATCGCCAACCGATAGAAGTACAGCGCGGGCTCGTCGTCCATCACCATGGGCGCGTCGCGCTTCAGCGCTTCGAAGTTCCGGACGGCCTGTTCGTACACGGCGGCGTCGTACGGGTTGGTTCCCGCGGGCAGATCGATCTCCGATCGCGTGATGTGGAGGAAGCTCAGCGGATTGCCAGCGGCAATCGCGCGGGCTTCTTCAGTGCTGACGACGTCGTAGGGGACCGAAGCGACGCGAGCGGCAGCTTCCGGTACGGGCCGGAGCGCGCGGAACGGGAACAGCGCGGACATCGACCTTTGATTATTTGCCGGAGGCGGCTGCCGGTGCGACTGATTTCGGGGCTGGCGTGGCCGCCAGCCGGCGCTCGAGCTCGGCGGCGAGCGCGGTCCGCGTCTCCTGGAACACGGCGAGCGCGTCGGGCGCCAGCGACACGCCCTTGGGCATCTTCTTCAGTTCGCTCAGCGGGTTGACGTAGCTGCCGTTCTTGATGATGCGGTAGTCGAGATGCGGACCGGTGGCCGTGCCGGTCGATCCGACGCGGCCGATGAGATCGCCCTGGCTCACGCGCGCCCCGGGACGAATGCCCGGGGCGAGGGCGGACAGGTGCAGGTACGCGGTCTGGTACCCGCCGGCGTGACGCAGCCGGACCATCCGTCCAGCCTCGCCGGACCAGCCGGCGACCTCGACGACGCCGTTGGCGACCGCCTGCACGCGCGTGCCGGCCGGCGCGCCGTAGTCCACGCCGAGATGCGCGCGCGTCGTGCCGTGAACGGGGTGCAGCCGGCGGTACGAGAAGCGGGAGGTGACGCGCGGCTCGAAGGGCAATGGCGACTGCAGGAATTGGCGTTTGAGCGACCGGCCCTGCTCGTCGAACCACGCCGGCTGGCCATCGCCGCCGGGATAGCGAAACGCGGTCAGCTTGCGGCCGTCGTTCTCGAGCACCGCCGCCTTGATCTCGCCGTAGGCGAGAAACTCGCCGTCGCGTGTCTGACGTTCGAACAGCACGGCGAGCCGATCGCCGGGCTGCAGATCCGAGTTGAAGTCCACTTCGCCGCCGAAGATTTCCGCGAGCTGCAGGGCCAGCTGGATGTCCTCGCCCGCCGCATCGAAGGCGCCGACGAGCGACGGGTGTTCGCGACCGATCTCGGCGGAGACCGCGGTCACTTCGATGTCCTTGGGAAGGGGAACGATCTCCGCGTTGAACGCGGGCGCCGCCCCGGGCACGCCGGCGACGCGGACTACGCGCAGCAGCCGATCGGTGTCGATGACGTAGCGGAACTCCTGGAAGAGCCCGTCGAGCGAGCGGGTCAACTGATACGCGCGACCGGCCTGCAGATCGCGCGGGTTGAACACGGTACGCACCGCGTCGATAGCGGCGATCGTCAGGTCGGGCGGCAGATTGAATTGACGAAACAGGGTCTCGATCGTGGCATTGCGCGGGATGCGCGCGTCGACGATGCTCGATTCGCGCGGGAGCGCGATGTCGGCGCCGGGCGCCCCCGTCGTGCGCTCGACACGCGCGCACGACGCGGACACGCAGATCGCGAGCCCCGCCAGGAAGGCTCTCTTCATTTAATCCGCTGGACCGCCGCCGCGTGGCGCGCTCGAGGGCGGCACCATGCCCTTGAGGCGGAGGTACGTGACGAGGTTGCCGTAGTGCTCGTTGATATGGCTCGTGTTGTAAATCAGGTTGCCCAACTTGGTCCGATTGCCGCGGCCACCGGCCGATTCCATCATGTTGGCGGCCGTGACGGCGGCGAACGCCTTCTGGCACAGCGCCACCGAGTCGGCGAGCGCCTTCTCGAGGTCGGCCTTGGTCATCTTATCGGCCGCCCAGGCGCCGGCCGATCCGGTGTCGAGGCGCGCAGGCGCCGGGGTCACACCGGCCAGCGCGGAACAGGCGCCATTGTTGTCGTCCGCGATGTGCGCGAAGAGCCGCGCAAACGATCGCACTTCCGGTGTCGGCTGCCACGTGAACATCTCCGGCGGCACCATGGCGGCGGATCTGACGATGTTGGTCGCAATCGGCGTGTAGTACCCGTTCACCTCGGCGTGAATCGACGCCGGCGGCTGTGGCGGCTGCGCCGCCGCGCCTCCGCCCTGTTTCGCGGCCGCGCCCGCGGCCAGCGCGACGATACACCCGGTGACTACTCCCAGCTTCTGCATGCGATCTCTCCTCAGTTTGGACCCGCGATACCTTACCATTTGACTGCGCTATAGTGCTTCGCCGTTGACTGTCGCAGTTGAGTCCGAAAGACACCCGGCCCGAGCGCGTAGCGCGAGGAAAGCCGGATCGAGCGTTGGGGGTGGGACCCCAACGCCACTAAGAAGAGTGCCGCCCGCAGCGGGCGCGAGCGGGGCCCCGCAAGCCAAGAGGAAAGACACCCGGCCCGAGCGCGTAGCGCGAGGAAAGCCGGATCGAGCGTTGGGGGTGGGGCCCCAACGCAGGAGAAAAAGAATGACTCGTCATAACGTCCTCGGTTTCGGACTCGCCGCGTTGCTGACCGTGTCGGTAGCCGGCCTGCCCATCCGCGCTTCGGACGAACCGATCGACTACGACAGCATCAACAAGATCAAGACGCAGGGCCTCGTGGCCACGAACTCGAAGGTGATGGAGATCGCGAGCTACCTGACCGACGTGTACGGACCGCGCCTCACCGGCTCGCCGAACATTCAGAAAGCCGGCGAGTGGTCGGTCGCGAAGATGAAGGAGTGGGGCCTGACCAGCGTGTCGCTGGAGCCGTGGCCGACCGATCCGAGCGGGCAGAACAATGGCTTCCCGTGCGGCTGGACGAACGACAAATTCTATCTCCAGGCCGTCTCGCCGCAGTCGTTCTCGATTCCCGGGACGCCAAGCGCGTGGTCGCCGGGAACGAACGGGCTCGTGCGCGGCGAGGTCATGCTCGTGACCGAGACCGCGCAGGACGAGTTACAGCAAAAGTACGGCGCCGGCCAGCTGAGAGGTAAGTGGATTATTTCTTCGGGGCCACGTGAGATCCAGGCGTTCTGGCAGCCGCAGGCGACGCGCTTCACGAAAGAAGAACTCGACAACATGGAGACGCCGCGGCGGACGAACGAGCTCGGCTCGACGCCTCCCGGCGGACGCGGCGGCGGCGGCCGTCAGGGTGCGCCGGGAGGCGCGCCTGCAGCAGCGCCTGGACAGCCCACAGCGGCCCCCGGCGCAGCCGCCGGCGCCCCGGCGGCAGGACGCGGCGCGACGCCGGCCGCAGCCGCCGCACCGGCGCCGTCAGGCACGAACCCGTGCGCAGGCACCCCGCCCGCGGCCGGCGCGACAGCGCCGGCCGGCGGCGGTGCGGGCGCGGGACGTGGCGGGCAAGGCGGGGGCGGCTTCAACCGCAACGCGTTCCTCAAAGCGCAAGGCGCGCTCGGCGTTCTCAACACCGGCAACGCGGGTCACGGTCTCTACACGATTGGCGGCGGCAGCCGCTCGGTCGATCCGAACACTCTGCTCGCGCAAATCTCGATCCCCGCCGAGCAGTACAACCGGATTGCGCGGATGCTCGAGCTGAAGATTCCGGTCACGATCGAGGCGGACATCAAGAACACGTACCTCTCCAATCCGCCCATGTTCAACGTCGTCGGCGAAATCCGCGGCACGGACAAGGCCGACGAGCTCGTGATGATCGGTGCGCACTTCGATTCGTGGCACGCGTCCACCGGGGCGACCGACAACGCCGCCGGCTCGGCTGCGATGCTCGAAGCCATGCGCATCCTCAAGCAGAGCGGCGTGCCGCTGCGCCGCACGGTCCGCATCGGACTCTGGACCGGCGAAGAACAGGGGCTCATCGGATCGCGCTTGTACGTGCAGCAGAAGTTCGGCGGCGGGCGTGGGCGCGGCGGCGGCGCTCCGGCGCCGACGACGCCCGATCACGCGAAGTTCTCCGCGTACTTCAACATCGACAACGGGACGGGCGCGATTCGCGGCGTCTACCTGCAGCAGAACCAGGCGGTCGGGCCGATCTTCCGCGCGTGGATGGAACCGTTCCGGAACGTCGGCATGTCGCACCTGAACGTGAACAACACCGGCGGGACCGATCACGGGTCGTTCGACGGCGCCGGCTTGCCCGGCTGGCAGTTCATCCAGGACGAGGTGGAGTACGACACGATGACCCACCACACGAACATGGACAGCTACGAGCGGCTCCAGCCCGAGGACATGCGGCGGAACGCCACGATCGCGGCCGCGTTCGCGTTTCTCGCGGCGAACCGCGACGAGAAACTCCCGCGCAAGCCGGCCACGCCGCTACCCGCGGGAGGCCGGGGCGGGCAGTAGAAGGACACTCACTTCAACCGCCACCCTACCGACACGCTCCAGGTCCGGTTGCGGGCGGTCAGCTCGTCGCGGTCAACGTCGTCGTTGATGTTCGACAGTCCCCACACGTAGCGCACGTCCACCGACATCTGGCGGAACGTGACGGCGCCGCCGAGCGACAGACCGACGTCGCCGCTCGTGAACGCCTGTTTCACGCCCTCTTCGAGCACGTCCGATCCCTCCAGCTGCTTGTCGTGGAGACGAAGCGAAAACACCGCGCCCGCCAGGGCATGCACCGTCGCTTTCTGCGACAGCGCGAACCGGTACCCGAGAAGCGCCGGCACATCGAGGTAGGTGATCCGCACCTTCAAGTCGCCGGCGAATCGGGGATCGTCCTTGATGATCGTGCCCTTCTGGCTGGCGAGGCCCTCGACCTGCCCCTCGAACGAGCCGAAGAGCTTACGCGCGACGAACACGCCAGCCTCGGCGCCGATGCGACTCGACGGGCTGATGATCAGATCGGTCGCCTCGATCTCGAGCGTCGAACTGGTGACGCCGGCCTTCACGCCGAACGTCAACGTTTGTGCCGATGCTTCCGGCACCTTGACCAGGCAGACCAGGACCAGTGCGCCAAGCGCGCCCGCCGAACGACGAGGGACCATCGAAGCCTCCGCCCCAATTCTTGATCTTCGCGCACAAAAGAAAAAAGGGCGCCGCCTATTTCGACGCCGGCCGCAGCCGAATGGTCAGAGTCGTGACGGTCCGGCGGGTGAGGTCGATACGCCGGACGGCATGGTTGTTGGTGTCGGCAACGTACAGCACGTCGTCGGTCGCAGAGAGCCCGCCCGGCTCGTAGAACGTGGCTGCCGCGGCCGCGCCGTCGGCGCGTCCCTCTTCGCCGGTTCCGGCAAATGTCCGCACCTGCCGGCTGTCGGGGTCGAGCGTTTTGATCTTGTGGTTGTACGTGTCGGCGACGAACAGCAGGCCGCCCGTGGCCGCCACGCCGAGCGGATGCTGAAGCCGTGCCGTGTCACCGCGCCCGTCGCGGTCGCCGAACTCGAACAGGTCCCCGCCGGCGAGCGTGCGCACCTGATTCTCCGGCGGCAAGGCAATCGCGCGGATGATGTTCGACTCCGCATCGGCGACAAAGAGCGCCGAGCCGATCGCCGCCAGGCCGGACGGCTGCGCGAAGGCCGCGTCGTCCACGCCGCCGTCCACGCGCGCTTCGCGTCCGGATCCGGCGTACGGGAAGGCCAGCTCGCGCTCGAGATCGACCATCCAGATCTGATGCGTGCCGGCCATCGCGACGAAGAGCAATCGGCCCACGACCAGCAGATCCCATGGTGAACTGAGCGCGGTTTCGCGCGCCGCCCCGCCGGCGCCGCCCCAGGCCGCCTGGCGTCCCGTGCCAGCGACGGTCGTGACGCGCCGCGTGTCGAGATCCAACGCACGCACCGTGTGATTCTCGGTGTCGGCGACGTAGAGGCGACCGGGACGTCCCGGATCGAGGGCCAGTCCCTGCGGACGATAGAACCGCGCCTCGTCGAAGCCGCCGTCCTCCCAGCCGAACGGGCCGGCACCGGCGACGTCCTGAATCACGCCGTCCAGGTCCGCGACCAGCACGCGGTGGTGATTCGAATCGGCGATGAAGAGCCGGCGCCGCGTCTCGTCGGCGAGCACCTTGCCAGGCAAAGCCAGCGGCGACTCCGCGGGAACGCCGGCCGCGCCGCGACCTTCGAGCGCCAGCGGGATCGGTGTCCGATCGATCTTGCCCTGCTCGTCGAAGACCTGGACGACCGCCGCGATCGCGCGATCGAACGCCTCAGCCTTGCCTTCACCGGATGCGGTGGCGACAACGTACCCTTCCGGATCGATCAACACCTGCGTCGGCCACGCACGCGCCCCATACGCCTTCCACACCGCGAAGTTCGCGTCGTTGGCGACCGGATGCGTGATGTCGTAGCGGACGAGGATCCGCCGGATGTTGTCCGCCTTCCGCTCGTTCGCAAACTTCGCCGAGTGCACGCCGATAACGACCAGTTCGTCGGCGTACTTCTCTTCGAGGCGCTTCAAGTCCGGCAGGATGTGCATGCAATTGACGCAGCCGTAGGTCCAGAAATCGAGCAGTACCACCTTGCCGCGGAGCGCCTTCAGGCTGAGCGGCGCCGGGACATTGAACCAGTCGAGGATGCCGGTGAGCTCAGGGGCGCGGACGCGAGGGAATTCGGTCATGGCTAAAGCTTCACCATGAAGAGTTGAAGAAATGAAGGGATTCTTTTGGAAAGACTTCTTGCCGCGTCAACAGCCGCATCCGATCGTAAAGCGTTTTGAAGGGGCCGAGACTCCAGGAGAGGCGGGCTTCAGCCGGCCTATACCTGGCCGGCTAACGTGCCCCGGCCCGTCCGTGCGCCTTTCACCCCAAGCTGAGTCCTTGTCCGGTGAAGCTTCCTGTACGCTCAGCAGCCGCGCCGCTTCTGGTTCGCGTTCCAGTACTCTACGAGCCGTCGCAGTTCCTTGATGGGCTCGGGGTTGTCGTCCACCTGGAGGCGGAGCTCGACGTCGTTGTGCAGCCAGACGCCGCAGTCTTTCTTGACGACGAGCATCGCGGCGGATTGCTGCCCGCGACGGTCGCCGCCGGCGGCCTGCCCGGCCTCGATCGCGGCAAGCAGCCGGAGTGAGAGATGGGTGCGCTCGCCCTTGGCGTCTTTTTCCGACGACTCGAAGGCCTTGACCATCGCGGCGGGCACGTCCTTGCTGCCGAGCGTATTACCCTGAGCGGTGCAGTACTGTCCTTGTGCGTCGCCGAACTGGGCGGGCGCCTCGGGACCGGTGTAAGCAGCGACCTCGCCTTTGGCGTTGATGACGGCAAACTGCCGCCCCGCCTTTTGCCAGCGCTGCTTGCCGTAGCCCGGGTCCGGATCTTCGTCCCAGATTTTCTTGGTGATGGCGGCCGGCGCCATGCCCTGGCGCAGCAGCTCGATGCCCTTCGGCCCGTAGCCGACGTCCACGATCGCCTGAGTGGCGACGGCGCCGATGCCGGGCTCCGCCCAGATCACGCCGTTGCCGACCGAGAAGACTCTCGACTGCACTGCCGCGCCAATCGCGCCGGTCTCAGGATCGAATCCGAGGATCGAAAATGTCCCCGGGATCTCAGGCGACGGGCTGTCAGGCCGGGCCCCGCATGAGGCCGCGAACAGCACGGGGATCAACGCGAGCACGCACACACTGCCGGTGACTTTGATGCGCATTGGACTGCCCTATCGCTTCACGGCCGGGCGGTTGAGAAAACTGACGATCGCCGCGATCCACGCGTCGTGCGTGTCTTCGATCTGTGCGGCGTGATCGGCGCCCGGCAGCACGACCATCTGCTTGTCGGGCGAGGCCAGGCGCGCGAAGAACTTCGCGGCATCCTCCTGGACGACGCCCGGATCGCGGTCGCCGAAGAGGACGAGGGTCGGCGTGGCCATCCGTGCGGGCTTGAAGATGTTGAACTCGCTGTCGCTCTTGAGATCGGCGAGGACCGGATCGGCTTTGAGCGCCTGCTGCACGAACGCCTGAATCACGGCCGGCGGCGTGACGTTCGCCGAGATGAAATCGCTCGCCGCGGCCTCAGGCGAGTTCTTCTCCATCTGCGGCTTGTCGGGCACGGTCACGTCGATGAACGACAGGTCGGGATCGAAGGCGAACCCGAACAACACGAGCGCAGAAAGACTCTTGGGCGCGGTTTGCGCGGCGATCGCCGACATGGCCGCGCCGCGAGACCAGCCGATCAGCGCCGGGCGCGCCAGCGTTGGATGCTGCTGGGCCACCCAGGCGAGCACGTTCGCGATGTCGGCGGCGCCGCGCTTCGGCGTGAGCCAGCCGGTCGCGTCGCGCGGCGTCTCGCCGTAGCCGCGCAGGTCGACCGCGTACGCGGCCCAACCCTGGGCGGCGAGCGAGATCATCACCGATCGCTGCAGCCCCGGCACCTGCAGATCGAAATCCGGCCGGCTGCTCCAGGTGCGCCCGTGGACGAGCAGCAGCGCGCCTTTCGGCTGCGCCGGCCGCCGCGCCCAGACCGCCATCGGGTGACCGTCAGACTGGACGGTAAACCGTTCCGGCGCCGCGCCCGCCCCCGCCGGCTTCGGCGGCGGCGCCTGCGCCGACACGAAGGCACTGCTCGCGATCATCGTCCCGAGGATCACCGCCACGCCAGTTCGATTCATCAAGGGCTCCGGAGACAGACATTATGCGGTACGTACCCCCTCAGGTGATTTGGTCGAACGTCGTGACCTGCTCGTACGCGTCGGCATCCGGCTGGGCCGCGTTGCCGGGCCGCAGGCTGAGGAGCACCTGCAGGCCGGCCTCGCGCGCGGCGGCGAGCTCCCGGGTGATGTCGGAGACGAACACGATCGCGGCCGGCGATCGGCGGAGCGCGGCGGCGATCCGCGCGTAGCTCGATGCCGCGACCTTCGGGCCGACCGCCGTGTCGAAGAACGCGGTGAAGAGCGGCGTCAGGTCGCCGGCGAGCGTCGATTCGAACAGCCGGCGCTGCGCGAGCACGCTGCCCGACGAGTAGATGGCCACGTCCAGGCCCAGTTCGCGCCAGCGCCGGATCGCGGCGGGGACGTCCGGATACACCTGGCCGCGAAGCTCACCCGCCTGGTAGCCCTCTTCCCAGATCAAGCCCTGGAGCAGTTTGAGTCCGGGGGACTTCCGGTCGCGATCCATCAGCCACTCGATGTACGGCACCAGACCGTGCGCCGCGTCGTCCGTCCGAAGCGAAGGCGGCAGCTGCCCGTTTCGCACGTCTTCCGCGTGCTCGGCGGCGAGACGGCGGCGAATCTCCTCGTCGTCCGGGGTGCCGCGGTGCGCCGTGAGATAAGCCGCGGCACGCGCGCGTGCGTACGGAAACAGCACGTCGTGCACGAACGCGATGGGGGTCGTCGTGCCTTCGATGTCGAGGAGCACCGCGCCGAGATCGCGCTCGGCGAGCCGGATCGTCACACGCCGGCGGCGGGCCGGGTGGCGGGGAAGTACGCGGGTCCGAAGCACACCGGCTGGAAGCGCTTGTCCACGCCGCTGCTCGTGTAGTGCGGCGTCCAGCCGGTGGGATCCTGGAACAGCCGGATCGCGCGGATGCGGCGATCGACGCAGAGATCGAACCAATGGTGCGTGCCGCGCGGCACCCGGATCAGGTCGCCGGCGACGACTTCGATCGCGAAGACCGGTCCGCTCTCCGGGTGAATGTGAAACAGGCCGTGCCCCTCGACGATGAACCGCACTTCGTCCTCGTCGTGCCAGTGCTCGCTGTTGAACTTGTTGAGCATGGCGTCGAGGTTCGGCGTGTGCTGAAACACGTCGATGACGTCGGCGGTGACGTAGCCGCCACGCGCCTTGAGCTCGTCGATCTTGGGTTGGTAAGCGGCGAGCAACTCCTCGGCCGGCGCGCCCGCGCGGACGGGCGTGGACGGCTCGGTCTGCTCGTACTCGATGCCATTCGCCGCGAGGAAGACGCGCACTTCGTCGTGATCCGTGATCGAGCGGTGCTCTTCCGGGATGTTGATTTGCGCCATTACTGTCTCCCCGAGCTTCGTCCAACGGTCTCGAACAGAAACTCCAGAATCTCGATGTGCCGCTCGGCTTCGGCGAGCGTCCGGCCCCAGGTGTAGAGGCCATGCCGCCGAAGCAGCACGGCGTGGGCGTCCGGATGGGCGCCGAGCACCTTCCGCACCTCCCCGGCCAGCCCGCGCATGTCCTGATCGTTTTCGACGATCGGAATCAGCTCGCGGTGCTCGTGCGTCCGCACGCCGTTCAGGCCCTTCAGCATCTCGTAGCCGCTGATCGCCAGTGTGCCGCCGGACGCGTGGAGGTCTGAAAGTATCGTGCTCCAAACGGAGTGCGTGTGCAAGACGGCCCCGGCCCCCCGCGCGGCCACGATTTCGAGGTGCAGAAGCGTCTCCGCCGAGGGCTGGCCGCCCGCTCCGGCGAGGACACGGCCGGCCTCGTCGATCTCGAGGAACGCGGCGGGATCGAGCGTCCCTTTGTGCGCGGCGCTCGGGGTAATGGCCAGCCGCAACGGCTGCCGCGACACCACGGCACTGAAGTTGCCGCTCGTGCCCATCACCCAGCCGCGCGAATAGAAGCGCCTGCCGATCGCCGTCAACTCTGCGGCCGCCGACGCCAGGCTCGGAAGCGACTCAGACACACGGACAGGATACGACGGGGACGACGGGAACGGGTTCCGGGGTTCCGGGGTTCCGAGGTTCCGGGGTTCGGTTCCGAGGTTCTCAGGCACCGAGCTTCTGCCGGCAGTGGGACAATTCGCAACCGAAGAACCTCGGAACCGAACCTCGGAACCCCGGAACCTCGGAACCCCGGAACTTATCTCTGTCCTTGTCTGAGTCTCTTAATGAACTGAATCTGTCCTGCGTGATAGAGGTCGTGCGCGGCGATGCCGGCCAGGAGCCAGGCGGCCGTGCGTTTGCCCTGCACGCGCGCGCGCAACCGCGCGGCCGGAAGCGCCGCGACGGCGGCACGCAGCTCGCGGTGCGTGCGTTCGAGGAGCGCAAGATCGGCTTTCCAGGCGGCATCAGTCGGCTGGACCGGGCGCGCGAACCAGTTCGATCCCTCGAGGGCGAACGATCCGCGCTTCGCGCCAGTGAGCCGCCGCAGCACCGCGTACTTCCAGTACGCGGCGTGGACAGCGAGCTCCCAGATGTTGTGTCGCCCGCGGGCGGGCCGCCAGGCGGCCTGCCCGGCCGTGACCCCCCGTAGAGAGCCGCGAAGATTCGTCCCGTGCCAGGACTGACGGTCGTACGCGAGGTCGATGGCGTCGAGATACGGCGCGACGCTCACGTCAGTGGCTGAGCGTGAAGTTCACAGTGACGGTCATCACCACCTCGACCGGCGCGTTGTTCAGCGACGTCGGCGTGAACTGCCACTGGCGCACGGCCTCGATCGCCGCCTGGTCGAGCAACGGGATCGAGCGCAGGACCTGCGCGTCGCGGACGTCTCCGCGCTGGTCAATGACGATCTCGAGAATCACGATGCCCTGGACGCGCGCCGCCTGCGCGATCTCGGGGTAGACCGGCCTCACGTCCCTGATCTTCTTCGGTTCCTTGACGTCGCCGCCGACGCGGACCGGTGCGGAGATCGGCTGGCCGGGTGACGCGGCCGGGGCAACGGCTCGATCGCGCGACACGCCTGGCGCCTGTGGCACCGGGATTGGCGTCGTCCGCGCCTGGCGGACAAGCGCCAGCGCCTGCGTCAACATCTGTTCCGCGTCGTCGAACCGCCGCGCGGCCAGATAGATCTTGGCGAGCTCCAGGTACGGCGCCATCTCAGCGGGCTGCGCCGCCAACCGTTCCAGCAGCGCCGCTTCCGTCGGCGCCGCCTGCGCCCGCGCCGCCACCGGCACGATCAGACACAGCCCCACGAGGCCCGCCAACGACAACCGGCTTCGGTTCGTCATCATCGCGTTCTCCTATTCCTGCCTTCGACACCGGTTCCGGAGTTCCGGGGTTCCGGGGTTCCGGGGTTCGGTTCCGGGGTTCAGCGGCGTTTACTCCCAAAAATCGACCCAAGGACGCCCCGCATGATTTCGCGGCCGACGCCC
>Ga0111538_10001348_pt1 | contig 34391 bp, 31 predicted proteins | sample SoiMethybrSBSTD1_FD_79669 | JGI IMG/M metagenome (GOLD analysis project Ga0111538, IMG submission 79669) | Bulk soil microbial communities from a Populus tree surrounding site in Tennessee, USA - Soil MetaG P. TD hybrid SBSTD1 (version 2)... | ecosystem: Environmental > Terrestrial > Soil >...
ACGACTCCAGGAGATCGGCGGATTCGAGCCGCGCCAGGTCGCGCCCCTCCTTCTCGAACCACGCCAGGCGCACCCGCGACAGGAGCATGAGATTGGCGCCGAAGCGCTTCTTGCTGCGGCGCGCCCCCTTGGCGACGGTCCGCACCTTGCCGTCGGTCTTCGTCAGGAAGGTCACGATACGGTCGGACTCCTGCAGTGGACGGCTGTCGATGACGAAGGCCTCGCTGTCCCGGAGCGGCATCCCGCGCGCCGATCATCCGCCCACGAGCTGCCGGCTGGCGAGGCCGAAGAAGGCCAGCAGACCCAGGAGGTCCACGGCGGTGGTGACGAAGGGGCTGGTGGCGACCGCCGGGTCGACGTGCATCGTCTTGAGCAGCACCGGCAGCGTCGATCCCACCATCGCCGCCATGGTCATCGAGGCGAGCAGCGACATGCCGATGGCGACGCCGGCGGCGATCCCCATCCCGACGATCGGCACCGCCGCGAGGCCGAGGAGGGATCCGTAGATCAGGCCGAGCAGCAGGGCGATGCGGATCTCCTTGAAGATCACCTGCCCGGTCTGCAGCACGGTGATGCGCCCGGTGGCGAGGCCGCGCACCATGATCGTCGCCGCCTGCGTGCCGATGTTCCCCCCCATTCCGAGGACGACCGGGATGAAGCAGGCCAGGACCGTCGCCCGGCCGAGGAGCGGCGCGTACGCCTTGATGAGGAGCGCGGCCAGAAGGCCCCCCGCGAACGCCGCGAACAGCCACGGCAGCCGGATGCGCGCCGCCCCGAGCGTCGAGCGCAGCCCGCGCTCCTCGTCGGAGGTGCCCGCCAGCTTGTAGAAGTCCTCGGTCGCCTCCTCGCGCATGACGTCCACGATGTCGTCGATGGTGATGATGCCGACGAGCACGTTGTCGGCGTCCACCACCGGCACGGACAGGAGGTCATAACGCGAGGCGATGCGGGCCACCTCCTCCTGGTCGGTTTCCGCCTTCACCGAGATGACGTCGGTGGACATGATCTCGCGCAGCGGCGTTCCGGGCGGCACGGTGAGGAGGCGCCGCAGCGACATCACCCCGGAGAGACGCGCGTGATCGTCCACGACGTACACGTAGAAGACCATCTCCGCCGCCTGCGCCTTCTGCACGGCGCCGATCGCCTCCTGGACCAGGGTCTCCTCGGGGAGCGCCACGTAGCGCTTGGTCATGATGCGGCCGGCGGTCTCCTCGTCGTACTCCAGGAGGTCCTGGACCTCCTTCGAGGCGTCGCGCTGCATCAGGGACAGGAGGCGCTCGCGCTCCTCGTCCGGACGCTCGGCGACGATGCCGGCGATGTCGTCGTCCGACAGGCCGTGCAGCACGCGCGCCACCGCTTCCGGCTCCATGCCGCGCAGGAGATCGGCGCGCAGCGTCGGGTGGATCTCCTGCACCAGCCCCGCCGCGGTCGGCAGGTGCCCGTCGGCGAGGATGCGGAAGGCGGCGTTCCGCTCGGACTCGTCGAGCGTCTTGAAGGCCTCGGCGAGGTCCTGCGGACGGACCTTCGTCAGCATGTTGAGCAGATGGGTGGTGGCTCCCCGGCGGAGCAGCTTCTTGACCGACTCCACCAGGAACGTGACGTCCTTCATGGCGCCCTCGAAACGGGCGCCATTCTAGCCCGGATTCCTCACCGGTCCTCTGCTCCCCGCGGCTCCGGGCCCGGGATCTACGAGGGGGCGAGGCCGAGCAGGCGCAGGAGCGACTCGTTGTCGCGCCAGTCGGGACGGACCTTGACCCACAGCGCCAGGTGCACCTGGCGGCCGAGGATCTCCTGGAGGCGCTGGCGGGCGGCGCTGCCGATCTCCTTGATCCGCTGCCCGCCCTCGCCGATGACGATCCCCTTCTGGTTCTCGCGCTCCACCAGGATGGTCGCCTCGATGCGGGTGAGGGCCTGCTCCTCGGAGACCGACTCGAGCTGGATGGCGGCGGCGTGCGGCACCTCCTGGCGCGTCCGGTGCAGCAGCTCGGCGCGGATCGCCTCCGCGAGGCGCAGCCGCAGGGGCAGATCGGTGAGGGTCTCCGGCGGGAAGTGCGGCGGCCCCTCCGGCAGGCGCGCCAGGATCACCTCGAGCAGGCGGTCGCAGTTCGCGCCGGTCTGCGCCGACACCGGGACGATCTCCTGGAACAGATTGAGGCCCGCCGCCTCGCCGATGAGCGGCAGCAGATCCTCCTTGCGCATCGCGTCCACCTTGTTGAGCGCCAGGATGGCCCGCGCCCCGGCGTCGCGCACCCGGTCGAACACGAAGCGGTCCCCGGGACCGTAGCCGTCGGAGGCGTCCACGAGCACGATCACCAGGTCCACCTCGCGGAGCACCTGCGTGGCGGCCCGGACCATCTCCTCGTTGAGGCGGTGGCGCGGCTTGTGGATGCCGGGGGTGTCGATGTAGACGATCTGCGCGTCGGGCAGGTGACGGATGCCGCGCACCGGGAAGCGGGTGGTCTGCGGCACCTCGGTCACGATCGAGATGAGCTCGCCCGTCATCCAGTTCAGGAGGGTCGACTTGCCGACGTTCGGCCGGCCGACGAGGGCCACGAACCCGGAGCGGAAGCCGGCCGGAACGGGCGCCGGTTCCACCGCGTCGGGGGACGGGATCGGCGGGATCTCCGGCCCGTCGCGCGGGCCGCCCGCGGGGTCCGGATCGTCGCTCATCGCTGCTGTGTCCGGCGCGCCGCGGTGACGCGGCCGCCCGCGGCCACGGAGTCGCCCCAGGGGAGCCGGCGGGCGTCGAGGCGCACCCGCGCGACGCGCTCGAGCAGCCGGGCCTCGAGCCGGTGCATGGTCCCGTCGTCGGTCTCGTGATCGTGGCCGAGCAGGTGCAGGTAGCCGTGCGTCACCAGGAGCGCCATCTCCGAGCGCAGTGGCCAGCCGGCGCGGCGCGCCTGACGGCGGGCCTGCGGCAGCGACACGGCGATGTCGCCGAGGTGCGGCGCTCCCGGCTCGAGCGGATCCACGGCCGGGAACGACAACACGTCGGTGACGCGGTCGTGGCCGAGGTGACGGCGGTTGAGCGTCCGGATCTCCCGGTCGGACGTCAGGAGCAGCGTGATGCCGGAGCGGGGGCGGCGCGTGGCGCGCCGCAGGGCCTGGAGGAGCCGGCGGCTCGGGAGGCGGTGCGGTGCGGCGCCGGCGGTGCGGGCGACGACCTCGACCGGACCGGGCCGCCGCGGGGTCGGCGCCGAGTCCCCGCGACCGCGCATCAGCTGGCCGCGGGATCGCCGGCGACGCGCCGCCGCCGGCGCAGCGTCGCGGGCTCGGAGACCGGTGGCTCGGCGATGACCCCGGCCTCCCCTCCCGCCTCGCGGTACGCCTCGTAGGCACGCACGATCCCCTGCACGAGCGGGTGACGAACGACGTCGGTCTCGTCGAACTCGATGAAACGGACCCCCGCGACGCCGGCCACGACGCGGCGCGCCTCGACCAGCCCGGAGGTGCGGCCGGGCGGAAGATCGACCTGCGTCACGTCGCCGGTGATGAGCGCCTTGGAGTTGTGCCCGAGGCGGGTCAGGAACATCTTCATCTGCTCCGAGGTGGTGTTCTGCGCCTCGTCGAGGATGACGAAGGAGTTCGACAGGGTGCGGCCGCGCATGAAGGCGAGCGGTGCTATCTCGATGGTGCCGCGCTCGACGTGGCCGTTGGCGCGGTCCCGATCGATCAGCTGGTAGAGGGCGTCGTACAGCGGCCGGAAGTACGGGTCCACCTTCTGCGCCATGTCGCCGGGGAGGAATCCGAGCTTCTCCCCCGCCTCGACCGCCGGGCGGGCGAGGATGATCCGTTCCACCTTCTTGTCCGCCAGGTGCGCGACCGCCGCGGCGACCGCGAGGAAGGTCTTGCCGGTCCCGGCCGGCCCGATGACGAACACCAGGTCGTCGTCCTGGATGGCGTCGAGCAGCGCCTTCTGATTCGGGCTCTTCGGCGTGACGAAGCGCCCGTTGGTGGTCTTGAGCCGGCCGGCGGCGAAGAAGTCCTTGAGGAGGGCGGAGCGGTTGTCGCGCAGGAGACGGATGGCGATCTCGACGTCCCCCTTCTTGATCGGCGTGCCGCCCTGCACCAGCGCCGCCAGCTGGGTCATCAGGTTGGCGGCCAGCGCCTCCCGCTCGGGGTCGCCCGTGACACTGATCTCGGCGCCGCGCGCGGCGACCTGGACCTCCAACTCCTTTTCGATGCTCTTGATGTGTTCGTCGAAGTGACCGAAAACGTCGGCGAGGGTGCCTTCAGGGATGGAGAAGCGTCGCAACCGGCCCTCCGAAAAACAGCGCAAAGGTAGCATCCGGCCCCCCGGTTGTCAATGAAACGAAGGGGCGGATCGGGGCGCAAGCGACGGTGGCGCGGGCGTTTCGGGGAATTCCCGGTCAACCTCTGGGAGTGGCCCTGGGCGGCAGGTCGATCCGGACGTGGAGATCGCGCAGCTGCTTTTCGGGGACCTCTGCTGGCGCGCCGGTCATGAGATCGAGGCCGCTCGTCGTCTTCGGGAAGGCGATGACGTCGCGGATCGAAGGGGAGCCGGTCAGGAGCGCCACGAGGCGGTCCACGCCGAGCGCGATGCCGCCGTGCGGCGGGGCTCCCATGCGCAGCGCCGAGAGCAGGAACCCGAAACGGTGCTCCGACTCCTTTTGATCCATTCCGAGGACCCGGAAGACCTGCTCCTGGATGTCGCCGCGGTGGATCCGGACGCTGCCGCCGCCGACCTCGTTGCCGTCGAGGACGAGGTCGTAGGCCAGGGCGCGCGCGTCGCCGGGTCGGGTCTCGAGGAGCGGCACGTCCTCCGGCATGGGGGACGTGAACGGGTGATGGCAGGCGACGAGGCGCCCCTCCTCGTCGCTGTGCTCGAAGAGGGGGAATTCGTGGACCCAGAGCATGTGGTGCTTCGCCGGATCGATCCATTTCTCGGCCCGGGCGATCTGCAGGCGCAGGGCGCCGAGGACGCTGAGGGCCTGCTTGAACCGGTCGGCGACGATGAGTGCCAGGTCGTCGGGGCCGGCCCCGAGCGCCTGCAGGACGGCGCGGCACCCGTCCTCTCCGAGGTGCTTGGCGAGAGGCGACTGGACCGCTCCGCCGGAGAGGCGCATCCACAGGAGGCCCTTCGAGCCCATCCCTTTCGCCGCGTCGACGAGGTTGTCGATCCGCTGGCGGCCCCAGGCCGCCCCGCCCGGGACGACCAGCCCCTTGATGACGCCCCCCTGTTTCACCGCGTCCGAGAACACCCGGAAGGAGCTCTCCCTCAGATGCGCGGTCAAATCACCGATCTCGACGCCGAACCGGGTGTCCGGCTTGTCGCTGCCGAAACGCTCCATCGCCTCGCGGTAGGACATGCGCGGGTACGGGCCCTGGAGCGGCACGCCGGCGGCGCGGAAGATCTCCTCCATCAGCCCCTCGATCAGGGCGAAGAAGGATTCCCGCTCCGGGAACGACACCTCGATGTCGATCTGGGTGAACTCCGGCTGGCGGTCGGCCCGCGAGTCTTCGTCGCGGAAGCACTTGGCGATCTGGAAGTAGCGATCGAAGCCCGACACCATGAGCAGCTGCTTGAACAGCTGCGGTGACTGCGGCAGGGAGTAGAAGTGTCCCGGGCTGACCCGCGCCGGGACCAGGTACTCGCGCGATCCTTCCGGCGTGCTGCGGTTCAGGATCGGTGTCTCGACCTCGAGGAACGACTGGGCGTCGAGGTAGTGGCGCACCGCCATCAGGATACGGTGCCGGGTCTCGAAGATCTGCTGCGACTTCCGGCGCCGCAGATCGAGGAAGCGGTAGCGCAGCCGCACCTCCTCCGCCACGCTCGCGTCGTCGTCGAGCGGGAACGGCAGCGGCTCGGAGGTGTTGAGGACCTCGAGCCGCGCCGCCTGCACCTCGATCGCGCCCGTCGGCAGCCCGGCGTTGACGTTCTGCGCGTCGCGCGTCACCACCTTCCCCGTCACCGCCACGACGTAGCCGGGACGCAGCTCCTTGGCGGCGGCGAACGCCTGCGGCTGGGATTCGGGATGGAAGACCGCCTGCGTCACGCCATAGCGATCGCGCAGGTCCGCGAACAGCAGTCCGCCGTGATCGCGGATGCTGTCGACCCACCCGAGGAGCACCGCGTCGCGTCCGGCGTCCGCCGGGCGGAGCGCCCCGCACGTGTGCGTCCGCTGCCAGGCCGGGACGTCAGACATGCAGCATCTCCCGCACCGTCGCGACCACGTCGGCCGCCGGAACCGTCTTCTGCAGCCCGTCGCCGAGTCGCTTGATGGTGAGGGTCCCGCCGGCCACCTCGCTGCCGCCGACCAGGATCGCCGTCTTCGCCTTCAGGTCGTTGGCGCGGCGCAACTGCGCCTTCGGGCTGCGGTCGGGGAACGGCTCCACGACGACCGAAAGACCCGCCTCGCGCAGCCGCTGCGCACCTTCGAGCGATGCGCCCACGCCCTCCTCGCCGAGGATCACGAACACGGCGTCGGGACTCCACTCCCCGCCCGTCCGCTCCTCGGGGAGGCTCATCACGAGGCGATCCTCACCCACCGCGAACCCGAACCCCGGAACCGGCGGTCCCCCCAGCTCCTGGACGAGCCCGTCGTAGCGCCCGCCGCCCAGGAGCGCGCTCTGCGCCCCGAGGGTCGGGAGGGTGACCTCGAACGTCGTGCGGCGGTAGTAATCGAGCCCGCGCACGAGCCGCGGGGCCATCGTGTATTTCACCCCGAGACGCTCGAGGTGGCCGCGCACGCCGTCGAGGTGCCGTCGGCAGTCGGCGCACAGGTGATCGAGGATCGGGCTCGCCTGCGCGATGAGAGCCTGATCCTCCGGCACCTTGCAGTCGAAGACGCGCAGCGGGTTGGTCTCCAGCCGCCGCTGGCAGTCGGCGTCGAGCCGATCGCGGAACGGCATCAGCTCCGCTTTGAGGAGTTCGCGGTAGGCGGGGCGGCAGTTCTCGCAGCCGACCGAGTTGAGCAGCAGCTCGATCCGCCCGAGACCGAGGCGATCGAGGAACACCGCCAGCATGTGGAGGGTCTCGGCGTCCACCGCCGGGTGCTCGCTGCCGAGTGCCTCGACGCCGATCTGCGCGAACTGCCGCATGCGCCCCTTCTGCGGCCGCTCGTAGCGGAACATCGGGCCGATGTAGTAGAGCCGCGTCAGGTCGGAGCCGCGCTGCATGCCGTGCTGCAGATAGGCGCGCGCCACCGGCGCGGTGTTCTCCGGACGGAGGGTCAGCGACCGCCCCTTGCGATCGAGGAAGGTGTACATCTCCTTCGCGACGATGTCGGTCCCCTCGCCGACGCCACGCGCGAACAGCTCGGTCGACTCGAAGATCGGGGTGCGGATCTCGCGGAACCCGTAGCGCCCGAAGACCTCGCGGGCCTGCGCCTCGACGAACTGCCAGCGTCCCGCCTCCGCGGGCAGGATGTCGCGGGTTCCCTTGACGGCTTCGATCATGGCTGATGGGTCCTGATCCCGGACGCGCGGGGCCGGAAGTGCCGGAGAATAGCACAGGGGGCGCGGCCCTTCGCGGCCGCATCATAGAATGAGATTGATGCGCACCTCTCCTTCCGGCCGCCGGCGCCCGCTCCCCGCGGCGGCGGTCCTGCTCCTGCTCTTCGGGACGGCGATCTCCACCACGCCGGCCCGGGATTCCAAGTCGGTCTTCAGCGGCCTGCCGATCGACCCGGAGGCCGCGAAGGCGGCGTCCAAGGCGGAGCGGCCCATCCGCTTCGAGCCCGCCTGGCGCTTCGCAGGATTCTCCGCGCCGCTCGCCGGCGACCTCGCCGTCTCCGAGTCTCTCTTGACCGGCACCGACGTCGCGGGGCGCTTGGTGGCCCTCGATCCGAAGGACGGGCGGGAGCGCTGGCGTGTGGACCTCGAAGCGCCGGCCGCCGTCGGGCCGGCTCTCGCCGGGGATCGCGTGCTGCAGGGAACCTCCGACGGCCGGCTGCACGCCTTCGCGGCCGCCGACGGCCGCCCGCTCTGGACCGCCGAGCTGGGGGCGCCGCCGTCGGCCGCCCCGGTGGTCATCGCCGGAACGGTGCTGCAGGGAACGAGGGGTCCCGAGCTCCTCGCGATCGATCCTGACAACGGCACGATCACCGGCCGGCTGGCGCTCGAGTCGATCCCGCTGCCGCCGGTCGAGGCGCGGGTGCGGCACGGCGCCCTCGCGGCGGTGATCGCGGCGGAGGAAGGACAGGTGCGACTGGTGGATCCGGCGAGCCTCGCCGTCCGCTGGCGACGCGCCGTGGGCCAGTCGATCACCGCGCCGCCGCTCGTGACCGAGGATCGCGTCTACGTCGCCGCCGGGGATCGCTCCATCCGCGCGCTGAAACTCGCGAGCGGGCGACAGAAATGGGCGCAGCGCACCGGCTCGCGCGTCACCGCCCGTCTCCTGAAGCACGACGACCTGCTCTACGCGCTGTGCTACGACAACGACATCTACATCTTCGGCGCCGGGAACGGCCATCTCCGGGCCCGGGTCACCCTCGACCACCGGCTCGCCCAGGACGCGGCCCTGGCGGGCGACCGCGTCTTCGTCGCCCCCTACACCGCCGCCGCCGTCGTCGGCCTGGAGCTGCCGGCGCTCGCCATCGCCGGACGCTTCGAGCTGGACGAGCAGGGGGAATGGTTCACGACGCCCCCCGCGTGGGCGGGCGATCGGGTCGCCCTCGGCTGGGGACGCGAATCGGGGCGCCTGATCAGTCTGGACGTGCGCGACGCCCCCCCGCCCGAACGGGCCGGGCCAGAGCCGGAAAAGCGAGACGCCGGGCCCAAATCGGACGCCGACAAGCCGGGTCCCGACGGTGAGCCGACCGACAAGCTGCCGGCGACCGCGGAGCCGGACCTCGTTCCTCCGCGTCCGCCGCCACCGCCGCGTGGGGACCCGCTGGACTAGAGGCAGGGCCGCGACGCGCCTGAACCTTGAGCGCGGATTTATTCGGCCTGGATGCGCCGCCGGATCTCCGCGCCGACTTCCGACGTGGAGAGATTCCCGCCGAGATCCCGCGTGGTCTTGCCGTCGCGCACGACGGCCGCGACGGCGGCCTCGATGCGACGGGCCTCCTCGGCACGACCGACGGTCTCCATGAGCATCGCCGCACTGAGGATGGCGCCGATCGGGTTGGCGACCCCCTGACCGGCGTACTTCGGAGCCGAGCCGTGCACCGGCTCGAACAGCCCGATGCGCCCGGGGTGCAGGTTGGCGGAGGCGGCGAGGCCGAGCCCGCCCTGGATCTGCGCGCCCAGGTCGCTGAGGATGTCGCCGAACATGTTGCAGGCGACGATGACCTGGAACGGGGACGGGTCCTTCACCAGCTGCATCGCCAGCGCGTCCACGTACATGTGCGACGGCTCGATGTCGGTGTACTCGGCCGCCACCTCCTTGAACACCCGCTGCCAGAGGTCGTGCCCGTAGGTCAACGCGTTGGACTTGTCGGACATCAGCACGCGCCGGCGGCCGTTGGCCCGCGCCCACGCGAAGGCGTGCCGGATGATCCGCTCCACCCCCTTGCGGGTGTTGATGTCCTCCTGCGTCGCCATCTCGTCGGGCGTCCCCTTCTTGAAGAAGCCGCCGACGCCGGCGTAGAGCCCCTCGGTGTTCTCGCGGAAGATGACGAAGTCGACGTCCTTGGTCGTGCGTCCCTTGAGCGGGCAGAGCCGCTCGTCGAGCAGGCGCACCGGCCGGTGGTTGACGTACAGATCGAGCCGGAAGCGCAGCCCCAGCAGGATGTCGGCGGCGTGGCGGTTGTCCGGCACGCGCGGGTCGCCGAGCGCGCCCAGCAGGATGGCGTCGAACGTCCTCAGCCGATCGAATCCTTCCTGAGGAAGCGTCTCGCCGGTGCGCAGGAAGTGATCGGCGCCGTAGGGGAACTCTTCGAAGGCGAGGCCGGGCCCGCCCCGGCCCGCGGCCGTCCGCAGCGTCTCCACCGCCTCGCGCGTCACCTCGACGCCGATGCCGTCCCCCGGTATGACCGCGATGCGCGTCACGGAGCCCTGCTGCGTCACGACACCCTCCTCCCCTTCACGTTGGACGAAACCTCGAGCGGCCGCGGAGCCGGCATGTTAAGGCCCTCCCCCGGCCGGCCGCAACCGGAGCGTCCTCAGCGCGGCTGGCGTCGGAGCCACGCCGCCTGCGCCGCCTGCAGCGACAGGAGCCCCAGCGCGGCGCCGCAGGCGTCGGCCATCGCGTCGCGCGGGTCGGGGCTGCGCCCCGGGACGAACATCTGATGGATCTCGTCGCTGACGGCGTAGGCGACGCACAGCCCCCAGGCGAGGAGCAGGCGCCGGGCGCTCACCGGGCGCCGGATACCGTTGTTCAGCGCGCGCGCCAGGAGGACCGACAGGACCAGGTACTCCGACACGTGCAGCAGCTTGTCCGGATACGGCGTCGCCCACCCCACCTGCGGCTGCGAGGAGACGTAGTAGATGACGAAGAGATACACGACGGCCGGTCCCCAGGTGGAGACGCGGCGCGCGAAGGTCGGCTTCACCGGGCCAGGGGGAAGGGGTACATCACGTAGGCGACGATGAGGGAGAGGACGATCATCGCCCCGCCGAGCACCACGACGACGCGCGCCCTGTCTTTGGGTCGGCTCTGCGTCAGGAAGGCGAAGAAGATCGCCACGAGGACGGCGAACGCCACCATGTTGAGGACGTGGCTCGGGATCACCGTCCTAGTCCTTCCGGCCGCGGGCGATGTCGAAGGCGTCGAGGATGAGCAGGATGTTCATCAGCCCCGCCGTCAGGAGGAAGGTGCTGCCGTATTCGTAGGTCGGCATCCGCACCCGGTCGCGCATGCGGTTCATCACCGCCTGACGCTCCGGGCTCGACTCCTCCTCCGGCAGCCGGTAGACCAGGCCGCCGAGCGACACGGAGCGGCTCACGAGATCGAGCGGCCCGAGGGCGAGGTTGTCGAAAGTGGCGAGATAGGAAAGCGGCTGCTGCGGGTCGACCACCGACGCCGTCCCCCCGGACGCGAGGCCGAGCCCGAAGGTCGCCGTCACCACGAGGAAGAACGCCGCGGCGCGCGCGCTGCGACCCATGCTCAGGTGGCCGAGCCCCGGCACGCACCACGCCAGGAGGCAGGGCACGAAGGGGCTGCGGCGCAGGCGCGTCGATGGCGGCGGGGTGGAATCCGGGACCGGTTCGTCCACCGGGACCGTCCCTACTCCTTCACGACCCAGACGCGGACCTCTCCCTGCACGTCGGCGTGCAGCTTCACCGGGATCGTGTAGATCCCGAGCGCCTTGATCGGCTCTTCGAGCAGAATGCGGCGCTTGTCGATCTCGATCCCTTCCTTGGCGAGGTATTCGCCGATGTCGGCGGCGGTCACCGAGCCGTACAGCTGGTCGTTCTCGCCGACCTTACGGACGATGGTGCAGGAGACGCCGGCGATCCTCCGGCCGACCGCCGCCGCGTCCTCCTTTTCCTTCGCCTCGATCACGGCGTAGCGGCGGCGCTCCTGCTCCACCCGCTTCATGTTGCCGTCGGTGGCGGTCAGCGCCTTCCCCTTCGGGAGCAGGAAATTGCGGGCATACCCCGCGGCCACCTCGCGCACCTCTCCGCGGCGCCCGAGCTTGTCGATGTCCTCACGCAAGACGACCCGCATCACAAACCTCCGGTCGGCGACTTCTAGTCGGACGTGAACGGAATGAGCGCCAGCGATCGCGCCCGCTTGATGGCGCGCATCACCTTGCGCTGGTGCTTGGAGCAGGTCCCCGAGATGCGCCGCGGAAAGATCTTCGAACGCTCCGGGACGAACCCCTGCAGCAGCCGCACGTCCTTGTAGTCGATGAAGTGCAGCTTCTCCTCGCAGAACTTGCAGAACTTCTTCTTGCGGAACAGGAACTTCCGCTTGAACGGCTTGCGACCTTTCGCGTCGCCCCGCGAACTGCCTCCGTCTCTGCGCCCCATGGTGCTCCTGCCTTCCTTAAGGCGCGATGCCCGCGTCGGGCGGGATCTCGTCGCGCTCGGCGGGGCGCGGCCGCATCATCGGCGACGGCCCCAGTTGCGATTCATCCTCCATGCGCACGGTGAGGTGCCGGAGGATGCGGTCGTTCATGCGGTAGCGGCGGTCGATCTCCTTCACCTGCGCCGGCGGGCACTCGAGGAGCATGAGGGTGTAGATCCCCTCCTCGCGGTGCTCCACGGGATAGGCGAGCCGGCGTTTCCCCCACTTCTCGGTCTTGAGGACCTTGCCGCCGGCGGTGGTGGTGATCGACTCGACGATCGCCGCGATCGCGTCGATCTCCTCGTCGGTGAGATTCGGGTCGGTCATGAAAATCGTTTCGTATTGTAGCATCGTGCCTTTCCCTCACTCCTCCGACGCGGCACCGGCCGCGCGATTGTAACGGTTCATGGCTGCCGTCAGGCCGTCGCGCGCAATCGTCTCGACGCAGTCGGCCGCCTCCGAAACCACCTCGTCGAGCCGGCCGCGCTCGGCGCGCGTGAATGGCTCGAGGACGAAGTCGGCCTGGTCCGCCTCGTCCGGCGCCGGCCCGATGCCGACCCGGAGACGCGGGACCTCGTTCGTTCCTAGACTCTCGAAGATCGAGCGCAGGCCGTTGTGGCCGCCGTGGCTTCCCGACCGCCGCACCCGCAGCGTGCCGAACGGCAGCCAGAGATCGTCCGAGACGATCAGCACCTCGGACGGATCGATGCCGGACCGCGACATCGCCGCCCGCACCGGGCCGCCGCTGCGGTTCATGTACTCGATCGGACGCAGAAGCGTCACCGTCTGATCTCCCAGGGGAACCGTGCACCGCACGGCCCCCGCCTTCTCCGACTCGTCCGGACCACCCGCCCGCCGGCGCAACTCGTCCACCACCATGAACCCGGCGTTGTGCCGCGTCCCCAGGTAGCGGCGGCCCGGGTTGCCGAGACCCACCACCATCCGGAGCACACCCGCCTACTTCTTGGCCTCCGGCTTGGCCTTCTTCTCGCCTTCCTCGGCCTTGCCTTCCTCTCCCTCGGCCATCTGCTTCCCTTTCTTGATGACCTCCGGCTCGGACGGCAACGGGGCGGCCGCCTCGACCCCCGGTGTTGCCGCGGCCTCTTCCTTGGCCGGCGGGGCCACGATGACCACGGTGAGGCCCGGGTCGCTGAGCAGCGTGAACTTGTCGCTCTTCGGCAGGTCCGCAACGCTCATGTGGTCGTTGATCTTCATCGCCGAGACGTCGAGATCGAGGTGCTCGGGGATGTCCCCCGGCAGGCAGGAGATGCGGACCGTGCGCGTGACCGGCTCGAGAATGCCGCCGTCGAGCTTGACGCCCGCCGCCTCGCCGTGCAGCCGGATCGGGACCTCGACCTCGATGACCGCGTCCATGGCGATGCGCAGGAAGTCGGCGTGCAGCAGCTCCCCCTCGAGTGGATCCACCTGGTACTCGCGGATCATCACGTGCCGCCGCTGCTCGGTCCCGGCCAGGTTCAGCTGGAAGATCGTGTTCACCCCGGACTCGGAGCGCAGGATCTGCTCGATGCGCACCGGGTCGACCTGGAGCAGCACCGGATCCTTGCCGCCGCCGTAGAGCACCGCCGGGATCGCGCCGGACCGGCGCAGGCGGCGGGAGACGTTCTTGCCGATCGCCTCGCGCCGCGTCACGTCCACCACGACTTCCTTCATCGCTCCTTCCCTCCTGCGGGTCCGCGACCCGCCTGACAGGCCGCGGCCGTCAGACGAACAACGAGCTGACGGACGAGTTCGTATGAATGCGCCGGATCGCCTCGCTCAGGAGCCCGGCCACCGAGAGCACCGTCACCCGGCCGGCCTTGGCCCGCGCCGCCTCGAGCGGGATGCTGTTGGTGACGACGGTCTGGGACATCTCCATCTTGCGGATGCGCTCGATCGCCGGCCCCGAGAGGACGGCGTGCGTGAAGCAGCCGTAGATCGCCGTCGCCCCCGACTTCGTGAGGGCCTGCACCGTGCCGACGAGCGTCCCGGCCGTGTCCACCATGTCGTCGACGATGAGGCAGGTCTTCTTCTCGACCTCGCCGATGACGTGCATCACCTGGGGCTCGTTCTTCTCGCCGCGGCGCTTGTCGATGATGGCCAGCGACGCGTCGAGCCGCTTGGCGTAGGCGCGGGCCCGCTCGACGCCGCCGGCGTCCGGCGCGACGACGACGAGGTTCTTGAGCTCCATGCGGGCCACGTGCTCGATGAGCACCGGCGCCGCGAACAGGTGATCGACCGGGATGTCGAAGAAGCCCTGGATGGCCGGGGCGTGCAGGTCCATCGCCAGGATGCGGCTCGCCCCCGCCGCGGTCAGGAGATCGGCGACCAGCTTGGCGGTGATCGGGACGCGCGGCTTGTCTTTGCGATCCTGGCGGGCGTAGCCGTAGTACGGCAGCACCGCGGTGACGCGCGCCGCCGAGGAGCGCTTGAAGGCGTCCAGCATGACGAGCAGCTCGAGCAGGTTGGAGTCGACCGGCGGGCAGGTCGGCTGGATGACGAAGACGTCGGTGCCGCGGATGTTCTCCTGGATGTGGCAGTACGCCTCGCCGTCCGCGAAGCGGCGCACGTCGGCCGCACCCAGCGTGACGCCGAGCTGATCGCAGATCTCCCGGGCCAGCGCCGGATGCGCGTTGCCCGTGAAGATCTTCAGATCTCCGTCCACCCCCTCCGCCGTCATGCCGCCTCTCCCCGCCCGCCCCCGGCCGATGGCTGGGGCGGGAGGATTCGAACCTCCGGTGCTGGATCCAAAGTCCAGTGTCTTACCGCTTGACGACGCCCCAACTCACGCGCCTTCGGGACCGTGTCCCGTGGGCTCGGGCGGCGCGTCGCTGCCGCCGCCTCCGCCGGTGTCCCGTTCCCGCAGTGTCTCCTCGTAGCGCGCGAGGATCGCCTCCTCGATGCGCCGGCGCGTCTCGCTGTTGAGCGGATGCGCGATGTCGCGGAAGGTGCCGTTCTTCCGCTTCTTGCTCGGCATCGAGATGAACAGCCCCGTCTGTCCGCTGATGATCTTGATGTCGCTGATCACGAAGCAGTCGTCGATGACGATCGAAACGAACGCCTTGAGCTTGTCCTCATCGACGGGGAACACCCGGACGTCGGTGATCACCATCCCCGGCCCCACCTGACGGCCCGCTCTCGGGCGCCCTGGCGGAGAATCGGCCCGCCCCGATCTCGCTGCGACCACGCGTGCGGCACGGCAGGGCCCGAAAGCCGCGCCGTTCCGCCACTCCGGCCGCCTCCCGTGCCGTCTCCGCCTGCGCGAACAGGCCGAACACGGCCGAGCCGCTCCCGGTCATGGCCGCGGCCTCTGCACCGTTCTCGAGCAGGAGACGCCGCATCACCGGAATCTCCGGACAGAGGCGCGCCGCGTGCACTTCGAGATCGTTGCCGAGCCGCACCCGGGACAACGGATCCTGCGGGATGCGCCCGAAGCCGGGAATGCTAGCGGGTTTGCCCGCAAGTGTCAACGGCTCTTGAACCTGCGCGTAGACCAGCGCGGTCGAAATGGGCCGGCGCGGGTCCAGGATCAGCAGCTCCACGGTGGGGCCGTCCTCGATCGGCTCGACGTCAGTCCCCCGGCCGCGCAGCAGGACGGTCCCCCCCTCCAGGAAGAATGGGACGTCCGACCCCAGGGCCGCGGCATGGTCGTGCAGGTCGGCCGCCGAGGTCCCGAGACCCAGCATCCGGTCCAGGCCCATGAGGGCGGCGGCGGCATCGCTGCTCCCGCCACCGAGCCCCGCCCCGTGCGGGATCCTCTTGATCAGGGTGATCGCCACACCCGGACGGGGGTCCGGCCCGAGCAGCCGGGCCACCGCCCGGTGGACGAGGTTCTCCGGGCCCACCGGAACCTCCGGGGCCCCCTCCACCCGGAGGTGGATCCCCCGGGGCGCGGGCTCGATCTCCAGATGGTCGGAGAGGGAGACGCTCTGCGCCAGGCTGAGAATCTCGTGGAAACCGTCGGGCCGCCTCCCCAGGATCCGGAGGAACAGGTTGACCTTGCCGCAGGCCTCGACAGCGATCCCGCTCATGGTCCGGACGCCGTAGCACCGGCCGCGGCCGTCAGTCCGTCGGTTCCGAGGACCTCACCCGGCTCGAAACCATCCGGGCGCTCGGTCGAGAAGAGCGCCGGGTCGAGGGTTGCGCGGGCGGGGCCGGAGACGAGCCGCAGCCGGAGGATGGCCCCGCCGCCTGGCCGCCTGAGGACGATGGCCGGCGACCAGGCCCCGTCCGCCGGCGGCGGGAGCGGGTATTCGAGCGCGAGGACCGGGGCGCCGGAGACGTCGAGCAGGGTCGCGGACCGGGCCTCCCCGGATCCGGCGGGGTCTCCCGGCCGGTACCGGCCAGTCCCGAACGGGCAGGAGCCATCGGCGGAGCCGGATGCGTCTCCTCCCTGCACGTCACAGGGGGATCGGCCTTCGAGGAGGGTCCGCACGTCGGAGGCGGCGACCGCCGCCCCGAGCAGCCGCTCGACGCCCTGCGGCTCCGGGTCCCAGATCTCGGCGCGCCGCTTCGCGGGGTCCAGAGCCAGGAGCCGCCGGCCATCCGCGGTGACCACGAGCCGCGGACCGCCGACCGGTGCAAGGACCTCGAGACGGAGGCGGCCGGCTGCAAGTGCCAACGCCAGGCGGAAGCGGTGCGTCTCCCCGGGCGTCTCGCTGCGGCCTTCGTAGAGAATCTTCAAGCCGTCGAGGCGCGTCGTGGCATCGCCGGAAGGACCCGGACCGCCGCCCGTGGCGCAGGCGGTGAAGAGCGCGGGCCCCAGGAGCAGGACGCGAAGCGCGCGGCGGGCTAGCGTCCGGAGGCGATGGCCCGCCGCACCCGGGAGACCTTGGCGCGGATCCGATCCGGCTCCTCGTGACCGCACGCGATCGCCGCCTCCCATTCCCGCATCGCCTCCGCCGGACGCCCGGTGGCGACCAGAAGGTCGCCGAGATGATCCCGGATCGCCGGATCGAAGGAATCGTAGCGCAGGGCGGCGCGCAGCATCTCCTCCGCCGGCTCGTAGCGGGCCAGCTTCAAGAGGGCGAACCCGAGGCTGTCGAGATAGGCGGGGTTCTCCGGATCGAGGGCGACCGCCCGCTCGACGTACAGCACCGAGTCGGGGAGGCGCCGGCCGTGCTGGGCCAGCATGTAGCCGAGGTAGTTGAGGGCCATCGCGTTGTTGGGGTTGGCGACGACGGCGCGGCCGAGCGCCCGCTCCGCCTCTGCGAACTTCCCGAGGCGCTCCAGGACCGCGCCGTGCGCGAAGAGCAGGCGATCGTCCCCCGGTTGGCGGCGCAGTGCCTCCGCCAGGACGTCGCGCCCTTCGGCGTAGCGGCGGCGGCGGATCAGGGTGTCGGCGACGCTGAGCGTCGCCTCGACGCTGTGATCGTGGCGCTGCAGGATCGCCGCGAAGGCGGCGGCCGCGCGCGCGTCATCGCCGCGGACGAGGAGCGCCTCGGCGAGGAGCGTCTCGAACCCTTCCGAGCCCGGCGTGCGCTCGAGCCCCGTGCGGGCCACCTGCTCGGCGCCCCCGGCGTCCCCGCGCTCGAGGTGAGCCCGCGCCAGGAGGCGCAAGAGATCATCCTGGGGCTCGTGCGCCAGCGCCACCGCCCGGGCGAGCGCCCGGGCCGCGCCGTCCCAGTCTCGCGCCGACGCCGCGAGCACCCCGACCTGCGCCCAGGCGGCGGTGACGATCGCCGCGGACTGCGGATCGGCCGGCGGGTGCGTGGCCGCGCGATCGATGAGATCCTCGAAGGCGCGTCGCGCCGTCGCCCCTTCTCCCTGGCGTCGCATCAGGCGGGCCCGCTCGTACAGACCGTCGAGGTTCTCCGGCTCGACGAGCAGGAAGCGCTCGCAGTCGGCGCGCGCCCCGTCGGCGTCCCCGGCGGTGTCGCGGACCTGCGCGAGCAGCAGGCGGATCCGGTGGTCGGACGGGTCCGCCACCTCCGCCGCGCGCAACGTGTCAATGGCCTCCTGGGGCTGGTCGCGCTCCATCTGCAGGAGCGCGATCCGCTTGAGGATCGCCGCGGAAGGATGCTCCTCGTCCAGGAGGGCGGCGTACACGCCGATCGCCTCCGCGTAGCGCTCCGCCGCTTCGTACAGCGTCGCGAGCAGGTCGGCCGCCTCCAGGTTCTCGGGATCGCGCCCCAGCGTCTCGGTCAGGAGGAGCCGCGCCGCGTCGATACGGCCGATCTGGAGGTCGAGCCGCGCCAGGAGCAGCGCGAGGTCCGGCGGGAGGTTGTGGTCGGCGCGCTGCGCCTCGAGGATCCGGGCCGCCTCGGCGGCGCAGTCCTCCCCGGCGCAGAGCGCGGCGAGACGGCGAGCCCCCTCCTCGGAGGCCGGGTCGGCGGTGAGCGCCTTGCGCAGATCGTCGAGCGCCGCCGCGCGGTCCGCCGCGGACGGGGGATCGTCGCGATCGACCCGGAGTCCCGCGCGCAGGACCAGCGCCTCGGGCCAGTCCGGACGCGCCGCCAGCGCCCGCTCGGCGAGACGCAGCGCCTGCTCCGGCTCGTCGAGGAGCACGTGCATGCGTGCCGCCTCGAGCAGCAGCCCGGGGTCGGCATCCTCCGCCACGGCGTTGTCGAGGATCCGCGCCGCCTCGACCGGACGCCCTCCGAGGAGCAGGTTCTGCGCCTCGAGGAAGACGGAATAGGAGCGGGCGCGGGCGCTGATCCCGGGCCGCTCGCCGGCCCGGGCGGATCCGGCCGCGAGGATGACGAGAGCAACGGCGAGGCTGGTTCGAGGCGATCTCATCGGGCGCGTTCCTCCCCGGGACGGAGCTTCAGCCGGCGCGTGAGCGGGTTGACGGAGAGAACGAGCGCCTGCGTCCGGCGCTCCTGGATGTCGAGGTCGATCCCTTCGATGTCGTCGACGTCCCCCTTGTCCCCCTCGACGCGCGCTTCGATGCGGCGCCGCCCGGCGGCGACCGGGAGCGACTTCTTCCAGAGGGTCTTCCCCTGACCGCTCAGACGCGCGCGCAGCACCTCGGCGCCGTCGACGCGCACCGTCACCATGCCGCGCTCGAAGCGGTGCTGGAACGACAGCGCGAGCGTGCCGGTGGCGGCCGGGGCGCGCCGCGCCGCCGGGGGAGGCGCCGGGCTCGGCGCCGGCGGGAGCCGCAGCCACGATGGGGCCGCGACCTGCGCGGGGGCAGGGCGCGGCGGCGGGGACACGGCCGCGGGCGCGCGATCGTCACGCGTCACCGCGCGGTCGTCGCGGGTCATCGCGTTGAGGAGGTACGGCGACAGGGCGAGGGCGCCGAGCGCCCCGAGGAACAGGATCCAGCCGGCCAGGGCCCCGGGGCCGGCGCCGGAGAGGAGAGCGGGGATCCCGCGGGCGGAAACGGGTCCGGCGGCGGCCGCGGCGGCGCGCAGCGAGGCATCGGCCCCGGCCACCAGGGTGCGCGGCGCCGCCCGATCGGCCGCTTCCTTCCACGTGGCGAGGGCGGCGGTGAACTCCGCGGCGAGATCACGGCAGCCCGGATAGCGCTCGGCGGCGCTCTTCGCGAGCCCGCGCCCGAGGATCCGATCGACCTCCGCGGGCAGCGCCGGGTTGAGGCGCGACGGCGGAGGGGGCATGACATTCACCACCTGGTACGAGATGGCGGTGAGGCTCTCCCCCACGAAGGGGCGCTCTCCGGTCAGGAGGTGATAGAGGGTCACCGCGAGGGAGAACTGATCGGCGCGTCCGTCCACCGGCCCGCCGATCACCTGCTCGGGGGCCATGTAGTTGGGTGTGCCGAGGAGCCGTCCGGGCTTCGTGCCGTCCCCGGAGGGGGCCCGCGCGATGCCGAAGTCGAGCACCTTCGCCTGGCCCCCTGTGGTGAGCACGATGTTCCCGGGCTTGATGTCGCGGTGGACCACGCCGCAGCCGTGCGCATAGTCGAGCGCCTCCGCCGCCTGCCGCGCGACGTCTGCGACCTGCGGGATCGGCAGCCGCCCGCCCCCGGCCAGGAGCTCCTGCAGGTTGGTGCCGGTGACGTACTCCATCGCGATGAAGGCGGTCCCTTCCGATTCGCGCGTCCCGACGTCGTGGATGGTGACGATATTGGGATGGCTGAGGCGGCCGGCGATCTGCGCTTCCTGGTAGAAGCGGCGGAGGAACTCCTCCTCTTCACCGGGGCCGAGCGGAAACGAGAAGGCGACGCACTTGAGGGCGACGATGCGGCCGAGGCGGGGGTCGCGGGCCCGATAGACGATCCCCATCGAGCCGCGGCCGACTTCTTCGACGATTTCGTAACGGCCGATGTTCTTCGGAATGCTCACGCTCGGCCGCCCCCCCCATCAAGCGGGGGCTCAATATAGGTTTGGCGTGAGCGAGCGTCCAGCGCGGGAAGGCCCGAAAACCTCCCGCCCCGGTGTCGATGGGGACGGTTTCAGGCTGTCGATGCGGAGTCGGTTGTCGGCGCTCAGGCCGCTTCGCGGTGGGTGTGTGGGCCGCTCGCGAGGTATGTGCCGTCGTTGCCGGTGCGCGCCCGATGGGCTCCACCCGCGGCGGCCCCGTTGCGGGCGATCGGCGCGGGACGCGCGCCGGAGGCGTTGGCGGCGGTTTCCTGCCGCGTCACGCCCTTGAGGTACTCGATCGCCTTCTGGCGCTGCGTATCGCTCCCCGCCTCGGTGTTGCCCGGGATGGCGAGATCGGGGTCGAGCCCCTTGGCGTTCCATTCCTTGCCGGCGGGAGACTGCATCAGGCCGGTCGCGAGGAAGAGGCCGTCGCCGTTGGGAAGCGGCAGGAGGCTCATGACCGTGCCCGTTCCCCAGGTCCGCTCCCCCACCACCGGCGTTCCGAGTCCGTCGTGCAGGGCCGCCGTCACGACTTCGCACGTGCGGCTCGTCCCCTCGTCCACGAGCACGACCATCGGCCCGCTCCAGGAGCGCTTGCGCCCGTCCACGCGATACGCCTTGTCGCCGTCGTGCCGATCCGCCACCGTCACCACCACGCCGTCCTTCATGAACAGGCTGGCGACGCCGATCGCCTCGGGGAGGGAGCTCGAGACGCAGCCGCGCAGGTCGAGCAGGAGCCGCTTCATTCCCTGTTCCTTGAGCGAGGCGATCGCCTGGTCGACGCGCTTGGCGTCGCCCTCGCGCAGACCGAGGATCTTCACTGCGCCGATCCCCTCTTCCGCGAGCCGGCCGGCGGGGGCGGGCGGATTGAGGATGCGCCGCTCGAGCGCCTGCTCGCGGCGCTCCCCCCCTTCCGAGGGGCTCAGACCGAGCGTGACCTTCGTGCCGGTCTTGCCGCGGAGCGCCTGCTCGGCCTCCCACACGCCCATCAGCCGGGTGGGGCGGGTGTCGATCGTCAGGACCGCATCGCCGGTCTTCAGCCCGGCGGCGGCCGCGGGACTCCCCGGCAGGCTCGAGATCACGACGACGTAACCGTGACGCTTCGAAAGCCTCAGGCCGACGTCGGCCGGCCCGCCGGCATCGCCCCGGGAGGCACGCTCGTACTCACGCTGATTGAGGTACTCGTTGCCGGGATCGAGGGTCTCGAGCATGCCGCGGTAGGCGCCGTCCATCAGCGCCTCGAGCTGCGTCGGCTCGACGTAGTTGTTCACCGAGAGGTACAGCACCTCGTTGAAGACCTTCAGATAGTCGTAGGTCCCCTCGACAGCGGAGGTCCGGCCGGCCCATCCCCCGGCCAGAGTCAGGATGACCAACAGGGCCGAGAGCACCACGAGCACCTTGCGATCGAGGGACAACGTCATCGTTTCTTCTCCATGGCGGAGGGCCGGCGGCCGCTCGGGCGGAGCCACGGTAGCGGGTCCTGCGGCTCCCCCTGGTGCCGGATCTCCAGGTACAACCCCGTCACTCCGAACGTCCCTTCCGGCCCCGAACGGGCGATCGGCTCGTTCTGCCGGACCTCCTGCCCCACTTCGACCAGCCGTTCGCCGAGCTGGCCGTAGATGGAAAGATACTCGTCGCCGTGGTCGATGACAATCATTTCTCCGTATCCGCGCAGCCAATCCGAGTAAATCACCTTCCCCTGGAACACCGCTCGGACCTCGGTCCCGGGAGGGCAGGCGATGTCCAGTCCCTGATGGGGGACCTCGGTATGGAAGCGCGGGTGGCGGACGTTCCCGAACGGCAGGGCCACGGGGCCGGACGCCGGCCAGCCCAGGAGTCCCCGGAACCGGGCCAGCCCGCGGGAGGGGCTGGCGGGGTCCTGGACCCGCCCGAGGAGGGCGGTCAGGTCCCGCTCCATCTGCACCATCCCTTCGAGGGCCTGCTGCTCGCTCTGCTGTCGGGTCCGGATGTTCTCGAGCAGCGCTCCCTTCTTCTTCTGGGCGGCGCCGAGATCGGCGCGCCGCCGCTCCAGCTCCCCCTGGAGGCCCAGCAGGCGCTGCTCCTGGCGTTCCCGCTCGGCGAGCGCCGCCCTGAGGCGCTCGCGCTCCGACCGCACCGCCTCGACGCGCCTCCCCTCCGCGGCCGCCAGGCCCTCGGCGCTGCGCTGCGCGCCGGCGATCTCCGCGGGACTCCCGGCGAGGAGCATGAGGCTGACGTCGGGGGGCGGGCCCGACTTGTAGAGCTCGACGATCCAGGCTCGCAGGTCTTTCTCGGCCCGGGCCAGCCGCTCGCGTGCCGCTTCTGCGTCACGCCGCGATCGCTGCACCTCTCTTCCGGCCGCGTCGATCTCCCGCCGCAGCACCTCCGATTCGCGCGCCAGGAGCGCCTGGCGAAGTCCCATCTCGTCGAGGTCGTCCAGGATCGTCCCCGCCTGCTCCTCGGCCGCGACGAGCCGCGCGCGCAGCGCCTCGATCTCCTCCTGAAGCACCTGGAGCCGCTTCGCGTCCGCCCCGTCGCCGTGCGCGGGGGCGGAGGGCTCGGCGGCGCCGCCGGGAGTCGCGGCCAGAAGGAGCGCCAGCGCCGCGATCGCGGGCACGGCGCTCAGTGCAGCAGGCTCCGGCCGTCGATCCCCGGGACGGCGGGCACGCCGAGAAGGGCGAGGGTGGTGGGGAACAGGTCGCCGATGAACGGCTCCCGCTCCTGCTGCAGACGCACGCTGGAGAACAGGATCCCGGGGACGATCGCCGGATCGTTGGAGCAGTGGTCCCCCGACCAGACCTTGAGGTTGTCCTCGAAGACCTCCAGCGGCACCTCGCCGAGCGTGCTCTGCCAGCCGATGCGGTAGTGCTCGCTGTTGGCGACGCGCAGGTCGGGCATGATGCGCGGGTCGAAGCCGGAGTACATCTCCTCGCGCTTGTACACCTTCGTCACCGGCTTCTCGCCGGTCTTCGGGTCGACGAGCCGCTCGAGCCCCGCGACGATCGCATCGCGCACCTCCTCGTACTCGCGTCCGGGGGCGACGCTCCCCCTCGGCTCGCGACCCAGGAGGTTCACGTAGATGTTGCCGAGCCCCAGGGCGTACGCCTTGGTGCGCGACCAGTCCACGTTCCTGAAGAATCCCGCCGTGTCCGCCTTGTCGAAGAGGTCCTCGAGGGTCTTGCCGCTTCCGCCCATCGCCCCCTTGAGCGTCATGAGGCCGTTCTTCGCGAGCCAGGTGTTGTAGTTGACGCCGCGGCGGAACGAGGCGAAGCCGTGGTCGGAGCAGACGAGGAGGGCGGTCTTCCCGTCGAGATGCGCCATCGCGCGCCCGACGATCTTGTCCATGCGCTCATAGGCGCGCGGGATCTCGGGGGCGTACTGCGCCGCCGCCGCGGCGTCGTACAGGGGGTGCCCGGGATCGTGCAGGCGCCAGAGCATGTGCCCGATCCGGTCGGTGAAGTCGAACACCTGCACGTACAGCCGCGCATCGCCGCTCTCGAGCGCGCGGTCGAGCATCTTCTCCTCGGTCGCGACGGTGAACTCGAGGTCCTCGAGGAAATGCCGCTCGTCGGTGACCCCGGACGCGAGCGACCAGGTGTCGATCGGCCAGCCGAGCGTCTTATACGGGCCGATCTGGCCGAGGAGATCGCCCGCCAGGCCGCGGGGCGTGGCGAACGGCACCGGCTGGCAGAGCGGGTGGAACATCAGCGGGCTCATGTAGAGCCGGATCTCCGGGTCGAGCGCCAGCAGCTTGAAGCGGACCATGCCGCGCAGCCCCGCGACGCGATCGACGAGCGGGTTGACCGCGACCGGGACGACGAACCAGTCGCTCCACCCTGCCGGCTTGAGGGTCTCGCGGCGGCCTCCCAGGTCGATGGTCAGGTCCTGGCCGGTCACCTCGAGGACGAACGGCACGTCGAGCCGCTTGCGCACCCCGCGCGACGTGAGGGCCCCCTCGACCCGCGCGCGCGCCGCCTGCTTCTCGTCCCCCGACAGCCCCGTCGTGGCGTCCTGGATCGGATAGGTCCAGAAGGGATCGTTGACCGGACCGGCGAGGGCGGTCTCGATGCGGCCGCGCCTCCCGGAGAGCTGCACCACCTCGACGCTGAACTGGTTGTCGAACGCGAGCGAGGCGTCGGAGGTGAACAGCGACGGCGAGCCGATCCGCCCGCGCATGTCGGGCACCCCGAGCCCCGAGAGGATCTCGAGATGATCGTGGCTCTCCGCCGGGAAATTGGCCGGGACGTGGATGACGCGGCTCGGGATCCCGGCGGCCGCGGCCGCGGTCCAGAACGGCAGGCCGTGCCGGCCGTTGGTCGCGTCCGGGACGGCGTCCGGCAGCCAGCGCGCGGCGAGCCAGGCCCCTCCGCCGCCCACGATGGCCCCGGCGGCGAGGGCCGCGGCCAGGAGGCGCACCCCCCGCAGCCGCGCCAGCCAGAGCGCGACCACGGCACCAAGGGCGGCTGCGACGCCGGCGAGGGCGCCGACCACCGGCGGGTTGCGCGGCCCGAACAGGAAGGGACGTTTCCCTTCGTGCACCATCGCGAACTCCGGCAGGTAGGTGCCCTCGGTGCGCCGGAGGAAATCGAAGATCTCCGTCCGGCCGGGGTTCAGGCCGGTCGCGAAGCTCGCCCATGAGACCGGCGTCTGCGGCGGGTTGGTGCTGCGCAGCGGCGCGTAGGTCCCCTGCTGCCTGAGGCGCGCCAGGTTCGGGAGCCGCCCTTCGTCCATGTACTGCGACACCAGCCGCGCGTCGGCGCCGTCGAACCCCAGCACGATCACCCGCTCGAAGCGCTCCCCGTCCGCCGCCGCGGCGGCGCCCCACGCGAGCCCCAGAAGAACCGCCGCCGCGACGACGGCGCGGCCCCGGGCGCTCCGCGGCAAGTCCCTGAGAGGCAAGAGGTTGATCATGCGGCCGGGAAGTATAGGAGAAGCGCAACGCCCTCACAACCGACGGTCGGGCCGGATCCGGCGTGCATCAAATATGATGCGCCCTCGATGGAGGAGCGCGCGGGAGGAGCGCGGCGCGGTCTGGTGATCGCCGCCGTGGTGCTCGCGTCCGCCGCGTGCGGACGGCGTCCCGCCGATCCGACCGGGGTCACGGTGATCGTGGACAGCGGCCCGAACAACCTCGACCCGCGTCTGGGCTCGGACGAAGCGAGCCGCCGGGTCTTCGACCTCGTCTTCAACTCTCTCTTCCGCACCGCGGACGACGGCGGCGTGGTGCCGGACCTGGCCGAGTCGGCCGGCGCCCCCGACGATCGCACCCTGGTGGTCCACCTGCGCGACGGGGTGCGCTTCCACGATGGCGCGGCGCTCACCTCCGAGGACGTGGCGCGCACCTACCGCTCGATTCTCGACGGCGAGGTGGTGTCGTTCCGCCGCGCCGACTTCGAGGCGGTCGAGACGGTCGAATCCCCCGATCCGCGGACGGTGATCTTCCGGCTGCGCCGCCCGTTCGCGCCGCTGCTGTCGAACCTGACGGTGCCGATCCTGCGGGCCGGCGTAACCTCCGCCCCGGCCGGATCGCCGGCCGGGACCGGGCCGTTCCGCCTGGTGCGCTACCGCAAGGACGAGGATCTGCTGCTGGCGCGGTTCGACGACTACTTCGAAGGGAGGAGTGCCTTGACGAGCGTCCGCATCCGCATCCTGCCGGCGGAGAGCGCCCGCCTGCTCGAGATGCTGCGTGGCAGCGGCGACCTCGTGATCAACGATCTGGCGCCGGAGCATTTCGACCGCCTGGCGCGCACGGCGGGATTCGAGGTGACGGCGCACGACGGACGCAACGTCGTCTACCTCGGCTTCAACCTGACGCATCCGCCCCTCGACGACCCGCGCGTCCGCCGCGCCATCGCCTTGGCGATCGATCGGGACGCCATCGTGCGGCACCTGCTCTCGGGCCGGGCGCGGCTGGCCACGGCGCTGCTCCCCCCCGGGCACTGGGCGCACGACGCGGGCGTGCCGGAGCGCCGTGCCGATCCGGCGGAGGCGCGGCGGCTCCTCGACGAGGCGGGCTTCACCGACCCGGACGGCGACGGCCCCGCGACCCGGCTGCACCTGCGCTACTCCGCGCCGCAGGGGGAGCAGGCGGCGCAGCAGGCAGCGGTCGTCCAGGAGGAGCTGGCGCAGGTCGGGATCGGGCTCGACGTCTTCACCTACGAGTGGCCGACCTTCTACGACGACCTGCGCTCCGGCCGCTTCGAGATCGTCACCTCCAACTGGACCGACATCGGCGACCCGGACATCTACCGGCTGCGCTTCCACTCCGCCTTTCGCCCCCCCGCCGGGCTCAACCGCGGCGGCTACATCAGCCCGGAGGCGGACCGGCTCATCGAGATCGGGGCGGAGGCGACCGATCGGGACGCGCGACGCGACGCCTATGGCACCCTGCAGCGTCTCCTCGATCGCGACCTCCCCTGCGTCTGGCTGTGGCACCGGCAGGTGCGGGCCGCGTCGGGGCCGCGGCTGCGCGGCTTCGACCTCGCCGCCGGGGCCGACTTTCGGCCGCTGTGGCGGGCGCGGATCGTCGCCGCCTCAGGCGAGGCGGCGGCCGAGCACGGATTCGATCGCGAGGGAGGAGATCGGCCCGGCCCGCACGAGACGCGGCGGGTCGGTGCTGAGATCCACGATGGTCGAGGGGGATCCGCCCGGAGTGCGGCCGGCGTCGAGGATCGACGCGACGGCGGCGCCGAGATGCGCGTCGACCTCGGCGGCGGCGGTGGGAGGCGGCGCGCCGGATCGGTTGGCGCTGGTGGCGACCAGCGGCCGGCCGCAGGCGCGCGCCAGACCCAGCGCGACCGGATGCGCGGAGACGCGCACGCCGATCGTCTGTCCGCCGGAGAGCAGGCGCGGCGGCAGGCCGTCCCCCGCGGGCAGGACGAGGGTCAGGGGGCCGGGCCAGAAGACGTCCATCAGCGCGGTGGCCCCCTCGGGAAGACGGGAGACGACCCGCACGACCTCGTCACGATCGCCGACGATCACCGGCAGCGGCATCCCCTGCGGGCGTCCCTTCGCGGCGAACACGCGGTCCACCGCGGCGGCATTCGTGGCGTCGGCGCCCAGGGCGTAGAAGGTCTCCGTGGGGAAGGCGACGAGGCTGCCGCGGCGCAGGAGATCCGCCGCCGCGATCAGGCGTTCGGGCTCCGGCCGCTGCGCATCGACCGGCTGGATTCTCGAGGTCATGGCTGGCATCGGCCGCCCGGCGGGGCGCCCGGGGACTATAGCGCAACGGGTCCGGGCCGCGTGACGTCGGACGCGCGCGCCGCGGCGGCATGAGCGCCCCGCGCCCGCCCGAGGTGATCATCCGTTCGGCGCAGCACCCGGCGGTCAAGGAGGCGCGGCGTCTCGAGGCCGACGCCGGAGCCCGCCGCAAGGAGGGGCGCGCCGTCGCCTGGGGGCGACACCTGGCGATCGAGGCGCTCGCCGCGGGGATCCCGATCGAGCGCGCCTTCCTCGCCCCGGGGGTCGAGGACGACGCCGAAGGAGAACGCCTTGCCGCGGCGATCGCACGCGCGGCTGTCCCGGCGCTGCGCGTGGCCAAGGCGCTCCTCGACGGCATCGCCGCCGGGGCCGGGGATCAGGGGATCGTCCTCGTGCTGCGCCGCCCGTCCATGACGCTCGACGATCTGCTGGCGCGCCGCCCGACCCTCCTCCTCCTGGCGCACGGCGTCCAGGACCCGGGGAACCTGGGCTCGATGATCCGTTCCGCCCGCGCCCTGGGCGCCGACGCGATGGGCGTCCTCGAAGGGAGCGCGGATCCCTGGTCGAGCCGCGCCCTGCGCGCCGCGATGGGGGCCGCGTTCCACCTGCCGATCGTCGAGGCTAAGAGCGGTCCGCTGCTGGCCGCCCTGCGGCGCGCCGGCCTCCGGGTCGTCGCCGCCGCGTCGGCGGCGACGACGGCGCCGGCCGGCGCCGATCTGCGCGGACCCGTCGCCCTGCTCCTCGGACGCGAAGGGGCCGGGCTGCCGCCGTCCCTGCTCGACGCGGCCGACGCCACGGTCGGGATCCCGATGCAGCCCGAGGTCGATTCCCTCAACGTGCACGCGGCCGCGGCGATCCTGCTCTACGAGGCGCGGCGCCAGCGGGACGCGCGGCCCTGACCCGGCCGCGCCGCGACGCGGCTATTCCTGCTCTTCGGTGCGGTTGCGACCGCCGGCCGGACGGGCCGGGTTCCCCTCGGCCTTGCGACCGAGCGGCAGCGTGAACTGGAAGGTCGAGCCCTGCCCGTGGGTGCTCTGCACGCGGATGCTCCCGCCGTGCAGGCGCAGGATGTCGCGGACGATCGCCAGGCCGATGCCGGTCCCCTCGTAGCGGCGACGCGGCCCGGCCTCGACCTGGTAGAAGCGCTCGAAGATCTTCTCCTGCTCCTCGGGCGGGATGCCGATGCCGGTATCCGCGACCTCGACCTCGACGAAGCCGCCGCGGCCGCGCCGCGCCGCCACGGCGATCCGCCCCCCTTCGCGGTTGAACTTCACCGCGTTGGTCAGGAGGTTGATGAACACCTGGCCGATCTTGACCCGGTCGCCGCGCACCACGAGATCGTCCGCCTCGTACTGCGTCGTGACCGAGAGATTGCGGCGCTTCACCCGCTCCGACACCAGCTCGATCGCCTCGTCCACCAGCTGATGGAGCGGCACGTCCTCGATGCGCAGCTGCGTCTCCCCCGTCTCGAGGCGTGCGAACGAGAGCAGGTTGTCGATCAGCTCGATGAGACGGTCGATGTTCTTCTGCGCGACGAGGAGCCCGCGCTCCTGCTCCGGCGTCAGGGGTCCGAGCTTCCGCTTGAGGATCATCTCGGTGTACCCCTTGATCGACACCAGCGGCGTGTGCAGCTCGTGCGACACGTTGGCCAGCAGGTTCGACTTCATCTCGTCGAGCGACCGCAGCTCGCCGTTCAGGCGCTCGAGCTGCGCGTTGCGCTCCTGGAGCGAGGCGCGCGCCTCGGCCAGCTCGCGCAGCGACTCCTCGAGCCGCCGCGTCGTGGCGGTCAGGTCGTCCACGCTGCCGCGCAGCGTCCGCTCCTGCCCGGCGCGCACGGTCACGTCCACGAGGTTCAGCACGATCCCCGAGGGCTCGGCACCGCCGGACAGGCGCACCGGAGCGGCGGCCAGATCCACGAGCCGCTCCCGTCCCGAGGCGCGCACCGCGATCCCCTCGCGCCGCGCCTCGCTGCCCGCGCGCGCCGCCGCCAGAAGCGCTGCGAACATCCCGGCCCCGTCCGCGTCGGCCGCGAGGCGGCCGAACAGGCCGATCGCGTCGGCACCGGCGAGGGGCTCGGAGGCGGGGAAAAGCGCCGCGAACGCCCGGTTCGCCTGCGCCACGACAAAGCCGCCCCCGGGCTGCTCCTGGAGGATCGCCAGCGGATCGCCGGCGGCGTCGAGCGCCGCGCGCAGCCGGGCCTCGCTCTCGGCGACGGCGCGCTCGGAGCGGGCGCGCGCGCCCAGGTCGGCCACCGTCATGAAGGTCGCCTTGCGGCCGTGGTACTCGGTCACGGTCCAGGTCAGGCGCGCCTCGAGCGGGGGCTGGCCGGAGGCCGCCAGCCGGCAGCCGGTCTCCCCCTGCGGCCCGTCGCCGCGCTCGGCACGCGCCAGGCGATCGACGACGCGCAGGAGATCGCGCGTGTCGAGCAGATCCTTGAACGGCCGCTGCCGCAGCGCCTCGACCGTCGTGCCCAGGAGCCGCGCCAGCGCCGGGTTGGCGTAGGCGATCCGCCCCTCCTGCACGACGAGGACGCCGTCCTGCACCTCCTCGACCAGGCGGCGGTGGCGCTCCTCCGAGACGCGCAGCCGGCGCTCCAGCTCCTGCTCGGCGCGCAGGTCGCGAGCCACGAGCAGCGTGCCGCCCCCCTGCCCGGCCGCACCCACCGACAGGCCGCAGGGGGCCTCGGTGCCGTCACGGCGGGCCAGCCGGACGTTCTCGGAGAATCCCTCTTCGCGCAGGCTCCGGCGCGCCAGCTTGACGAGGAGCCGTTCCCACTCGCCGGCGGCGAACAGCGCCTCGACGTGCCGCCCGGCGATCTCGTCCGCGGGCCATCCGGTCAGTCGCACCGCCCCGCGGCTGAACGAGGTGACGATCCACTCGGAGTCGAGGCCGATGAGCCCGAGATCCGGCGGCCCCTCCGCCATCGCCTGGAGCGAGGCGGCCTTGCCCTGCGCCTTTCCGACCTCCTCGCGCAGTCCCTCCACCAGCGACTGGATCGACCGCTCGACGTCGGCGATCGGGCTGTCCGGCTCGGGGACCACCTCGCCGACGAGCGGATGGCGGCGCAGCGCCTCGGCGCGGGCCACGAAGCGCCGCAGCGCCCCGCGCAGCCGCGCCAGCGCGATGGCGCACACGAGGATCGCCGCGAGCAGCCCGGCGGCGGCCAGGCCGTAAAGGAGCGGCGCGATCGGCAGCGCGTCCATGCGAGTTCCTCGTCCCTCAGCCCTGGCGCGTCAGCGCCGGGAAGCCGGGGCCCGGACGGGCGAACCAGTAACCCTGGCCGTAGCGGACGCCGCAGCGGCGCAGCGTGCGCGCCTCTTCTTCCGACTCGATCCCCTCGGCGATCACCTGGGCGCCGATGCGCCCGCCCACTTGCAGGAGCGAATGCACCAGCTCCTGCTTGATGAGGCTGCGGTGGATGTTCTTCACCAGGGAGAGGTCCACCTTGATGAACTCCGGCTGGACCTCGGTGAGCGTCTGCAGCGACGAGTAGCCGGTGCCGACGTCGTCGATGGCGAGGAGGAACCCCTGGCGCCGGAGCGGCTCCAGGCCGCGGCCGAAGGCCTCGAAGTCGTCGATCGAGGTGCGCTCGGTGATCTCCAGCACGAGGTGCCGCGGCTCGAGGGCCGCCTCGGACAGCGCCTCGCGGAAGCCGCCCTCGGCGAAGCCCGGCGCGCCGAGCGACTCCGGCAGGGAGTTCAGGAAGAGCTTCTTGCCGCGATCGATGCCGCGCGCATTGCGCACCGCGTTGCAGCGGCACAGCCGGTCGAGCTCCGATTGCAGGCGCGCCTGCTGGCAGGTGGTGAACAGGGCGTCGGGCCCCTCGAGCGGGCTGTCGGCGGGACCGCGCGTGAGCGCCTCGTATCCCATGATCGTCCCCTGCTCCATGTCGACGATCGGCTGATAGTGGGTCGTCAGGGTCCCGGCCTCGAGGATCGCCCGCGCCTCGGCGCCACGCACGTCGTCGCGGCGCTCCGCGCCCAGGCGCGAGGCGCCGCGCGCCTCCCGGATCGCCTGGTGCAGGCGCCGCTCGAACCGGGCCGCCGGGGCGGGGCTGACCAGCGCCTGCCCGACGGCGCACTCGAGTCGCGGCCGATCGCCGTTCAGCGCCGCGAGGCGCTCTTCCATGGTGTCCGAGACGCGGGCCGCGAGCGCCTCGAGGCGCGTGCCGAACCGCTCCGTCTCCCCGGCCTCCCGGACGAAGACCAGGAAGCTGTCGCCGTGGGCGCCGTCGAGGGCGAGCAGCGCGTCCTCCGGCAGCGCGCCACCGCGGGCGGCGGTGAGGGCGCGGGCGGCGTCGCGCAGGAACCGGTCGCCGACCTCGAAGCCGCGCGCCGCCTCGACCGCCGGGAGGGTCGGGAACTCGAGCGCCAGCACGCCCAAACGCCCGTGATCCGCGTGGCTCGCCAGCTGATCCATGAAGAGGTGGTAGGAGAAGAGACCCGTGACCCGGTCGTGCAGCGCCCCCTTGAGGCGCAGCAGCCCGGCGCGCAGGCGCTCCGCCTCCCCCGCCCAGTCGGGGGACGCGGGGTCGCCGGCCCGGCGGCTCACGCCCCCACCTGCCCGCGCCGCACGTCGTCGAGGATGCGCCGCACGCGCGCCAGCAGCTCGTCCTGCGCAAACGGCTTGGCGATGTAGTCGCAGGCGCCGCTCTGCAGCCCGAGGACGCGATCCCGCACCTGGCTCTTGATGGTGAACAGCGCCACCGGGATCTCCTGGGTGCGCTCGTCCACCTTCAGGAGGCGCAGGACCTGCCAGCCGTCCATGTCCGGCATGTTGACGTCCAGCAGGATGAGATCGGGGCGCGTCTGCGCCAGGCGGTCGAGCGCCGCCTGCCCCGACGGCGCCGCGATGACCCGGTAGCCGCCGTCCTCGAGGACCAGCCGGGCGAGATCGAGGATGTCCCGGTCGTCGTCGACCACCATGACCGTCTCGGCGGCGGCGGCGTCCGCGTCCCCCGGCGCGCGCATCACCTAGGCCTCCGGGGCCGGGGTCGCGCGCACGAAGGTCTCGAGGCGTCGGGTGCGATCGGCATCGGGGTCGGTGAAACGGACCGCCACTCCCGCGACGCGGTGCGAGCCGGGCTGCTCGTCGACGCGCCGCACCACCACGCCGCGCGCCCCGAGCGGCGTGCTGCCGTCCGGACCGGGGAGCCGCAGCGCGATCTCCACCACGGCGTCGACCGCCGGGCCATCCGGGGTCGAGAAGAACGCTCCGCCCGGGCCGATGTCCCGGAGCCAGACGCGCCGGACCACCCCCCCCGTCGTCAGGCTGGCCGGCAGACGGGCGGCGCGGCGGCGCGCGCCACGCCGCGCCTCGTGCATCAGGTCGGCGAGCGACGCCTCGAGCTGCGCCTCCGCCGCGGGCCATTCGAGCGCGGCGTCGGCGCCGGCGCGGGCGCAGGCCTCGAGGTCGGCGCCGCGGCCGATCGCCAGGATCCGCACGGCCTTGAGGCTGGCGTCGGCCCGCAGGCGCGTGGCCGCGGCGGTCGCGTCGCAGGCCGGGACGCCGCTCAGGACGATGACGTCGGGGCGCTGCTGGCGCGCCTTCTCGAGCAGGTCGTCGGTGGTGTGGGCGGAGCGCAGGCTCCAACCCGACCGGCGCGCGCAGGTCGACTCCAGGAGCCGGAACAGCAGGGCGTGATCGACCATCAGCAAAGAGGCCATGATCGTCTCATTCCTTTGTGGGCCGCGCGGGAGAGCGCGACGGCAGGGGGCTGGATGCGATGTGCCGAGTCGCTCCCGAAGTCGCGGCTGGACGTTACCACAGTCCCGCGCGGGGCCACAAGGCAAAAGGCCCGCGTCCCGCGCGGCACGGCGTCAGCGCCGGATCGCCGTCGACGCGACCGGCTCTCCCGCCTCCGCCCCCTCCCCGGCGGCGTGCCCCTTGAGCGGAATCCCCAGGCGCTTCATCTTCTCGATGAGCGTGGTGCGCTTGATCTTGAGCATCTCGGCGGCGCGGGTCTTCACCCAGCCCGAGTGCTCCAGGGCCTGATACAGCATCCGCTGCTCGTAGGTCGCCAGCACCTCGTCGAGCGAGAAGCCGTCCCCGCCGACGTGCAAAAGCGGCAGGTCGATGCTCCCTTCCTCCAGGAGATCGCGCGGCAGATCCTCGCGCCCGAGGACCTCCTTGCCGAAGGACAGCGCCACCAGCCGCTCGAGCACGTTCTCGAGCTGGCGGACGTTGCCGGGCCAGGCGGCGTCGCACAACGCCCGCATCGCCTCCGGCGACAGCCGCATCGCCGGCACGTTCATCTCGCGGCTGAAGCGGGCCAGGAAATGCTGCACCAGCGCCGGGATGTCCTCGCGCCGCTCGCGCAACGGCGGCAGCTCGAGGTGCAGCACCGAGAGCCGGTAGAACAGATCCTCGCGGAAGCGACCCTCGGCGACCAGCGCCTTGAGGTCGGCGCTCGTCGAGGCGACCACCCGCACGTCCACCGGCACCGGGGCCGTCCCTCCGAGTGGCTGCACCTCGCGCTCCTGGATGACGCGCAGGAGGCGCGCCTGCAGGTGGGCCGACAGGGCGGAGACCTCGTCGAGGAACAGCGTCCCCCCCTCCGCCGCCAGCACGCGCCCGGTGCGATCGCCGCTCGCCTCGGGGAAGGCGCCGCGGACGTGGCCGAACATCTCGTCTTCGAGGAGCGGCTCCGGGATGCCGGCGCACGACACCGGCACGAACGGCTGCGCCTTGCGCTCGCCCGAGAGGTGCAGCGCCCGGGCCACGAGCTCCTTGCCGGTCCCGGGGCCCCCGCTGATGAGCGCGCTGCTGCGCGACGACGCCACCTGCTCCACCATCTGCTGCACGCGCCGCATCTCGGGGCTCTGGCCGACGAGGGTCTGCACCCCGAACGACCGCTGCAGCTCGCGGCGCAGCGCCGCGTTCTCGCGCCGCAACCGGCTGCGCTCGAGCGCCCGCGACACCACCAGCTCGACCTCCTCCATGCGGAACGGCTTCACGATGTAGTCCACCGCCCCCATCTTCATCGCCTTGATGGCGGTCTTCACCGAGGCGTAGCCGGTGATCATGATGAC
>Ga0111538_10001350_pt1 | contig 34383 bp, 26 predicted proteins | sample SoiMethybrSBSTD1_FD_79669 | JGI IMG/M metagenome (GOLD analysis project Ga0111538, IMG submission 79669) | Bulk soil microbial communities from a Populus tree surrounding site in Tennessee, USA - Soil MetaG P. TD hybrid SBSTD1 (version 2)... | ecosystem: Environmental > Terrestrial > Soil >...
AGGTGTACAGCCGATCCTTCACCTCGTCCCACAGCGCCGCCGACTTCAGGCTCGCCTCGACCCGGCCGCCCAGCTCTTCGCGCGATCGCGTCAGCCGGTTGATGCGCAGCCCGTAGGCCACGTTGTCGAAGATCGATTTCGGGAACGGGTTCGACTTCTGGAAGACCATGCCGACGCGCCGGCGGAGATCGACGATGTCGACCGACTGGGCGTAGATGTCGCGGCCGTCGATGGTGACCGCGCCCTCGACCCGCGCGCCCGGCACGATGTCGTTCATCCGGTTGAGCGTGCGCAGGAAGGTCGACTTGCCGCAGCCGGACGGGCCGATGAGGGCCGTCACCTCATTGGGGCGGATCTTGACGTGGATGTTTTCGAGCACCCGCCGCTCGCCGTAGTAGAAGTTCAGGCCTGAAACATCGATTTTGGCAGGTGCCTGAGCCACGGCATCGGGGGATCCCGCCGCCGGCAGGGGCGGGTGGACGCGGGGCGGCGCGACCGTGGGCATCGTTCTTTACGATAACCAAAGCCCGCAGCGCGAACATTTCCGACGAGTTAAATTGACCGCCCAACTCGGTAAGTATATGCTTACCGTTAGTGACCGCTTACCCTCATGCCCAAATGGATGCGCTTGGCGACCCGACCCGGCGGGCCATCGTCGAGCGGTTGCTTCGCGGTCCGATGCCGGTGGGCGAGCTCGCCCGCGACTTTCCGATCAGCCGCCCCGCCATCTCGCAGCACCTGCGAATCCTCAAGCGCGCGAATCTCGTCGTCGATCAGCCGGTGGGCAATCGCCGGCTCTATACGATCGACCCCGCCGGCGTCGATGCGCTGCGCGCCTACTTCGAGCAGTTCTGGAACCACACCCTGGCCGCCTTCAAGCAGGCGGTTGAAGCGAAACGATCTGTAGAAGAGGATGTGACCGATGACGAGCGTCGTTGAAGCCGCAAACCCGCCTGTCCGCAAGACCGTGATCGTCAGCGCCAGCATCGAACACGCGTTCCAGGTGTTCACCGAAGGCTTCGACACGTGGTGGCCGCGCAGCCACAGCATCGGCCAGTCGCCGATGCGCAGGGCCGTGATCGAGGGGAAAGTCGGCGGGCGCTGCTATCAGGAGTCGATCGACGGCAGCCAATGCGATTGGGGACGCATCCTGGTGTGGGAGCCGCCGTCGCGGTTCGTGTTCGCGTGGCAGCTGACCCCGCAATTCGAGCCCGAGCCGGACATCACGAAAGCGAGCGAAGTCGAGATCACGTTCAGCGCGGCGCCGGACGGATCGACGCGCGTCGATCTGGAGCATCGCCACTTCGATCGCCACGGCGTGGGCGCCGAGCTGATGCGCCGCGGCGTCGACTCGCCGGGAGGCTGGGGCAGCCTGCTGCAGATGTACGCCGCCGCCGCGGGGCGGAAGGAACCTGCAGCCCTCGCGCCGGTCTCGCTGATCTTCAAGCTGAACACCGGCATGCTGCGGACGGCGCTCGACGGCATTGCGGCCGACGACCTGTGGCAGCGCCCGACGCCGCAGAGCAACCCGATGCTCTGGATTGCCGGCCACATCGTGCAGACGCGCGCGCTGGTGCTCGCGCTCCTTGGCGATCAGTTCGACACCGGCTGGGGTGATCTGTTCGCGCGCGGCGCGGCGATCCGCGACCGCTCGCAGTACCCGTCGCGCGCCGACATCGATGCGGTTCACCGCCAGGTCATCGACCGGCTGAGGACGGGCTTTGCGGCGCTGACCGATGCGGATCTGTCGGCCCCGGCGAGAGGCCGGCAACTGCCGGGCGCGAAAACGCTCGGCGATCAGCTCGCCTTCCTCGCCTTTCACGAGTCGTATCACATCGGCCAGCTCGCTTACGTCCGCAAGGCGCTCGGCCATTCTGCGATTGCGGGGTAGACGCGATGCGACTGCAGTTGCTCATCGGCACGAGGAAAGGCGGCTTCATCGCCACCAGCGACCCGGCGCGGCGCGAGTGGTCGCTCAAGGGCCCGCTGCTGAAAGGCAGCGAGGTCAACCACGTCGCCCACGTCGGCGACGGCCGGCTGATGCTCGCGGGCAAGAGCGGGTGGTGGGGACCTGCGGTGCAGATCTCCGACGACGGCGGCGAGACCTGGCGCGAGCCGGGGCCGATCCGCTTCGAGGAAGGGCGCGGCCACTCGGTGGAGCGCATCTGGTTCATCAAGGCCGACCCGCGCGTGCCCGGCCGGCTCTACGCCGGCGTCGATCCGGGCGCGCTCTTCGTCAGCGACGATCGCGGCGAATCGTGGCGCGAGGTGCCGGCGCTCACCGATCATCCGACGCGGGCGAAATGGTTTCCCGGCGCCGGCGGGCTGATGGTGCACTCGATGGCGTTCGACCGCTCGCGGCCTTCGCGCCTGCTCGTCGGCCTGTCGGCGGCCGGGGTGTTCCGCTCCGACGACGACGGCCAGACGTGGACGCCGAGGAACGCCGGCGTCCGCGCCGACTTCCTGCCCGACAAGGAACCGGAAGTGGGGCAGTGCGTGCACCACATGGAGATGCACACCCAGCAGCCGCAGATTCTCTATCAGCAGAACCACTGCGGCGTCTATCGCAGCGATGATGGCGGCGACAAGTGGACCGACATCTCGCCCGGCCTGCCGTCGCGGTTCGGCTTCCCGTTCGCGGTGCTGCCGCGCGACGGCGACACCGTCTTCGTGATCCCCGAAGAGAGCGACCAGGTGCGTGTGACGGCGAACGCCAGCTTCGGCATCTACCGCAGCCGTGACCGCGGCGCGACGTGGGAGAAGCTGACCAGAGGCCTGCCGCAGGGCAACGCCTTCGTCAACGTGATGCGGATGGCGATGACGGTCGATGCGCTCGAATCGCCGGGCGTCTACGTCGGCACGCAGGGCGGCCAGATCCTGGCGAGCCGCGACGGCGGCGACAACTGGGAGGTGCTGTTCAACTGGCTGCCACCCGTCTACGCGCTCGAGACCGCGATCGCTCCGCAGTAAGGCTGGAAGGCTGAAAGGCGGGAAGGCGGGAAGGGCCAAGGACAAAAGGTCGAAGGGCAAAGGGTCGAAGGCCAAAGGTCGAAGGCCAAAGGTCGAAGGCCGTTTGACAGCTAGTTGCTGTGGGCGTATAAGCCCGAGGCCATGTCTGCCCTCGATCCCGCCGCCCGCGAGCTTCGCCTGGCAGGCCGGCGGCTGCTGCGCGAGCCGGGGTTCAGCGCGATCGTAGTGGCGACGCTGGCGATCGGCATCGGCGCGGCCACGACCATCTTCAGCGTCGTCCACGGCGTGTTGCTGCAGCCGCTTCCGTATCGCGATGCCGATCGGGTGGTGACGCTGTGGCAATGGAACCAGCCGAAGGGAATCGAAGAGGCGCCGTCGCCGGCGAACTTCCTCGACTGGCGCGACGCCAGCCGCACGCTCGACCTCGCCGCCGCCGAGCCGTTCGGCGTCGATCTCACCGGCAGCGGCGATCCGATCGCGCTCGATACCTGGCGGGTGTCCGAGCGCTTCTTCGACATCCTCGGGGTCGCGCCGGCGCTCGGCCGCGTGTTCCTGGCGGAAGAGCACCTGGCCGGCCGCCATTTCGTGGCGCTGCTGAGCGATCGGATCTGGCGGACGCGCTTCGGCGCCGATCCCGCCATCGTCGGCCGAACCATCACGCTCGACGGCAAGGCCGTTGTCGTCGCCGGCGTGTTGCCCGCGCGGCTCGACTATCCCGGCGCCAAGGACATCTGGATCCCGCGCGTCTTCACGGATCGCGATCGCCAGGCGCGCGCGCAGACCTACTACCGGGTGATCGGGAGGCTGAAGCCCGGCGTCACCGTCGCGCAGGCGCGCGGCGACATGGGCGGCATCGCCGATCGGCTGGCCGCGGCCTATCCACGGGTCAACAAGGGAGTGGGCATTGCCGTCGAACCGCTCTTCGAGCGGGTGACGGCGCCGGTGCGCAGCCTGCTGCTGCTCCTCCTGGCGGCTGTCGGGTGCGTGCTGTTCATCGCCAGCGCCAATGCCGCGAACCTGATGCTTGCCCGTGCCGCGGCGCGCCAGGCGGAGATCGCCGTGCGGCGTGCGCTCGGTGCCGGCCGCCTGCAACTGCTGCGTCTGACGCTGGCGGAAAGCACGGTGCTGACGTTTGCCGCGGCGGCTGTCGGCGTGGTGTCGTCGTACTGGGCGGTCACCGCGATCGTCGCTATGGCGCCGCGTGACGTTCCGCGGATCGACGAGGTCGGGCTCAACCTGCCGGTGCTCGCCTTCGCGATCGCAGTCGCGGCCGGCACGGCGGTCGGCTGCGGCCTGGTCACGTCCGTGCAGTGGCGGGGCGACATCGAGGCCGCGCTGCGAACCGCCGGCCGCACGTCGGCGCCGGGCAGCCGGCGCCTGAGCCGCGTCCTGGTCGGCGCTCAGACCGCTGCGGCGGTGATTCTGCTGATCGCCAGCGGCCTGCTGGTGCGCAGCTTCGAGGCGCTGCTGCGCGTCGATCTCGGCTACCGCGTCGACAACCGCGCGGCGCTGACGATGCACGTGTGGGACAACTATCCCAACGCGGCGTCGCGCGCCGGATTTTTCGAACAGGCCGAGGCGCGGATCGCACAGCTGCCGGGCGTCGTCGCGGTCGGCACGGCCTCGGCGCTGCCGCTGTCGCGCGAGGGATCCGAGATGGACCCGCCGTACACGATCGTCGGCGAGGCGGCGCCGCAGCCGGGCGACGAGCCGACGGCGCTCTCGACTTTCGTCACTCCCGGATATTTCGCCGCGATCGGCATGCGCCTCGTGCAGGGCCGGCTGCTCTCGAGCCAGGACATCGAGACGTCGCCGCCCGTCGTCGTCGTCAACGAGACGATGGCGCGCCGCGCATGGCCGGGGCAGAACCCGATCGGCAAGCGGATTCGATCGAGCCTGAGCTTCGCGGGCGCGGCCGTCCGCGAGGTGGTGGGCGTGGTCGGCGACGTGCGGCAGGCCGGCCTGCAGGATCGGCCGCAGCCGGCGTACTACGTGCCGCACCGGCAGGTGCCGTTCGGATCGATGACCTTCATCGTCCGCACCAGCAGCGATGCCGCGGGCGCGGTGCCGTCGATTCAACGCGCGATCTGGTCGCTGAACCCGGCGGTGTCGTTCGGGGGCATCGAGACGCTCACGAGCCTGCTGCGCGACACGCTGGCGGCGCGGCGGTTCACGTTGACGCTGCTGTCGGCGTTCTCGCTGGCCGCGATCGCGCTGGCGTCGATCGGTCTCTACGGCGTCGTCAGCTTCTCGGTGAGCGCGCGCACGACGGAGATCGGCATTCGCCTGGCGCTCGGTGCCGGGTCGGATTCGGTGGTCGGCCTGGTGATGCGGCAGGGAATGGCGATTGCGCTCGCAGGTCTGATTGCGGGCGTCGCCGCGTCGCTCGTGCTGACGCGGTACCTGCGCGCGATGCTGTTCGGCGTCACGCAGAGCGATCCGGTCACATATTTGTTGCTGGCTGCAATCGTGGCGGTGGTGAGCGCAGCGGCGTGCTACATCCCTGCGCGGCGAGCCACCCGCGTCGATCCGGTGACCGCGATGCGCGTGTGACCGTTTGGACACAAGGCGTATCTCGCGCGTCACAGTTGAGTTCGGCTGAAAAACGGTTGTCCGCGACGCTGTTCTAGGAAATACTCCAGACCTTCATTCATTACGCGAAAGCTGCCGGGAGAATTCTCTCCCCGCGTTCGTCTAATTCGAAGAGCCTCCACCTCAAGGCCCCCCAAGGTGGGAGATGAAGGCTGCGCTCGTGATTTGCTCGTGGCAACTCGCGCGCGCGCGATGGAGTTCTCTATGAAGACACGCACGCTCCTCGCCTTGTTCCTCGCGGTGGTCTTTGCCGGCGCTCTGCACGTGATCCTCGATGCGCAGGGGCAGGTCGGCCAGAACATCAACATCGTGTCCGGCAGCGACGATCAATTCATCGGCGACATGTTCCGGCAGCGCCAGAACGAAGGCGTGCTCGGCATCTCCAGCGTCAACCCGTCGCACATGATGGCTGCGTACAACGACTACCGCACGGTCGATTTCGCATTCGACCAGGGCGTCGGCACGCCTTCGCCAGCCCAGAGCTTCGTCGCGAAGCTCTGGAACTTCCTGCGCGCGCCGTGGAAGCGGGAGCGTGAGCGCGACGCGGAGGGCGAGGCGGAGGAAGCCGATGCCGCACAAGCGTGGATCGGTCTCTCGTTCACCGACAACGGCGTCGACTGGTATACGGGCCTGCTTCCCGGCCATCCGTTCGACACGACGAGCGGATCGCCGTTGTCCGGGCTCGAAGCCGCCAGTGACCCGGTGCTGGCGACCACGCACAACCAGTTCTTCCTCGGCGGCATCGCGTTCAACCCCGGGGGATCGAGCGTCGGCTTCGTCTCGCGATTCACGGATCGAAACAGCACGTCAACCGGACAGAACATCCAGTTCGACTGGACGAAACCCCTGTTGACGCAGCCGGCGCGCTTCTTCGTCGACAAGCCGAGCATCGCGGCCGGCCCGAACGGCCACGTCTATGCCGCGTTCGTCGTGTTCGATCAGCTCGATCCGAAGAAACTGAGCAGCAACATCGTGTTCTTCCGCTCCGCCGACTACGGCGAGACGTGGTCGAGCGGCACGGTGATCAGCCAGCCGCTGACGCGCAACCAGTCGCCGTGGATCCTGATTGATCCAAACGACGAGAACATCGTCTACGTCGGCTGGCGGCTGTTCAGCTATCCAGCGCTGCCGAACCTCACCAACGCCATCGTCGGGAAGAAGTCGACCAACGGCGGCCAGAGCTTCTCGCCGTCGGTGCCGTACCCGGTGGCGCTGGTGCTGAAGGCGTTCGATGCGCCGCAGGTGCCGCTCAGCCCGACCTCGCCGCAGATTCCGCGGTCGAACGCGTACCCGACCGCGACGATCGACGGCAACGGGGCGATTCACGTCGCGATGCAGGAGTACGTGTATCCGGCGAACTATCCGACGGCGGTGCTGCGCGGCATCCCGCTCGGACCGAACACGTCGACGCTGACCGGGGTGCCGCGGATCACGGTGACTTCGTCGTACGACGGTGGCACCAGCTGGACGCTGCGAAGGGCGGTCGACCTCGGCGCGGGTGCCGGCACCCAGTTCATGCCCGTGCTCGCGGCGGTGGGAGAACCAGGGGATTCCTGCCCGGGGCGGTCAGGGCCGAAATCGCGCGTGATGGTGATGTACTACGATGCGCGGGCCGGTCTCACCGGTGTCACCCCCGGGTCGAACGGCGGTGTCGCCGGTGGCGATAAACAGTTCGATGTCCGCATCGCCCAGGCGAGTGCGTGCATTCGCGACGGGCTCGGCAACCTGGTCTTCAGCCCGTCCGAACAGCTCTCGCGCTATTCACTGAGCTCGGTGCCGCCGCATGACATCGTCAAGAACGCCGGCTTCGGCGTCACCTCGGTCAACCGCGCCTATTCGATGTTCTGCGGCGGCCTGTGCGCCTTCACCGGCGATTACGTCCACCTCATTCCGCGCGTGCCTTATGTGCTGACCGGAACCGGCTGGAAGCCGACGACCGCGAGCAGCGTGGACAAGGCCAGATTGCCTGCGCCGCTCGTGCAGGGCGTGTGGGCCGACACACGAGATGCGGTGCTGCCGACGACGCAGCCGCTGCGGCCCGGCGTTCCGCCATCCTCGCCTCTGACGACGCCGCCGTATAACTCCACGATCGACAGCCTGCGGTGGGATGTGTATCAGCCGCCGGGAACCGGACTGCCGCCAACCGCCGTGTGCGACAACGCCGGCTCCCGTGATCAAAACGTCTACACCGCGTTGTACGCGCCCGGCCAGCTCTTTGCCGCCGCGCCCGATACGTTCCGGCCGTCGAACATACCGCACGCCTACCCGCTCTATGTCGAGAACCGATCGGGACAGCAGCGCTTCTTCCGCCTCACGCTCGATGCGGCATCCTTCACCTCGTTCAACTACCGGTCGTTCGACACCACCAGCCCGCTGTTCGGCCAGCTCGATAAGGATGCGGATATCGCGATCGGGCCTTATTCGACGGTGACCGGAAGCGTGGTGGTCGGGGCCGGATTCAACGGGACCGTGACCGTGACGATCGAACAGCTCGCCAGTTCGATCGTCGGTGGCAACATCGTCTCCACCGGGACGCTGCTGGCCGGTGGCGCAAAGACGGCAGTGACGCTGCAGCCGGCGCCCGCGACGGCCGCCAACACGACCGAGAACCACGAGCCGGTCGTCGCGCCGACGCCGGAAATCACGTTCCCGTTTGCGGGAAGGCTGCCGATCATCATCCCGGCAGGAACGCTGTTCAACCAGACGCCATTCTCGCAGACGACGTCGGAGCAGAACCCGTTCAGCCAGACGCCGTTCTCGCAGACGCCGTTCTCGCAGACGGTCACGATTTATGAAGTGACCGACATCAACTTCAAGGTGACGCAGGAGGGGAATGAAGCGGCTGCGTTCGGCGCGCTGCTTGCCGTGCAGAACGCCCTGAGCCTGCAAGGCAGCTACCTCTTTCAGGTCATCATCGACCACACATCGACCAAGCCGGCGCTGAACGGGTGCAACGCGGTCGACCGCTCGTTCGAGGTGCAGATCTCGAACATCGTGACGCCGTTCTCGCAGACGCCGTTTTCACAGACCCCGTTCTCGCAAACGCCGTTCTCGCAGACGCCGTTTTCACAGACCCCGTTTTCGCAGACGCCGTTCTCGCAGACGCCGTTCAGCCAGACCTCCGATCCGCGCGATCCGACGATCAGCAATTCCACGTTCTACATCGCGCCCCCGGGCACGCCGACTCCGAGCTACCGCGCCGATCGCCCGCTGCACAGGGTCGACTACCGGCTGCGCGCGTATCAGATCAGGCAGGCGAACGATGCGGCGTTTCGTTCGCTGTTCGTGAACGGCCAGCCGCAGGTTGCCGTCACGGTACGCAGCGATACGCCGGAGGTGGTGATTCGCAACGGCCAGGCGGTGTTCGATCCGGCCGGGCCAACGACCTCGACGGGCGGCGCCGCGGCGGCCGTGCAGCTCGCCTTCATCGTTCAGCCGACGTCGACCGCTTTCGGGCAGGTGATTACGCCGCCGGTTCGCGTCGCCGTCCAGGACGGGTTCGGCAACCAGATTTCGACCGGCACCTACTCGGTCACCCTGGCGCTGGGCAGCAACCCGGGCGGAGGCATCCTGTCCGGAACGTTGACGCGCAATACGGTCGAGGGGGTGGCAACGTTCCCCGGCCTCAGCATCAACAACATCGGCGTCGGCTATACGCTGACGGCGTTGGCCGCCGGGCTGAACTCCGCCACCTCGGCGCCGTTCGACATCACCCGCCGCCTGGCGATCGTGACCAACTCGAACGAGGGGACGATCTCGGTGATTGACTTCGTCACCGATCAGGCGATCGCCACGCTGCAAACAGCGGGTTTCCTGACCGGGGCGACGGTGACGGCCAACGGCGGGCTTGGTATCGTCGCCGACTTCGGCGCCGGCCGGTTGTATCGGGTCAACCTCGCGAGCGCGGCGCCGGCGGTCGAAGCGACCACGATCGCCACGGTGCCGTTCGAGGGACCGGGCATCCAGCATCCCGAGAGCACGGCCATCACCCGCAACGGCCGCTATGCCGTCGTCGGAGACGGCGCCCCGCAGTCCGACCCTAACGGCATCGCCGAAACCGACGTGATCGCAATCGACCTGCTGACCAACACGATTGTCAGTACGGTCTCGGGGCTGCCGGGCAATCAGGGTGTGGCGTTCACGCCGGACGAGAACACTGTGCTGGTGCTCAGCGCGGATACGCGGCAGGTTGCGTACTTGTCGTTCACCAACGGTGTGCTGGCTGACACCGGGCTGCGGACGACGCTGCCCGGCAACCTGTCACAAGGTCCCCGCGTGATTGCGGTGACGCCAGACGGCGCGTTGGCGTTGGTCACCGACATGCAGAACAACCTGGTCAACGTCGTCCGATTGAGCACGCGCCAGGTGGTGCAGACGGTGACCGGCCTGGGATCCGGCACGTCGGGGCTCGCGATCACGCCGAGCGGAACGAAAGCCTACGTGAGCAGCGCCTTCGACTCGAAGCTGTGGGTTCTCAACGTCAACCCGGCGGCCGCGCTGCCGGTGACGCTCGCGACGCCGACCGGCATCACGGTGCCGAACGGCACCCCGCAAACCTTCTACGGCGTGCCGGGCCTCGCGTTGACGCCGGACGGCGGCCGATTGTTCATTGCCGGCTTCCGTTCGAATCAGCCGGGTCAGATCTCGATTCTCGATACTGCGACCGACACGCTTCTGGCAACGACGATTCCGGTCGGCGTCGGCCCCGTCGGCCTGGCCATGCCGAAGCGGTAGACGGTTGGTGCGGGACCGCGGTGGCGCCGCGCCGGCGAGGCGGCCACCGCGTGACTCCCGGGACGTGCGTCTGTTCTGGTTATTGGCGCGTCAGCGTGGCGAGGCGGCTGCGGGCGTCGGCGGCGAGCGGGTCCGAGGGGTCGGCGTCCGCTCGCAGCGCCAGGAACTGCTCGAACGACTTCCTCGCCTCGCTGGTCGACCCGACTCCCTGCTGCGCCAGGCCGAGCCAGTAGTAGGCCGGCGGCAGGTAGCGCAGCGTCGGCGTGTCGTAGAAGAACACGTCGGTGGTCTCGCCGCGGCGCTTGATGCACAGCTCGAGCTCGGCCAGCGCCTCGGCGAAATGGTCAGCCTCCACGTAGGCCCTGCCGAGCAGGAAGCGCGCGAACCACGAATCGCGCCGCTTCTGCGAGTCGCGGAAGGCGTCGATCGCGTCGGGCACGCGGCTCCGCGCCTCTGCGATCTCGCCGGTGATGAGTAGCGCGTACGCGGTGGTGTGGCGCTGCAGCATGTTCTCCAGCGTCTGCGCCACCTGCGCCGCTTTGTCCAGCTGCCCGGCCTCCACCAGTACTCGCGCCGCCGGATACAGCGTGCTCTCGTGCCGGCTCAGCGCGATCGCCTCGTTCGCCGCCTGCACCGCCCGGCCGCGATCGCGCAGCGCCAGGTACGCTTCCGCCAGCGCGACTGACTTCAGTGCCACCGACGCCGTGTCGGCGCGCCTCTTGTCCGCCGCGATCCCTTCGCGCAGCATGCCCGCGGCAACCCGGTGCCGCCCGAAGTACATCTCGAGATCGGCCAGGCCGCGCGCGGCAAACGACTCGCCGGTCGGGCTCACCTGTGCCAGCCGCTCGTAGGTCTGTCGGCTCGCGTCCGCGTTCCCCTGGGCGAGCTGCGACAGCGCGATCGGCAGGTAGTTGTATTCGAACTTCGGATTGCGCTCGATCAGCCCCTTGCCTTCGGCGATTGCGGTGGTGAAGTCGCCGTCGTACATCGAGTACATCGCGTAGTTGTAGCGCTGCAGCGTGTTGTTCGGGTAGATCTCGAGGCTCTTGCGAACCTCGGCCGCCGCGCGCGACAGGTTGCTGCCAGTGAGAAGGTAGGCGAGCGCCAGGTTCCCGTGGCCTCCGTCATCGGCGGGGTAGAGCTTCACCAGCGTCTCGAAGTTCTCGATCGCCTTCTCGTAGTTCCGTGCCACGTCGAGGTAGTAGGTGCCGAGCGTTCGGTATTTCTCGCGATCCGTCATCCGGTCGAGGTGCTTCAGCGCCGCCTGGTAGCTGGCCTCGGCCTTCTCGGGCTGCTTGAAGTAGTTCGCGTAGACGCCGGCCATGCCAGCGTAGGCGCGACCGAAGCCGGGATCGAGCTGCGCCGCGCGCTCGTACTCGGCAAGCGCCTCCGGGAACTTGCTCGTCAGCGACAGTTCCTGTGCCCGGGCGTACGCGCGCATCGCCTCGAGCGAGCCGGCGGTCACCGTTTCCGCGGCTGCGAGCCTGGCCATCTCCGTCTTCGACTCGCCGAGCGCCTCGCGAACGCGCGCCGCCATCGTGCGGACCGCCGCCGGCACCTGATCCTTGTTGCGTACATCCTGCGCCGCCGTCGCGATTGACTCGCCGGTGGCGGCGTCGTTCGCGCGCACCTCGATCCGGTACCCGGAGGGCCGCCTGTCGATCGCACCGGCCATCAGCACTTTCAGTCCTTCGCGGCGCGCGATCAGGCGTCCCATTTCGTCGGTGATGCGATCGCCTTTGCCCGGCGCGACCTGCGCGACAATCGAACGCGCCGCGTTGGTCTTGAACACCGTTATGTAGGACGCCTCTTCGAGCGCAATCGCCAGGGTCTGCTCGACCGATCCGTCGAACACGGGGTCGCCCGACCGGTTGTCGAAGTCGGCAATCAGCACCGGCACCGTCTCGTGCACCGTTGGCGGCGCCGGCGCAAAGCGCCGGCCGATCACGTACATGCCGGCCAGCAGCACCAGCAGGAACACGATGCTGGCCCGCAGCACCCGCTTGCTGATCCGCGCCGGCACCGGGATCAGCTCGCCGGCATCGTCGAGCGCGGCCAGCGCCGCCGACAGCTCCGCCGTCGTCTGGTAGCGCGCGCCCGGGTCGCGCTGCACGCAGCGGGCGACGATCGCCGCCACCGGCTCGGGAATCGAGGGGTCGAGGCTGCGCAGCGCCGGCACGCCTTCCTCGAAGCGCTGCTTCATCGCCGCGAACCGCTCTTCGGCCGTCTTTGGCGCCGGCCCGCGCCGCCCGACCAGCAGCTCGTGCAGGATCAGGCCGAACGCGTAGAGATCGGACCGCGAATCGACCGTGCCGCCGATTCCCTGCTCCGGCGACATGTACTCGAGCGTGCCGACGATGCGGCCGTCGGCGGCGGCGTCGGCCGAGGCCGAGATGCCGAAATCCATGATCAGCGCGTGCTGCTCGTCGCCGCTGCCGATCATGATGTTGGCCGGCTTCAGATCGCGGTGGACGACGCCCGCCTCGTGCGCCGCCTCGAGGCCGCAGGCCACCTCGCGCGCCACGTGCAGCGCTCGCGCGATTGGCAGCTTCCCCTCTCGCCGCAGGATCGTCGCCAGATCGTCGCCCTGGACATACGGCATCGTGATGAACTTGATGCCGTCCATCTCGCCGAGGTCGTGGATCCGCACCACGTTCTTGTGTGTGACCTGCCGCGCCAGCAGCAGCTCGTTCTTGAAGCGCTTTTCGGCCGCCGGCAGCGCGCTGCCGCGCCGCCGGTCGGCGCGAATCACCTTCAGCGCCACGGCGACGCCAAGCTCAGAGTCCCACGCCTGGTAGACGGCGCCCATCCCGCCGACGCCGAGAATCCGGATGATGTGATAGCGGGGGCCGAACGACTGGCCGACATTCAGCGGCCCCGACGCACCCTGCGCGGCGGCGCCGACTTCCGCCGTCGGCGCCGAGCCGGCAGTGCCCGCGGTTTCCGATGCGTCGGAGGCGGCCGTGGGATCCGACGCCGGCACCCCGCCGTGGGCGTCGAACGTGCCGCCCGGCACGACGCCGGCCGAATCGCCGGTCAAGAGACTCGTCGCGTCGACAGTGACCACGCCCGTGAGCGATGCCGGTGCGAGCGGGACTCCGCACGCCGTGCACCGGCCCGCAGGGATAGACGCGACCTGGCCGCAGCGAGGACAAACCATAGCTAGATTGCGCGGATACGGGAATTATGGCCGACGCCCTCGCCGCTGCCAAGCGAGATCAGCGCCCGCAGACGGGCGTATCAATTTGCGTCAGCGTCGTGAGAAACGGTGTCGGCGGCTTTCGCGTCAGCGCGTGAGGACCGTGTCGGCGGGCTTCTCGGCGGGCTCGAGGAAGGCGGCCAGCTGCCGGCGCAGTTCGTCCTGGATCCGGTTGACCGGGCGCCTGGCGTCGACCACCCGGAACTGGAACTCATCGGCCATCGAGCTGTATTCGCGCAGCAGCTTGTTCTGGTAGGCACGGAAGCTGTCGTAGATGTCGTCGCCGTGCTTCAAATCCATCCCCGATTCCCAGAAATCCATGCCGCGCGATTCCAGCACCCGGGCGATCAGCGTCTTCACGTCGATGTTCAGGTAGAACACCATGTGCGGCGCGATCGCGAACCCGTACAGGTTGCGCAGCCACTGGCGGTCGACGCCGCGGACGCCGGCGCGCGCCAGCGCGGTGAAGATATAGCGATCGGACAGGACGACGAAGCCGGCCTTGAGGGCGGGGATGATCTCCTTCTCGAGCCGGTCGGCGAAATCGGTGGCGTAGAGCAGCACGAAGGTGAGCTTGTTCAGCGTGTTGCTCCCCTTGGCGATCTCGATGGTCGGCTGCATCAGCCGCGACCGCGTCCACCCCGTCTCGACGACACCGTAGCCCTTGATCTCCAGCCATTCGCGCAGCAGCTGAATCTGGGTGCTGCGGCCGACGCCGTCGGTTCCTTCGATCGCGATCAGCTTGCCGGGATAGCCGTGGATCGGCAGGTAGGGGATGCCGCGGCCGTAGTACCCGCCCGCCGGGCTGTCGCCGTTGGGTCCGGGCGCCGGAGCGTCGGGCGCGTCAGACGACGGGCTCGTCATCGGTGATCTCCATCCTGCGGGTCTGCACGTGCTGGGCGATGACCTGCCGCACCAGGCGCTGCTGCTCGGTGATGCTGCTCTTGGCGTCGATCACTTCCATCCCGAATTCGGGCACGATTTGATCATACTCGTCGAGCACCTTCCCCTGAAACAGCCGGAAGCTCTCCACCGGGTTCGCGCTCCACCCCAGATCCATCCCCGCTTCGTAGAATTTCAGCTTCACCCGGCGCGCCATCAGCCGGTCGACCGAGACGTCGATCGGCACGCGGAAATAGAGGGCGAGGTCGGGCCGCACCGCGAAGCTATAGAGCTCGCGCACCCACTGCCGATCGACGCCGCGCGTGACGTCGCGGGCGAAGGCGGTGTAGGCGTAGCGGTCCGCCAGCACGATCATGCCGGCCTTGAGCGGCGGGATCACTTTGTAGAGCAGCCGGTCAGCGAAGTCCGTGGCGTGCAGCAGGCTGAACGTCATCGGGGTGAGCGCGTTCTTCTTCTTGCCGGTTCTCGTCGCCGCCTTCACGAGCGCGGACGAGTTCCATTCGGTGACGAACACGCGGTGACCTTCGGCGCTCAGCCACTTGGCCAGCAGCGCCAGCTGCGTCGTCTTGCCGGACCCGTCGATGCCCTCGACGACGAACAGCTTGCCCGGATACTCGTGCGGTTGGGTCAGGTTGTTCAACATTGGTGTGGATGGCCGCGTCGGGCTGCAGGCGGCCGACTTCGAGCCGCAGCGGTTTGCCGGTCATGCGTTCGAACGGGGCGGAGTGGCGCGCCGCGGCCCACAGCTCGAGCTCGGCGTCGCCGGTGGTGCGCAGCTGCAGCAGGTCGTCGTCGCCGCGATCGTGGATGTCGAAGCCGGCGATGCTCTGCGCGTGGCTGCGATCGAGGCTCTCGGCGAGCCGCAGCATCGCCGACAGCGTGCGGACGGCGCGGCGAGTCCGCCGCGGCAGATTGCTGAAGCCTTCGTGCTTCCGCTTCGGCGTCCCCTGGCGGTGGTAGCGCGCGACCAGACCAATGGTCTCGATTTCCTCCGGCTCGAAGCCGCGCAGGTCGCCGTTCTTGATCAGGTAGTACGAGTGCTTGTGGTGCCCCTCGTAGCTGATATGGACGCCGATGTCGTGCAGGATGGCCGCGAACTCGAGCCACTCGCGCTCGCGATCGGTGAGGCCGTGGATCGCCCGCGTTTGATCGAACAGGGCGAGCGACAGCCGGGCGACGTGATGCGAGTGCTCGGGCCAGTAGTTGCACCGCTCGGCGAGCTCGATGACGCTGCGGCGCCGGACGTCGGGATAGCGGTCGACCTGCGCGATCTCCTTCCGGTGGCGGGAGATGTAGTCGAGGATCACGCCCTCACGCAGCGACAGATCGCAGAGCGTGATTTCCGCGGCTCCCAGCCGGCGGAGAAGCTCGTCGAGCAGCACGGCGCCGGCGACGACCAGATCGGCGCGCCGCGGTTCGAGGCCGGGGATGCGCAGCCGCCTCTCGAGATCGAGCGCCACGACTTCCTTGCGGATGTGCCGGATTGCCTTCGCGGAAAAACGGCGGTTGCGCAGCGACCCGGCCGGCGCGCCCCCGTCGGCGGCCGCGGCGACCGCGCCGAGGCTGAGGATGGTGCCGGAGGTGCCGATCACGCGATCGAAGCCGTGCTGCGAGATCTGCCGCAGGTAGCCGCCGATCTGGTTGTCGATGTGGCGGACGAGGCGCCGCTCGTCGCGCGGCTCCAGCGGATCGCTGGCGACGAACCGCTCGGTGAGGCGGATGACGCCGAGCTTGAAGCTCTGCCCGAGATCGATCGACGGGCCGGTGCCCAGCGTCACCTCGACGCTGCCGCCGCCGATGTCGATCAGCACCACCGCGTCGTTGGGCACGCTGACGCCGTAGACCGCCGCCAGGTGGATGAGGCGGGCTTCCTCGGTGCCCGAAATCACCCGCGCGCGGATGCCGGTTTGCTCGTTGATCGCCTGCAGGAACTCGCCGCCGTTTTCGGCCTCGCGCGTCGCGCTGGTCGCCACGGCGAGAATTTCGTCGACCTTGTGCGATTCGGCCAGACGCCTGAATTTCGACAGCACCTGGAGCGCGGCATGCATCGCCTCGGGCGTGAGCGCCCGCCCGTCGAGGCCGCCCGCTCCCAGGCGCACCATCTCCTTCTCCCGGTCGATGACCTCAAACGACAGGTCCGCCCGGACTTGGACCACGATCATGTGGACCGAATTGGTGCCGATGTCGATGGCTGCAATGCGCATAGGTCAGCGGTCGGCGGTCAGCGGTCAATTCCCGCATCGAAGATCGCGCGTCGACGCGACCCGGATACCAGCGGCGGCGAGCTGCGAGTTGTCAGGTCTTGCTTTGAGCCGGCGTGCCGGTGGCCAGGAACCGACAGCCGATAGCTGACAACTAAGAGCTCCTACTATAATGAAAGCGCGTCCCGCCCATATCATGTCCCTGTCCAGCACTCGATCGAACCTGCTGAAAAAGCGCCTTGACCAGTTCACCCGCGTCCTCGCCCTCGTCGAGCAGGGAGACGTCCGCGGCCTCCACCGGGCCCGCGTCGCGTCGCGGCGGCTCCGCGAGCTGCTGCCGATGCTGCAGCTGGACCACGAGCGGGCGCGTAAGCTGAGCCGGCGGTTGAAGAAGGTGACCCGCCGCCTCGGCACCGTCCGCGAGCTCGACGTGCTCTTGCTGCTGGTCGACGAGCTGCACGAAGCGCGGCGCGGCCGCCCCGGATCGCTCAATCGCGTCGGCATCAGCGTCGCCAAGGACAGAGACGATGCGCGCAAGCGGCTGGCGACGCGGCTGTCGATCGACGGGATGCGCCGCCTCGCCGCCAAGCTCAATCGCGTTGTCGAGGAGCTGCGGGCCGAGGAGATGGCGCCGCGGATCGCGGCGCGCAGCTGGCACGCGGCGGTCGACGCGCAGCTCGCGGCGCGCGCGGCCCGGCTCGGCAAGGCGCTGGCCGACGCCGGCGCGATGTACATGCCCGAGCGGCTGCACGCGGTGCGCATCGCCATCAAGAAGCTGCGCTACGCGCTGGAGCTCTCGAACGAGCTCACCGGCACGACGCGCGACGCGAAGCTGACGGCGCTCAAGCGCGGACAGGAGCTGCTCGGACGGATGCACGATCTGCAGGTGCTGGTCGAGCGGGTACGGCAGGTGCAGGCGTCGCTGACGCCGCCGAGCGTCACCATCTGGCGCAGCCTCGACGCCACCGTCGCCTCGCTCGAAGACGAATGCCGGCTGCTGCACGCCCGCTACATGCGGCTGCGCGACAAGCTGGTCGCCGCCGCCGACACGCTCAGCGCGAGGCCGCCCGGCGCCGCCGCCGGCAACGGCCTGTCGCGGCGGGCGGGTTGATCGATGCCAGGCCCGTACGAGCTCTATCTGATCCGCCACGGCGTTGCGGAAGAGCGCGGCGACGCGTGGCCCGACGACTCCAAGCGGCCGCTCACCGAAGACGGCACCTCGCGCATGCGAAAGGCGGCGCGCGGTCTCTCGCGCCTCGGCGTCACCTTCGACATCGTCCTCACCAGCCCGCTGGTCCGCGCGCGGCAGACCGCGGAGATCGTCGCCGGCGGCCTGGCGCCGCGCCCCGCGCTGGTCAACATCGAGTCGCTCGCGCCCGATGCGGGCTACGCGGCGCTGATCGCCGATCTGGAAAAGCACGGGCGCAAGCCGCGCATTGCGCTGGTCGGCCACGAGCCGGGCATCGGCGAGATCGCGGCGCGTCTCATTGGCTCGCGGCGCGCGATCGAGTTCAAGAAGGGCGCGATCTGCCGCATCGACCTCGACGAGATTCCGCCGAACGGGCCCGGCCAGCTCCGCTGGCTCCTGACGCCGAAGATTCTGCTGGCGCTCAAGAAGTAGGCGTCGCGCCCGGCGTGCGACGGTCATGCACGCAGCCAGTCGGCCTGCCAGCTCTTGACCCGCATCTTGATTTCCTTCGACGAGGCGAGCTTCCCGGCGAGCACCTCGCGCACCAGATCCGGCATCTCCTGATCGCTGGCAAACCGCAGGGCGACCAGCTGGCGATGCGTCAGGTCGTTGATCCGCGGCTGCAGATCCGGCGGCAGCAGCTGGCGCAGCCGCAGCCGCATCTCGAGCCGGATCACGCGGTCCTGCACCGTCAGCGCTTGAATGCGCGACAGGAACCCCAGGCCAAGCAGGCCGATCGCGAAGACGACGTTCCACAGCGCTGCGCCGCCGGGCGCACGAACCAGCTGCCACAGCGCGAGGACGACGTTGGCCAGCAGCACCGGCATCACAAAGAAGTGAAACAGCGGCAGCCACCGTGTGTGCTTCTTGAAGGTTTGAACCACTTCGGCCATCGAATGCCTCCTGCAGGCAAACTCTACAGGAGGCGCCGGCCGGTGAGGTAGTCAATCGACGAAGCGGTAGCCGAGGCCGATCACCGTTTCGATCTGACGCCCGGCGTCGCGCAGCTTGGTGCGCAGGCGGCCGACGTGCACATCGACCGAGCGGGTTTCGACGAACCGCTCGTAGCCCCAGACGCGCTCGAGCAGCCGATCGCGCGACACAACCCGGTTCTTGTTCTGCACCAGGTAGCGGAGCAGCTCGAATTCGCGGCGCGTGAGCCGGACCGGCGCGCCGTCGACGGCGATCGAGACCGCCTCGAAATCCGCGGTCAGGCGTTCACCGGTGTAGGTGCCGTGCGGCCGCGGCTGCCGCGGCTCGCCGCTGGCGCCGCGCCGCAGTGCCGCGCGCACCCGCGCCGACAGCTCGCGCAGGCTGAACGGCTTGGTGACGTAGTCGTCCGCCCCGTTTTCGAACCCTGAAACCAGATCGTCCTCGGTCGTCCGCGCCGTCAGCATGATGATCGGCACGTTGGGGACGTCGGCGCGCGCGCGGATGATGCGGCAGACTTCGAGGCCGCTGATCACCGGCAGGTTCAGGTCGAGGATGATGAGATCGGGCGCGCGTTTGCTGACCGCGGTGAGCGCGGCATCGCCCGAGGCGACAATCTGCGCGTCGGCGTCGCCGCTGCGCTCCAGAGTGTGCTTGATCAAACTGGCGATGTCCTGCTCGTCTTCGACGATGAGGATGTGGTGTCTGGCCATCCGAAGTGCCAAGCCTATGGCTCAGACGTGTCGGGCTGGTGTCCGGGGTGTTAAATGTGGGTTAAGCCGGGCAGAACGGTGATATTCTGCAGCTACCTCGTCTTCTTTTCACGGCAGTTTGCGGAAAGGAGCACCGTGCGTCAGCGTCGCGCCAGATCGTTCTGGCTCTTCATTGGTGTGTTCGCCGCGGTGGTGGCGCTCGGCATCGAGGCCGCCTCGGCGCAGTTCACCCCCTATTCGCACGATCCGACCAACATCCTCGAGGGCAACTGGCAGTCGTGCCGGGAGCGCGACGGCCAGTATACGGAACGCGTCTACGATCACCTCGTCAACGGCGTCGGCCAGTTCGAGGTCCACATGGGGCCGCGCCGCGAGTTCGCGATTTTCAAGAACGTCCAGGAAGCCCACCGCGATCACGATTCACCGGACAACCTGCTGAAGCCGTACCGGGTGCTGCTCGAATCGGGACGCGCGAAGCACCGCTGGGACATTCCGTCGCTGAACCTGTCGTTCACGGTGACGCTGGCCGGCGGCTCGCGCACCGATTGCGACAGCTGGTACATCCTCCTCAGGCCGCTCGACAAGACGTCACACTGAGCTCGCGCCCCGCTGGCGGCCGATCCGCCCGGCCCAGGCGCGGCGCTCAGATCGCGACGTTCGCCGGCGCGATCGAGCCGGACGCATTCCATTCGATCGACCGATCGCGAGCCGGCTGCGGCAGCAGCTCCCAGAGATACAACCGCAGTCCGACCTCGTGCCGCCGATCGCGGCACGCGGCGCCGCGCGCTTCGAGCACGCGCGTGTGCGCGACGCGCGTGTCGGGGTGACACGAGACGTAGACGAGGCAGCCGCACGCGAGCGAGATGTTGTACGACATGGCGCCGACTGTAGCGGCGCATGATGACGATCGAGAGACGCCGGCATCACGCCGGTGTAAGTCTTCGCGCTGCGCGACGGCTATCTGCGGATGCGTCCGCAGTGTGTGGAGAAGGCGGCGGTGGCCGACGCCGTGAAAGGCGCGGCGCTTCACGAGAGACGAAGATTGGGCGAACGACACACGCACTCGAAGCGAAGCGATGCGACTCGAGCGTGACGCGGTTGCATAGAATTTACATGACGGGCCGGCCCTTCCGATCCAGCATTGCCGGCTCACGGAGTCACGCCTCATGTTCTCGATCAGCCTGCAGAACGCCGATCACACGCGCAAGTACTCGATCGCCCCGCTGAACCCGTCCGGATGGGAAGTCACACGCGAGCAGGAAGGCGAGCTCACCCGGCACATCTACCACGACTGGCATCGCGTCGAGCGGGCGCTGGCCCTGTTTCAGCACGAGGTCGAACAGCTGACCGCGCGCGGCTGGCGCGAAACCCAGGCCTGACCGCTCACCGCCCCGGCCTCGGTGTCGTCGTCGCGCGGCGGCTCTGACGCATCTCCTCGAACACCTGCGCGCCGGCGGCGATCGCGGCGGCGCTCTCGAAGGAGCGCTCGCCGCTGGGGTATCCAATCCGCCGGTAGAGAGACATCAGCGAGCGTTGATCGATCACCGACGCGTCGCGGGCGATCTCGACCGCGTGACGAAGTTCGTGCGCGAGGATGCCGACCCGCCGCCACCCGTCGTAGCGCGGGTTGACGGCGAGGCGCAGGTATCGGTAGCCGCCTGCCGTCGACATCAGCGAGATGTGGCCGGCGGTCGCGGCGGCCGGTGAGAAATCGAACGTCAGGTAGACGAGCAGATCGGACGTTTCGATCTCGTCGACGAGCGCGCGAAGCGTTGCAGAATCACTGAGCCCGGCGTCGAGCGCGTCGGCGAGCGCCGGGACGGCGGCGCGGATGTGCATGCCGCGCGCGCAGCCCCGGTGTCGCAGACCGTCTGCGGCACCGTGCCCGGCACCGATTGAAAGAAAAGCACCGACAAAAAATGCGAGCGTCGCAATCGTTCCGGCCATCGATCCTCCGATGGCCGACGATAGGACGCTCGCATCACCAAGGCGGGACGATCGGGCGACCGCGCCGCAACGTTTTTGCGGGCGTTTACCAGATCACTTTCAGCCCGAGCTGCATCTGCCGCGGATCGTAGGTCGACGTGATCGTCCCGAACGCGGCATTGGTGCGGATGCCGTTGGGGGCGGTGAAGTTCGCGCGATCGAACAGGTTGAACGCCTCGATCCGCAGCTCGATGCGTGACGAATCGGTGACGCGCACCTGCTTGGTCGCGGCGAGATCGAACGTCCAGTAGCGCGGCCCGCGCACGGTGTTGCGGCCGGCGTTGCCGAACGGCTGGCTCGGATCGGTCGGGATCACCACGCAGTCGCGGTTGAACCAGTTGGTGATCGACTGCTGCCCGTCAGGCGCATACGGATCGCAGGTGACGTTGGGCCGGTAGTTGTTCGCGCCGCGGAAGTCCTGCGCGATCCCCGACACCTGGAACGCCGCCGCGGGCGCGTACGTGAAGGTGACCGCTTCGCCCGGCACGAACGTGTTGATGCCGGCGAGCTGCCAGCCGCCGGCGAGGATGTCCATCGCCGCCGACATGTTGCTGCCCCAGCGCTTGCCGCGGCCGAACGGCAGCGACCAGACGAAGCTGGTGGTGTTGTTGTACGGCTGGTGGTAGGCGCCGGTCTGATACTCGGCTGCCAGGTTGTTGATGTCCTGCGGGCCGGGGAAGTTGCCGTTGTTGTTCTCGAGCGACTGCGCGCCGTTGTCCTTGGCCTTCGACAACGTCAGCGAATTCAGCAGCAGAATGTCGCTGCCCATCCGCCATTCGAACTTCGTCTGCAGCGCGTCGTAGCGCGTCAGCCCGCCGTTGAACACGTAAGTGATGTCGGAGAAGGTCGCGATCGGCCGCCGCGACTGCAGCGGGATGGTCCCGGCGGCGTTATTCACTGCCGCCTGATTGAGGTTGCCGATGAGCAGAAGGTTGTCGCCCTTGTTGCCGACGTAGGCGACGTCCACCAGCATGCGCGGCCCGAATTCACGCTGCCCCGACACGAACCAGCTCTGCACGCGCCCGGCCTGGAAGTCGCGCGGGATGAAGCTGATGTTCGCCAGCAGCGGGTTGAACCGCGCCGGATCCGCCAGCCCTGCCGGGTAGCCACGCTCGGTCGGCAGGAAGCTGGGATCGGCTGCGTTCGTCTGGTTGACCACCGCGTTGATCACCTGCGGGCCGTTGATCGGCAGGACGTCGGCGGCGCCGGTGCGGTTGATGTGGACGTAGCTGACCCCGTAGCCGCCGCGCAGCACGGTCTGCGGCATCACCGACCAGGCGAAGCCGAGGCGCGGCGCGAAGTTGTTCTTGTCCGGATCGACCAGCGCGCGGTCGTAGAGCGACCCGTCCTTCGCGCGCAGCATCGTCCGCGCCCCCGGGTCGTAGTTCGAGAGAACGTTGTTCTCCTCCCAGAACGGCGTCGCGTACTCGTAGCGGACGCCGAGGTTCAACGTCAGCGCGTCGTTGACCCGGATGTCGTCCTGCAGATAGGCGAAGTGCATGTCCTTGCGCAGGTTCGCCACCAGCACGTTGCTGATCGCGTACTGCGAGCGGGCGCCGAACATGAAGTCGGCGAGCGTGTACTGCGGGTTGGTGGCGGTGATCCCGGCCGGGCGCGAGAAATTCCCCGCATACGTGTCGCGGCCGTACAGCGGATTCACGTCCTGCACTTCAACCGCGACGTTCTGATACTCGTAGCCGGCCTTGAGCGACTGCGTGCCGAGCAGCCAGGTGTAATTCAGCTTCGGGTTCCAGATGGTCGGGTACTGCCACTGCGGGTTGGTTGCCTGGCGCCCGAGGTTCGAATAGCCGGTAATCACCTGCGACGGCAAGCCGCCTGCGATGCGCGGGTCGCTCGGCAGGCCGGGGAGCCCGTACTCATCGGCCGCGCTGGTGCTGCCGAGCGCCGGCGGGTTCTTGCCGCCCTGGACGGCGGACCACCCGAACCGCACTTCGAGCAGCGAGCGATCGCTTGGCGTGTAGGTAGCGCCGAGCGCGAGCTGCTTGTTGCGCGCGTAGATCGTGCCGTTGCCGTCGCCGCCCGAGGGCAGCGGCAGCACCGGCTGATCGACGGTCTCGAGATGGCGCCAGCCATAGCGCCCGAACATGTTGATCGACGCGCTCGGCTGCAGGTCGATCTTGCCCGCCGCTTTGTTGGAATGGTTGGTGAGGTTCTGCACAACGGAATAGTTGTTGGCGACACCGGCCACGTTCGGCTGCGGCAGCCCGGCGAGCACCTTGGCCGCGAACGCGGTCATCGGCAGGCGTGACCCGGCGGGATAGAGGGTGCCGGTGCGCGGGTCGCGAACGTCGACGGTCAGGATGCCGGTGCGCTGCACAGCATCGGGGATGGTGTTGAACGCCGGCACGCCGCGCTCCTGCCGGAAGCCTTCGTAGTCGCCGAAGAAGAACGCCTTGTTCTTGACGATCGGTCCGCCCAGCACGCCGCCGAACTGGTTCCGCTGCATCGTCGGTTTTCCGGCGGCCGGCTTGAAGAACCCGACCGCGTTCAACGCGGTGTTGCGGTTGAACTCCCAGGCGCTGCCGTGCAGCTGGTTGCTGCCGCTCTTGTAGGCGACGTTGACGGTCGCGCCGGCCGACCGGCCGTACTCAGCGCTCTCGTTGTTGGTCACCACCTGGAACTCGCGAATCGCGTCGGGCGGCGGCTGCATCACCTGGTTGGAAAAGCCCTGGTTGCTGGTGCCGTAGGCGTTGTTGTCGACGCCGTCGATCATGAAGTTGTTGAAGGTGCTCCGCAGGGCGTTGACGTTGAAGGCGCCCTCGCGCGGCGTGCTGTTTGTGCTGCGGTTCAGCGCCGACTGGCGCACGCCGGTGGTCAGCAGCGCCAGCGACGAGTACTCGCGCCCGTTCAGCGGCAGCTCCTGAATCTGCGTCGTCGTGATCACCTGGCCGCGCTGGCTGCTGTCGGTCTGGATGAGCGGCGATACCGCCGTGACGACGACCCGCTCCGAGATTTGCCCGACCGGCATCTGCAGATCGACGCGAAGCCGCGCCGCCACCTGCACCTGGACGTTGTCCATCAGCGCGATGGCAAATCCCGGCTTCTCGGCGGTGACGATGTAGTCGCCGGGCCGCACGGCGTTGAACTCGTAGTTGCCGCTGGCGGTCGTCGTCCTCACCTGCGAGACGCCGGTGGCGATGTTGGTCAACGTCACCTTGGCGTCGGGCACGACCGCGCCGGAAGAGTCGTGGACGGTTCCGACCACAGCGGCCGTATCGAACTGCGCCGCGGCGGGCACAACGCCGCAGCTGAGCAGGAAGAGCAGACCGAGCGAAAGCGACCGGACTACTGACGAGTACATCGAACACCTCCGGGTAGGGGACCAAACTCAGCAGGCCGGCGGCGCAAGGCAGCAGCCAGCCCTGAACGTCTAGAATTCAAGGTCTGAACGACGGCCAGGATGCTACCGGCCGAATATGACGCTCGAATGACGACCGGGAAGTTTACATCTGTAACGCCTGGATCTGCACGGTACGATGCCCGGATGCCGCAGATTCGCGCGGGGCAGATCGTTGCCTTCTACCTGTTCGACGTGGCCGAAACCATCGATTTGCCGGCCATCTCGTCGCTGGTCGGCGGCCTGACGACCGCCGCGCGCCTCGCGCCGAAACCGGCCACTCCGGCTTACGTTCAGTACGAAAAGCCCCCGGTGTCGTTCGACGGGGCCGTCCTCGGCATCGGCGAGCTCGACGGGTTTCAGGTGCGGCTGCGGGCCTACGACTACGGCGTCGTCTCGGTCGCGCTGTCGCGCGCGTTCTGCGGCGACTGGCCGCAGCTGATCGCCGTGGGGCAGGACCTGATCGAGAACGCCGAGCTCGAGCAGCGGGCCGAAGCCACCGCGCACACGATGGTCGAGCGATTGAGGCCGGCGCTGGTGGGCCTCCGAAGCTCGTTCCTCAGCGAGGATTACCTCGTCTACGTCATCCACGAGCTGGAACGCCGCCAGACTGCGTCGGACGTGATCGGCAAGCACGGCGAGGCGATTGCCGCGATGCTTCGCGGCGAGCGGCAGCGGCTCAGCGAACAGGAGCGCACGAAGATCCTCCGTCACCGGATCTCGTACCTGGACGACGATCTCGTCATCCCGACCTGGAACGCCGCGTTCGTCTACGACACGCCGGGCGGCGCGCAGGCGGCGCTCGAGATTCTCGAGTTCGCCAACTCGCAGCTGCTCGAATTCCGCTACTACGACGAGCTGCTCGATCGCGAGCTGGCCTCGATCTACGCGCTGCTGCAGCACCCGAAGTGGTACGACGAGTGGATTGGCTCCCGCTATCGCCGCGCGGCGCGCCAGGTGCATGCCCTCTTCATCGACGTCAACGAGCTGACCGATCGCACTGAGAACTCGCTCAAGTTCATCGGCGACATCTACGCCTCGCGGCTGTTCGCGCTGGGCAGCGACCGCCTCGGGCTGGAGCGGTGGAAAGCCAACGTGCAGGAGAAGCTCAAGACGCTGGACGACGTCTATCGCAACGCAGTGGAGCTGACGACGATTTCGCGCGGGCAGGTGATGGAGCTCGCGATCGTGCTGATCCTGGTGCTGGAGCTGGTGCTTTTCTTCATGGGGGTGATGAAGTAACACGGAATTTACACGGATGTAACCGCGTCGAAGCGAGAGCTTTCTACTGTCGGGATATTGTGGCGGGATGAGACGCACGAGGGTCGTGGCCCTTGTTGTAACGATGCTCTGCACGGGCCGGCTCGCATCCGGACAAATCACACCAGCAGCGGGGTTTACGCCTCCCGACGACACGCCGTCGATTCGCGTCGGCGTGGTCATCTACCCCGACTACACCTTCACCACCAATCCCGAGACGGTAGACGCTGACGGCAACGTCATCCACGCCAACAGCTTCAACGTCACGCGCAGCTACATCAACGTCACCGGCAACATCTCGCACATCATCGCCTTCCGGGTGACGCCCGACGTGGCGCGCGAGACCAACACGGCGAGCGCGCTGAACGGAAGCCTGGTCTTCCGCATCAAGTACGCCTACGCGCAGTTCAACCTCGACGACTGGATGACCCGCGGCTCGTACGCGCGCTTCGGCATCCAGCAGACGCCGTGGCTCGACTACGCCGAGGGCATCTACCGCTACCGCTTTCAGGGGACGATGTTCGTCGAGCGCGAGGGCTACTTCGCGTCGGCCGACGCCGGCGCCTCGTTTCACTACCAGCTGCCGTCGAATTACGGCGACGTGCACGTCGGCGTCTTCAACGGCGAGAACTACAACCGCGCCGAGGCCAACGACCAGAAGGCGCTGCAGATACGCGGTACGGTGCGCCCGTTCGCGGGCGGGATGCCGATCCTGCGCGGCATCCGCGCCTCCCTGTTCTACGACGGCGACAACTACGTCCGGAACGCCTCGCGCAACCGCTTCATCGCCGGGCTCAACTTCGAGCACGCCTACGTCAACGCCGGGCTCGAGTACCTCGCGACGTCGGACCAGACGTCGGCGACGCGGGCCGAGGTCGACGGCAAGGGCTATTCGATCTGGGCGACGCCGAAGTCACCCATGGGCCTCGAGGCGTTGCTGCGCTTCGATCATCTGCGGCCCAACGAGACCTTCGCGAATCAGACGCGGAACCGGACGATTCTCGGGGTGGCGTACTGGTTCCCGCACCAGGGCAACGTGTCGACGGCGATGCTCCTCGACTACGACGGGCAGACGTTCGACAACTTCACTCCTGCACTCCCGAAACAAACAAGGGTGGCAATTCATGGCCTCATCAATTTTTGACCGGTCGCAGCGCGGCCGCCTGGCAGCCCTGAAGGGCTGTGCTTCGACACTGCTGGCCGGCGCCTGCGCGCTGGGGCTGGTCGCCGGCGTGGCGGCGCAGACGCAGATCAATGGGGCCGGGGCAACGTTCCCGTTCCCGATCTACTCGAAGTGGTTCGCCGAGTACAACAAGCTGCACTCGGACATCCGAATCAACTATCAGTCGGTCGGCTCGGGCGCCGGCATCCAGCAGTTGATCAAGCAGACCGTGTTCTTCGGCGCGACCGACGGGCCGATGACGCCCGAGCAGATGCAGACGGCGCCGGGCAAGGTGCTGCACTTCCCGACCGTGCTCGGGGCGGTAGTGCCGGTCTACAACATCCCCAACGTGAAGGACGAGCTCAAGTTCACCGGCCCGCTTCTCGCCGACATCTTCCTGGGCAAGGTGACGAAATGGAACGACGCCGCGATCACCAAGCTCAATCCCGGCATCAACCTGCCCGGCACGGACATCACCGTCGCGCACCGCGCCGACGGATCGGGCACCACCTACATCTGGGTGGACTTCCTCTCGAAGGTCTCGCCGGAGTGGAAGAGCAAGGTCGGCGTGAACACGTCGGTGAAGTGGCCGACCGGCGTCGGCGGCCGCGGCAATGAAGGCGTGGCGAGCCTGGTGGCGCAGACGCCGGGTTCGATCGGCTACGTCGAGCTGATCTACGCGCTGCAGACGAAGATGAGCTACGGCGCGGTGCAGAACATGGCCGGCGAGTTCGTCAAGGCGTCGGTGCAGTCGGTGACGGCGGCCGCCGCCGCGGCTTCGACGCAGATGCCGCCCGACTTCCGCGTCTCGATCACCAACGCGCCGGGCAAGGGCGTCTACCCGGTATCGTCGTTCACCTGGCTGCTGTTCTACGAGAACCCGAAGGACAAGGCGCAGGCAAAGGTGATGACCGACTTCCTGAAGTGGGCGCTGACCGACGGCCAGAAGTTCGCGCCGGAGCTCGGCTACGCGCCGCTGCCCGAGGGCGTCGTCAAGCTGGAGATGGCCGCGCTGACGAAGATCAAGACGTCCTGAGGGAGGCCGATGGGTCAGGGGTGGCGTAAAGACATCGGGTTCCGCGCCGGGACGGGTGTCTTCGCGCTGCTCCTCATCCTCATCGTCGGCGCCATCGGCGTCGAGCTGACGCTGCAGTCGATGCAGTCAATCAGCCAGTTCGGCCTCGACTTCTGGCGCACCGAGATCTGGGATCCGGTGGCGGGGGAGTTCGGCGCGCTGCCGTTCATCTGGGGTACGCTCTACTCGTCGATCCTCGCGCTGCTCATCGCCACGCCGATCGCGCTCGGCATCGCGGTCTTCATCTCCGAGCTCTGCCCGGCGCTGCTGCGCCAGCCGCTGGTGTTCCTCACCGAGCTGCTCGCCGCCATCCCGTCGATCGTCTACGGCCTGTGGGGGATCTTCGTGCTCGTGCCGGCGGTGCGCACCGTCGAGGCCTCACTGCCCGACAGCGTCCGCAGCCTGCCGATGTTCGCCGGGCCGCCACTCGGCCTTGGCATGCTGTCCGCGGCATTGGTGCTCGCGATCATGGTGATTCCCTTCACCTCGTCGGTCGCGCGCGAAGTGCTGAAGTCGGTGCCGCCGGCGCAGCGCGAGGCCGCCTATGCGCTCGGCGCGACGCGCTTCGAAGCGATCCGCGCGGCGCTCTTCTACGCGCGCACCGGGATTGTCGGCGCGGTGATGCTCGGCTTCGGCCGCGCGCTCGGCGAGACGATGGCGGTGACGATGGTGATCGGGAACAACCCGCAGGTGTCGCTGTCGCTGTTCGCGCCGCAGTACACGATGGCGGCAGTGATTGCGAATGAGTTCACCGAAGCGGCCGACGACCTCTATCTGGCGGCCCTGGTCGAGATTGGCCTGGTGCTCTTCATCATCACCCTGCTGGTCAACACGATGTCGCGGCTGCTCATCTGGAGCATGGCGCGGAGCGGCGCGAAAGCGCCGGCGGCCGAGCCGGCGGCGGCGCCGGCGCCGGGAACAGCATGACCGACACGCTGCGCAAGCTGCTGTCATCGGCCTTCGTCGGCTTCTGCGCCCTGTCGGTGCTGATCGCGCTGGTGCCGCTCGCCTTCATCCTGTTCTTCGTCATCACGCAGGGGATCCGGGCGATCAACCTCGATTTCTTCACCCACATGCCGCGGCCGGTCGGCGAAGCCGGCGGCGGCATGGCCAACGCGATTGTCGGCACGCTCATCGTCACCGGTCTGGCGTCGCTGATGGCGGTGCCGATCGGCATCGTCAGCGGCATCTACATGTCGGAATATGCGGGGACGCGGTTCGCGGCGGCGGCGCGCTTCGCCGCGGACACGCTGAACGGGGTGCCGTCGATCGTGATCGGCGTGTTCGCCTACGGCGTGGCGGTGCTGCCGTTCAAGCAGTTCAGCGCGATGGCCGGCGGCTTCGCGCTCGGGGTGATGATGATCCCGATCATCGCGCGCACCACCGAGGAGCTGCTGCTGCTGGTGCCGGGATCGATGCGCGAGGGGGCGCTGGCGCTCGGCGCGACGCGCGCGCGCGCCGTCTTCACCGTGGTCCTGCCGGCAGCGCTGCCGGGGATCGTGACCGGCGTGGTGCTGGCGCTGGCGCGCATCGCCGGCGAGACGGCGCCGCTGCTGTTCACGTCGTTCAACAACCGCTTCTTCACCACCCGGCTGACGCAGCCGATCTCGACGCTCACCGTCCAGGTGTTCACCTACGCGACCGGCCCCTACGAAGACTGGCACCGCCAGGCCTGGGCGGGCGCGCTGGTCCTGGTGACGATCGTGCTGACGTGCTCACTGCTGGCGCGCTTCGCGACGCGGCGGCTGGAGCGGATGCACGCGCGCGGCTGAGGGCGGGCTTTGCGTTCCTACCGCCGCGGGAACTGGTCCGGGTGGTTCGTGAATAGCGCGTCGATGCCGAGGTCGTACAGGAAGTGCGCCATCTCGTCGCGAACCGAGGGGTACTGGGTCTTTTCGTCCGCGCGGAAGGTCCACGAGGTGACGGTGAGGCCGGCGTCGTGCGCGGCCTTCACCATCTCGGGGTGACGGGCGATGACGAATTTCTCCGGCGCGATGCCGCTGGCAAATTTCGCCAGCTCGCGAATCCGCGCCTCGGTCACGTCTTCGTCCCGCGAGGTCAGGAACACACGCGGGATCGTCGGCAGCTCCTTCGAGACCCGCCGCACCGTCTCCTCGTCGAACGACTGGATGATCACCGGCATCTGCTTCAACGACTCGGGCTTGTCGAGGCCGTTCTTCTTGACGATGTCGACGAAGAGCTTGGTCTGATCGATGCCGCGCGAGCGGTAGAGCGGCGGCGATTTCAGCTCCGGGTAGATGCCGGCGCCGCTGCCGCGCACCAGATCGATCATTTCCTGGAAGGTCGGAATCCTGGTGCCGGCGAACTGGGGCTTGAACCACTTGCCGGCGTCGAGCCGCTTCAGCTCCGCGACCGTGAAATCGTTGGCCAGCCAGTGCTCGCCCGGCTGGCGGCTCTGTGCATCGGGCGACGCGCGGCCGGGGAAGACCTCGGCGACGTTGGTCGTGCGCTCGAGGGTGTCGTCGTGCAGGCAGACGAGGACGTTGTCTTTCGACACCGCGAGATCCGGCTCGACGAAGTCGACCTTCTGCTGCATCGCGAGCTTGTAGGCCGGTTCGGTGTGCTCGGGCGCGTAGCCCGAGGCGCCGCGGTGGCCGATCAGCTGTTTGGCCGCGCGCGCGGGCTGCGGCTGCGCCGCGATCGCGGCGCCGAAGACGACGGCCGCGGCGGCGGCGGCGGCGAGCGAGCGTATGATGGTCGGCACGGTGAGCGAATTATACCGTCGCCGCAACCGCTACGACGAACCGCGCACGAGCCGGGCGGCGACCGGCGCGCTCGTCGTCGGCCTGGCCGCCGTCGCCGCGCTCGCCTCGACCGCGCCGCTCTATCGCACCCGCGCCGCCGGGCTGGCGACCACCTTTCTCATCATGCGGTGGTCGGTCTACGCGGCGATCGCCGCGGTGCTCCTCGCGCTCGTCGCACTCGTCATCGCGTGGAGTCGCGGCAGCGGCAAGGCGATTCCAATCGTGACGCTGATCATGGTTGCCGCGGCCTTCGCCGCGCCGCTCGCCAAGGTGCGGCAGGCCGCGCGGGTGCCGCGCATCCACGACATCACCACCGACACCGAGCGGCCGCCGCAGTTTGTCGCAGTGGCACCGCTCCGCGCCGGGGCGGCCAACCAGATCGCCTACGGCGGTCCCGAAATCGCGTCGCAGCAGCGCCGCGCCTACCCGCGGGTTCAGCCGCTGAACCTGCCGCTGCCGCCCAACCAGGCCTTCGATCGCGCGCTGGCCACCGCCCGTTCGTTCGGCTGGGACATCGTCGGCTCGGATCCGCCCGCGGGCCGGATCGAAGCGACCGACACGACCTTCTGGTTCGGGTTCAAAGACGATGTGGTGGTGAGGATTGAGGCGGCGCCTGGCGGCAGCCGCGTCGACGTGCGATCGCTGTCGCGCGTCGGCCTGAGCGATGTCGGCACGAACGCCGCGCGCATCGAGAAGTACCTCGCTGCGCTCGCAGACAGCTCGAAATGAGCGCCCCGATTCGAGCGGCGCTCAATTCAGTTGGGTTAGGTAGGTCGAGTGGGTCCCCACCCGACCCAACGCGCGAAGCGCGACCCGACAGCGCGGCGCTCGGCCGCGGCACGATCGCGCCGCGCGTCGCTACCTGATCGCGAACCAGTTGAAGTTGCCCACCGAGCCGCTGACGCCGTTGGTGTCCATCACCACGCGCACCACCTGCTGGCCGGCGGCGAGGACGACGCCGGTCTTGGTCACCGTCGTCCAGACCTGCCAGCCGGCGGTGTCGGGCACCGAGATCGGGCCGGTCTTGTCGACGCCGTTGACTTCGATGTGGAACTTGCCGCCGGCGCCCTTGGAGGCGACGCGGACGTCGAACGCGTAGGTGCCCGCCGCGCTCACCTTGACCGTGTACTTGAGCCACTCGCGCGCCACCGTCCAGCCGATGTTGTAGCCGCCGCCGGCGTCGGTGCTGGCCTGGATGTCGACCGCGTTGGTGCGGTACACGGCGCCGGCGTTGCTCGCGGTCGTGTCGTAGTAGGCGACGTCCATGCCGCCGGCGTCGTAGTTCTCGAACTCGACGCGGCCCGGCAAGGTCGGCGCGGTGCCGCCATAGGGTGTCGAGCTGCCGGTCGGCGGCGCCGGATCCGACGGCGGATCCGAGGGCGGATCCGACGACGTCGCTGTGCCGTTGAGCGCCGCGGTCAGTTCCGCGTAGTCGACGCCGAGGTCCTTGCCGTCGGTGGCGAGGTTGTTCGACAGGCTGGTCGAGCGCAGCTGATAGTCGGCGTTGGCCACGCTGGTGAAGTCCGCGAGCCACTGCGTGATCGTCGGAAAGTCGTTGCCGACGGGGTAGAGCTTGGCCGAGGCGCCGGCAAAGGTGTTGCGCAGGATGATGGCCGCCGGCGTGTAGTAGTTCAACGCGACGATGCCCTGGCCGATCTTGTCGCCGTAGATCGCGTAGCTCTGCTGCCGCAGCAGGTTGTTCTTCAGCTCGAAGCCGGTGATCTGGACGCCGGTCGGCGTCTTGCCGCCGTAGATGAACAGCGTGCTGCTGCCGTTGTTGTCGACCGTGTTGTGGTCGAAGGTGATGTTCTTCGGGCCGGCGCCGATGATCGCGAGCCGGCCATTCGCCGGGTGATTCGGCGTCGCCCAGGCCGTGCTGACGTCGTAGATCAAGTTGTTGCGGATCGTGATGTCCTGCGTCTGCTGGCTCGGCGCCAGGTCGTCGTAGCCGAGGATGTTGAACGCCGCCGCGACGTGGCGGATGACGTTGTTCTGAATCGTGATGTTCTTGACGATCACCCACGGCGCCGTGTTGCTTTGGTTCCGCGGCGTGAAAAGGATAGCGTAGCCCTGCTGGCCGGCCGCCCAGTTGTTCTCGATGATGTTGCCCTCGACCAGCACGTCCTTGGCGTTCTTGAACTCGATCAGGTTCTTCACCGTCCACGACTGCGACATCCACGCCGTGTTCTTGGTGATCAGGTTGCGCTTGATTCTGATCCCGGTCGGCACCAGCTGCGGGATCACCGGATCGGTGCCGCCGAACATGATGGTCTCGCCCGCGCCCTCGAGATGGTTGTTCTCGATGAGGAACGGCCCCGGCCCGTTCCAGCCCAGGATTGCCTGCGTGTCCTGGTTCAATCCTTTGAAGTCCGAGAAGTGCGAGTTGATGATCGTCGCGTCGCCGCTGTTCAGCGCCAGGCCGCGGCGCTGGCCGTAGCTGGCGTTGCCGTGCAGGTAGCAGCGGTCGATCACCAGGTGGTGAGGCACCGCCGACAGCGTGGTCTGGCTGGAGCCGGCAGCGCCGAACTCCACCAGGTTGGCGCTCGACGTCGAGCTGCTCGGCATGAATTCGAGGAACATCAACGTCCAGTAGGCCGCGCCTGCTTCGGTTCGCATCGCCGGGCCGGCAGTGGTCGAGCGAATCTTTGCCAGCAGCGGGCTCGCGGCCGGCGTGATGCGAACGCCGGCGGCCGGCAGGCCGGCGGCGCCGGCCGTCCGAATGGTGATGCGGCTGGTGGCCGACATCCCGGATTTCGTGCGCAGCTTCACTGGCCCGTCGAAGGTCGCGCCGGGCTGCAGCTCGATGACGTCGCCTGGCTTGGCCGCGTCGATCGCCGCCTGCAGGCTGCCGCCCGCGGCGACGGAAATCGTGGCCGCCGCGCCCGCGCGCGGCAGGAAAAGAGCAAGGGCCAGGCACAGCCCGACCGGAAGATTGCGCTTCAAAAGGACACTCCCTGCTGTGTAGTGGAACCGTCCGCCTGAAGCGCAAGGACGCGGCCAGCCGCGTTTCAAACAAAAACACGCCAGTTCTGCCGCATTCCGTCCCCAGAAGTCTGTGTACGACGCATACCGGGACTCGGCTGTTCTGCAGAATTTACACAGTGCAGCGAATTTGCGCGGAATTTGAGCGCGGCCGAAAATACGGCCCAGTTGCGAACCCGAACACGGCCGAGGTCGAAAGTGCTCGGCTATTTCCGATAGCTGGCCGAGATGTCTCTAGGCGCGTCGGTCAGAGAGCGAGCCGGCGCTCGAACCAGGCGACATCCCAGTAGCGCCCGAACTTGCGACCGACGGCGTGAAATACGCCGACCCGCTCGAAGCCGATCCGCTCGTGCAGCGCGGTTGA
>Ga0111538_10001351_pt1 | contig 34366 bp, 29 predicted proteins | sample SoiMethybrSBSTD1_FD_79669 | JGI IMG/M metagenome (GOLD analysis project Ga0111538, IMG submission 79669) | Bulk soil microbial communities from a Populus tree surrounding site in Tennessee, USA - Soil MetaG P. TD hybrid SBSTD1 (version 2)... | ecosystem: Environmental > Terrestrial > Soil >...
CTCGCCTACAAGGAGATGGGACTGCACGAGGAGGCGATCAAGGCGTTCCACAAGGTCCTGAACGTGTCGGGGCGCCAGGTCCAGTGCCACCTGATGATCGGCCTGTGCTACCGCGAGCAGGGCAACGTGTCCGAGGCGATCAACCAGTTCAAGGCCGGCCTCTACGTCGACCCGATCACGCTGGCCGAGAAGTTCGGCCTCTACTACGAGATCGGCAACGCCTACGAGGAGCTCGAGGACCCGCAGGAAGCGCTCTACTACTACGAGATGGTCCTCAAGAAGGACCCGGGCTACCGCGACGTCGCGCAGCGAGTCCAGGCGATCCGCGCCGCCTCCAGCGGCAACGGGACCGGAGGCGGCGGCGGCAAGCGGCAGAGCACGCTCGATTCAGAGACCGACAGCGCGCTCGACCACCTGAAGCGGTAGCGAGCGGCGCTGCCGGAGGGCGGCTCTCTTCAGCGCTGGCGGTCGGCCAGGGCGCGGATCGGAGCCGGAGCCGCGCTGGCTGTCGGTGCCTCGCCGCCGTTAGCCCGGGCGATCAGCATGTCCGCCACCCGCTCCGCCTCGGCGGCCGCCCGGGTGAGCTTGTCCGGGTCGGTGCGCACCAGCCGGCTGGCCGACGAGGTCGAGATGCCGACCACCTGAGCCATCTCGGTCAGCGTGCGCCCGAGGTAGCGGGTGCCGGCGAGGATGGCGACCCGGCGGGCGCCGACCACCTCGCGCGAGCGGTCGGACGAGCGGATGCGCTCGGGCTCGATGCCGCTCACGCTGTTGACGCCGTCGAGGACCTCGGCGATGGGGCCGTCCCAGCGGCGCGGCGCATAGATTGCGCGCTCGATGAGGGCGGTGCGCACCGCCCCGGAGGGCCGGACCATGAGGTCGGCGCGGCCGAGCCGACTCGCCACGTACTCGGTGAACCGCTGGCGTCCATCAGCGTCTGGCGACATCTCGCAGAGCTTCATGCCGCGTTCGGCCTGCAGCCAGGCGGGCGTCGGGTCGAGGCCGAGGTAGGCCCGGTGGCTGGTCCAGCGCGACTCGCTCGCCTCGGGAGCGTGTCCCTCGCGGACCGGCGTGTTGTGGATGTAGGTGATGAGGTCGAGCGTATCGGCCAGCTCGGACTCGAGAGTGCGCGGCCGCTCGGCGAACACCGGGCCCGCGTGCCGCTGGTTGCGGTTCAGCCACAAGGCGAAGCCGACGTGCAGCGGTTTGATGAAACGGGACAGAGGCGTCTCGCCCGCGACTGCCAGCCAGTGGATCCGGTCCGGCATGAGCGCGTAGGCGAGCAGCTGCCAGTCGCTGTCGAGCAGCGCGGCATCGACACGCGAGAGATAACTCTCGCGCTCGTCGTCGCGCCGGAACCCGACACAGCCGGGCGCAAAGCGCGAGACGATGTGAGTGAGAGCACCAGGGGTATTTTCGCGAGCAAAACGGGCCACGGCCGACTCCTATGATTGGCGAGTACGTGGCCGTCATCAGGGCAGAACTTTCCCGTCGCGCATCGGTCTCTCGCGGCGAAGACTCGCCCTGCGAGCGTCGATGCGCCCCTGATGCTTTTGGCCAGCGTTCCTTGCTGCTCGGGGACGATAGCTAGGAACGTGCCAAGGGGACGGTTACACAAGTGTGCGACATGAAACCACCCGATCTGAGCCTCACTCGCCGACTGCGCACGAGCGTGCGCAAACTCGAGCCGCATGCGTTGACCAGACTACCCAGTCAGTCTGTGTGACGACGTTGCATTTCGGCGAGGTTCCAAGGTTTTCTTGGCGCCTCCGGAATGAGGGGAACAACACTCCTCCTCCAGGCAGCAGATGCGTGCAGGAGACATCATCCCGGTCGCTCTGCGACGACCTCGCTGACGGTGATCGCACAGGGTCTCGGCGAGGTTTCCAGCCTGAAAGGAAAACGGTTAAGATCACTGGATCCATAACGGGGGGATGTAGCGAAAACCATGGATGCGGCGGCGCAGCAGCAGTCCACAGCCGGGGTCTCCGGCAATCTGTCGATCGACAAATTCATCGAGGGTTCCATTACCTGCCTGCGGTTCCAGGGGACCATCGACGAGTCGTTCGACGGCAAGCGCCTGGCCTCCCATATCAAGGCCACGACCCTCATCCTCGACATGGGGGCGGTGCGCAAGATCTCCTCGTTCGGAATCCGGGAATGGACGGATTTCGTCAAGGCGTGCGAGCGGTCGGTCGAATCCATCATCGCGATCGAGTGCACACCCAAGGTCGTCGATCAGCTCAACATGGTGTCGCAATTCCTCGGGGCCAAAGGACTGGTCTTCAGCTTTTACGCCCCCTACCGCTGCGACTATTGCGACGTCGATCGGCAGATCCTGTTCCAGGTGGACCGCGACGCCGCGTCCATCCGCAGCTTGCGCCCCTCCGAGCAGCTCTGCGAGACCTGCAGCCGGCCGAGCTACTTCGACGAAGAACCCGCCTCGTTCTTCGCCTACCTGGCCCAGCAAAGGCCCTTCGAGCTCTCGCCCGCGATCGCCGAGTTCCTCAGCTCGAAGCTGCGCTACTCGGTGACCGGCGGCGACCGCCGACTTCACATCGACAAGCACATCGAGGGCCGCAACACCTATCTCAAGTTCGTCGGCAACCTGGACGGCTCCTTCCCCTCCGGCAAGATCGCCGAGGGTCTCGAGGGCACCATCGTGGTCGACGTGTCCGGCACCGGCACGATCGATCTCGCCGGCGCCGCCGAGTGGCGCAATTTCATCACGCAGACGAAGTCGGCCGCCGAGCGGGTCTTCCTGGTGGGCTGCCCGCCGGTCCTCCTCGAGCGGCTGACCCGCCAGGGCGACCTGGGCGATCAGGTCATCTCGTTCACGATGCCGTATTCCTGCTCGAAGTGCGCGACCACCGCGTCGCAGGTCATCGACGTCGAGCAGCACTACGACATCTTGAAGTTCGCGACGCCGCCGGAGATGAAGTGCACGCACTGCAAGATGCCGACGGTGTGCGTGGCGCCCGAGAGCCTGCTGTCGCGCCTGCGCACGCTGCCGCGCGTCGACATCGACTCCGGGCTGCGCAAGTTCGTCAAGGACATGCGCGACCGCAAGCCGGCCCAGCCGCAGCGGCCCAAGCAGCCGGGCGGCGCCAGCGCGCGGATCGGCATGTTCACCGGCCTCATCGTGCTGGCGCTGGTCGCGGCCGCCGTCCTCATCGGCGTCAACTGGTACCAGACTCGCGAGGCGCGCGAGACCCAGAAGAAGATCGAGAACGTGCTCGGCAAGGTGGAAGGCAGCCAGGGCGGCGGACAGCGCAACTTCGCCCGCCCGGTCTGGATCACCTCCGACACCCCGCTGTCGGCGTTCTGCACCGACAACGTCAACCGGCTGTCCTGCGTCGGGATCTCGCAGTACACGGACAACCGTGAGGACGGGCGCATCGAGGCCACCGACGCCGCGATGGAGGAGATGGCCAACTCCATCGGCCTCAAGATCGAGTCCTCGGTGTTCCAGCAGAGCGTTCGGCCGATCTACGACGACAGCCGGGCGCGCGCGCTGTCCGAGCTCGAAGGCATGCGCGGAAAGGTCGGGGGCGCCGAGTACAAGAAGGCCTACGAGAAGGTGCGCGCCGCGCGCAAGGGTGTGGCCGAGGCGCTGGTCGCCACCGGCGGCGCGGCGGCGCCTACCCAGCAGGCGGCCTGGTACTGGGAGGAGTACGCAAAGCTGAACGGCAGCAGCGGCACCGAGTTCCTGGTGTTCGTCCGCTTCGACATCAGCCTGGCGGCGCTCAAGTCGCTGACCATCGCCTACAGCGACCAGATCGACGTCCTCGGAAGCAAGGTGGTGACCATGTTCCCGGGCGTGGCCTGGCAGCTGCCGGCGGCCAACCGCGGGGCACTGGTGCTGCGGTCGGCCGGCGCCCTGCAGAAGATGGGCGTGCGCGACAACTCGGTGGTCACCGCGGCCGATGGCGAGCCGATCCGCACCGCCAGCGAGCTCGACCACCGCCTGCGCAAGGGCGGCAAGGGCGTCAAGCTCACCGTCGTGATGCCCGACGGCGCCGTCAAGGAACTGAGCGACTGAGCTGCCGGCGTCCCGGAGCGCGAGCGGCGAGCGGGGTCGTTGACAGGGCCGGCACGGCCGCGCAACGTCACACGATGGATCGACATCGCGTCCACCTCGACGCACTGGTGAAGGGGGTCCTCGAGCAGCCCGGCGAGGCCGCCCCGGCGCTGCGCCAGGCGGCCAGCCGCAACCGCGATCTGCCGGAGGAGCTGCGCGCCTACGTCGACACGATCGAGCGCCACGCCTACAAGGTCACCGACGAGGACGTCGAGGCGCTCAAGCAGGCCGGCTACAGCGAGGACCAGCTCTTCGAGATCACCGTGGCGGCCGCGCTCGGCGCGGGGCTCAGGCGGCTCGAGGCCGGGCTGGCGCCGCTCGCGGCCGAGCGGCGCGGCGATGCCGGCGCGGCGAAGACGGTGCCCTGATGCGCCTCTCCGTGGTGGAGCACGGGCACACCCTCGGGCGCAAGGCGCTCTTGCTGGTGGTCGGGCTGATGCTCCGCCAGCGGCCCCCGGACGTGGTCCGCACGGTGTTCTACCGGCCGAAGTTCTTCGGCGACGCGATGTGCGCCTGGGTCAACGCGATCATGCGCGGCCCCTCGGAGTGGAGCGTGGCCGAGCGAGAGCTGTTCGCTGCCTTCACGTCCCGGCTCAATCAGTGCGTCTATTGAACCCGCTGTCACGGCGCGGTCGCGTCGGAGGCGGGTGACGACAAGGTGGTCGCCGCGGTACTCGACGACTGGAAGACGGCGCCGGTGAGCGAGAAGCTGCGGGCCATGCTCGGCTACCTCGAGAAGGTGACGCTGGCACCGGAGACGGTGCAGCTGGACGACGTGGAGGTGCTGCGCGGACACGGGATCAGCGACGAGGCGATCACCGACGCGGTGCACGTCTGCACCGCTTTTCAGGTCTACGACCGGCTGGCCGACGCGATGGGGTGGGACATACCGGTCAATCCGCGCGCGTTCCGGAAGCAGGCTCGCTATCTCTTGCGCATGGGCTACCAGGGGGGCCGCAAGCCGGGAGGGTGACTGACCTGGTCAGCTGACGCACCGACGGTACGACAAACTCCGAGAGTCCGACATCGTTTTGCCTAGGCGCATGACTGATCTGGGCGCGGGCGATTGATAAGATAGGACCGGATGAGCAGCGGGTCACGCGCGGGGGATCCGTCAGACGAGCTGATCCTGCGCGCCGAGCTCTTCTACCGGGGCCGGAGCATCGTCGCTCACACCATGGAGGTCAGCGCCATCTCCGCGCTGGTCCGCACCGACGAGCCCATCCGGGCGGGCGATCGGCTGCTCGTGCGGCTCTCCTTTCCGGGTCTGCTCGAGCCGTTCGACATCGAGGGCCACGTGGTGTCGACCCACGAGCCATCCCCGATGGGCGGGCCGGCCGGCATCACGCTCGTCCTCCTCTTCACCTCCGAGGACGAGGAGATCCGGTTCCGCCGGATCATCGAGGGCGAGGCCAGGCCCGAGGAATCGGCCGTGCCGGGCTGCGTGGTGTACCGGGTCCTCCTGGTCGAGGACAGCCCGACGCTCCGGGACGTGGTCCTGTTCGAGTCGCGGCGCCACTTCCGCAACAACCGCCAGCTCCACCTGGACTTCGCCGAGGACGCCGAGCAGGGCTGGGAGATGCTGCAGCGGGGCGGTTACCACCTGGCCGTCATCGATCACTACCTGCCCGGAATGACCGGCAGCGACCTGGTGACTCGGGTCCGCTCGGCGCCGCCGGTGGCGGGCATCCCGATCGTGGCGGTCAGCGCCGGCGGCCCGACCATCCGCGACCGGCTGCTGGCCGCCGGGGCCGACGTGTTCCTCGACAAGCCGATCCGCGTCAGCAACCTGTTCGCCACGCTCGACCGCCTGCTGGCGAACCTCGGCCACACGCCGAGCCGGCGGGTCCTCCTGATCGACGACAGCGAGCTGTTCCTCGACCTGGCGAGCGCCGCCCTGGTCGACGCCGGATTCGAGGTGCTGTGCGCGCCGACCCTGGCCGACGTCGAGCGGCTCACCGCTGCTCGTCCCGACCTGGTGCTGGTGGACGTGCGCATGCCGGAGCTGTTCGGCGACGACCTCGCGGCCATGCTGCGCGGGGTGCGCGGCATCCACGTCCCCATCCTCCTGGTCTCGTCGCTCGACGAGGAAGAGCTCAGGGACCGCGCCGAGCGGGCCGAGGTCGACGGCTTCATCTCCAAGGCGTTCGGCATCGACCACGTGGTGGACCGGGTCCGCGACCTCATCGGCCTGCCGGGTGGCCCGTGAGGATCGGGCTCCGCATCGCCGCGGTCATCAGCGGGATCATCCTGATCGTGACCGGCGTGCAGGTCTGGTTCCTGCTCGGGCGTCCGCCCGACCCGGACCAGCCGGTGCGCAGTCTGGCGGTCCTGTTCGCCATCGGGCTGACCGGGGGGCTGGCCGGTCTCGCCTACGGCGCCGTGCTCGGCAGGCGGCTGGGGCGGATCTCGCACGACGCCGAGCGGATCGCCTCGGGTGATCTATCCCGCGCGTTCGCCAGCGACGACGGCAGCGACGAGATCGCGCGCATCGTCAGGGCGCTCGGCCAGATGGTCGCCGGCGTGCGAGAGCTGGTCGTGCACATGAACGAGACGGTGATCCGGCTCAACTCGACGGCCGGCCAGTTCTTCGGCGCTGCGCAGCAGCAGGAGCGGGGCTCGACCGAGCAGTCGAGCGCGGTCGAGGAGACCAACCGCACCGTCGGGGCCCTGCTCGCCGCCGCTCGCGAGATCGCCCACGCAGCCCAGGGCGTGACGCACAATGCCCAGCGCACCCAGGACAACACCTCGCGCATGGCCGAGCGGATCGGCGAGCTGTCGCGCCAGGTCGAGCGCATCACCGCCATCCTGGAGCTCATCAAGGGGATCGCGTCCAAGAGCGAGATCCTCGCGCTCAACGCCGCGCTCGAGGGGACCAAGGCGGGCGAGGCCGGTCGCGGCTTCTCGCTGGTTGCCTCGCAGATGCAGCGGCTCGCCGAGAACGTGATGGAGGCGGTGCGCGACATCCGCAACCTGACCGACTCGATCCGCGACGCGACGCAAGGATCGGTGATGGCCACCGAGGAGAGCATCAAGCTGTCCAACGACACCACCCGATCGGCACGGCAGATCGAGCTCATCATCGAGCAGCAGCAGTCGGCGACCGAACACGTCGCCGTCGCGATGGACGAGATCTCCGAGGTCGCCGGCCGCACGGCCTCCTCCAGCAAGGACATCGTGGCGTTCACCGAGGACATCCTGCGCAACTGCGAGCAGCTGCGTGCGCTGGTCGGTCGCTATTCCATCCCGGCGGCGCCCGCCGACGGCGAGCGTCCCGACGCCGCCTGACCGCACGGCCGCCCAGGTCAGCGGCGTGGCCGGCGCAGGTAGCGATCGGCGATCATCTGCTTGCCGCCGGCCGAGGGGACGCAGCGCAGCGCGTCGGTGAAGCGGACCACCGCCCCCAGCCCGCCGCCCAGGCCGCGGCCGGTCCACTCCCTGGGTACCCCGACCTGGCTGCTCGAGGCCAGAATGCGCTCGAGATCCTCCAGCGGGGCTCCCGAGTCGCTCGCCGTGATGCGGATCCCGATGCCGTGCTGCTCGCTGTCGATCTGCTCGGCCGCGATCGCGCCGGGCGGAGCGAACTTGAGGATGTTGGTCGCCAGCTCGGAGGTGACCAGGACCAGCTCGCCCGCGTCGCGTGAGGAGAAGCCGACCGCCGAGGCGATCCGCTGCACCGACCAGCGGGCCTCGAAGACGTCGAGCTCCTCCCGGATCTTCACGATGGCGGGCGGCGGCCGTACCATCTACGGGTCGCTCTCGCGATTCGTCTCGGCCGGCTGAGCGGCGACGGCGGCCGTCGCGCGGGCGGGTCGCGCCGCCTGCCGGCGCTCGAGCACGTACTCCTGGAGCGCGTCGCGCAGCGTGCGTCGGGTCGCCACCTTCGACAGATCCACGCCCATCTGGTCGAGTGTCTGCGCGATGAGCGGGCTGATCCCGGTGACGTAGCAGCGGGCATCCAGCAGCCCGACCGCCTTGGCCATGCGAACCAGCTGATCGACCGTGCGGGTGTCCATCACCCCGATGCCGGTGACGTCGACGATGACGCAGCGGGCCCGCCGGTCGACGACTCCGTGGAGGACCGCCTGGGTCAGGTCCAGACTGCGCCCGGTGTCGAGGATGCCGACGATGGGCAGGCAGAGGACCCCGTCCCACACCTCGATGACCGGGGTCGACAGCTCGCGGATGGCGGACTGCTGGCGCTCGATGACCGCCAGCTTCTCCTCCAGCTCGGTCAGGTACTGGCCGGCCCGCTCCTCGCCGGCCGCCAGCGCCGCCACCGCGTCGTTGACGCCGCGGATGAGAGCTCCGATGGGGTCGGTGTCATCGAGGTCGGTCTCGAGCGAGCGGTACTTGCCTTCGGTGACGTCCGACAGCAAGGCGAGGATGTCGCCGATGTGCTGGTAGATCTCCTCGCGCTTCGACTCTCCCATGATTACCTCACGCTTCCGATGCCGTCGTCCGCCCAATCGGGCAGGGGCGGCGGCTGGACGCCGAGCAGCTCGAGCGCCTCCTCGAGCGACAGGGTGGCCTGCACCGACTCGAGGTCGAGCCCCATCGAGTGGATGGTGAGCGCGATGTCCGGGTTCATCCCGCACAGGAAGGTACGCGCTCCCATGAGGGACGAGGCGGCGGCCAGTCGCGAGATCACCGAGCAGAGATGGCTGTCCATGATCCACAGGGCGGTGACGTCGACGACGAGCCCGGTGGCTCCCTCCGCGTAGATGCGGTCGAGGACGTCCCCCTTGAGACGGGCGGCCACGTCGTCGGTGATCTCCCCCTGGAGCGGAACCAGGAGGATGTCCCAGATCTTGATGATGGGTACCCGGTGCAGGTCGCTGGACATGGCTCAATCCTTTACGTCGGCCACGAGGATGGTGGCGTCGTCGTGGGCGCGCCGGTAGCGCTGGACGACCGTCCGACAGGCCTCGGTGGCGGAGAGGTCGCGGAGCTCGCCCAGCGCGATGCCGGCGGAGATTCCGTCGGAGAAGATGAGCAGCCGGGCGCCGCCGGTCAGCCCGGCGCGGAAGACGTTGTAGCGGCGCACCCTGACCCCGAGGATGCCGGGCGACTGGACGACCGGCACCGCGCTGCCCAGGCTGCGCATCTCCACGTTGCCCACCCCGCAGCCCTCGATCTCGCCGCCGCGCAGGAGGACGACCATCGCCGCCGCGCCCCGGGTGCCGTGGAGCGCGTCGTTGAGATCGTGCATCAGCCCGAGGACTCCGTCGGAGATGGCGGCGCCGGACAGGTTCTCCACCGCCTGCCCGGCGATCTCCGCGGCGGTCGGACCGTGGCCGAGCGCGTCCACCACGGCCACCAGGAGGCCGTCGGAGAGCTCCCGCACCACGACCGCGTCGCCGTTCACTCTCTGACCGGAGCAGGGCAGCGACAGCGACTCGACCGAGATCTTCACAGGAACACCTCGGCCTCGATCCGCGTGCCGGTCGTGCCGGTCTGGATGTCGAAGCGATCGGCCAGCCGCTTGGAGCCGATGATGCCCTTGCCGAGCCCGGTGCGGCTCCGGTAGCGGCCGCCCAGGATGTCATCGATGCGGCTGATCCCGCCGCCCTTGTCGACCGCGCGGATGACGATGCGCGGCCGCGGCGTGCTGCTCGGGATGAGCTCGACCAGCCCGCCGGGGGTGTAGCTCACGATGTTGCGCGCCAGCTCGCTGACGATGGTGGCGACCTTCTGGATCGACAGGCTCGGAGCCCCCATCCGCTCGCACATGAGGCGCGCCACGTTGCGCGCCGTGCTGATGTCCCGCTCCTGCTCGACGTTCACCAGATCCGGTGGGACGTATTGCGGCGCCGCCTCGACTCCGGACAGCTCGCGGCGCAGCGCCGCCTGGTCGGCGGGCCGGACGAACGGGTTGACGTCGCCGAGCACGTGCTTGAGGACGCGCGACAGGTGGTGGTCACCGAGGTTCTCCCGCCGGATGCCGGACTGGTGCAGGGCCAGGTCGAGGGTGGCGCGCGCGGTCACCCGCGAGACGTACTTCTCCAGCACGACGAGCACCCGGTTGTAGGTGACGCTCATCGCCGCTTGCCCCGGTGGACGCGCTTGTTCGCCGTCACCGTCACCGAACCTGGCGGCCGTTCGACGGCACGAGCCCGCCGCCCGCCGGCTGGCGCCGGACGCGGGTCCGGCTGCGGGCGACATACTCCTGCAGTGCGTCGCGCAGGTTGCGGCGCGTCGCGATGTCGCTCATGTCGATTCCCATGTCGACGATGGTCTGGGCGATGACCGGGCGGATCCCGGTCAAGTAGCAGAAGGTGCCCAGGTGGCGCAGCGCCTTGGCCATGCGGATGAAGTGATCGGCGGTGCGCGTGTCCATCACCTCGATGCCGGTGATGTCGATGATGACGCAGCGGGCCTTGCTGTCCAGGATGCCGCGCATCAGCGACTCGGTCATCTCGACGCTGCGCGATGTGTCGAGCACGCCGACCACCGGGAGGCACAAGACGCCCTCCCACACCTCGATGATGGGCGTGGCGAGCTCGCGGATGGCGATCCGCTGGCGCTCGATGGTCGCGATCTTCTCCTCGAGCTCGCGCTGGTAGGTTTCGGACTGCGACTGGGTCTCGGCCAGCGCGGTGACCATCTGATTGATCCCGCGGTTGAGCGCCGAGAACGGGCCGGTGTCCGAGAGATTGCTGGCCAGCGAGCTGCGATAGTCGCCGACGCTCACCGCCGAGAGGACCAGGAGGATGTCGGCGACGCTGCTGTACAGATCGCCATCCTGCTCGTCCATGCCGGATTCGTCTTCGGTTACCATCGGTTGCCGCTCTCCGGGATCTTCGCAAGAAGATTCGTGGTCGAGACTCTAACCGGCCGAGCGGCGGGCGCGCAATCGCCCTGCCCGCGCTCCTCAACCGCAGGCATCGGCACCGATCCCGTGCTTCCTCATCCGGTACATGAGCGTCTGGCGGCTGATGGAGAGGAAGCGCGCCGCTCGCGATACGTTCCAGCCGCAGCGCGACAGCGCCTCGTGGAGGATCTCCCGCTCGAGCAGCTCGAGCGGCATCCCGTCGGGCGGCAGCGTGATGCGCACCTTTCGGCCGCGCGGCGCCTCGACCACGCTGAGCCGAGCGGCGTCGTCCGAGCGGAAATGCTCGGGGCGAACGACCACGTCGTTTTCGAGCAGGACGATGCGCTCGAGCTGGTTGCGCAGCTCGCGCACGTTGCCCGGCCAGGGATAGGCCCGGATCCAGTCTCTCGCCTCGGCGCTCAGCGCGCGCACCTCCTGGCCGTACTCGCGGCACAGCGCGTGGAGGAATGTGTCGGCCAGGTGGACGATGTCATCGGCGCGCTCGCGGAGCGGCGGCATGGTGACCGCGACGACGTTCAGGCGGTGGAACAGGTCCCCGCGGAACGTCCCTTCCTTGACCCGCCGCGCCAGGTCGTCATGGGTGGCGGCGATGATCTGGACGTCGACCTGGGTGGACCGCCGGCCGCCGATGCGGCGCACCTTCTTCTCCTCGATCGCGGTCAGGAGCTTGGCCTGGAGATCGAGCGGCACGCTGGCGATCTCGTCGAGGAACAGGGTGCCGCGGTCGGCGGTCTCGAACAGGCCGCTGCGCGCTGTCCTGGCGTCGGTGAAGCTGCCGCGCTCGTGGCCGAACAGCTCGCTCTCGATCAGCGAGGGCGGGATGGCGGCGCAGTTGACCTCGACGAACGGATGGTTGCGGCGGACGCCGGTGTAGTGGAACGTCTTGACCAGGAACCCCTTGCCGGTCCCGGTCTCGCCGGTCACCAGGATGGTCGGCGTCGAACCGATCATGGTGCGCGTCGAAAGTTGCCGGAAGAGGTCGACCACTCGACGGATCGCGCGCGAATCGCCGACCACGCTGTCCCAGCCGGACGGGGCGTCCTTGCCGTGCAGGTAGCGCAGGTGCTCGTCGCCTCGCCGGGCGCCGAGCAGGACACCGATGGCGGCGAGGAAGTCGGAGCGGTCGGCGAGCGGCAGGCTCAGGTACTCCGCTGCGCCCAGCTCGAAGGCGGCGCCGGCCCCGGCGACCACTCCGTCGGTGCCGGCGATGACCAGCGGGACGCCGGCCGCCCCTGCGTTCACGCGCTCGACCGCTTCGCGCGCGTCAGCATCGGCCAGCGGCAGGGCGAGGATGACGAGGTGCAGATCGTCGTGGGCCACGTGCTCGGCGGCGTCGGCCGCCGAGCTCACGATCGTCGCCGCGTATCCCCGTTGCCGGAGCGCGGCGACCAGCTGTCGGCGCGGTTCCGCCTGCGAGGCGACGACGAGGATGTTGATGGAGGTCGGCGCATCGCCCGGACTGGCGTCGATTTGCCGGAGCGTTTCGTTTCGCAAGGGCATGGGGGAAGGCCGCAAGTCCCGCCCGCGGGACCTGGTACGGCCTTGCCATTGTATAAGAAATCCTCTGTCGGATTCTCACGACGCTTCAACTGGATGGACGGTGCCTATGTGGGGCCTCTTACCCCATCGGGAGCGTCCCCGTCACTGGTCGGACCGCTTCTATTCCTCCAGGTGGACCCGATCGATGATCTTGTCGGCGACGCAGCGGCCGACCACGAGGCCGTCGTTGTCGTCCATCGGGAAGTGGATGCCGCCATATTCGCGCGACAGCGCGGCCTCCTCGGCGGCCGCGTCGAAGTTCGGGAAGGTGCGGGGCGCGAAGCCGCGGCGGACCTTGGTGGTGTCGGTGAAGGGCCCGGTGCCGAAGATCTCGGCGAGCAGGCGGGCCGACGCGCCCGACTGGCCCGAGTGACCCGACACGTAGGTGGGGAACTGCGGCGTGGGCAGGAGCGACAGCCAGTCGCCGTCGATGTGACGGCGAATGTAAGTTGTCGGGCGGAGCAGGTTGTACTGGAACTTGCTTTCCCAGACCGCGATGAACGAGTCGAGGAAACCCATCGAGACGAAGGCGTAGGCGCGCGCGGCGTCAGCCAGGTTGGCGTCCCTGAGCAGCATGCTCGTGATCGCCACCCAGTGGCCGGCCGGCGTCCCGGTGTCGACCGGCCCGTCGGCCCAGTAGCGCGCGATGATGCGCTGCTCGTCGGTCAGCCCGAGGCTGGTGTTGTAGGTCGCGAGCGCCTGGGCGTAGAAGGCCGAGGCGGGGTCGGTGGAGAAGGGCGGCGGCGTCAGGCCGAGGTTGGCCGGCGAGCACTCGTCGCCGCTGGTCATCGCCAGCGTGCGAACCTCGCCGAAGAACGGCTCGAGCGGTATGGCGACCCGGTCGGCGTCGGCGAAGCCGGTCGGGACCCACTTGTCGGGGCCGACCGGCGCGACCCAGCCCTTGTAGCGCACCGCGTAGTAGCCGTCCTGTTCGGTCCAGGCGACCAGGGCGGCCGCCAGCTGGTCGGCGTAGGCGATCGAGTTGGCCATGACCTGCTCCGAGACCCCGGCGACCCGGCGGAAGCCGATCTGGGTCGGCCCCAGGGTGGTGAGCGGCGACTGCGAGGTGGTCGTGTACTCGAAGAAGATCCGGTTGGGGAAGACGTACGGGCCGCGCTGCACCGCGCCCGGGAAGGGCGGCACGCTGGCCAGCATCATCTGGTGCATGGTCTCCGCCAGCACGGTCGGCCAGTCATACTCGAGGTCGGGATCGGGCGTCGGCAGCTCGTCGAGACCGTTGAGCTGCCCGGCGAGCGATCGGTGGCCGGGCATCCCGTGGACGACCGCCTCGTACATGGCGATCCCGCCGTAGGCGTAGATCCGCGCGGCAACCGGCGGCGAGATGCCGTCGCCCTTGATCGAGTTCTCCAGGTTGGTCATCCACTGGCGCGCGAAGTTGGAGGAGAAGGCCGAGGCATCGACCGAGGCGATGCGCCTGGTCGAGCCGGTCTCCTCGCCCTGGCAGCCAGCGACCACGCCGGCGAGCAGGAGAGATAGAGAGAACACACTGGTCTGCGTCATGGCACGTCCCTGTCTCGTTTGAGTCATCAGTGAGCCTCGTCGTACGCCTTGAGGGCGCTCTTCCTGAGTCGCGTCGCGAATGCATCGGTGATGGTTCCGCCGGCGACCAGCTGGCCGAGGGCGCTATCGACGCAGGTGCGGAACGCCCCGCGACTGCTCCAGCTGCCTGCGAAGTTGCACGGCACCTCGGGCAGGAGGACGTGCTCGCCGGGCGTCACCCCGTACAGGCGGTTCTTGACGCCGCCCGGCCACAGCACCTCGACGGTCGCGGCCGCCGCGCCGCCCAGCCCGAAGCTCTGCACCAGCGAGTGCTGCGAGGCGTAGCTCGAGCCGCCCAGCACCGGGGCCATCGAGGTCTTGCTGCTGTTCTTCGGGGTCGCCTTGACCACCGCGCCGATGCCGTCGCGGTTGACCGCGCCGCCGGTGGTGATGCCGGTGGTCCCGAGCACGCTCACCTTGATCCAGTGATTGCCGTTGTCGGCGCTGTTCGTCTCCACGCCGAGGAAGCCCTCCTCGACCGGCGCGTGGGTCCACTCCCACTCGATGGGACCGATGGGGAAGAAGGTCGGCAGGATGAAGGCGGTGCTGTCGATCGGCGTGCCCCAGCGGGCGTGGGCGGGGATGAGCGGGATCGCGTTCGGCGAGTGGTAGCCCGACGAGACGTGGACGATGTCGGTGAAGCCGTCGCCGTTCAGGTCGCCGATGGCGACGCCCTGGACGATCTGGCGGAGGACGAACTCGGCGTTGGCCGCGGTCGCGGCCCGGTCCCAGGTGAAGTTGCCGGTGCCGTCGTTGCTGAGCACCATGCCCGGGTTGTCCGCGGTCACGAACGGCGTCGCGTCGAGGGCGCCGTAGAAGATGATGTCGGTGTCGCCGTCGTTGTCGTAGTCGGTCATGCCGGTGCCCCAGCCGAAGACCGTGGGGCCGAAGGTGGCGAGGGTCGGGCTCACGAAGTGGCCGGGCGCGTCCTGGACGAACCAGCGCGAGCTGTAGAGGCCGGGCGGCACCGGGAAGCCGAACTGCGGGACGATGTAATCGCCGGCGTTCGAGTTGAAGATGTCCATCCGGCCGTCGTAGTTGATGTCGCCGAAGGCCAGACCCATCCAGGCGCCGACCTGGTTGAGGCCGGCGGCGAAGGTGGCATTGGTGAAGTGGCCGGTGCCGTCGTTGAGGAACAGCTGCTGGAAGCCGCGATCGACGCCGGCGAACCCGGCGCTCGGCATGGCCGCCTGGTCGTCGCCGTGGATGATGTCGAGGTCGCCGTCGAGATCGATGTCGACCATCGCCGTCGCCCACGAGATGGTCCCGTTGCCGACCGGGACGTTGAACAGCTCCATGAGGCCGGCGACGCCGGTGGTCTCCTCGAACAGGTTGCCGCCCCGGTTCATGTACAGCTGGTTGGCGTGGTTGAAGGCGAAGGACTGGGTGTAGATGGCGGCTCGGTTGACCCAGTCGTAGCTGTTGGCGATGAAGATATCGAGCAGGCCGTCGCCGTCGACGTCACCCATCGCGCACGAGGTGTGGCCGCGGGCCGTCAGGGCCACCCCGCCGGCGCCCGAGATGTCGGCGAAGGTCCCGTCGCCCTCGTTGCGGTAGAGGCGAGATGCCTCCATGCGGCCGAGGACGAGGAGGTCCTGGTCGCCGTCGTTGTCGATGTCGCCGTAGCAGACGCCGGTCGAGTCCTGCGAGGTGGCGTCGACGCCGGCGGCGACCGCAACGTCGGAGAACGTCAGGGCGCCGGTCTCCTGCCACATGTTCCGGTACAGGCTGTTGGCGCGGCCGGGGCCGTTGGTGGCGTAGATGTCGTCGTCGCCGTCGCCGTCGTAGTCGATGAGCGCGACGCCGGGCGCACCCTCGCTCTTGTCCGGCACCCGGTTGAGCTCCAGCCGCGACAGGAAGGGCAGCGCCTTCACGGTGTCGAAGATGACCTTGGTGACCGAAGGAGCGCGGCGGTAGGTGATGCCGGTGGCGGGGTTCTGCGCGGTGTCGGTGTACGTGACCGCCTCCGACGGCGCACCCGATATGAACAGCACCGATGCGATCACACCGGCCGACGTGACGCACCTCGATAGCCAACCTGAATGCCCGTGAGCCATGACACCTCCGTCGTGACGACGAGGTGGGCTCGTTCGCAAACTTCGTTCCGGTTGCAACGCACGTAGTGCCGACCACGCCGGCGCCGACCACTCGCGCGAAATGGCTCTCCGTTCGCGTCGCACCTCCACGCGCTCACACGCGAAGCGAACTGTCTCATCTGAGACAGCCTGTTTCATATGGAGTGTGCGCGACTCGACTAGCCACCTCCGTTGACGACGTCCTACGACTTGTTCATCATGAGGCGCTATGGACGTGGGAGACGTGGGAGTGCGCGGACCATGTCTGCGCGGAGCAGGCGCCTATCTGCGATCGATCGATCCAAAGCTCGCCCGCGAGATCGAGTCGAAGTTCTCGCCCGCCATCCTGTCGGCGCTCCACGAATCGGGGCCCAAGGACTGGTTTCCGATCGAGATATGGAAGGAGGCGCTCGACGGCATCGTCGTGGCGCAGCCGGACATCGCCGCAGCGCGGGTCGCCATCCGCTCGGTCGGGCGCCACATCTGCGAGGGCACCGTCAACAGCTTCCTCAAGCTGCTGATGCGCATCATGACTCCTCGCCTGTTCGCCGAGAAGTCGGGGTCGATGATCTCCCGGGACTTCTGTGGCTTCAAGGGTGGGATCGACTACAACTTCGAGGTCGACGACAAGGCGAAGATCGTGATGATCGAGATCAGGAACGCCGGGCAGCATCCGTACCTCGGCGGCACCGGCCAGGGTTTCTGCGAGTTCGCGTTCCAGTACATGGGCAAGAAGAACGTCATCATCGACGAGCCAGACTGCCCACTCGACGACTGGGCTCCCGAGCACGCGCGCTGGCGGATCCGCTGGAGCTGAGGCGGCAGGTGGCCGCGCCCGGGATACCATTCCCAGGATGATCGGCTAGCCGCCGGCGCGCGCGATCCCGGCGAAACGAAAGGCCGGCCAGGCAGCGCGTCGGTGGCACGTGTCCTGCTCGAAGGCGGCGCCGATGTCTCGCCTCGCGGTGGTGCTTGCGCTCTCCGGTGCCCTGGTGGTCTCGCTGGTCGCTCCGGGTCACGCCGAGCGACCGGCGGCGCCGGCAGCGCGCGTCTGGCCGAAGAAGGTGCGCCACCACCCGGGCCGGCTGGGTCAGGGGTTCATGAGCGACGTCTTCGTGTCGCGCGACGGCCGCCACGTGATCAAGAAGGTGAAGCCGACCCTCGGCGGCGTGGTGTCGCTCAGCCGGGAGGCGCGCGTCATGCTCGCGGCGCGCGCCGTGACCATCATGCAGGTCGTCCGCCGGGCCGGCGTGCCGGTGCCGCCCGCGGTGGTGCCCGACGGCCACCCGGACATGATCGTGCAGGAGCTCGCCGCCGAAGGGGCGTTCTTCGCCGAGCTCGACTGGTCGGCGCGGCCGCGCGCGCTCGCCAGCGCCTTCCGCCACTACGTCCGGGCGGTGCGCGCGGCGAGGCGGGCGGGGATCCGCGGCACCCTGATCGATCCGAAGGTCGCCAATTTCAAGTTCGACCCGGATGGACGGGTGGTGAGCTGGTTCGACCCGGCCGGCGTGGGCGGGCCGCTGCACTGGATCAGCCTGCGATCGCGCATGCTGGTGCGGAAGGTCGTCGAGCTGGGGCGCCGCAGGCGGGCGCCTGCAGCGGCGAAGCGGTAGGCCGCGGCTCGCCAGCGAGTGCCGGCGCGGCTCGGCAATGTGGGGATCCGGCTCCCACTGGCAGTGGCGAAAAGGGCTGCAGTTGCGCCAGGCGTTCGCAGGCAAGTTCGCGCACCTGCCACCTCGAGGAACCGCCCCGGACTTGGCCTCCGGGTTGCGATGCGATCCGGCACCATGTCCTCGCTCACGCCGGTCCCCTCCCGCTTCCTCGCGCTCGTGCTGGCCGCAGCCTGCAACACCGGGGCGGGCGGCATCACCGGCGGCGACCCGGCTGGCGGCGCCGACGGCGGCGGCGGAGGCGGGGGTGGAACCAGCAACGAGTGCCAGCAGGTCGAGCCGATCCAGGTGGCGACCGGTGACCCGGCCGACCTCCTCCTGGTGGTCGACAAGTCGGGCTCGATGGACGACCCGCTCGAGACCGGCCAGGACAAGTGGCCCGTGATGCGCGACGCGCTCACCACGGTGGTGCAGCAGTACGAGAACGGGATCCGCTTCGGGCTCATGCTCTACCCGAGCGACAACGAGTGCGCGGCCGGCTCGGTGCGCTCCCAGCTGGCGATGCAGAACGCGGGGGCGATCACCGGCCAGCTCGGCTCGACCTCCCCGGACGGCGGCACCCCGACCCACACCACGATCGCCGCCGCCGGCGCCTACTACCAGGGCGTGAGCTCGCCGGGCGACCGCTACGTGCTCCTGGCGACCGACGGCGAGCCGAACTGCGGCGACCCGAACGACAGCGAGGCGCCGACGGTGACCGAGTCGGTCGCGGCCATCGCGGACCTGCGCACCGGCGGCATCAACACCTTCGTGCTCGGCTTCGGCGGCACGATCAACAACTACCCGGCCACCCTCCAGCAGATGGCCGAGGCGGGCGGCACCGGCGACTACTTCGCGGCCAACTCGCCCGACGAGCTGGCGACCGCGCTCGACACCATCGCCGGCGAGGTCGGGCTGCCCTCCTGCTCGTTCCGGCTCGACCGGGAGCCGGGCGGCGCTTCCGAGCTCATCGTCTACCAGGACGACCAGCTGGTGAACCAGGATCCCTCGCACCAGTCGGGCTGGGACTACGCACCGGCCAACAACACCCTGACCTTCTACGGCGCCGCCTGCGACGCCATCCTCGGCGGACAGATCGACAACGTGCGGATCCAGTTCGGCGGCTGCGGCGAGGTCGAGTAGGACTGTTCAGCGCACCCCTGCCCACCGTGACCGGAGAGCCCCCGTCCCGGTAGGATGGATCCGTGCGGTGGGAGGCAGCGCTGTGCCTGGTCGCGCTCGGCTGCGGAGCGGCGGCAGCTCCGCGCGCCGTCCGGCCGCGGGCGGAGGAGCGCAGCCAGCGCGCGATGCGCGGTTCGAGCTGGGTGCCGCAGCTGCCGTGCGATCGGCAGGGCTGCCTCGACTGGATGCCGGAGCCGCCCGACGGCTGCGCGATGTACGGCTACGTGCTGGATCGCGCGGAGCGCCGGCCGCTGGTCGATGCCCTGGTGGTCGCCACCGAGGTCGCGAGCGGGCGGACGGTGCAGGCCACGACCAACGCGCTCGGGCAGTTCTTCTTCGGCGCACTGGCCCCCGGTCGCTACGACGTCACGGTCGTTCGCGGCGCGGCGCGCGATCGCTGGCCCGGCGTGGTGTTGGACGCCGGACGGCGCACCGCGCTGCGCTTCCACATGGCGCGGGCAGAAAAATAGACCTTGACGATCGGCCGCGCGTACGTAGAGTGAACCGACGATGACGCCCAGAAGCACAGAGAGGAACTCCACCACCGCCTAACGCGGGTGAAGACCGGCTTGTGCTCCACTGGGGCCGCCCGCCGGGGCGGCCTTCGTCGTTTCGGGGCAATCCTCGGGCTCTCGCCCGAGCAACCTCAGCTTTCTGCGGCCGATCCCGCCGCGCGGACCCTACACGCGACTCTTCGGAGACCTCGTGGTCCACGCACTCGGATCGCTGCACCCATTTTGCGCGTCCCGTCGAGGAGAGCCCACACGCAATTGGAAATAGCTCAATGGAAGAGCATCAGCCTGTAGAGCTGAGAGTTGCGGGTTCAAATCCCGTTTCCCAAACCATTGCGCTCCCCTCACTCGGACGCGTTTTTTTTCTCGTTTCGCGCGCCCCGCCGACGAAGCCCTACACGCAAACCATGCTGGTTCGAATCCAGCCTGCCCCACCATTTTGGGGGCGGTAGCCTAATGGAAAAGGCATTCCACTCGTAATGGGACAACCATTGCGGCTTCTTCACTCGGGCGCGCGTATTTTTTCATCCGATGTTCCGTTTCCCATCGAGCAGTGCCCCTGCGGGGGCTGCCCTTCACTATCCTCGGCGGACCGCCATGACGACGACCACGAACACGCGGCGCACCCCGCTTCCGGAGGAGCAGATGGGACCGGCCGAGCGGCTGCTCGACGTGGTCCTCGGCTCGTCGGCCCACCTCTGGCACAACCGGCCGGGCATCGACGTGGGCGGCACCTGGCGCCCGGCCAAGGGCAGCGGAGCCAAGGGCAAGCGCGTCCAGCCGGGCCTGTTCGTGCCGGCGGCGGTGGCGCTCTACTCGCGCCTCCTCGAGATCAACAAGCTCAACGCCGAGCTGATGGCGCACTTCGCCAGCTACGCGCTGGTCGCCACCGAGTGGCGTGACCTCAAGGTCGCCTGCGCCGCGCTGATGCTGGTGCAGGGCCGCGCTGGTGTGCCGGTGCACGACGACGACGGCTCGGTCGCCTTCCACGACGACGACTACCGGCGAGTCGGCGAGGCGATGATCCTCTGGTACCAGAAGAAGTCGGCTCGCATGATGACGCCGAAGGCGGTCCTGCGGGTGGCCGAGCTCCTGGAGACGCCGGAGATCGCCGCGCTCAACCGCAAGGCCGGCCTGGGCGATCCGGCCGCCAAGCGGGCTCCGCTCGGCCGCTGGAGCAAGGCGGCCAGCCGCTGGCTCGCCGCGCGCGAGACCAACCGGCCGATGCTGGAGGGCCTGGTGCGCGCCGGCTACAAGCAGACCATCAAGAACCTGGCCCGCAAGGTCGGCTACAAGCCGCAGTCGACCGACTTCTTCGCCATCCTCGGCTGGAAGCAGAGCCAGGCCGAGGACGGCCGGCGCGAGCTCGGCCTCGACGGCGAGCTCGAGCTCCACAAGTCGGAGCGCTTCGACGACCTGTCGGAGGCGGAGATCTGCGAGATCATCGCGTCGAGCCGGGCCAGCTACAAGGAGGTGGTCGGCCGCCTGCCGGCTGACATCGGCCTCACGCCGGCCATCATGGTGGCGCTGCTGCCGACCCTGTCGGACCGCGACCTGCGGCAGCTCACCCCGACGCTCGAGGAGCTGGGCCTGCTGGTGGTGCCGGAGATCCGCGATCGCTGGGAGAAGGCGATCCAGGAGGCGACCGATCAGCGCAGCCTCAACATCGCCAAGAACGTCCGCTCGGGCGAGCTCAAGGACAAGCTCGAGCAGGCGGCCGACCACGCCGCCCAGAAGGCGGTCGCCGAGGCGACGGCGGAGGCGGCCCTGCGGGTCATGTTCCTGGTCGACAAGTCGGGCTCGATGCAGGGCGCGATCGAGAAGTCGAAGGAGGCGCTCGGCCGCATCCTGGCCGGCTTCCCGCTCGACAAGCTGCACGTGGCCTCGTTCGACACCATGGGCACCGTGCTCAAGCCGAAGGCCGCCTCGCGGGCGGCGGTCCAGCACATGCTGGCGTCGATCAGCGCCGGCGGCGGCACCATGCACGGCGCCGCGGTGAAGGCGCTGAACCAGAGCGGGCTCAAGATCCCGGAGGAGGAGAAGCTGATCGTGGTGGTGGTGGGCGACGAGGCGGGCGAGGCGGGTGAGAACCTGGCGACCACCTTCCGCTACTGCGGCTACCGGGTCGACGCGATGGCGCTCCTCCTGGCCGGCTCGCCGCGCGGTGCCACGGTGCGCGACTGCGCCAAGGCGCTCAAGGTGCCGTACAGCGAGGTCACCGTCGAGCAGTTCGACGACCCGTACCACGTGACGCGGGTCCTGCGGGCGCTGCTGGAGGCGCCGGTGGCGGCGGGCTCGGCGGCGCCGACCTCGGCGCTGGTCGACAAGGTGATGGCGACCCCGCTGCTGGAGCCGCCGCCGTGACTCCGCCGGTCGACTACCGGTCGTTCCTGGCGCCGCCCGATCCGATCGTGCTGCCCTACTTCGGCGGGAGCCGGGTGGAGGCAGCCGATCGGCGCCTGCGGCTGGCCGAGCCGGTCGAGCCGGGCTGGTGGCGGTTCCGGGTCGAGGGGCGCCGCGCCGTCGCGCTCGAGCCGGCCGAGCCGGTGGATCTGTCCGACCGGCCGGCCGTGCGCGGCCACCACGCGGCCGGCTGGCTGTTCGCCAGCGGGCGGGACATTCACCGGATCGCGCTGCCGCCGGCCGAGGAGCCGGCGCCGCTCGCCCGGGTGACCGGGCGGGTCTGGCACTCGGGCGACCTCTTGCTCGATTCGATCGACTTCGAGGACGAGGCCGAGGAGGCGGCGCGGCGCGCACTGGAGGAAGGCCAGGGGATCGCCGAGGTGCGCGGCGTGTCGCCCTCCCTGCGGGCCGCCTTCGGCTTCGCCCTGGCCGACTCGGTCGGCCGCGAGCTCGACGTCCCGATCTCGCCGCGCGAGGCGGGCGGCCGGGTCCAGCAGCTGGCCGCCGGCGGGCGCGAGGCGGCGACCGGCCTCCTGCGCGAGCTGGCCGAAGAGCGGCGCCAGAGCGACGTCGAGGCGCGGGCCCGCGAGATCCGGGCCCGGATGCGCGAGCGGCGAGGCGATCCGGTCGACCTCGCCGACGCCGCGCTCGATGCCGCCGGCGCGCGCATGCTGGGGTGTCGCAAGATCGGCGGCGGCAACCTCGAGGTCCGCTTCCAGCTCGACGGCGAGCGCTTCGTCACGATCATCAATGGCCACAGCCTGCAGGTCCTCGACGCCGGCATCTGCCTGGCCGGCGCCGACCGCGAGCTCACGCTCGACAGCCTGCCGTCGGTCATCCGCGAGGCGATCGAGACCGACCGGCTCAACATCACGAGGCGATGATGGCGCGCGAGGTCTGTTTCCTCATCGGCGAGGGCGGGGCCATCCTGTGGGCCGACGCCTCCGACAGCCCGATGGCGCTGCCCGACTCGCGGGCCCGCTGGGAGGCGATCTGGAGCCGGCGCGCCGAGCTGGTCGAGATCGCCCACAGCCACCCGCACGGGCCGGCCGCCTTCTCGCGCGAGGACCAGACCACCATGGAGGCGCTCGATAGCGCGCTCGGCCGCGCCGTGCGTTTCTCGGTGGTCGCGCCGCGCGTCACCATCGCGCGCGAGGGGGAGCGCACGGTGGCGGTGGTTCCAGAGCCCTGGTGGGCCGCGCTCTTGCGGCTCGCCTCGGGCATGCACAGAAAAGAGGGATGAACATGGCGGTCCTCAACATCACGTACCAGGGCAACTCGGGCGACTACGACCTCGAGATCGACTATTCGGCAAGCGACGCCGACATCCGGCGCATCGCGGTGGAGGTGGTGCGCTCGGGCGGCATCCGCGGCCTGCACCTGGCCAACCTGCCGGACAACGCGTTCGCCAACTACGTGGTCGACCGGCTGCGCTCGCCGGGCGGCGAGGAGCGGATCTACCTGCGGCCGAAGGTGCCGTTCGGCGCCTGAGCCGCCATGACTCGCATCGCCTTCTGCGGAGTGGGCGCGCTCGGCTCCAACGCGGTCCTCTACTGCCGCGAGCTCGGGGCCGAGCTGCGCCTCATCGACTTCGACCGGGTCGAATCCAAGAACCTGGCGGCGCAGTGGTTCGTCAAGCAGTCGGTCGGCAAGAACAAGGCGGAGGCGGTGCGCCTCCAGCTGGCCAACTTCTACGGCGTCAAGGCCGAGGCGATGGGCGTCCGGCTCGCTGCCCACAACGCGACCCAGCTGCTCGACGGCTGCGACCTGGCGGTCGACTGCTTCGACAACCACGACAGCCGCATGCTGCTGTCCGAGGCGGCGCGCGCCCGCGGTCTGCCGCTGGTCCACGCAGCGCTCGCCGGCGACGGAACCTTCGGGCTGGTCCGCTGGGACGAGCGCTTCGCCCCCGACCGGGAGGATGCCGAGGGGCAGGCGACCTGCGAGGGGGGCGAGCACCTGCCGGTGATCGGCCTGGTCGCCGCCACCCTGGCCCGCGCGATCCAGGACTTCCTCAAGAGCGGCGCGCGCGCCGACTCGATGGTCAGCCTGTCCGGCGTGGTCCGCACGCACATTTGACGTGGCGGCTCGGCGTCACTTCCGGCGGCGGCCCGCGCGCCGGATCCCCGGCACCTGTTTTCGCGCACCGGGTACTTGACCGAACACCTCGGTGAGAAATTTCTCCACGTCCCGGCGCTCGGTCGCCCATTCGGGGCCGGCGGTCGTGAGGGCGCGCAAGGCATCCTCCGCGAGTGAACGGGCTCGCTCGCGATCTCTGTCGGCGGCCACCAGACTCTTGGCGAGGCGGAAGCCGATCGCCGCCCGGTGGCAGCAGGTCGCCTTGTGGCCCGGCTTTGGTTCATCGAACTCGTAGACGAACTCGAGCGCGTTGATCGCCTCGAAGGTGCCCTGCGCGCCGACCGGGATGCGATCGAAGACGTCGACGGCCTCGCGGTAGGCGGCCGCCGCCGGCCCGGGGTGACCGGCTGCCTCGTGAGTCGCCCCGAGCATGGCGAGCAGGCTGGCGACGTACGGGTGTGTCTCGCCGCGAACTTGCCGCTCGAGCGCGAGCGAGCGCTCGAAGTAGTCGCGCGCCTGGTCCGGCTTGCCGGTCTGCAGCAAGATGACGCCGATGTTGGACAGCGACTTGGCCACGTCGGGCTTCTGATCGCCGGCGCGATTGTAGATGTCGAGCGCCTTCTGTTGCTCCTTGAGCGCCTCGTCCGGCATGCCCATGTCGTTCAGCACGTTCGCGATGTTGTTGAGTGACTCGGCGATGTCAGGGTGATTCGGCGGGAGATCGGCCATCCGCATCTCGTAGCCCTCGCGCAGCACCTCCAGCGCCTTCTCGAGCTCACCGGCGTAGTAGAGGTGGGTGCCGTACATGTTGAAGGCGTATCCGAGTCGGGCGCTGTTGGCCGGCAGCACCGCATTGAGATCGTTGAAGGCCTGCAGCGCCATCTCGGAGCCGCCCTTCATGTCTCCATGCGTGGCGACGACGGTGGCGTAGAACTGGAGCAGCTCACCGCGGAGCCGCCTGGGGTCCCCCAGCGCCTTGATGCTCTGGCTCGCCATCTCGAACCAGTGGCTCGCCTGCTTGAAGTCCATCCGCTCGATGCCGACCAGGTACACGAGATCGGTCAGACACTCGGCGCGCAGCCAGGATTGCCCCATCGAGGTGGCGCGCGCGCAGGCGCGGACCAGGGTCTCCTCCGCATCGGCGAAGCGGCCGGAGCGCCACTGGGCCCTGCCGATCGCGTAGATCGCCTCGACCGAGAGATCGGCGAGCCCGGCCGCCGCACTCGCCCTGGTGGCGGCCTCCTGGGCGAGCGCCAGCGACTGCGTGTACTGGCCGAGGCTGTAGCGCGCACGGGCCGTGGCGATAAGCTTCTCCACCTGCGCGCGGGCGACCCGGTCGCCTTCCGCCGTGGCCGGCTCGCCCACCATGAACGAGACGTTCAGCGGCGAGCAGCGATCCGGGTCGGCGAGGTTGTGCACGGCGGGCTGGGCATTGCGCACGATCGCGGGTGCTGGCTCGGCAAACAGCGCGACGAGGGCCTCGACCTCGCGGCGGGCGCGCCCCAGGCAGGCGTTGCGCAGCTGGTAGATCGGTTCCGCCTGGCTGTGCTGGACGCGGGTCGCCCGGCAGTTGTCCGCGAACGCGCTGTTCCACCGTGCGGTGTGCGCGTCGAGCTGCCGCTCGACCTGCGCCCAGACCTGCTCGCCGCTCTCGAGCCGGGAGAACGCCAGCCGCCGAGCCTCGCGGATGCCCTGGTCCCAGATGCCGGACCACTGCTCCTGCGCACCGCCGCAGACCTCGGTGGGATCGCTGGCGGCGCGGCTGACCAGGAGGCCGAGGACGACGGCCACCAGCGAGCCGACCGCGATCGCGGCGCCTATCGCGCGCCGGTGGCCGGCGGTCGCGGCCCGGCGCAGGTCGCGGATGAGCGCCGCCATCGACGGGTAGCGCAGGCCGGGGTCGCCGCTCAATCCGCGGCAGATGATCTTGAAGATGCGGCCGGGGACCCGCGAGTCCTTCGGCGGCGGCCGGATGTTTCCGCTCAGGATCTGCTCGTGGCGCTTCGCGATGTTGGCGGCCCGGAACGCGGCCTTGTGGTAGAGGGCCTCGTAGAGCGAGATGCAGTAGGAGAACTGATCGGCCCGCGGGTCGGCCTTCTCGCCGCGCATCTGTTCCGGGGCCATGTAGGCGGGCGTGCCGCAGACGAGGCTGGCGACGTGGGTGATGACGTCGTCGGCATCCAGGCCCGAGTCCACCGGCGCCCCGACCATGTCTGCCAGGCCGAAGTCGGTGACCTGCACGCGTCCCTTGTCGCTGAGCAAGACGTTGTCCGGCTTGAAGTCGCGATGGATCACGCCCTGCTCGTGCGCGGCGATCAGCCCCTCGCCGGCCTCACAGAAGACGCGGATCGTCTCCTGCCACGAGCGCGGCTCGCCCATCCACCGGCGAAGCGTCTGCCCGGGGACGAACTCCATGGCGACGAACGGCCGGGTGCCCACCAGGCCGATCTCGAACACCGTGACCACGTTCGGGTGTGAGAGCTTGGCCATGGTCTGCGCCTCGCGCACGAGGCGGTCCCCCTCGATCGGTGTCGGCTGCCTGCCATCAGGGAGCCCGACGACCTTGATCGCCGCCTTGCGGGCGAGGTGGCGGTCGTAGACCGCGTAGACCTCGGACATGCCGCCGCTGCCCAGCTTGTCGAGCACGACGTATCGACCGATCTGAGAGCCGACTTCGAAGCGCGGGCGATCGCCGGGCTCGGGAGCAGGTCTGATCGCAGCGTCGAGGACGACCGATGGCTCCGTCGCGCTCGGCTCGACCGGATGGTCTTCGACCGGGGTCAGGCCGGGGCCGGTTGACCGCCTTCTTGTGCGCTTCTCACTCACCCTCGTGCGTCGGTTGCTCGGTGGGATCAGCCGCCCCGGCGCGTCGTCCGCTTCTTCTTCTTCTTCTTGCTCGACGTCTTCTTCTTCGACGACTTCTTCTTCTTGCTCGACGTCTTCTTCTTGCCGGCGGTCTTCTTCTTCACCGGCGGCTCGGCTTTCGGCGCCTCGGGCGCGATGGCCGCCGCCGCGGCGGGCGGCGTCGCTTCGGCCGGAGGTGGCGTCGCGGCCGCGGAGGGGGCGGGGGCCGCCGCCGGCTGCGTTGCCGGCGCCGACGCGGCGCTCGCCGTGGGCTCCGCGGGCTTGGCGGCCGCCGGCTCCGAGGCTTCGATGTCGTGCGACGGCTGCCACCAGAGGAAATAGAGCGCCGCGCTCACCACTCCGAGCCCGAAAAGGGCGAGAAATACCCAGCGCCCGAGCGGCCGCTTCGGCACCACCAGGGGCTCGAACTCGTCGGCGACGATGACGCTCCCGGCCCACATGCTGGCGTCGTGCTTCGACACCGGGCTCTGCGCCCGCGCCGGCTTGCCGGCCGGCACGGCGGGCGGCGGGGTCGCCGGAACCTGCATGGCCAGAAACTCGCTCTCCGACAGCGCCAGGGTCGCGTCGTTCTGCTTCTTGGCTGCGGACGCAGAAATGGCTTCCGAGGCGGAGGGTTCCTCGTCCTGCCCGTCTTCCTCGGGCTCGCCCATTGACACGAGCTTATCCGGCAATGCTGCCGCCGCGCCACGTCGCAACCGCGGCCCGGCTTGGATAAGATCATCACTCCTGTGCGCTCCGCACCTACGCGAAACGGACCTGTAGGGTCAGGTCCGCTCGACCCGGCGCTGGCCGCTGCCGAGCTGGAGAAGGCCGAGGACCGGGCCCAGATCTTCGGTCTCCTCCTGCGGGCGGCGCGCAGTCGCACCGCCTACGCCGCGCTGCTCTCGGTCCACCAGGTCGGCCTGCGCGGCCAGCGCGCCATCGGCGACGAGGAGCGCTTCGAGATCGAGGGGATCGATGCCCTCCGCTTGCCGCGCGCCGCGGTGCCTGCTCTCGAAGAAGTGATCGCCACCGGCTTCCCCTACGTGGGGCCGATCGCGACCGGCGAGCCGTCGATCGACGAGCAGCTCGAGATCCTGGGCGGCGTCGTCCCGTCGGCCGCCATGGTCCTGCCGCTCCTGGTGCAGAACCGGACCATGGCGCTCCTGGTCGGACACCGCGGCGGCGATCCTCTGCCCAAGGACGAGGTCTCCGATCTCTACCCGCTCTTGACCGCCAGCGGGCGCGCCCTCGAGCGCTTCGTGGCGTCGCGCGCCGGCGCGGTGGCGCCGCAGCCCGGCCGGCGCGCCTCGACCGCCGGCATCGACGGCGTCGCCGACGAGCACGGCGCCCTGCGCCGGGTGATCGAGATCTACCGCGAGTACGAGTCGTGGGAGGAGCTGGCCGACGCGCTGCGCGCCCTGGTCAGGACCGGGATGGAGAGCGGCGACCCGGACGAGAACGAGCAGCTCGAGCTCCTCCTCGAGCTCGGCGAGGTCGAGGCGGATCACCTCGATCGGCCGGAGCTGGCGATCGAGGCCTGGAAGAGTGCGCTCACCATCGACGCCGGCGACAACCGTGTCCTCGACTCGCTGGAGCGCTTCTTCGTCGCCAAAGAGCGCTGGGACGAGCTGGTCGATCTGCTCGAGCGCCGCGCCGCGCTGGCCGACGAGCTCGCCGAGCGGATCGGCCTCCTGCTCAACGCCGCCGCCTTCTCGCGCGATCGGCTGGGGGACGAGGAGCGCGCGATCGAGGCATACGAGAAGATCCTCGGCTGGGAGCCGACCCATGAGCTGGCCGCCGCCAAGCTGAACGAGCTGTTCCGCGCGCGCGGGCAGTGGGACAAGCTCGCCGCCATGCTGGTCGACCGCGCCTCGCGCGAGGAGGACACCCGCCTCCACGTCGCCGGGCTCGAGGCGGCCGCCGAGGTGTACGAGGAGAAGATGGGCGACGCCGGGGCCGCCTTCCTGGTCTGGATGGCGGTCCTGCGCCGCGAGCCGGAACGCGCCGGAATCGTCGACGCGCTCGAGCGCCTGGGACCCGCCGCCGGCGCGTGGGACGAGCTGCTCCCCGAGTGCCAGGGCCTGGCCGAGGAGCTGGAGGAGAAGACACCGAAGGTGGCGGCCCGCCTGTGGCAGCAGATAGGCCGCTGGAACCAGGACTACCTCAAGAACCCGCAGACCGCCGCCGATTCGTTCGACCACTCGCTCCGGCTCGATCCCGAGGATCAGGACACCGCCGCCGAGCTCCTCGAGCTGCGCCGCGCGCTGGGGCCGCCCGAGGAGCTGGCCGAGGCGCTGCGCCGCGCCGCCAAGCTGGAGTTCGATCCCTTCGTCCGCGCCGAGCTCTACGTCGAGCTGGCCTCGGTCCTGGAAGGTCGGATGGGGACCATCGACGAGGCGCTGGCGGTGCTCGATACCGCGTTCAACAGCGATCCCGCCTCGCGCGCGGCCGCGCAGGGGCTCATCCGGCTGCAAAGGCTGCGCGGCGACTGGGATCAGGTGGCCGCGGCCCTCACCCGGCACGCCGAGTCACTGACCGATCCGCCGCGCGCCGAGCTGGCCGATCTCCACCGCGAGCTCGGCGAGGTGCTGTCCGAGCACCTGGGCCGACCGGAGGAGGCCGCGCGCGCCTTCAAGGCCGCCCTCGAGCTCGACGCCAAGAACCCGGGCGCACTCACCGGCCTCAAGCAGGTCTACCGCGCGACCGGCCAGCGCGACGCCTACCTCGAGGCCGACGAGGCCGAGCTCGACGCGGCGCCCTCGCCCGATCCGGCCCGCTACGCCGACATCGCGCAGGAGTGGGAGGCGCGCACCCGGCTCGACCGTGCCGCCGCCGCCTGGGAGAAGCTGCTCGCCCTCGACCCCAAGAACGAGGTCGCCCACCGCGGCCTGGCCCGCGTGTTCCGCCAGCTCGGCCGCTGGGTCGCGCTGGCCGCCGCCTGTCGATCGCACCTCAAGGTCATCGGCAACGGACCGGAACGCGGCCCGGTTCTCCTCGACCTGGCCTCGGTGCTCGAGACCGGCCTCGGCGACGTCGAGGGGGCGATCCGCGCCTGCCAGGAGGTCCTCACGGTCGACGGCGCCGACCAGGCGGTCGCCCTCGACTCGCTCGGCCGCATGTACGAGCGCATCGGGCGCTGGAACGACGCCCTCGAGGCGCTCGAGCGCTGCCAGGGCAAGAACGAGCGCGAGCGCGCCGACCTGCTCCAGCGGATGGGACGCATCCACCTGAGCCGCGGCGACGCCACCAGCGCCCAGGCCCACCTGGAGGAGGCGATCGCGGTGGATCCCCGCAACGCGTCCGCCCACGAGGCGCTCGGCCGCCTGCGCATGGAGCAGGGCGACTGGGCGCTCGCCACCCACCACCTGGGACGCGCGGCGCAGCTCGGCGACAGCCCGCCGGACGCCATCCGCTGCCTGCTCGAGGCGGCCGAAATCTATCGCCGCCGCTCGAGCGACGCCGAGAAGGCGCGCGAGTGCCTCGAGCGGGTCCTCGAGATCGATCCGAAGAACGCCGCCGCGCGCGACGCCCTCGGCGAGATCCTCTCGGAGACCGGCCGCTGGGAGGCGCTGTGGCCGCACCTGGCCGAGCAGGCCAACCGCATCCGCGAGGATGCCGACGCCACGCCCGACCAGCGCCGCGAGGTCTACCTGCGCGCGGCGCGCTGCGCGGTCGAGCTGCAGAACAGCGACAAGGCGCTCGAGCTCTACGACCTCGCGCTCGCCATCGACCCGGCACATCTCGGCGTCCTGGTCGCCCGCGCCGAGGCGCTGTTTCGCAGCCAGTCGTGGGAGCAGGCGGCGCGCGCCTACAACTCGATCCTGGTGCAGCACGCCGCCGGTCTCGAGCGCTCGCAGAGCGCCGATCTGTATCGCCGGCTGGCCCACATCCAGAAGCAGCTCGGCCGGGCGGTCCAGGCCGGCGCCTTCTACCAGAAGGCGCTCGAGCTCGACCCCAGGCACCGCGCCACCCTCGAGGAGATGATCGAGCTCCACCTCGGGCGCGATCACGTCGACGAGGCGATCGCCACCCTGCGCATCCTGGCCGAGGCGGTGGACCCGTCCGAGAAGCCGGCGGTGGTGGAGCGGATCGGCGACCTCTACGCCGACAAGCTGGCCAACGCCAGCCGCGCCGCGTCGACCTACCTGCAGGTCCTCGAGCTGGCGCCGAAGAACCGGCGCGTGTTGCAGAAGCTGCTCGACGTGCAGTCGGACGCCGGCCAGTGGAAGTATGCGCTCGACACCATCGGCCGGTTCGTCGCGCTCGAAGAGGAGCCGGAGCGGCGCGGCAAGTACATCCTGGCGGCCGCCGCGATCCGCCTCGAACGCCTTCAGGACGTGGCCGGCGCGCTCGAGGAGTTCGAGAAGGCGCTCGACGCCTTCTTCGAGGGCGGCGTCGCGATCGACCCGGCGACCCGGACGCGCGCGCTCGAGGCCTTCCAGGGGATCGACGAGATCCTCACCAAGCAGAAGGACTGGAAGCGCCAGGAGCGCGCCTACCGCAAGATGGTCAAGCGGCTGGCGATGGAAGATCCCATCCTGCCCTCCTTGTGGCACGGGCTCGGCGAGATCTACCGCTCGCGCCTGCAGGACTACGAGGCCGCCATCGTCGCCTTCGAGACCGCGCACCAGCTCGACCCGGGCAAGAACCCGGAGCGGGTGAAGATCCTCGGCGAGCTCTACGCCCTGGCCGGCCACACCGCGGCCGGCGGCGGCGAGGACCTGGTCGAGCGGGCCGGCAAGCTGGTCGAGGCGGATCCCACCAACCCGGATGCCTACCGCGCGCTCGGCCGCGCCTGCATCGACGCCGGCCGGCTCGACGAGGCCTGGTGCGTCTGCCGCGCCCTGGTCTTCCTCAAGCAGGCGAACCCGGCCGAAGAGGAGCTGTACCGTCGCCACCAGGAGGACGAGCGGCGCAAGGCCAAGGGGGTGCTCGACGAGGAGCTGTGGGCGCTCCTGCGCGATCCCGAGGAGGAGCGGGTGGTCAGCGCCATCTTCGGTCTGGTCTGGGAGGGGCCGGTCGCGCTGCGCGCCGGGCCGCCGAAGAGCTTCGACCTCAAGGAGAGCGAGAAGCTCAAGGTCGAGGACGGCTCGCGGGTGATGTCGAAGATCTTCCAGAACGCGGCGCGCGTCCTGTCAGCCCCGCTGCCGCTGGTCTACGTCCAGCCGGAACGCTCCGGCCGGCTGCTGCTGGCCAACTGCATCGAGGGCAAGCGGCTGGCGCCGACCGTGATCGTCGGCCGGGACCTCATGTCCGGCTATCGCGACACCGAGGTGGCGTTCGCGGTGGCGAGCACCATGGCGCTCTTGCGCCCGGCCTACTACCTCAGGCTCGCGCTGCCGGCGCTCGAGGAGCTCGAGGCGGCGCTGGGCGCGGCGGCGACGGTGGCCGGCAAGCAGGTCTCGGTCAAGAGCGAGATCGCGCAGGTGGCGGGGGCATTCGCCGCCGAGATGCAGAAGCGCATGGCGCCGGCGGCGACCGACAGCCTGCGCGAGCTGGTGGCCCGGCTCGGCAGCGGCCGGCCCGACCTGGTCCGCTGGCGCAACTCGGTCGACCGGACCGCCCGGCGCGCCGCGCTCATCATCTGCGGCGAGCTGTCGGCGGCGGCCAGCATGGTCGCGTCGGAGGCGACCCAGGTCGGCGGGCCGCGCCCGCAGGACAAGGTGCGCGAGCTGGTCGCGTTCTCGGTCTCGCCCGCCTACTTCGCGGCGCGCCGCCGACTCGGCCTGGCGATCGACTAGCCGGCAGCCCTACTCGCCGGGCGGCGAGTCGACCGGTCGCCGGCCGCGCGGCGCCCGCGCAACTGGCCGAAAGACGTGCCGGCGGCGCGGGCACGCTGCTCGCAATGGCGGCCACGAATGCGCTCGGTGACCCGCTTCGTGATGGTGGTCGCGCTGCTCTGGGGGCTGGCAGCGCCGGCGTCGGCAGGCGCGCGCCGCTTCATCCCGACCAGGGGTCGCCCCGGCCTGGCCAAGGTGCAGAAGCGCGGCAAGCTCAAGGTCTCGCGCGCTGGCAACAAGATCCGGGTCCGCGCCTTCATCCCCGCCACTCGCAAGGGAGTCCCGGGCGTCGAGGTGGCGGAGATCGAGCGCGATGCCGCCCCGCAGGCGCCCGACGCCGCCGAGGTCGCCGCGGCCGGCCAGTCCTTCGAGAAGGCCGTCGAGATCGCGGTCGATCAGACCTGGCGCAAGGACCTGGGGCCGCGCGACTTCTACCGCGGCGCGCTGCGCCGCATCCGCTCCAAGAAGACCCTCGACGAGGTCACCGTCTACGACCGCGCGCTCGACGGCGTCGGGCGCAGCCTGCGCGCCGACAGCGGCCCCTACCGCGACAAGTGGACCCGCTACCTCGGCCCGCAGGCCTACGCCGACTGGCAGGCCGACATCAACGGCACCGCGATCGGCCTCGGGGTCCAGACGCGGGCCAAGAAAGGGCAGGGCCTGGTCATCACCCGGGTCACGCCGAGGAGCGCGGCGGCGAAGGCGGGCCTGCGCAAGGGTGATCGCCCCATCAGCGTCGATGGCGTCAAGCTCACCCAGAAGAACTGGATCGACGTCCTCAAGGCGAAGGGCGACCAGCCGTTCCAGCTGACCTACGAGCGCAAGGGACAGCGGAGCACCGTCTCGGTCGCGCGCGCCCCGATGCGCTACCCGGTCCGCGCCCAGCGCACGCGCACCGGCATGGGCGTGGTTCGCTTCAACGACGGCTTCACCGACGGAGTGGCCGGCGAGATCCGCGAGGCGCTCATCGGCCTGGAGAAGCGCGGCCCGCTGCGCGGCATCGTGATCGATCTGCGCGGCAACGGCGGCGGCCTGGTGAGCGAGGCGCAGGCGCTGCTCGACGACCTGGTCGCGTCGGGCAACCTCGGGGTCTACCTCTACGGCAACGGCAAGCGCGACGACTACGAGGCGAGCGGCAAGGCGCGCTTCGGCGATGTGCCGCTGGCCGTGCTGATCGACGGCGACTCCGCCTCGATGGGCGAGCACGTGCCCAACGTGCTCAAGTCGCTGGCCAGCGAGCGCGGCGTCATCATCCTGGGCGAGAAGACCTACGGCAAGGGGCTGATGCAGTCCACCTTCGAGCTGCCGCGCGGCGCCTTCAAGATCTCGAACGCCACCTTCAACAACGGCAAGCTCGAGACCACCCAGGGCAACCCGGTGGTGCCCGACATCGACACCGCCGAGGCGGTCCGCCGCCAGAAGAAGGCCAACCCGGGCAAGCGCGTGGTCGATCCCGTGCTCAAGCAGGCGCTGGTCGAGCTCGACCGGATGGCCGCCGAGCGGAGCGCACCGCCGTCCAACGTGATCCCGTTCCGGCGCGTGCGGCAGGCGGTCCAGGCTCCGCTCCAGGCGCTGCCGAAGGCAGCCCGGGCCAGCCGCCGCTGACCCACCGCTCAGCCCACCGCTAGCCCACCGCTCTCATCATTCGTCAGATCTTATCGAACCGCCAAAGCCGCCATATCCGCCAAAGCGCCGGCGATCGCTCGAACGCCCGTCTTCCAGCGGTTGAACCGCGAAGGCGCGAAGGCCGCGAAGAAATGCGCTCCGGGAATGCTGCGCATTCCCGTCGCCCTTGCGCCGGGAAGACCGTGACGAATCGCGGAA
>Ga0111538_10001352_pt1 | contig 34353 bp, 28 predicted proteins | sample SoiMethybrSBSTD1_FD_79669 | JGI IMG/M metagenome (GOLD analysis project Ga0111538, IMG submission 79669) | Bulk soil microbial communities from a Populus tree surrounding site in Tennessee, USA - Soil MetaG P. TD hybrid SBSTD1 (version 2)... | ecosystem: Environmental > Terrestrial > Soil >...
AAACTTCAAGCAACGAGCGGAAGCGCGGCGTTCCCGGAAGCGGAGGGCATCGTGACCGCCGGTATCGAAGCGGCGCCCGTCCGGAAGACCATCACGGTGCACGCGCCGGTACGTGACGCGTTCGAGGTCTTCACGGAGGAAGTCGATACCTGGTGGCCGCGGACGCACCACATAGGCAAGACGCCCATGGTGTCAGTGACGATCGAGCCGCGAACTGGCGGGACCTGTTACACGCGCCACGAAGATGGCAGCGTCGCCATCTGGGGTCACGTGCTCGCCTGGGAACCGCCCACTCGCCTTGTACTCGCCTGGCAGGTCACGCACGAATTCGGGCACCAGCCTGACATCGCGCGGGCGAGCGAGGTCGAAGTCCGGTTCACGCCGGTCGCGCGAGAATCAACCCGCGTCGACCTGGAACACCGCCTGCTCGAGCGCCATGGCGCCGGGGCCGCGGCGATGCGCCATGTGGTCGATGCGCCTAACGGCTGGGGCACGATCCTCGGATTGTACTGCCGGCGAGCCGAACAACCACAGACGGAGCCATAGATATGCCTTCCACGACGACCATGACGACGCGCGAAACCATCGAGGCCTACTTCAATGCCCTGCGACAGCGTCAGGGGATGGAAGACCTGCTTGCCGAGGACATGGTATTCACGAGTTTCACGAGCCCCATTCGAGAGTTGCAGGGGCGCGCCGCGTACCTTCCCGGCACGAAGCGCTTCTACGACGGGATCCAGTCGTTCGAGCTTCGGGAGCTGATGGTTGATGGCGATCGCGCCGTCGCGTTGACGCGGTACCAGATCAGGGGGCCTGGCGATCGCCCGCCATTCAGCAGTGATGTGGCCGAGGTGTATCGCGTACGCGAGGGGAAGATCGTTTCGTTCGGGATCTACTTCGATACGGCGCCGTACCCGAAGTAAGGGTGCGTCCTCAGGACCAGAGCGAGATCGCGAATTTCCGCACGCGGACCTTGAGTTGCCCCGTTCCCGACAGGGTGACCAGCGTGATTCCGAGCCCCCCAATCCAGTTCTGAGGGGCGTTGGACAGCGCGGTGTTCGAGTAGACGCGCTCATCGTGGAGAACGCCCGGAGGTCCTATCGTCAGCTCTCCGTTGCCCAGGCTTCGGCCGCTGGTGATGCCGCAGAACGAATGCTGCATCGAGTAGACGAACTGTGGATTGATCGTGTAGTCGAGCGGCGTCAGGAGCACGGGTGCCTGATCCCCCTGCTCATTGAATGGCGTGTTCAGTCGCGCGCCATTCACCTGGCGGTTGAACTGCGTCGTGACCGGCACGAGCGGTTCCCCATTGACCTGTTTCTCGTTCCCGAACTTGACCACCAATGCCACCGCCCACGGCTCCGGCGTGGGAGAGCCTGGTGGCGGTGGGGGCGGCACGGTGTTTGATGGTTGGGCCACGTACTGCAGGTGAGCGTTGGGCTGGTCGAATTCGGTCTCGAGCAGGACCCGCGAGGCAAGCGAAAGAGCGTTAGGCGGCAGGACGGCAGTCACGCCGATCGCCGCATGGGTGTTCGCCCCCGGTGGGCGGTAGATCGACAGGTTGAGTCCCTTCGCGTCCGGAATACTCGACGGCTGATTGGACGGGCCCGAGTCGCCGAGCTTCATGGGGCCCCAGCCCTTGGTGTCCAGCGAAGGCGTCAGGTTGCCCCCGCCGAAATCGACTTCATAGACGCGTTTCGGTGGCATTTGAACTCCGTCATGATTGAGGCGTGCGTTCCACGGGACCACACGATCGGGCGACGGCGTTCCCGAAACGTTCGGTAAGCGTTCCGGACCGCCGAATCCCGGCGATAAACTTTCTGATCGCTCCGGTCCGGGTTGCCAGAAACGTCCTTTCGTCTACGATCAATGGCGCAAGCACATCCACGAGTCATCGGACTGCCGTACGACGCGAGCTCGTCGTACCTGCGCGGGGCCGCGGCGGCGCCGCCGATCATTCGCTCCGCGCTGCATTCCCCGGCAGGCAACGCATGGACAGAGAGCCTTCACGACCTCGGTGAACCTGGGGTCCTGACAGATGCAGGCGACCTCACCCTTCCCGAGTCGAGGGAGGCGCGCGGACTGATCGAAGCCGGGATCGCCGCGATCCTCTCCGACGGCGCCCGTCCAATCGCGTTAGGCGGCGATCATTCGGTGACGTACCCAGTCCTGCGCGCCATTCATTCTCATGACGGGCCGGTCACCGTGCTCCACGTAGATGCACACCCGGATCTTTACGACGAATTCGAGGGCGACCGGTTCTCGCACGCCTGCCCATTCGCGCGCATCATGGAGGAGGGACTGGCGCGCCGGCTCGTGCAGGTCGGCATCCGCACGACGAACGGCCATCAGCGCGCGCAGGCTGAGCGCTACAAGGTCGAGGTGATCGACATGCGCGCCTGGGCGCGGGGAGAGCGCCCTTCATTAGATGGGCCGGTGTACGTCTCCATAGACCTGGATGGGATCGACCCCGCGCATGCACCGGGCGTCTCACATCGTGAACCGGGTGGTTTGACCGTTCGTGACGTGATCGGACTCGTCCAGAATGTCTTCGGCACGATTGTCGGTGCGGACGTCGTCGAGTTCAACCCGTCACAGGACGTCGGCGGGTTGACCGCGCACGTTGCCGCAAAACTCGTGAAAGAGATTGCCTCGACGATGCTGAAGTAGCGCTACCGGCGGATTCCTGCCTTTCGCAGTGCACTCCAGATGGCCGGATCCTCGGAGCCGAGCAACCACACCGAGAAGCCGCGCAGCTTGTGCTTCCGCACGAGCTCCAGCTTGGCCATGAACGCGCGAGAATCCTCGAGCCACGCGTGATGAAACACGCCGCGCGATTCCCACATCGCGTACGGTGATTTCTGGACATCGTCCCACTTCGGCTTCACGCCCGCGCTGTCGAGGATCCGCATTCCGCGCTCGTACGAGATGTCGCTCCCGCGCAGGCGTGAGCCATTGGAGTCGTCGTACGCCGGATACCACCAGTCCGAGTAGCCGGCGAGGCCGAGCGAGATCTTGGACGGTGGCACGCCGAGCGAGAGTACGTACTCGAGGCACGCCTTCATCCATGGAAAGCCGGCGACCGGTCCCGGAGGTGAACCACCGGTGTGCTGGGCATACGTCATGTACGAGATGAAGTCGAGCGTATCAGCAAGCGCCTTGTAGTCGAACGCCGCGCGCCAGTTCTCGTAGATCCATCGGTCGTAACTGTTCGTGCCGGGATCCTCGTTGAGCCGGGGTACAACAGCGGCCGAGAGCTGACAGCCGGCCCGATGAACCGAATCGACTGCCTCACGAGTGAAAAAGGTGAAGGCGTCCTTGTCGCGCAGGTGGAAGTTCTCGAAGTCGAACTGGATGCCATCGAACCTGTTGTCGCGGCAAAGCGCCGCGAGCGAACGGAGCGCCTCCAACCGCGCTTCAGGGTGATTGAGGACGCGATGAATCGAGGGTTGATCGAAGCCGGGATTCATGACCAGCGGATGCACCTTCACGCCCTTTGCGCGGGCAGTCTCCAGTACGCGCGGATCCACGCGTCCCCTGATTCGTCCCGTCGAATCCATCTGGAACACCTGGGGCGCGACGATGGTGACCTGGTCGGCGTGCGTGATGAACGCCTGGATGCTCTCCTCGCCGCGCAGGTACCAGATCGCCTCCATGCGCTGCGCGCCCGCGCGCGAGGCGAGGGCGGCGAGCAGGAGCAGCGTCCGCAGCATCACTGCTTCAGCAGGTCGAGCGCCGCCTCAACCATCCGGCGTTGAAGTGCGCTCGCTGGAGCCGCAAAGTTCGTGGTGTTGAAGACCGCGATCACGGCCATTCCGTTCGCCGGCACGAAGTAATAGAAGGACCTGAAGCCGGCCTGGCTTCCCGTGTGGCCGAGGATGCGCTGGCCATTGCGGTCGCGAACGAAGAAGGAGAGGCCCATCCACTGGTCCGGGTTCGATTCGTAGCTCTGGGACATCGGTTTCCCCGGCTGCCACATCTCCTCCAGGCTCTTCCGCGAGAGCACGACGTCGTACCGCTCGCGAGACATGCCCGGCAGGATCGCGTTGGTGAGGAAGGCAGTGTATTTCACGAGGTCGTTCACCGGCGCGTTCCACGCCCCGTTAGGCGACGTGATGCCGGGATCGAAGTCGGCGCCGTTGTCGGTCGTGCCTGCGCGGCCCGACGAGTCCTTGCGCACGTAATAGTTGTGGGACCTGTGCGCGGCGAGGAAATACGGCGTGCCGCGGAAGTAGCTGCGGTCGAGCTGGAGCGGCGCGAAGATGTTCTTCTGCACATAGGCGTCCCACGGGTCGCCAGAGACCTGCTCGATCACCCGGGCGAGGTAAATGAACGCCGGATTGGAGTAGCCGTAGCGCGAGCCGGGCCGGAACAGCAGCTCCTGGTACGGCATCATCGCCACGAGCTGGCTCCACGTCGTGGGCTCGAAGGGTTCCCACGGCTTGTCGTTGCCATACGGCCACGTGCCGTTCTGGAAGCCGGCGGTGTGCGACAGCAGCATCCGGATCGTTATGCTGTCCATCATGCCGTACGCGTCGTGCATGGTGCGCAGCTCGGGAACCCAGCGAATGATCCGGTCGTCGAGCGAGAGCTTGCCGCGATCGCGGAGCTGCATGATGCCGATCGCGGTGAGGGACTTGGTGATCGATCCCCAGTGGAAGATGGTCTGCGAATCCACCGACACGCGTTTGTCACGGTCGGCATAACCGCTCTCGTAGCGGCTTACCACCCGACCGTTCTTCATCAGGATCACGCTCGCGCCGACCACCTGGTCGCTGTCGACGTACGCCTGGAAAGTCTTCGTGAACTCGGCCCAGCCTTGCGGCGCCTGGCCCGTTGCGACCGTCGACACACCGAGAAGGGCCGCGGCAACGAAAGAGAATGGCTTCATGCCGAAGTCTGCTGGTTGGCAGAGCGTGCCGTCAAGAAACTGGAAAGACGGTTGTCGCGCGCCGCACGCCCTGGGACACCGCTGCTGCAGGCTGGCGCCTGACGCGAAGCCGCCGCAGACTGACGAGGGAATAGACAGGGAACAGGCAGGGAACGCCTTCACGGCATAGTGAAACAGATCCGGAGGTGGACCATGCGTCGTCGATTCTCTTCACGATCGTTTTCCCTTGGCTGCGCGAGCCTGGCCGCGGCCTTCGTGGTCTCGTGTAACTACGTCACCGATACCACACTCCCTGATGAGTTTCTGCTCGGCCCACCCGTTCAGCTGGAGATCAGGCCGGCCACCCTGAGCGTCATCGCGGGCGATTACTTCTCGCTCGAGGCGATAGCGCTCGATGCAAAGGGCCATCGAGTCCACTCCATCGTCCAGTGGACGAGCTCCGACCCGTCGATCGCTACGGTCGGTCGATTTGACGGCCTCGTGACTGGCATTGCGGTCGGGCAGGCAACGATTGCTGCATCCGACGGCGCATCGCTCCAGGCGACGGCCGTCGTCACGGTGACTCCACCAAAGCCGGCGGCTTCACTTCACATCGAGCCCGCAGAACTGTTCCTGGCCGTTTCCACTTCATCCCGCCTGAACGCGACCGCGTACGATTCCAACGGCCGGCTGACATCGGCGACGGTCGAGTGGTCGTCGCAGCACCCGGGCATCGCGACCGTGGACCGCGTGACCGGCGTGGTGACGGCGATCGCGATCGGAATGACGGAGGTGACGGCGACGGTCGGCTACGTGAACGCGTCGATCATTGTGCGCGTGGAACCGCCGGAATTCCTCATGCAGTGGGCGTCGTCCGCGACGGCGAGCTCTCAATACGACACCGACCTCTGGTCAGCCTCCCAGGCCACCGGAGCCCCGAATGTCTCATCGTGTTTTGAAGAATCGAATTCCTGGGCGTCCGCCGACGGTAACACTCAGGACTGGCTCGAGCTCACGTATGACGTGCCGGTGCGACCATCCGACATCCGCATTCATGAGGTCTGGGCACCGGGTTCCATCGTGAAGGTCGAGGTCAAGGACCTGACCGGGACGTATCACACGGTCTACGAGGCGGTGCCGAAGGCAGCTGGAGGCGCATGCCTGCTGCGGACCCTCCACATTCCCGTCACGAACGTACCGGAATTGATCAATGTCATTCGTGTGAGCATTGATCAACGCGTAATCGGTGACTGGAACGAGATCGATGCGGTACGACTCATCGGGTATCGCTAGTTGTGACCTTCACGCGCTCAGCGGTGTAATGTTCACTTGCTCGAGTAACAGGAGGGAGCATGACGCACCCGAGCGAGGAATCAGCCGGCAGCGCAGACGTTGAGCGGGTGTCGAGGGAAGTATCCAACCGTCTCGAAGAGCTTGGCATCTGGTTGAGTGGTACTGAAGAGCCCGAAGAGCTCGTGAGGATCCAGGAAGCCGTCGAGCGCTTCGAGCTCGCGGTCGAGTCGCGGGGCGGTGACCTGATGGTCGACGAACCCCCCGAGGGTCGGCGTGCACAGCCTGACGATCCGCACTTCGCTCTGCCTCGACGAAGCGCGGATGAGTCGGTGGACCGGTTCGTCGATCGGCTCGAGCGCGCCAGGCAGGACGTGCTACAGCTTCCGCCGGCGCAATAATCGCGGTCAGCTCGCGGTTCGCGCCGTGGAACCCGAAGGTTTCATGTCCGTGAGGGTGCGCGGGTACAAGGGTGCGAGGGTATGCGTACCCTCGTGCCCTCGTACCCTTCTACCCTAACGCGGAGCCACCAGCCGATCGAAGATCCGATCGGCCATACCCCGCGCGTCGGCCGAGGCGTCGTTCGTCAGGATGATGATCGTCGCCTTGCGGCCGGGAACTCGGACGAACGCGGCGCGCTTGCCGTCGGCGGTGGCATAGGCGGTGAAACGGGCCACGCCGGCGCGCGTGTCGGTCGTCCAGCCTCTCGTCTGGTCCACATTCCGCCACGTCGTCGGTGAGTCCAAGCCGAGTGACAGGCGATAGAGCTCGTCTACGCTCGAATGAACGTGTTGAGAATCAGGGGCAACCGTCTGGTGCGCGCCGATCGGCTGCGAGACGCGCGCAACACACGCCTGCAGTGGCGACGGCGGCGGACCACCACGCCCGCGTCCCGCTGCCGGCGCTGCCGTGGAATCGGCGGCGCCGCGGCCACGCGCTGCCGGTGGCGGCAGTTGCTCGCAGATCGACGTGAAGACCTTCGCGATGTCGCCGATGTCGAACTGCGGCAGCGTCGTGCGAGGCATGTGGCGCGCTTGCGCTGGAATGCCGAAAGACTGGTCGATGAACACGTCGCCGTTCTGGGCGACGAGCACCGTGGCGCCGCCCAATGCCGGATCATCGTACTTCGTGAACAGGGCACGGACGACTCCCAGCGGAACCGGTGAACGATCGGCGGCCCGGCTGATGACGCGGCGCGTGTTCAGGTTGTATCGGTCACCCGGGAACAACGTGAGGAACGGACTATCCTTGTCGTTAGGGTCGCGGCCGTTGTAGACGAACGCCTTGTTGCGGCCGATGATCCGTCCCGTGTCACCGCGGACCACCCAGGCCGTTCCTTCGTCCTCCGAGATGCCGAGCAGGTTCGGGTATCGCGGGATGATCGAATCGGCGAGGTCGGGAAGTCGCGAACGGGCCACCACGTGCTGGTCGATGCCGACGTTCCTGAGGTAGCCGAAGGCGGTCTGGTACCCCGGGTAATCCATGATCGTGTTGTTGTTCGACGGCGCGCCGCGGACCATGAAGTCACCGAGGATCGTCGCGCCCGCCGAGGAGCCGCCGACGACACCACCACGCTCGAGGACCGCCATGATTTCCCGTTCCGTCTTCGTGCCGCCGTAGTCCTGCACGATGTGGAAGTGGCGCCCGCCATTGTACCAGACCCCGCCGGCTTTCCTGATGATCGCCGTGAACGAGTCGCTGTCGGCAACCTTGCGGTCCTGGGTGAACAGTACGGCGACATTCTTCGCGCCGTTATTCAGCCAGGACTGGGTGAGGGTCGGCGGGGCCGTGCTGTCCCCGCTGGCGTTAGGCACGACGAGGATGAGCGCCCCCGGCCCGCCGGCCGCGGTGATGAACGCGTCGTAGATCTCGGGCCCCATCGAACCGCCACCCACGACGACCACGGTGCCCTTCGAGGGCCCGATCTTTACGGGACCGACGCCGGGCGGTCGCGCCTTGAACGGAGCTCCAAAACCGTTCGGTGCGGGAGCGGCGGCGGTCGGAGCCGGCCCGGAGTCCTGCGCCGCGACGGTCAGCGGCGCGACGACGAGAATGGCGGTGGCAAGTACGGTTCGCATGGTGCCTCTTCGATCAGGCTTTGGCGGTTCACTGACAAGTCGCGTCCGCGCAGAGCCATGTCAAGAGTCGGCCTTGCGGCCACAGGTGGTACGCGTAGCGTTGTGGACCATCCAACCCCTGGAGCGCCGCACCTTTGGGTGACGCACGATCCGCCGCCATTATGGTGACCGTGAACGGAACGCCATACCGGCGTACCGTGGAGACGCGACTCCTGCTGAGCGATTTCCTGCGCCAGGACCTCGCGCTCACCGGGACGCACGTCGGGTGTGAACATGGCGTGTGCGGTGCCTGCACCGTGCTGCTCGACGACGAACCGGTGCGTTCATGCCTCATGCTCGCCGTGCAGGCGGACGGTCATGCGGTGAAAACCGTCGAGGGCCTCGCGCGAAACGGCGAGTTGCATCCGTTGCAGCAGGCGTTTCACGAGGCTCACGGGCTGCAATGCGGCTTCTGCACGCCGGGAATCCTCATGACGCTCGTTCCATTCCTCCGCGACCATCCAGGCGCGGACGAACATGCGATTCGTGAGGCGCTGTCGGGAAACCTGTGCCGCTGCACCGGCTACCAGGGGATCGTCGACGCAGTCATCCTTGCGGCAAGTCGCGCGGATTCAACTCCAGCAAGCCGCGCATGACTGGTCTCGTCGGCAAGCGCGTCTTGCGGAACGAGGATGCGCGATTGCTCACCGGCCGCGCGATCTTCGTTGATGACGTAAACCTGCCGGGAATGCTGCACGTGGCGTTCCTGCGCAGCGATCACGCGCACGCGCGCATTCGCAACGTGGACGCGGATCGGGCGCGCCGTCGTGCCGGTGTCGTCGCGGTCTACACGGCACCTGATCTCGGCGATTACTGGAAACCCGGGCCGCTGCTCGTACACCCGCCTCCGATCAAGGACCTCACGTTCCGCGAAGCAACGCAGGTCCCGCTGGCGCGCGACAAGGTGCGTCACCTCGGCGAGCCGATCGCCATGGTGGTAGCGGAGAGTCGTTACCTCGCCGAAGACGCACTCGCCGACATCATGGTGGAGCTCGACCCGCTGCCGGCCGTGACGAATCTCGAAGCGGCCATGCTGCCTGACGCGCCGCGCATCCACGAGCAGTTCGACTCGAATGTCGCCGCGCACGCGGTCCAGTCGAAGGGCAATTACTCGAAAGCGCTGGCGAAAGCGCACAAGGTCATCTCGCGGCGACTGCGCTACGATCGCGGCATCGCTGGAGCGCTCGAGAACCGCGGCGTCGTCGCCGACTGGAACGCCGCGTCGCAGGAGCTGACGATCTGGGACACGACTCAAGCGCCGATCCCGATACGGAACGGACTCGCCGGCATGCTTGGCCTTCCCGAGTCGCAGGTACGAGTGATAGCGCCGTTCGTGGGCGGTGGTTTCGGTCCCAAGATGATGATGTTCTATCCGGAGGAAGTGCTCGTGCCGTGGGCGACGCTGCAGCTCGGGCGCCCGGTGAAGTGGATCGAGGACCGTCGCGAAAACTTCACCGCCACCACTCAGGAGCGCGGGCAGGTCCACGATGCGGAAATCGCCCTATCGAAGAACGGCCGCATCCTCGGCGTGAAGGACACCTTCATCCACGACGCCGGCGCGTACGACCCCTACGGCCTGACGATTGCGATCAACAGTCAGTGCACCTTGTTAGGCCAGTACGACATCCCGAACTACCTCTCCGAGTTCACCGCGGTCTTCACGAACAAGCCGATCGTCACGCCGGTCCGCGGCGCGGGGCGGCAGCACGGGGTGTTCGTGATCGAGCGGCTGCTGGACATCGCGGCGCGCGAGCTCGGCATCGATCGCGTCGAGATCCGCCGGCGGAATTTCCTCCAACCCCGCGATTTTCCGCACAACCACGAGATCATCTTCCAGGACTTCCAGCCGTTGGTGTACGACTCGGGCAACTACGAGCCGGCACTCGACGAGGCGGCGGAGATCATCGGCTACGAGAAGTTTGTGCGCGACGAACAGCCGCGACTCCGGGCGCAGGGAAAGCACGTGGGGCTGGGAATAGTCACATATATAGAAGGGACCGGAATCGGCCCCTACGAGGGTGCCCGCGTGCGTGTCGAGCCAAGTGGCCGAGTCCTGCTCGCCACCGGTGTCGGGACCCAGGGACAAGGGCACTTCACGATGTTCGCCCAGATCGTGGCCGAACAGCTTGGGGTGGCGGTGACGGACGTGAACGTCGTGACCGGCGATACGCGCGAGTTTCACTGGGGCACCGGAACGTTCGCGAGTCGCGGCGCGGTGGTCGCCGGCAGTGCCTGCCACGCCGCGGCGCAGAAGGTGCGCGAGAAGGCGATCGCGCTCGCGGCCGACGTGCTCAAGGTGAAGGCGAATCGCCTCGTGCTGGAAGGTGGCCGGATCTTCCCGAAGGATTCGCCCTCGTCAGGCATGACGCTGGGCGAGCTGGCGCGAAAGGCCAATCCGCTTCGTGGCGCGGTCAAGCCGGGCACGGAGCCCGGACTCGAGGCGACTGCGTATTTCGGCCCGTCGCGCGGCAGCACCGCAAGCGGCGTCCACGCGATGATCGTGGAGGTAGACAAGGAGACGGCGAACGTCGAAATCAAGCGCTACGTCGTCGTGCACGACTGCGGCAAGCAACTCAATCCGATGATCGTCGAGGGCCAGATCCAGGGCGGCGTCGCCCACGGCATCGGCAACGCATTCTACGAACAGCTGATCTTCGACGGGGGCGGTCAGATCCTGAACGCGTCGTTCATGGATTACCTGATGCCGACGGCGCTCGACGTGCCGAAGGTGGAGATGGGCCACCTGGAGACGCCGTCGCCGCTCAACCCGACGGGTGCCAAGGGTGTCGGCGAAGCGGGCGCGATTCCAACCGGCGCCCTGTTCGCGCAGGCGGTCGAAGACGCCCTGCATGGAACCGGCGTGGAAATCCTCGAGATCCCGCTTTCGCCTAACCGGCTCTTCGAGCTTATCGAAGAGGGCGGTCAGACGCCGGCAGTCGCTCCTGCTTCACACAACGGTGCGCGAACCTTGAGCGTGAAGGGAAGTTTCGATTTCGACGCGCGCGTAGAATCAGTGTACGAGGCGCTGCTCGATCCGACCGTGTTGGCCAGCGCGATGCCGGGATCGCAGGAGCTGGAGCTGGTCGCCCCCGATCAGTATCACGGCGTCATGAAAGTCGGACTTGGGCCTGTGTCCGCGGCGGAGTTCACTTTAGGGGTGAAGATCGTGGACGCGCAGCCTAACGCCGGCTATCGCATGTCGATCGACGCTCGGGGCGCGCTGGGCTTCGTGACCGGCGCGGCCCAGGTCCGGCTCTCAGCGCGTGGCAATGGCGGCACTACCATGCGGTACGATGCCGACCTGCATGTCGGCGGCACGATCGCAGGGGTCGGCCAGCGCCTGCTCGATTCCGCCGGTCGCGTGATGAGCGCACAGGGATTGAAGGCACTCAACCGGCAGTTGAAACGCCACCTCGACGGGAATCATTCGTGAAGCCGGCGCCATTCGACTGGTATCGCGCCGGGAGCGCTGTCGAAGCGCTCTCCCTCCTTGCCGAACACGGCACGGATGCCAAGCCGCTCGCGGGCGGCCAGAGCCTGATCCCGGCGATGAACTTCCGGCTCGCGCGGCCCGGCATCCTCGTCGATCTGAACGGAGTCGCCGATCTTTCCGGCATCGACACCACGGCTGACGGAACGTTGCGGATCGGGGCGATGACGCGCCAACGAACGGCCGAACGCAGCTCGACGATCGCGACGCATTGTCCGTTGCTGGCAGAGGCGCTTCCGTGGGTCGCGCACGCGCAGATCCGGACGCGAGGAACGATGGGTGGGAGTGTCGCGCACGCCGATCCGGCGGCCGAGCTTCCGGCGGTCCTTGCCGCGCTGGGTGCACGGTATCAGCTCCGATCGCAGGGCGGCGAGCGCTGGATCGCGGCCGAAGATTTCGTGACGGGACTCTTCGCGACGGCGCTCGAACCGGGTGAGCTGTTGACGTCGATCGAGGTTCCGCGTCGCGCACCGCGAACCGGCCACGCGTTCATCGAAATGGCGCGCCGGCATGGCGACTTTGCACTTGCGGGCGTGGCCTGCTCAATCACGCTCGACGATGCGAGTCGATGTGTTTCGGCGAGAGTGGCGCTCTTCGGCGTCGGAGACGGGCCCGTACTGAGCACGGCGGCTTCGAAGGCACTGATCGGGACAATGCCTGACGATAGTGCAATCAGGGATGCCGCCGCGACGGCGCAGGCCGAGGCCGATCCACCATCGGATATTCACGCCACCGCGGCGTACCGGCGCCACCTCATTGGAGTACTGACGCGGCGCGCCTTGTCGCGCGCCATCGAACGCACTGCTCTCACGGAGTCACAGTGAAGACCTACGACCTGTCGCAGGACCTGAATCAGGAGGTGACGTTCTGGCCGTATTACCCGCCGTTCGAGGTGAAGTACATCAAGCGCAAGGCGGAGCACGGGGTCAACGCGCAATACATCCAGACCTCGAACCACATGGGGACACACCTCGATGCGCCGCGACACTTCGTCACCAACGGCCGCACCATAGACCAGATCCCCATGGAGTGGCTGTGCGGTCCCGGCGTGGTGGTGGACCTGCGCGATGAAATGGACGAGCTGGGAGTGTACACGCCGAAGATGATCGAAAAGCGCGTCAAGGTGAAGCAGGGCGACATCCTGCTGCTGCACACCGGCTGGGAACGTCATGCGCAGTTCGGCAAGACGCCTGACGAGGAGAAATACATCCACATGCATCCTGGCGCGCACCCGGACATGGTGCCCTGGCTGCTCGAGAAGAAGATCCATATCTGGGGCGTGGACTGTGTCTCGACCGATCACCCGATGAACCTCCCGATCGGCCGGTTCCTCGGGAAGGGCATGCACGGCCATTGTGATCGCGTGCGGGCAAAGGCCGAGGAGTTGTTCGGCGGACCAAAGGGCGTGGCGAAGATGTTCCCCGATTCCGCTTACCAGCTCACGCACAACGCGCTCTTCCCTAACGATTGCATGCACATCGAGAACCTCGGCGGGGAAATCGGCGCCTCGGAGCTGCAGAACAAGCGGTGCATCGTCGGCGTATTTCCGTGGAAGTTCCGGGGCGGCGAGGCCGCGTTCTGCCGGACCGTGGCCTGGGTGGATCAGTGGCCGAAGAATCCGTAGGCCTCACCGCTGCTGCTATCTCACGCGGAGTCGCAGGGGGGGCGACGTCTGCTGTGGCGGTCGTTCAAGCAGCGTTACGACGCGTGGCAAGGTTCAATGAATCGCTTAATGCCATCGTTACGCTCAACCCGACCGCGATCGACGAGGCACACGCTATCGACCAGCGCGTCGCGAATGGCGAAACACTTCCGCTGGCTGGAGTGCCGGTCGGCATCAAGGACGTGACGCCGGTCGCCGGGCTGCGCACGACGTATGGATCGCCGTTCTACACGGATCACATCCCGTTCGAGGACGCGCTCGTCGTCACTCGGCTTCGTCAGGCAGGCGCGGTCATCATCGGCAAGACGAACACACCGGAGTTTGCGGCTGGCGGCAACACCTGGAACGACATCTTCGGGCGCACGCGCAATCCGTGGGATCCGGCGAAGAGCGCTGGTGGGTCGACGGGCGGCGGTGCGGTTGGTCTCGCCACGGGAATGATCGCGCTGGCTGAAGGTACGGATCTCGGTGGTTCGCTTCGGATCCCGGCCAGCTTCTGTGGCGTCACAGGATTGCGACCGTCTCCAGGCCTGGTGCCGACGCATCCGAGCGATTGGGTGTGGGACACGTTGCAAGTCACGGGTCCGATGGCTCGCACGTCGGAAGACGTGGCGCTGATGCTTCAGGCGATCGCGGGCCCAGGTCCGCACTCACCACTGCGGCAACCCACGGCGGGGCGCGATTTCGTTGGGGCGGCGCGCAGCGGACCACAGCGATCATTGCGACTCGCGTATTGCCCCGACATAGCCGGCATCGGTGTCGATCCCGGCGTCGAGAAAGTCTCTCGAGACGCGACCGCGAAGCTTGCGGACGAAGGACATGTTGTCGAGGAGATCGAGCTCGATTTCGGGAAGGCGCGCGATGCCTTCCTCAGTTTGCGCGGCTACTGGTTCGTTTCGCACATGTTCGAGCGCCTTGGGCACATCGAGGAGTTCGGGATCAACGTGCGCAACAACACGAAGGCGGGGCTGAACTGTTCGACGGCGGAACTCGGTGCCGCCGAACGCGTGCGCAGCGAGTTGTGGCATCGTTTCCGCGTTTTCTTCGAGTCCTTCGACCACCTGCTCACGCCGACGATGTGCGTGCCGCCGTTTCCCGTGGAGCAGAACTATCCCGAGACGGTCGCCGGCCGGACGATGAAGACGTACGTCGACTGGCTTGCGCCGACGTTCCTCTTGAGCCTGACGGGGCTGCCGGTGGGCTCAGTGCCGTGCGGCCTGGATGCGGGCGGCATGCCAGTCGGACTGCAGGTCGTCGGAAGGCCCGAGGGAGAGGAAGCGGTCCTCGCGCTCATGAGCGCCGTGCAGGCAGTCGCGCCGGTTGGAGCGCCGCCACTAACGAAGACGAAAGCGACGCTCTAGCGCCTGAGCACCGCGGCGCGAGATTGGGCCGCGACGGAGCGGGCCTTGTACATCGCATCCCCCTCGGACCACGCTCGCGCCACCAGGTCGTAATGCGCGACTGCGCTGTCACGCGCCCCCGCCGCGTCCCACGCCCGCGCCAGCATCTCGTGCAGCTCGATTCGAATCACGTAGAGATTCGACGCCTGGAGCGGCCCGCGCAGCGCCGGTTGCAGCACGGCGACGGCGTCACGCGAGCGACCATCGCGGAGGAGGACGCGGGCCAGCTCCAGGTTGGTGCGCGTGTATCCGCTGGTCACGGAGTAGATCGCGGCGCGGAACTCGGCCGCCGCATCGGCGTCCCGGCCCCGCGCTGACAACAGGAGCGCGCGCAGGTGGTGGTGAAGCCGCTGGTCCCGGCCGAATGCGCTGGCGGCGCCTAACGCGCGCACGGAGTCGGCGAGCCGCGCCAGGCTTGCCGTATCGCCGGCAGCAAACCGGGCCCCGGCAGCATGGGTCAGCATCCAGGCACGGTGTCGCGCCACCTGCGATGCCGTGTTCGAGGGTGGGAACACGTTCGCGATCGAGTCGAACAACGCGGCCGCGACCGCCGGCTGTCCCGACTCGAGCCGCAATTGCGCCTCGATGATACTGCCCGTCGTTCGGGCGTTTGGCGGTAACGACGGATCGCCGAATACCCTCAGCCGTCGCGCCACGTCAACTGCCTCTCGCATGCGTCCGCGTTCGCGAAGGCTGAGCGCCAGGTCCCATATCGCATCGGCCTGTCGCGCGACACCGCCCCGCTGGATCTGCGCCTTCAGCAGCCGGTCCGCCGCATCGTAGTCGCCGGACCGCAGCAGGTTCTCGGCCTGCAGCAGAACCATCTGGTCATACGGGTGGTTGGCGGGCGCCAGGACCCTGGCGGTGGATTCTGCCTCCGCCGCACGCCCTGACGCTTCGAGGACCTCTATCAGTGAGACCGCAGCCTGCCACGACCCCGGCTGAAGTCGGACGCCGGCGCGCGCCACTCGCTCAGCAGCGGGAAGGGAGTCCATCAGTACATAGGCGCTCGTCCACCAGCGAAACGCCTCGCACGCCGAGCAGGTAGCGGTGGCGCCGCGCAGGCCACTCGAGTCCATGTCCACGACCCGCCGGAGCGGAGCAATCGCGGCCAGGAACTCGCCGTCGTACACGCGTGCGATGCCGGAATAGAGGTAGCCCTCGACCTCCGCTGGGTATCGCTGCGCCAGTGATTCCGCGACCGATCGCAACGCCGGCGAGGACGTTCGGTAGGCCCAATCTGCTTTGATCGTGAGCCGTTCGCGCTCCGGCGCGTGTGCAGCAAGCGTGTTGGCCCGGTTCATCCGTACCGGCCAGGATTCGGGCGCGGCCTGCGAAGCCGCGATCGCGCCGTAATACGCTGCCAGCGCGAACATGGAGTCCGTGGTGAGCGCGTCGTCACAGAAGGCCAGGGCCGAAGGGTACTCGCCGCGATGCAGGGCGCGAACACACTGCTCGTACATCCGATAAGCCGCCACGGAGTGGGTCGTCACGTCGGTCACCGAACCCGCCGGCGCATCCGTGCCTAACGCAGCGACGAGCCGCGACGTTCCGCTATCGACCAGGGCAAAGAGATCGCTCCCTTCGACCGACTGCACGTCGCCGATAGCGCCGGTCGCGAGGTGAACACGCCTGAGATCCAGCCGCAAACCTCCGCCGGGCCGGCCGTACAGCGTCCCGTCGATGACTTCGGCGGCGCCCGCGCGGCGCGCCGCGTCGACGAACGCGCCGGCATCGCCGGTGTCACTCCCTGCTCCACCCCGGCGCATCAGTTCGAGCATCCGGCCGTGGCTCACGACACGAATGCCTCGTGACCGACCAAGGCTGGTCGCGAGCAGGTCAGCCACGGGAGCCGCCATGCTTGCGTGCGCTGAATCGTCACCGAACGCAACGATGCGGCCGATGGCGACCACCGGGATTCCACCGGCTGCTCCCGGAGGTCCAGCCGTGGGGTTCCAGTTGCGCAGCACAAAGAGCCCAAGGACTGCAATGACCAGCGTCGCCAGCCCCGGCACGAGCGCTCGCCTTCGCCTAACGTCGACGACTGGCGGGGCGGGCATCGTTACGGATACGACCGCTGGAGCGGGAACTGCGACCGTCGCCGGCTCGGCCTTGTGTTCATGTGGAACCACCGCGGCCGACTTCGCCGGTTCCGCCGGTTTTGCCGGAACGGACACATCACCCGCGGTCTGCCGCAACCGACCGGCCAACGCCATGACTTCCTTGTCCGGCGGAAGGTCGAGTTCCTGTTCGACGAGCAGCTCATAGACGCGCGCCTGGCGGATCGCACCGGCCCGGTCACCAGCGGCCGCCAGGCTTTCCATCAATCCGACCGTTATGCGCGCGTTGAGAGGATCGATCGCCGCGAGCTTTTGCCACCAGGAAACCGCGCCGAGCGGATCGCCGCGCGCGTGTGCGGCACGCGCGAGAGATTCCAGCGCCCGCGAGTACTCCTGCGCCAGTGCGGCGCGCTCGCGTTCCGCCCAGCGATCGAATTCCTCCGCTCCGGTCACGCGGAACCCGTCGAGGAACGGTCCCTGGTAAAGGGCGACTGCGCGTTCATCTTCACCGCGCGACATCGCGGATGCGAACTCGGCGACGTCGCTGGACGCGATCGCGGGATCGAGACACAGGTTGCTGGCGCCGGTTATGGCGTCGTCTGTACCCAGATCCTTCCGCAACACGTACAGCGCCTGGGCTAGCGTGCGGGATCCGCGCTCGTCGTCGGCATCGGGCCAGAGCAGCGTGAGAACCTTGTCGCGGTTCATGCCGCGTTCGCCGGCGCGCGCGAGGAGCGCAAGAATCGCCAGGCGCCGCGGCTGCACGGCCGCTCCGGAGATTGGCCTGTCGCCTTCACCGCGCACGCTGAGCCCGCCGAAGGTGTTTATGCGGATCACGTGCGTTGACTCCGCGCGCTGGGAGTGGATCGGTGGCGGCAAAAGTAGGGCGTCAGGAAAGGCCGGGCAACGGAAGTCGACGAAGCCATGAGGATGAGCTGGCACGATCGCGCCACGGGCTCAAGCGACCATCAACACTTTATCAACTCTCGCACTTCAGCTGCCTCCGGCGCTGCTGTCCTGCGTACGGCAGCGGCGCGCAGGATGAGTGCCGCCAACGCGTTACAGGAGAGTTGAACCCGCGGTGACTCGCGCTTTACCGCGAGTCCTAATGTCCGCCTCGCACGCCAGGTCGGCGCGCCGGACATCGATCCGCATTCAACGCTTCATCAGGAGTCCATATGCGTACGAGCCTCATCCTCCTCTCGGCGGCCGTCCTTCTCGCGGCATGTTCGAACGACGCCGAGACCACCGCACCTCTCTCGTCTGCCGTCGCAACGACTGATGCGGCAGCCGCCCAGGCGGGTCAGCCGGTGCAGAACTCAAAGCCTCAGTACTTCTCAACGATCACCATCGTCCACACCCCTGTTGCCAGCTTCGATGGGGTCAGCATGATCGCACTTGGTGTGAACGCGATGTGTCCCGCGGGCTCAGTTGTTACCGGTGGCGGGTACGAGGTGACCGGCCAGAACGCGAAGGTCCTCTACAACGGGCCGCTGGGGACCAACGGCTGGAGGGTGTACGTGTGGAGCAATACAGGCGCCGATTTCGCAGTGTACGCCGTCTGCGCTCAGTAGACACGTGGACGTTCAAGTGCGGCCGGCATCGCGTCGTGGTGCCGGCCGCGTCTCCGTCCGTCGCCCATCAATCGGACTCCTCACATGACCCCTGAACAGATTCTCCTGGTGCGCGCGTCATGGCCCATCATCGTGTCGAAAGCGGACGACCTGACGACACGGTTCTACGCGCACCTGTTCGAGATCGACGCGAGCGCGGCACGCCTGTTTGCGCACGTCGACATGGCGGCCCAGCGCGCCAAGCTCACCCAGGCGCTCGATTTCGTCGTCACGGCGCTGGACGATACCGACACCCTGTTGCCGGTGATCGGTGAACTGGGCAAGCGACACGTGAACTACGGCGTCGAGAGCCGGCACTTCGACAGCGTCGGCGAGGCGCTGCTGCGCTCGATAGGCGATTCGTTAGGCGATGCCTTCGACCGCGACGTTCGACAGGCGTGGGCCGAGGCGTACGCCCTGGTGGCGTCCGTCATGCGCCGCGCGCTCGTTCGAAGCGTGAGCGCCTCACGCGCTCAGGGTGACTCACGTCGCTGAAGCCGGTGCACTCGCACGCTTTCCACCTCATCCGCGTCCTGGTGGACGAGAATGACGTAATCGAGTCCGACTTCCCTGATGCGACTGCCAGCGGGAACAGTGACGCTGCCCTTCGGACGGCCATTCGCGTCGAGCACGATGTATTTCGCCGGCGACTGACGGTTCCCCGTGTACTCCAGGACCCAGACCTCATCCTGCAGTCCGGGAAGCAGACCCTCGAAGAACGGCAGGAGCTCGGGCAGGTATTTCACGCTGAACTTGGCTTCCGTGAACGACTTGCCCAGCGGTGACGTCCCGTTGAGCGCGAGCTCCTCATCGCGCGACTTGTTCACGAGCTCCCGGCTGGGGACGCGCCTCTCGAACGGAACTCGAATGGTGACGTGAGACAGATCCCGGCCGCGGACAACCACCACCGAATCACCACCCGAGTCGCCGATCCAGACGTGACCGCTGGTCGTCGCGCTGTACAGCCATGGCGAAAACGCGATGGGCCCCGTCGCTGCCTGCTTGAAGTCACCGGTAGGGTTATGCACGAAGTTGGCGGCGCTCTTGAAGTCGCCGAGCCAACTCACGTCACCGTCGCCGGTGGACGCGATGATTCCGGCGGATCCCGGATAGCGGCGGACGCCAGGCGGTCCTTCATAGGTTGGTGACACGTTCGTCGTCGCCACGAAGCGGCCATCTGCGAGGCGTCCGGTGACACGGAATGAACCGCGATTCCCCGTGGCGATAATCCGGGTGATGCCTGCCAACTCGGCTTTGGCCGTGACCAGGACGCCGGTGACGCGCATGACTCCCGAGTCGAAGAACCACAGCGTGTCGCCCGAGCGTCCGACCCACTCCAGTCGTCGAAATTCTCCCGGCCCTTCACCGCTCCGGCCGAATGTCGCGACGTGACGTCCGCGCGCGTCGAAGATGCGGATGTCATTCGTGCCGCGGTTCGCGATGGCGATGTTGCCATTCGACAGGCGCGCGGCGCCAACGATGCGCACGAACTGAGTCGCCGGTGTTCCGTCGTCCTCGATGGTGAGCGTCGGGGTCGGGCTCAGGGTCCACTGCGGGATACCGCCCTGAACCTGGACCGCGAATGCGAGACCGAGAAGAGGGATCATGGAGTGCCGATGAGCGGATTGACACGGAAAAGCATCGAACACGGAGAATCACAGAGGTTTCGCTGAGGGTCACGGAGGATCTCTCCCTGTGATTCCTCAGCAACCTCTGCATCCGTGTATTTGATGCTTTTTTGTGGAAAATGGTTATGAACTACGCGCTGGCGCCTTCTCCGCCCCGGCGAGCGCTTTCGACATGAACCGCTGGCCCTCTCCCAGTCGTTCCACCTCAACAGCGATCGCGTCGATGCCTGACGCGAGTGTCGCGTGCTGGGAAGAAACCTGGCGCTCGATCGCGGCCATCGCCTCGCGAGTGACGCGCGCGATGCGTCGCATATACGCCAGCACGCCCACCATCAGGAGAGCGATAAGCGCGACGCTGCCAAAGTTCGCCCAGATGAATTCGTCCGAAAGGCGACCCCCGCCACTGACGAACACCTGCGGTGGTTCGATGGCCACCGCCGTGTGTGTTGCGACCTGCGGTTGACCGCTCAGCCTCGCGTCGATGACGCTTATAGCGACCCTGGTCGCCTCGAGCTGTTGCTCCACCGACGACAGCTGGGTCTCGATCACCTGATGTTCACGCCCGCTGGTCTGTTCCAGGCGCTTCGCCAGTAGCATTTGCCTCTCTTCGAGACTCTGCATGTCCATGCGAAGTTGGGTCCGATTTCCAAGCAGTGGAATCAGCTCGGACGATATGTTGCTGGGTTCCTGGCTCATGGAACGCTCCACAGGAGAAACATTGGGGATTGAATCCGTCGTCACCGCGAACGGGCCGGCGTGGTTTACCGGTGAAACGGAGATGCGCAGAAAGACATAGGTAATCACGATGCCGGCCAGCAACAGAAGGCCGGCACCGACAAGCAACTTCACGACCAATTGACGACCCTGACGGTGCTGCAACGTGTTCCAGAGCCGATCACGATCCGCCGTCGTGAGCGAATCCTCCTGGTACGCGTCGCGGATCAACGGATTGTGATCGGTCATGGACGACCCTCCCATGCGTCGCGTTCCAGCGGAAGCATCGTCCTGAGCAGTTGTCGTGCCCGCAGCAGCCGCATGCGACTGGCACCGGAGTTGATGCCCATCATGTCGGCGATCTCGTTATGCGTGTACCCTTCGACGTCGTAGAGCAGCACCACCACGCGCAGTTCCTCGGGCAGTTGTGCCACCGCCGCGCGCACCCGGTCGCGCGCATCGAGCTCGATGGCGCCTGAATTGCCCGGGGCCGGCGCGGTCGATTCCAGCGTGACCTCCCGCGAGGCCTGCCGTTTTTTCACGGCGTTGAGAATGACCGACAGCGCGACGCGGTAGACCCACGTTCCCAGTCCCGACTCGCCGCGAAACTGGTGTACCCGGTCGAACACCCTGACAAAGACATCCTGCGTCAGGTCTTCGGCGGTCGTCGCATCGCCCGTCATGCGCAACGCCAGGCGATAGATGCGGTCGACGTTCTGCTCGTACACCTCCCGTTCGAACGCGCGACCACGCGATGTCGCCAGCCGGCGCCTTCCGCTGCTCTCGCTCACGGCAGCCGGCATCGCTGGATCGGACACGGCACTCCTCGTTAGGCGGTGACGGACCGGTGGCAGGACACCTGCCGGGGTGCTCATCGGGCCTGCCAGCGTAGCCTCGCTCATGCCCCTTGGACAATGGCCCGGTTCCGGATGTCACTGCGCCCTCGGTTGTCCCGGGAGCGCCGCGGCGAGGCGGGCCGGGCCGTGTGGCTCGGGCAGGCGGGCAAGCGGGCTAACAGTCGCAACCCGTCCGGATCTTGCCCGACGGGCCAACCCTTTTACCGTTCCCGATGTCATACCTAGCTAGATAGGTACAGCCCTCCATGCCGAGAAACCGCAACGACATCCTCCAGGGCACCCTCGCCCTCCTCGTCCTCCGCACCCTCGACGTCGCCGGCCCGATGCACGGCTATGCGATCACCTCGCACATCCAGATGGTCTCGGCGGAACTGCTGCGGGTCGAGGAGGGGTCACTCTATCCAGCCCTGCACCGTATGGAGCAGGACGGGTGGCTCAAGTCCAGCTGGGGCATGACCGAGAAGAATCGCGAGGCACGCTTCTACGGCGTGACCCCGAAGGGCCGCAGGCAACTGGCCGAGGAAGAGGCCAGCTGGAACAGGTTGATCGAGGGCGTGTCCCGCGTCCTCTACTACGCATAACGAGTTATCGCGAGCGAACGTCCCATGGCCTGGCATCACCGCATCCTGAACATATTCCGCTCCGACCGCGTCTCGCGGGACATCCAGCGCGAGATCGACTTCCACATCGCCGAGCGCGTCGATGACCTCGTCCGCGGCGGCATGCCCGTCGAGGAAGCCCGCCGCCGGGCGAGACGGCAGTTCGGCAATGAGGGAACCCAGGGCGAGGAGACTCGGCGCATGGATATCGCCGAGTGGGTGCAATCGGTCGCCGGCGATGCTCGTTATGCAGTCCGCGCCCTGCTCCGGAGTCCCGTCTTTGCGGTCGTTACCGTCGCGTCGCTCGCGCTCGGGATCGGAGCGAATACAACGATCTTCACGCTGCTCGAAGCGGTCGTGCTGCGGCCGCTGGCAGTCGACCGCCCGTCGGAGCTGGCGTATCTCGCGATCACGGATTCCAATGTCGTCGAGCCGACGTCAGAGACCGGGGGCATCTATTTCACCAACCCGATCTGGGAACAGGTCCGCGACCGTCAGGATGCGTTCAGTGCCATCGCGGCTTTCGGCGAGACGACGTTCGACCTCGCCGAGGGCGGCGAGGCCAGAAGGGTCTCGGGCGAATACGTGAGCGGCGACTATTTCCGCACGTTCGGCGTGACGCCGGCCGCCGGCCGCCTCTTCTCCAGATCGGACGATGTGCGAGGCTGCGCGGGAATGGCGGTCCTCAGCTATCGCTTCTGGGAGCGGGACTATGGCGCCCGGCCTGACGCCGTTGGCCGGGTCATCCGGCTGAACGGTTTCCCGTTCGCCATCGCCGGGATTGCCGACGCTTCGTTCCGTGGACCGGATGTGGGACGCGAACCTGACGTGTACCTCCCGGTCTGCGCGCAGGCGGTCGTGGTGGGCAACTCGAAGACCCTCGACGGGCGAAGCAGCTGGTGGCTCCGGGTGATCGGTCGTTATGCGGACGGTGTGGACATCAGGCAGGCGCGGGCGCGGCTGGCCGCGATCTCGCGACCGGCGTTCGAGGAGACCATTCCGCAGCACTGGCGCGTGTCGGACCAGCAGGAGTACGTGACCCGCAGACTCTCGGCGGCGCCGGCCGAGCGCGGGTTCTCGGACGTCCGCTCACAATATGGAAAGGCGCTGTTTGCGCTCATGGTCGGAGTCGGACTGATCCTCCTGATCGCGTGCGCGAACGTCGCCAACCTGCTGTTGTCACGCGCCGAGTCCCGGCACCGGGAGCTCGCGATCCGGTTGGCAATCGGTGCCGCGCGTGGAAGAGTCCTGCGACAGTTGATCACCGAGAGCGTGGTCCTGGCTGTCGCCGGTGCGGTCCTGGGTGTGTTCCTGGCGCGTGTCGGGACGATCGCGCTCGTGGGACTGATCACCCAACCGGGACCCGACGGCGCGGTCTCGCTGGACCTTTCGCTGAACTGGCGCCTGCTGACATTCACCGCGATAGTCGCAACCCTGACCGTCGTGCTTTGCGGTCTCTATCCCGCGTGGCGTGCCATGAACGTGAACGCGGAATCCGCCATGAGGGCGCAGGCACGAGGTGTCATCGAAGGACACAACCGGTTCCGGCTCGGCAAGTCGCTCGTGGTCGCGCAGGTGGCGCTCTCACTCGTGCTCGTGGTGTCGGCGCTGTTCCTCGTTGGAACCTTGAACAACCTGTCGAGGCTCCACCCCGGCTTCACGTCCGACGGTGTGCTCCTCGCTGCGGTTGACCTTCGTCGCGCAAGGATGGCTCCGGATGCGATTGGAACCGCACACCGCCAGCTCCTCGAGCGTGCTCGCGCGATGCCTGGGGTCGTCGCGGCAAGCAGTTCGGACCTCACGCCGATCGGGCGAGGATCGTGGAATGACGAGGTCGTGATCGACGGCTTCGTGCCGAAGTCGATGATGGACGCCGTGACCTGGTTCAACGAAGTGAGCGACGGCTATTTCACCACAATGGGGACACGGCTCCTCGGCGGGCGCGACTTTGATCTCAGCGACGTGCCCGGCGCCGGGAAGGTGGCGATCGTCAACGATGCCTGGGCACGCCACTTCTTCGGGAACGCGTCGGCGTTAGGCCGTCAGTTCCGCGTGCGCGCGGGCAGTTCGCTGAGCGATCCCTACACCATCGTCGGCCTGGTCGAGAACTCGAAGTATCGCACGCTCCGCGAGGATGCCGAGCCCATTGCGTACGTGCCATCGTCGCAGGCACAGGCGGGGCCGATTCGGAACTACGAGTTTCGCGCGCGGGGATCTGCCGTGTCGCTCGTTCCCTCAGTGCAGCGACTGCTGCAGGAGATGAACCCGAACATCACCGTGGATTTCCAGACGCTATCCGGACAACTGGCCACGTCACTCCGGCGTGAGAAGATGCTGGCGGTGCTGTCGGCGATGTTCGGCGCTGTTGCCCTGGCGCTGGCTGTGCTTGGATTGTATGGCGTGACCGCGTATTCCGTGGCGCGACGCCGCGCTGAGCTGGGCGTGAGGATCGCGCTGGGCGCGGTGCGCTCGCGCGTTATCAGGCTCGTCCTGGGTGAAGTCAGTGTCGTTGTGCTGATCGGCCTTGCGATCGGGGCAATCGGCGCACGGGCAGCGTCGACGCAGGTCGCTCCGTTCCTCTACGGTGCCGCGCCTACGGATGTCATGGTGTACGTCGCCGCTGCGCTCTTACTCGCTAGTGTGGCATTCATGGCCGGGCTCATTCCGGCGTGGCGAGCCGCGCGCGTTGACCCGATCGAGGCGCTCCGCGAACAGTAGCGCGGAGCGCCGTTAAACGATGGTCAGGCCTTCGCCTCGACGTGCTTGCCGAAGCTGTTGAGGATCGCCTGCCAGCCTTCTCGTTGGACCTGTGGCGAGTTCTGGTCTTCAGTGTCGAAGGTCTCCTTCACGAGGACGCCGTCGGCGCGCTCGACGAACTCGATCTGGACCTCGCGGCCGTCACCCATTCGGTATTCAATGAGCTTTTTGGGCACGACGCGGGTGTAGGTGCCCTCGAAATCGAAGCCATCCTTGCCGTCCTTCGATTCCATGCGCGCCAGGAACTTGCCACCCTCGCGCAGGTCGACCTTGCTCTTGGTCGTATGCCAGTCGTCCGAGGCGTTATTCCATTTCTTGATGTCGCCCGGGTTGTTCCAGGCGTCCCAGACCGGGGTCAGGCCGGCTTTGACGACGGTCTCAACGGTGATCTTCATCGGCTTCTCCTCGTGCGGTGAGCGTTCTTCTACCAGTGCGTCGATCGAAGGATGGCGAAATCGACATGGTCGTGGGTTCGGTCACAGCCGTGTCGTGCGCGATGATCGCGCCTCTTGGACCCATCGCGCTGTAACGCAGGCCACTCATGTTGCGGCGTTTGGCTGTGGCCGTCCCCGCTATGGAGACGTTGTGTCTCCTGGAGTGTGGTGCAAGTGCTTGAACCCGGAACAGGTCACAGGGGGGTGTGGGGATTCACGGGGCTCAAGTGGGGACTTCCTCCCGGGCTTTCTGCATTCTCCTGTGGCTACCGGCTTCCTGACGACGTGCGCGTCAGCCTGTCTTCGTGTACGTCAGGTCGAGATCTCCCTCCCAGGTCGAGCCGTCTCTCGAAAGCCGGCCCCGGCCTTCCATCGTGCGGCCGTCCGCGCTGACGGTCACCGCGAAGCGCTGCGACAATTCGGGCGCGTTCCTCCACCACCGCCAGGAATGCTCCTCGACGCTGACCTCGTACTTCCGTGAGACGCCGCGCTCATCAAAGTAGAGTATGAAATATTCGCCGGTGCCATCGTCGCTGCCGAAGATGGCGATCCCCGCCGGGAAGCGGGGGTCATCCATGCGCGAGCGCATAACGATGAATGCTCCACCCTCGATCCACTCGAACGACACGTCACCGTGAAGCGTTGTGCCGGGGACCATCGGGTGTTTCCCAGTCGTTTTCCACGTGCCGACCAGGAAGCCGAGCCGTTCGAGTGCGGGATTGGGCCTGGATGCGCTGCCCATGAACTCCCTCGGGAGGCGAACGCCCACTTCCCTCAGGGGATGATCCGCATCGCCGGGATCTTCCAGAGTGCTCCCAGGCCCAGCTCCCAGAGCTTCCGGTTCAGCGCCGGGATGTCCGCGTTGATCATCGCGTCTGAACGCGCCTTGAGCTTGCTCCAGTCGGCATCGAGCTGCACGCGGCGGTCCTTCGAGGGCTGGTTGACGCGCGGGATATCACTTTCGGTCGCGTTGATCAGGAACATGTAATTCGCCGTGAACTTCTGCTCGAAGTTCTCCACGTCGTCGTACGCGCGTGACCGGCGGCTGACCATGTCCGTGTCCCACGCCTTGAGCTTTGCCATCAGCGAGTCGGCATCCCGCTTCGCCGCCTTGCCCTTGTCATCGCCAGGCAACGCGCCGAGCAGCGACTTCAGCTGCGTCTGCACGTCGTTCAGCGTGTTCACCGTCTCGTGCATCCGGCTCAACTCGTGCTCCATGGTCGACATGAACGTGTCGTACTCGGCGTACGTTGCGGCGTCGATCATGTAGGTGGGATCCTGCAGGATCGATGCTTCGGTCGTCTCCGAACGGCTGCCCTGCCTGAGCGTGAAGCGGTACAGCCCCGGCACCGCCTTGTGACCACGATAGTTCGCCTCGACGTAGACGTTAGGCACGCCGGCCATCGTGTTGTGGCGCATGTCCCAGACAAAGCGATTGAGGCCCCTGGCCCTGGGGAGCGTGGGCGGTGTCGGCGGGCCGCCGTCCCACTTCCTGGCCGACGTGTCCTTCTTCGACGTCAGCGTCCTGACGACCCTGCCCGAGGCGTCGGCAATCTCGAGCGTGACATCACTGCCCTTTGCCGTATCCGCCAGCTGGTAGTAGATCACCACGCCGTTCGCCGGGTTCACGCCGCGGAACGGGTTGGCGCCCGTGAAGTCGTCGTCCGGCGCGTTCAGCTCACTGCCGCCGTTCACGAGGTACGCGTCCGCCGGCTTGTACACGTGAAACGCCAGCGCGTCAGCCCGGTACTGCCTGACGAGTGACAGGTCGTCCAGGATCCAGAAGCCACGACCGGACGTCGCCGCGATCAGGTTGCCCTTGTGGATGCGCAGGTCGGTGACGGGCGTGATCGGCAGGTTCAACTGGAACGGCGACCAGTCGCGCCCGCCATTCCACGAAATGAAGAGGCCACGCTCGGTGCCGGCAAACAGCAGGTCGCGCCGCACATCGTCCTCGCGCACCACGCGCGTGAACGCTTCCGCCGGGATCCCGCGGTCAATCTTCGTCCACGTCCCGCCGTAGTCGGTCGTCTTGTAGAGGCCAGGCGCGTGATCGTTGAACTTGTAGCGGGTGGTGGCGATGTACGCCGTGCCCTTGTCGAACGGGGAAACCTCGATCGCGTTGATCAGGCATTCGGCCAGCCCCTTCGGCGTGACGTTCTTCCAGGTGACGCCGTTGTCGCGCGTCAGCTGAACCAGTCCGTCGTCACTCCCCGTCCAGATCACGCCCTTCTCGTGCGGCGACTCGGCGATGTACGCGAGCGTTCCGTAGTTCTCGGCGCCAACCGCTTCGTTGGTGTACGGACCGCCGGGCTTCCCCTGCTTCTCCTTCTCGTTGCGCGTCAGGTCTGGCGAGACTTCGCGCCACGTCTTCCCCATGTCCGACGTCTTGAGCAGGAGCTGGGAGCCGTGGTAGAACGTGTTCGGCTCGTGCTTGCTCCAGATGATGGGCGCGTTCCAGTTGTAGCGGTACTTCATGTCCTTCGCGTCCATTCCAAGGTACTGGATCGGCGCGGCCATGACCTGCGTGCCGGCTCGAGCCTTCGTGTCGAGCACTTCGATCGTGCCCTGGTAGCTGCCACCGAAAACGAAGCGCGGGTTGTCGGGATCGAACGCGAGGAATGCGCTTTCGCCACCGGCGGAGGACGTCCAACTCTCCGTCGTTATGCCGCCGCTGCCAAGCTCGCGGCTGGCGATGGAGACCGATGAGTTGTCCTGCTGGCCGGCGTAGATGCGGTACGGGAACTGGTTGTCGACATTGATGCGGTAGAACTGGCCCGTCGGCTGGTTGGCCTGGGTGCTCCAGCTCGAGCCCTTGTCGAACGTGACGACGGCGCCTCCGTCGTCCGAGAGAATGAAGTTGCTGGCGTTGTCCGGGTTGATCCACATGTCATGGTGGTCACCGTGGACGCTGTTCACCTCCGACCACGTCTTGCCGCCATCGTCCGAGCGGAGCGCGGGCGCGCTCAGGACGTAGACCGTGTTCTCGTTCCCTGGATCGATGAACAACTCGATGTAGTACCAGGCGCGTTGGACGAGCCGCGGCTCGCTGGTCACCTGACTCCAGCTCTTGCCGGCGTTGTTCGATACGTAGAGGCCGCGATCGTCTTCGCTGGATTCGCTCTCGATGAGCGCGTACACCTTTTCTGAGTTCGAGCGACTGACGGCGATCGCCATCTTGCCCATCTTTGCGGGAAGACCCTCGGTCATCTTCGTCCACGTGTCGCCCATGTCGGTGGACTTGTACAGCGCGCTGCCGGTGCCTCCGCTGTTGACCTTCCAGGGCAGGCGTCCGTGCTCCCACATCGCCGCGTAGATGATGCGCGGATTGTTGGCGTCCATCGACAGCTCGGCTGCGCCGGTCTTGTCGTCGACGAAAAGGACGTTCTTCCAGGTCAGGCCGCCGTCGTTTGACTTGAAGATTCCGCGTTCCTTGTTAGGCGCGTACAGCGCGCCCTGGGCGGCGACGAGCACGATGTCGGGATTCTTCGGATGGACCACGATGCGCGCGATGTGTCGCGATGAATCGAGACCGACCTTCTTCCAGGTCTTGCCGGCGTCGGTGGATTTGTAGACGCCGTCGCCCGAGTGGGTCATCACGCCCCGGATCGCGTGTTCGCCCGTCCCCACGTAGATCACGTTAGGGTCACTGGCCGCGACGGCGATCGCGCCGATGGTTCCGGACTTGAACCAGCCGTCGGAGATGTTGCGCCAGCTGATGCCCATGTTCCCGGTCTTCCACAGGCCGCCGCCGGTCGTGCCCATGTAATACGTCTTGTCGTCGCCGACCACTCCGGACGAAGCGACCGAGCGCCCGCCACGGAACGGCCCGATGGACCGCCACTTCACCGGTTTGAGGGCGCTGTCGAGGCCAGTCGTCACGACCTGCGATGCGGTCTGGGCCTGAAGCGTCGCGCTGGGGGCGAAAGCGAGCAGGAAAAGAAGGGTCCTGGTCATGGCTGTCCTGGGTTGTTCCGTCCAAGGGAAAACTGGCACCGAGTCGGACACGGCGCACGACCCGTTCGTCCCATTACGCCGTCGCAGATGGACGCGGTCAGAGCCTTGACCACATGGAACACCCGGTGCCCTTCGATCACCTACTCGAACTGCTTCCGGAATGCCCCCAGCTGCGCGCGCAGGTCTGCGATTTCCTTGCCCAGTTCCTGCACCCGTTCCTCGAGGACCGAGATCCGGTCGGTACCGGTTGCCGTAGCAACAATGGGTGTGTCACCCGGTGCATCGACGATCTCGCCTGCGAGCAAGTGCGCATAACGCGACTCCTTCTGGCCCGGACGGCGCGGAAGGCGAGCAACCACTGGTCGTGGATCGCGAGTGACCAGCGCCTCGAGCGCGGTGTCAAGGCCGGTGGCGCTCTCGTCAGGCATGAGCCGGGCAGCGCGCGTTCTCACTTCGGCCTGAGTCTGCGGACCACGGAGCATCAAAACGGAGACCACCGCAAGTTCCGCCCTGGTGAGATCACCCGCCGCCGCAAGCTGGTGTTCGTACTTGGGCACTCTCGACCCGATTCCCTGGATCGAACGCAGGAGGCCCTGACGGCGCAGCGTATCGATCGCCTGCGACACGGTGTTTTCGTCGAGTGTCATGACCGGGTCGCGATTCGACGACTGATTGCACGCGCTTGTCAGTGCGTTGAGCGAAAGCGGATAATGGTCGGGTGTCGAAAGCTCCTTCTCAATCAGGCATCCGATCACGCGTACTTCGATTGGCTCGAGGTTCGTAGGCAGCATTGAGCAGAGTTTACAGGACTCCGCCGATCATTTCCACGTCGGCGCCTGGGCGAGGTCCACAAACATATAGACGTCAGCTGTCTGGTACGGATTCGACGGTGGAATTGGTGCATGACGAAAGCCGGCGCGCTCGTACAACCGGAGTGCCGCGCCGAGTCTGGAACTGGAGAGCAAATCGACGCGCGTTGCGCCTCGTTGCCTGGCCAGTTCCAGGCAGGCGTCGATGAGCTGGCGCCCGATTCCCTGCCTTCTCGCCGACGGCGCGACCGACAGCTTCACCAGCTCGAACTCATTGGTCCCGTGCGGCACGATGGCACACGTTCCGATGACTTCGTTGTCGTTGATCGCGACGAGAATCGCGCCACCGGGATCGATGATGGTCTCGAATGGCCGGATGAGTTGCGGTTCGTCGGCTGGCTCGAGCAGGTCATGCTCGACGAGCCATGCACGATTAAGCGCCTCATAGGTGACAGCATGTTCTGGCCGAAAGGATTCGATTCTCAAATCATTCCCGTGCGGCTCCATCGACGGCGCCAGTTTCGCGAATTCGTTAGGGCAAACGGTAACGCTGCAGGTACTCCAGATCGTCTGCATCGCGCCGGACGATATAGAGGACCCGGTTACCAAATCCGACCAACCGCGCCTTCGTGGCCGGGAGCGCAACGCGGCGACTCATCGTCGCCGCGGCATTGAAGACGTCGTAGACCGGAACGTCAGTGAAACGGTGCGATCGCAGTACCCAGAGCTCACCATTCGGCGCGGCGAATAAGGACGCAGCAACAAACGGCGGCATGACTTCCGGAAATTCTGCCTGTGGCGGCGGCGGAAGATTCTTTGGAGGCGCACCACCGCGGCCCAGTCCTGCTGCCAGCCCTCCACGCTCCGCGCGCCACGCCGCCTTCTCCGCATCAGTGACGGGAACAGCGCTCACCGTGAGCGGTGGGCCCGAAGTCCGCACTCCAGCAGGCGAATAGCGGTCAACGTGATAGTCGCGCACGCGCGCGATCCCGACGCCGCCATCGGGCAGCGGAATCCAGTCATCGCGAGATGGAAATGCTTTCAGGCCCGTCATCACCATCATGCCATTCGCATTGCCTTCGGCGCGCGTGTTGCCCTTGGCGAGCTGCACGAACGCTAGCGTGTCGACCCTTTTCGTCGCTCGATTGAAACGAAGCAACGGCGCGCTGTCAGCCGGAGCGACGTTTCCCTCTGCGTTTGATACGATGTTCGATCCTTCGACGAAGATCCGGCCGATCGCATCCGTACCTCGAGGCGCCGAACCACGTCCGCCGAAGCGAACCGCGCCGGCGATCTCAATCTGGAAGGTCGATCCCGGTGTGCCGTCAGGCCTGACGATCAGGTAGCGGGCGTTCGAGGGATCGAAGATCGCCGAGGAGTCGTCAGGGAGTGCGATGAGGCGCGACGGGTTTCCGTATTCGCCCGGACCCGATCCCTTGCGCCCAACCGGCGATGCCCGACCGGACCGGAAGTCCACGAGCTGCACGGTCTGTTCCTTTGAATCGATGACCAGCACCCGGCCGTCACCCAGTTCACGAATGGAGCCGATCTTCGTGAACGCCTCCGGGAACTCGGCGTCCGGCTTGCCGAGCGAGACGGGCTGCTGCGCGACGAGAACCTGCGGCAGGACCGCAAAACATCCCATGGCGAATGCGCGGCGACCGACAGCGCCCATTATTTGTCCGATCCTGCCCCGCCCCTGATGTACTCATCGACATTCCTGCCAAGCACGTCAAGCGGAACGTTGCCACCCAGCACCACGGTATCGTCGAACGCCTTGAGGTCGTAGCGAGAGCCTAACGCCTGCTGTGCTTTCGCGCGCTGGCGGTTGATCTCGCTGTGGCCCACCTTGTATCCGCACGCCTGGCCCGGCCACGAGCAGTACCGATCCACCTCGCTCGCCACCTCGAGCGGGTTCGATCCGTTCTCGTCGACGAAGAACTTCACGCCCTGCTCCCGCGTCCACCCCTTGGCGTGCAAGCCGGTATCCACGACCAGGCGGCACGCGCGGAATGCAAGCGACTGCAGGTAGCCGAGCCGCCCCACACGATCCGTCTCGTACGCGCCTAACTCGTCGCCCAGCTGCTCGGCATACAACCCCCAGCCCTCCGAATACGCGTTGAACGCCAGCAACTGGCGAATGAGCGGCATTCCGTGCGTGTATTCGCCCTGCCAGATGTGCCCGGGGATCGACTCGTGGAAGGTGAGATCCGCGAGACTGTATTTGCTGTGCAAGTCCGTGGTCCGAAGGTTGATCCAGTAACGGCCAGGGATGCTCCCGTCTATGGACCCTGCGCCCCCATAGGCCCCCGGGGCGCCTGGTTCTTCTTCCGGTGGCAAGCGCTTCACTTCCATGTTCGGGTTCACGACGGTATTGAACGCGCGCGGCATCTGCGCCTTGATCCACGCGAGCTTCTCGTTGATGAAGGCCATGATCTCGGCACGACCCTTGTCGCCCTCGGAGAACTTGTACCGCGGATCCTTCGCCAACGCCTTCATCCGCTCGCCGACGCCGCCCTGCGAGTAACCGACCTCCTTCAGGATCGTGTCCATCCGCGCGTGAAGCTCGCGCAACTCGTTGCGTCCGAGTTCATGGATCTCGTCAGGCGTCATGGTCGTCGTAGTGGACGCCTTCAAGGCCCATCTATAGAAGTCATCGCCGTGTGGCCGCGCGGCGATTCCAGCCTCGTCCTTCGACACGTTGCGTTGAGCTTCCAGTTCGCTCAGCTGCCTCTCTAGCGCGGGCGCGATCTCCTGCACGGCGATGGTTCTCGCACGACCGGCCCAGTCACCGGGAATGCTCTTCTCCTTCGTACGGCGCTCGATCGACTCCACCACCGAGCCACCCTTGCGTGTCCCCGCTATGGAAAGGCGCAGCTGCGACATTGCCTTGTCGAGCAGGAACGACGGCGGCACGAGCCCCATCTCGCGCGCGGCCTGAATGCGCCCGAGTTCACCATCAAGCTGCTTCGCGTACGATTGCAGCCGAGCCAGGTACGCCTCGGCATCAGTCGAGGTCTCGATGCGGTGATCGCTGTCCAGGAAGCGCGGGAGGTCGAGGTACGCTCCCACGTTCTGGATGACGACGTACGGCGTGTTCCGCCAGCTCCCAACCGTTGGGTCGCCGAACGGAAGCGCGAAGCCTTCGAGCGCGGTGGTGTAGGCGCTTTTCACTACCTCGACGCTTGTGCGAGTCTTGTACGAGAGCCCGCTCGAGTCGAACGCGTTCAATCGCTCGAGGTCAGCGCGAACCACGTCCGCGATGTGCTTCTTGCCCGCCTCCGAACGGTCCGTGAGTTGCGACCGCAACGCAGCGCGGTTGCCCGTATCGATGCCGAGCGACGTCGCGCTCTCCGGGAACACCGCCATAAGATGCTCGGCGCATTCGTCGAGCAATGTGATCGCGTCGGCGTCCATGGTTTCGTTTGAGTTCGACTCGCCCTCGCGCGCGCAGGCGGAGAGCGACGGTAAGACGGCCGTGGAGAGGAGAGCGGCAATTACCTCGCGACGGCTGAGCGGCGGATTGAGCACGGCGATTCACGATTGGAGTTGACCCGGCGGTGCACCAACCGAAGATCTCGCACGAGCGCAGGGACAACAAGGACGTCGCGCGCGATCAGCTGGAGCTCACCGCGAGCGACGCCCTCCATCCCCGCCGGGCGACGGGTCGCCCCGTCGCCCTCTATGCGTCCGCTACAACTCGTCCACGTCGGCGCGCGGACGGCCCGTGCGAGACGCGCCACCGCCCATGCCGGCCGTGCCACTGACCGCGGCGTGAGCTGCATCGGGGACCGAACCGCTCTGCCCCGACCACACCGACTCGATATTTCTCGAGATTTCGGGGAGCGCTTCCGCGCGCACCGGAAGGCCGTCCTTCCGAAGGAACGTCATCACCGCCGCCGGGATCAGGTTGTGGAGCAGCATGACCGAGCGGGCGTGGTTCTGCAGGTGGCGGTGGGCGACGTCGGCCACCTCACGCTCGCCTAACGACACCGCCGTCGTGTGCAGCATGACGTAGCCGATGGCCGCCAGGCTCAGGGCCGTGTAGTCGTCGCGGAGGTTCTTCGGAAGCTTCTCGTTGCGGACGAAGTCGAC
>Ga0111538_10001354_pt1 | contig 34330 bp, 29 predicted proteins | sample SoiMethybrSBSTD1_FD_79669 | JGI IMG/M metagenome (GOLD analysis project Ga0111538, IMG submission 79669) | Bulk soil microbial communities from a Populus tree surrounding site in Tennessee, USA - Soil MetaG P. TD hybrid SBSTD1 (version 2)... | ecosystem: Environmental > Terrestrial > Soil >...
GAGAAGGGAACGCCCGAGCAGCTGGCGCGGGTCACACACGCTTTCCTGAAGATGAAGAAGTTCGACATCGCGCAACTGCAAGACGCATTCGAAGGAGCCTCCAGAGTTGCCGCGCGCTGACCCTAATAGCCAATTCGCTCGAAGTACGCTTCGAGGTCGACGCTCGATGTCATTGGGCTCCTCCCGTCTTTCATCCAGCGTCGACCTTCACGTGCACTTGAAGTCAAGTGAATTACTTGCTATGCCACCTGGGGACGACCAGCGGAAGCCTTGCCCGCCGCCAGGAACTGTCAGATTCGACGTCTCCACTCGGGCGTCGATAACGACGACGGGCGCGGCCTCCAGTAGCACGTGAAGCAGCGGGTGCCATTCACCGGTGGTACGAAAGTTATCCAGCCGATCGATGTCTTGACGTGGCGACGACTCGGGGATGTCGAGAAGGACGATGATGCGATGCGGGTGCAGCGCCGCCCGAAGGGCGTGCACGTCCGCGCCGAATGTGGGACACGAGGACCCGAGCACGAGGACGCTGGGAGGGACGCGCTTCGCTGCTCTCCAGAACATAAAGAACTGCGCGGTGTTGAGAGCCATTGCAGACAGCACCACAGGAGCGGCTCTCCGAGTGGCCAGGCCCACAACGATCGTGGCCGTCGAGGCCGTGACGAACTGCTTGTATGTTCGGTACTCACCGGCAATTTTCGTCGTCGAGAACGGGTGAGCCAGTCGCTGGCTGCGTTCGGCGAACTTCTTTCCGTGGAGCGCCTCGCCTGCTGAAACCCGGCTTCCCGTCGCGATCGCACCTGTCATCGCCATGAAGAACACGATGAAACTGAGGACGACCTCCACGGCATGCGTCGGTTGAAGGGAACTGAACAATCCAACCCACACCGCAGCGATCAGTACGATGGCTCCGTACGTGGAGAGGAGACTCCGCGTCATGGAAGAAACTCTATGAATGACGCTGCCGCCCAGGACGAAAGTCGCGCCTCGCGGGCAGAGTATGCCGAAGCTAGAGTTGCCATCAAACGTCTCGTGCCCGCACTCGAGAAGTCAGTTAACTCCGCGTAAACGGTGGACCGATCGTCGGGCGCCATTGACATGTGAGTCACATGCAAGCATGCTGAACACATGTCCAAGATGATTCAGGTTCGTAATGTGCCCGATTCCTTGCACCGGAAGTTGAAAGCGCGCGCGGCGGTAGCCGGTCAATCGCTTTCCGATTATCTGCTCGCAGAACTCCGGCGTGTGGCTGAGCGTCCGACACGGGAGGAGATGCTGACCAGGCTGCACGCCCGGTCACGCGTCACGCTGAAAAGCACTGTGGCGACGATCATTCGTGAGGAACGTGAATCGGCATGATCGTCGTCGACGCATCCGCGATGACAGAATTCCTGCTTCAGACACCGTTGGGAGTTAGAGTTGAGGCGCGCTTGTTTCGCGACGACGATCTACTGTGCGTTCCCCATCTGCTCGACGTCGAGGTGGCCCAAGCTGTGCGGCGGTTAACACGGGCCGGGGAAGTGACCGATACTCGAGCGGCGGCCACCCTTGTAGATCTCGCGGACTTCGATCTGCATCGCCATGGCCACGTGGATCTGCTGGATCGCATCTGGCAACTGCGGACAAATCTAACGGCATACGACGCAGTGTACGTGGCGCTTGCGGAAGCGCTCGAAGCCCCGTTGGTGACCTGCGATGCGCCTTTGAGCAAGGCCCCCGGGCACAAGGCGCAGATCGAAGTGATCCGGTAAAGGATTCGTCCGACGGCGCATGATCAGAAGAATCGAACTTGGGTCCAAGTTGGGGCCAATCGGGCCCAAACACCAGGGAAAACCGACTAGCACCCGGTACCAGAAGACGAGGCCAGCCAACAAGATCCACAACCGCGCCGAGTCTGCAAAACCTCCATCCCCGGTTCAAATCCGGGCGGCGCCTCCAATTCCAAGTTTCGCTTACAGATCCGACGATGGCCCCGCGAGGGCCAAAAGGACGTGGGTTTTCACGTATAGGTCCAAAAGACCTCCTGTCCTGCAGCAAATCACATTCGGCGCATCCGAAGAAGAAGGACTTGCGATGGCGCCTGACGGGCGCTCCCTGATCACTGCCGTTGGAGACGGCACGAGTACGGTGGATTCACGACGCCAACGGAGATCGACCTCTATCGGAGGAAGGGCAGGGATTCTTCCCGCAATTCTCGAGTGACGGGAGCATCGTGTTTTGTCTGGTCCGCGAACGCCCTGGTGCGTTCGCCGCGCGGACCAGTGAATTGTGGGCGGTCGATCGGTTCTCCAACGAGCGCCGGCGGATCGTGAGCGGTCATGCCATCACGGTTTTCTCTATCGATGCCGAACGCCGTCGCGTCCTCTTCAAGGCGATAGGAGCAGACAGGGCGGCGGTGTTGTGGGCTGCCCCGCTCGATGGGCAGGCGCCGCCCCGCCAACTCGCCGCCAATGTGTCCAGCGCGCAGATCCTCTCAGACGGCGAAATCCTCGTGGCGGCACGGGACGGATCACTGACGTACGTCGATCGGATGGCGTTCGATGGCACGAAACCGCATGCGCGCGCTCGCGGATCCAATCGTGGACGTGATGTCCGTTTCGCCGGACGGGCAGTGGCTCGCCGTGCAGGCGTCGACGGCTGTCGACGGCGTGCAACGGCCCGTCGTTCTCTATCCGCTACACGGTCGCGGCCCCACGATCGCGCTCTGTGCAAGCTGCTTCGTCTCCTGGCTTCCGGCAGTCCCCGGCCTGCAAATCCGCTTCGGGTCCGTTTCCGATGCCAACGAGCGACGGACCTACATCTTGCCGATTCCCGCGGGCCAGTTGCTCCCCGCCGTCTTCACTGGCAACCGTCTCGTCTCCGAATCGGAAGTCGCCCGCGCTCCCGGTGTACGAGTTGTCTCACAGGGATTCGTCAGCTTCGGACCGGACCCGGACACCTTCGTCTACACAAAGACGACCGTTCACAGAAATCTCTTCCGGATCCCGCTCGATTAACCCTCCCGTCTCGTACTGTTCCGATCACACGGCAATTAAACGTGACCTGTTCCTGGCGCCGGTCCGAAACCTCCAAGCGCGTCATGGTATGTACGCGAGCCCTTCGGGTAGCGGTGTCGAAACCGGCACTTCGAAGAACCGGTTCGGCTCGGGATGAATAATCGTCGTGCCGTCAGAGTTGAAGAAGGTGACAATCTGCTGCTGGACACCGCGAGCGATATCGGCGACTGCAGGAATGTCAATCCGAGTCATGAATCCATGCGGATCCTTCGGGACGGCTGGATTCTCGGCGAACGCCAGGTCGTTGCCGAAGAACGTGGCGCGATCAGTCAACGCCCCGGCCCGGAGAATGTTGGTGGTGTTGGCGTTGAACACCTGTCGATCGCCCTTTGCAAATCCGATCAGCACGGGCCTCACCGGCATGCCTGCCAGCGGGTCGTCTCGCAGAGACGATGCGTAAGCGATTGGATTGCTCGCGTGTCCCGCCCATGCTGCGCGATCCGCCCACGTTTGAAGCTGCAAGGCTCCGGCAGCGGTGTTGGTCGCTGGCGATCGGATTTCCTCGATCGCACCGTTCTGCAACGCCACGGTCATCGTGACGCCATCCCGGAGCGGAAGATTCCCGTGAAAGTAGTTCGGGCCGGACACCGGCACGCCGTCGATGCTGATCACGCCCGGAGGATTCAACAACGACGGCATCCGCGTTCCCAGCAGTGCGCCCGCGAGCGGCCGGCTTCCCGCCGGGATCCGTCGGTTCTCTGCGAATATGCCGAACGGTACGTTGAACACCGCCGCTTTGATAGCAGGTTCCACTGCAAACAGGTCGATGCCATACGAGCCCCCGAGCGGCGCCACCAACTTCAAGCCCCCCCCGGCTGCGACTGTCCGAGCCAGTAGATCCGCGACGGATCGAGGTCCGATCGCCCATCGTCGTCGATGTCTACGCCGGTCTGGATGACGCGAACGAGCTGCACGAGGTCGGCGACCGTCTGAAGGACGCCCTCGCGAACGAGTTGCAGACGCCGCGGTGAGGAGGCTTCGAGTCCTTCGCTCGTGCCAATCTGCCCATCATGATTCTGGTCCACGCCACGGCCGCCTGCTGGGAACGTCACGGACGATGTAAAGCGCACCCGGTTTTCCTGGACAGGCGTTTAGACTGACGACGCGGGTCGTCCAGGAGGGAGCGATGGCAGCAAAGAAAGGCAGCGCCGGAGCGCCGACAGGCGCGGAGGCGCCCATAGAGATCCCGGAACGCTGGAGTGCGGTGCGCAAGAGTGAGCTGGTGCTGCGGCTGCTCCGTGGCGAGGCAGTGGACGCGGTGGCGCGGGACGCGCAGGTGCCGGCGCACGAACTGGAGGAGTGGCGGCGGGTGTTCCTGGCAACGGGGACGCACGGACTAAAGAAGCAGGGCGATCCCGACGCGCGGGAGGTCCGTCGGCTGCAGGCCAAGCTGGGCGAAGTGATGATGCGGCTCGAGCTGGCGGAAGATCTCCTCGAAAAAAAAGGCTACGGGGCGGAGCTGCGGAAGCGCGGGCGATGAGTCAGCAATCGAGCCCGACGACGGGCCGTCGGTATCCGTTGACGATGGTGTGTCGCGTGTACCGCGTGCCACGCGCGACGCGCAGACGGCGGGTGACGCGCGGGCGGCCGTCGTCGGCAAGCGCGGACCGAAGACCGCGGCGTCGGATGCCGAGCTCGTGGACGCGATCCGGGCCGTGCTTGCGGCGACGCCGTTTCATGGGGAGGGCCATCGGAAAGTGCGCGTGCGGCTGCGCGCTTGGGGCCACCATATCGGGCGGAATCGGGTGCTGCGGGTGATGCGGCAGCACGGGCTGCTCGCGCCCCAGCGCGCCGGCCATCGGCACGGGGATGCCGCGCATGCCGGCACCATCACGACCGCGCGGCCGAACGTGATGTGGGGCACCGATGCGACGCGGTTCTATACCGAGCGCGAGGGCTGGTGCTGGTTCTTCGGCGCGATCGACCACGCCAGCGCCGACATCGTGGGCTGGCACGCGGCGAAGCTCGGGGACCGCTGGGCGGCGCTGGAGCCGATTCATCAGGGGGTGCAGCACGCCTTCGGCGCGTTTGCGAAGGACGTCGCGCGGGGGCTCACGCTGCGGAGCGATTGGGGCCCGCAGTATGTCGCCGATGCGTTTCGGAACGAACTGACCTAGCTGGGCATCACGCACAGTCCGTCGTTCGTCGGCGAACCGCAATGCAACGGCGTGATGGAGCGCTTCATTCGCACGCTCAAGGAGCAGTGCTTGTGGCTCCATCGCTTCGCGACCCTCGACGAGGCGCGGGTGATCATCGACGGGTTCATCGCGCGCTACAACACCGAGTGGCTTATCGAGCGACTCGGACACCGCACGCCGGCAGTGGCGCGACAGGAATTGCTCGCGGCGGCGTGATTAGGACAGAGTCCTGTCTAAGAAACCGGGTGCGATACAATCGCGGCGAGCGGGTTCGTTGGAGGCGCGTCTGAGATTCTGTAAGCTGAGTGGTTTCTCAAAAGTGTTGAGCCGAAGTCAGCGACGGGCGCCCCTTCTTTCCGGGAGTAGGGCGCAACGCAACGCGGTGCGGACGACAGGCGGAATTAGACGTACTGTTTCAAGCGCTCGGCAGGAAGCTGGTCGACCTTGTGGCCGTAGGAGCTCACGAGCTGCACCACGTCCTTGGTCCCACCGGGGCCGTCTGCAGGGCCGCCGTCCCAGAGAGCAATCAACGTGAGCGACTTCGCGTCGAGCGCCAGCGCGTTGAACAACATCCAGAGGTTGTTGCGCGACCAGATCTGATAGTCCTGTCTCGAGCCGAGCCAGGCTGGCAACTTCTTGTCGTCGGCCAGCACACGCGGGGGGACGCGCTCACACAATCGGTTGAACCGCTCGACCCAGGTGCCGCCGCCGTGTTGAACGGAGGCCGCGCTGAACTGTCCTTGCGGCAGCGCGAGGAGCAGCCGTGTTGCAATTTCCAATTCCTCGCAGATCTCATGAAACAGGATGTCGCCCCCGCACGCACCGCCGGCGACGCCGACGATGCGGCCCTTCTCGAGTTTCTGTTCCTTCTCGATGCTTTCACGAATCATCTGACGAGCGGCCGCTTCAGAGGCGGGGGTTCGAGGAAAACGCGCCGTGGGGCGATCCGGGGCGTCAACCATGTGCCCGGTGAAGAGCAGTACGCGGCTCGGCGGCTCGGTCTTGGGTGCGACGGCCGCCGCCGTCGGCGCCGGTCTCGACAGATCATCGATAGCCGCCAGTGCCGCGGCGACGAACTCACCACGGACGTCCACCTTGCGGAAAATCTCGAGTTGTGCGCGCGCCGTGGCGCGCGCGAAGTCGGGGGCCGTTGACAGGGCCGCTGTGTATTTAGCCGCGGCCGCCGACGCCTTGCGCCCGGTCAGGAAGGCATGATCGGCTCGGCTGATCGCCGCCCACATCAGCTGTTCAGCGTCCGGCGGCTCCTGATGGTTCAGGAATGTCTCGCGCACCGCGATCGACATTTCCACGGTCTGAGCGAGTTGTTCGAATCGGGCCTTGCTCCGGCTCATCTCACGTACGGCGTCGTCGTCCGTCTCGAATGGCTCCGCCCACACGTCGGGCAGCGCTGCAGCCAGACTATTGCGAATCTGCAGGAGACTGAGCGCATTCAGACCCGAATAGAAGTGATTGAGATCTTGTTCGAAGCCCTCGGCACAACACTCGATCGACTCCTGCAACTCCGACGCGCGCAGCGCCGCGCGCGGCAGTTCGCCACCAGCGAGCCCGTCGAGCTTCGCTAGCCACCGCGTCTTGGCATTGCGGCCCTGCAGGGCAAACGCTTCCGCGCGGTCGTAGGTTGACGCTTGCGGCGAGTCGATGACCCGCTGAATCGCTTGTGTCGACTTCTCGAGGTCCCCGAGCTTCTGGTAAATCGTGCCGAGCCGCTGGTTCGCCTCGATGTCACTCGGCAGCCTCTTACGAAGCGACTCAAACGTATCCCTTGCGCCTGGCCATGCCGCCAGCTGGAACTGCGCACGGCCGACTGTCCGCAATCCCTCGCTAGCCCATCCGAACCAGGCGGCTTCATGCGCCAACAGTCGAAGATCGCCGCGCTCTTTCTTAGCGGCGGCATAGTCGACAGCTTCGCGAAAATCCTGCGGCACGACGCGCAGAGCCGTCGGACTCGGCGCCGGGAGGCTCGGCAACATCTTGTAGACCGGGCTGTCAGTGCCGGAGGAGTCGATTGTCGCTGTGATCGCGTTCGCCAGTTTGTTTACTGCCGCTGCGGGTTCATTCTTGTCGTAGAGCAGAAAGCGATCGGTCTGCAGGTCGAAGGGATACGCGTGCACGTCGGCTCGAATGAGTAGAGTGCCTCTAGGACGGAGGCCATGCCGAATACCGAGTTCGTAAAAGACGTTTGCATTGTGAATCGAGAGGTCGGCAATTACGAGGTCCGCCGTTACAAGTAGCCGAAACATGTCCTCCCGAATGTTTCCAGCCTCGGCGATGTTCGTCGTCGTATAGCCTTCCTGGCCGGCCTCCTTCACTGCTGGCTGAATGAGCAGCCGGTCGACCGCGTCGAAATCGATGCCCTCTTTCACGCCGAAGGGTCGAACGATGAACACCATAGGTTTCTCCCAGATAGCGAGTTCTAGCTATCCTGCCTTTCGATTGGCCTCATTCGGTCGGCGGTCCTACTAGGAAGACAGCGCGTGAGTCACGCAAACCTATCACAACGGACGCGGCCGGGTCCTCGACAAGCGACACAACTGTGCGAGGCGTGAACACGCGAAGAAGGCCGACATCAAGAGCGCACCAAAGAGCGGCCACACACATAGAAGTTTCGGCTCAGGGACAAGGTTGCAGCGAAAGCGCTGCGCGACTGGCTGCTATGGATGAACCACGTCAGCTCACTGCCGGTGCCCTCAGGTCTCACTCAAACGACTGTGTTCTGTTGCTTGAGCGATCAGCTGCTTCATATCCAAGGGCTTGGCGGCGAGTGCGGCAAAGTCCCGTTCGGCGTGCTCCCCGACGTTCAGCAGTCTGCGTGATGAGGGCTGTTCGCTTTCGAAGGTGTTCCGGGGGACCGACAGGAAGTCCTCCACTTTGTTCCTGAGCATCTTGGCGTCGTTGACGACATCCAGCAGGAACTCGCTGGGGTCGACATCGACGTCGCGGCCAGTGACGGCCTTGCCGTAGTAGGACGTACTGCTGTCGTGCCATGTCAACTTGACGTAGACCTGGGCGATGAAGTCGAAGATGTCGTGCAGTCCGTTCTTATGATTGCCGTCGAAGAGCCGCCGGTGCTTGGCGACGAAACTGGAGATCCCGTGCAATATGCCCGGCTCCTGATGGTCGGCGTCGATTCCGCCGGCGAGGTTATCGACGTTGATCTTCTCCCTGTTGTTGATCGTGCACGGAGAGTTTGCGATGAGAAGATTGAGCAAATATAGCGCGAGGACGTCGAGGTAGTACTTCGCAGGAACCAGCCGGCTGTAATACAGCGCCTCGACTTGTTCATCCTGCCCGGGCCCGAACAAAAGGCGCGTGGACGGTGCGACTGGGCCGACGACGATGTGGTCGCGCCCCAGCGTATCGAGCGTCTCGACAATCTGCCAGAGATGTCGCTCATCGTCGAGCGTCCGGTAGACAATCCAGTCGCGCACCTGAGCCCTGCTGTAGGAGGCGGCGTCGAGGAAGCGCAGCGCACATCGTTCGCCCTTTTGCGTCGCTGTCCCACCGCGGTCGGGCATCTTTGTCAACATGACCTCGCGACGCGCGAATGCGACCTGGTTGGGCACGAAGGGATGCGTGACGGTTTTCAACATCTTATCCATGTCGCCGACGACCAGGTCGTTCTCGTAGTCGCGCTGGGTGATGTAGGCCGAGTAGGCGAACTGGAACGGCGACTGTTCGTTCTGTGGCACGTAGCGGATGCCCGCCGGCAACATCTGATACAGATACGGGTGATCGGCCGCCTTAGTCCGGTCTTGGACAAGGGCAGTCAATTTTTCATAGAAATAGGCGCCCTGGGCGAGCCTCAGCCTCCAGTTATACGGCGGCTCTTGTAGCCGGGTAATGATGGTCTCGAGGCGATCGACTTTCGTCGCCGGCGGTTTCGGCGGTTTCAGCGTCACCAGTGGGTTGTTCAACGTGAAGGCGTTGTTCTTGAAGTCCAACTCGTTGTCGATGTAGGCGAGCGCGCTCGTGATCGCCTTGCTGCGAGGGTCCTCGAAGAAAGGGGCGGCGTTGATGTCTTCGGTGGTCGGCGCCTTCGACTCGTACGGCGCGTAGAACGTCTTATCCGCCTTGTACAGCATGCACCGCAGGACCAACTCCACAAAGGCTTCTGGCGCGTAATCGGATCCCCGTCGGAACGGCTCGAAGATGTGAATGAGCTCGGGCTCATCGGCCAGGCCATCCTTGACGCGACGGTACTTCCCGACCGTGCTCTCGACGCTGCCACGGTCGTTGCCGTCGAACTCGAACCGTCGGATGCTTTCATAGAAACGCTCCGACGACTTGCCACACGAGATCAGGTCGAAGGCAATCGCGCCAACTCCGAAGAGGTCGGTCCGGTACTCCTGTCGCTTCAAGAAGATGACCTGAGTCTGCTCGCCGTTAGTGGCCTGATCGGAACGCGCCGCGATCTGGACGCGAATGGGCGAGGTTGGTGTGCTGGGAATGATCTCTTCGATGATGTGACGAATGCGAGCTCCGTCGCGGCTGAAGAGCACGCTGTCGCCCTTTTCGATGAAGCTGCCGCTGAATTTGGGATCGCGAATGTCGAGAAACACGCTATTGCCGCGTATGTTCACTTCGACGTTCGCGACGTCGAAGTGCTCTTTCTGCTCCGGCGAGCGGAAATGAAGGGTCCCCAGTGGCAGGTCGTCGACAGATGTGTCCATCGTGCGATCGAGCGTGGGCTCCGGCGGCAAGAACCCGAGGTCGCCCAGCGCGCAGACGATGCCCTTCGCGTCGTCGTGCTTGATGTAGATGTTGGCGGGCTTTATATCGAGGTGGAAGAGGGGGCCGCCCTTCTGGTAACTGACGCGATGCAGCCGACTCAGCCCGACGACGATGTCACGCAGAAATGGCAACGCGGTGCGAATGCGATCTTCGAAGGTCATCCGCCTCAGCAGCTCATAGCCTGCCGGCGGCACTTCGATAGCTTCAGAGAGCCGTCGCCGCTGTTCGGGACTGAGGGATGTCTGCTGTCCTGCCAGGCGCTCGAGCTCGGATCTCGTCGACATGACGGCCGAGAGCGCATCGGGAACGGGGTTTTTCGCGAACACCTCCTCCAACACAGATGGCGCGATCCAGTAGGCCTCACCAGGCCCGCGTTCCAGCAGGTCCTTCATGCTGAACTGGTATTTGTCCATCACGAGGGCGAAATCGGATACGGACACGCCCAGTTCGTCGAATTCGCGCTTGAGCTGCGCATAGGCAGGATATGAACGAAACCGCTGCGTGCTGCCGATGATGTCCACCGTCCCGCTGACCTGCGCGTTCAAGGCTCGACTCAGTTGATCAGAGCGAATGATGCCCGAGACTCTGGACTCCCGGTTGAAGCGTTCCACAGCCGCGGAGTTGGCGCGCTTGCGAATCGCTTCGAGTATGGATTCCCAACCCGACAGGTCGGCTGTCGCCAGCGCGAGCGTCACCGCGACGGGGTTCTTGTAGTTGGCGAGTACGATCTCAAGTAATTTGCCGGCGCGGTCGGGAGGCCATTGGTGCTCTTCAAGCACTCGTTGGGTGATGGCCGATACTGCCTCTGGTGGGAGACGCGGCAGTTGACGGGGGAGCGTGGCCTCGTTGTCGTAGAGAAGCTTGACGGCGAAGTCGTTGCCGCGCAGATCGCTGTGAACGACGTAGACGACGCCAAAGGTCCCATCACCTAGCTTCCACAACTTGCCGTTACGCCGCCGGAAGTAGACGACCTCTCCGCCGTGAATATCTTCATTGATCTTGAACCAGAGTGCATTGTCCGACCCGTCCATCGTGCGGCCTCCGTCACTATGCCGACATCTCTTTCATGACGATCAAGAAGCTTTCGCGATGAACGCCCCGCTCGTGAGCAATTGTCCAGACCGCTCGCACGACCTCTAGATCGAAGGTGACGACGATAGGGTCCTTGCGTCCGTCAGGGCGTTTGAGCAGGATGGGCTCGTCGGGCCGGTGGCTGGCGAAGCACCACTTGTTCTGGTCGCCCTGCAGCATCTCGACGAACTGCCCTGGCAGGCTCTTGACCTCTCGATAACTTGCATTTTTCCAAATCGCGACTTCGAGATTTCCAGAGTTCTCGACCTTGAGCCCGAAAAATCCCGGACCGTGTGCACGCGTGACCGCGAGGCTCGATTCCTCGCCGGATATGACAGGCACGATCGTTGTGCCGGCCAGAGACTCGAGCCACCCTGCTGATTGCCAAACACTTTCCGTAATGATGAAGTGATCACCCCGCAGGAGTGCAGTAGGCCGTGTTGCGGCGCCAAGGGACGTCGTAATCCTTTGGAGAAGGACACTGAGAAGTCGCTCGTTGCCGCTAGAGTCGTTCCATAGGACGTATTGCAGATGACCAATAGCTCCACTCAGATTGAGCGGCAGGGGCTCCGTGTAGGCGACTCGAACCGGCAGGATCTTGGGGCGCCCATTACCGACCTCGGTCTCCCTGGCGAACAGAGTCTCGGCGACTACATACCCCGGTGCGACTGACGCTTTCGTCAATAGAACCACGAAGAAGTCGCACTTGGTGATCTCGTTCTCGAGCGTGTCCGACCATTCACCGCCAACAGGAGTTTTGACGTCGATGAAGACATCGTGGCCCTGACTCGCAAGCGACTCGGAGAGAAACGCGGCGAGCGACTCGTCAGGCTCCGAGCCCCTCTTGTAGGAGATGAAGACACGACAGCCCCGCGACGTCCGGTCGCCGGTGGCCTCGTTCGCAGCCATGAAGATTCTCCCCAGCCCTGAATGGACGGAGTCGGTAAACGGAGTCTATCACCTGTCTACCATACCTCCAGCGCTGACGGACGATGTCCGAGCAGGAGTACGCATCGCTGGGACGCCAACAATTAAGCTAACGTTGAACCTGAGTGGAACGAACACTCGCCGTGATTGGAAACCCCGACGCGAGTCGACGCGTCTCGAGTACACGCGCACAGTCGACAGAGCGTGTAGGAGCGTTCGAGCTCAGCCGATCGCGCCACTGGAGTCGGTGCCTGCTCAGGCATATGAGTGGTGGCATCAGGAAATGGTTGGCGACCCAAAAAGGGAAACTCCCATCGTCGCGATCATGATCAGGTGGTATAAGGAGCGTTCAATCACCGGGGAGTAGTACTTCGTTTCGTCCTTAATATTTCCCGCAGTCTTCCTACGGCCTTGCATCGTAAGCGCAGTGGCGCCGATGCTCGCTGCTTGCTTTCTGCGCGCAGCGACATCTGTCACTCTCACAACGTTCCGATCGACTCAAGCAAGTCAGGTCGGTGAGTAGGAGTTCCGGTGAAAGAGAGCCAAGGCACGATATCCCAACTGAAAGCAAGAACGTCCGCAAACTTGAACGCGGACGCACAAGAGCCAGCGGCTGAGGATGCCCGTCCGCAACAATTTTCTGAGCAGCTTGTGGCTGCTGCTGCTGGTTCTGGGCCGGTCGAAGTTCAAGCGGCCCGACTGATCGACAATCGTCTTCTGAGTGCTCAACGACTCGCGCTCGCAAAGAGCATCGGAAGTGTTCAGGGTAACCGGCACCTCCAATTCGTGATGAGAGTCGCAACGGCTGAAACTCGTTCCAGCGAACCCGCTGAAGAACTGGAACCAGTTGACGCCGCGTTTGGAATGACGGCCTTTCTGGCGCTAGGATGCCCCGCAGAACCGCCGGACAAGCCTTCGCTGGGTTCAGCGGGAGGATGGGTCACCCATCCGGGGTACACAACAATTCAACGCCAAGCGCCGTCCGACGCCGACACGAGCAAGGTGGATGCCTTGGTCGCCCAAGTGAGCGCGGAGTGCGACGCCTTCAGCAAATACAAACAGAGTCCGCTGGACGGCAGGAGCATTCCTGGGGAGGCTGCCCGGCGCGCGGGCGCGCGTTGGAATGAAACGGTCGAATCATGGATGCCCAAACACGCCACGGAAAAGTTGGGCCCTCTCCGGATGAAACTGCTAAACGAAATGGTGGCCATGTCCGGGACCGGTTGGCCCACGGTCATGGATCAGCTTTTCGGAATTACGTACCAGAAACCCGGCCACAAGTACACGATGGAACTCAAAGCGGCGAAGACCATCACCGAAAAGGCCATCGAGAAGATTGTGCCGACGGTCACGATCTCCTACACAAACGCCTTCGGATGGGCGTGGAATCGAGACTACACACTGGCCGCCGTCGAGATCAACGCTGGTATATCTGCGACGAAAACGCAGGGTAAGAAAGTCAAACCTAAAGGTGGTCTCGGCGGCGGGCTGTTGTCGCTCGACATCAAGGGCACAGCCTCGGCGGACCCGACTCCCACGCGGTATTGCGGCGGCAACGACTTCACGGGCGTCGTCACCGTTGTGAAGACCTCGGCCAAGGCTCACGTAGGCCCTGCCGGTGGCGCGTTGCCCGGCCTCACGGCCGTGGTTTTCAATGGCACACCGAGCGGCGACGTCGGCTTTCCGTTTATCACCGGGCTGACGGGGTCTATCTCCGGCACCAAGACCGACGCGGGTGTCGACGTGAGTATCGGAGCCGGGCTCGGGAAGGCAATTGGTCGCGGTGAAACCAATGTCACGCCGCCGCCCGAGTTGAAGGAAATGAATCAGCTCTCGAAGTCCTTCCGGGAATGGGAAGTAGTTATCGGTCCGTTCAACACGGGCGATGCTGTTGTGCCGTCGGCGGCCGCCGGCTATCTCGATCAGTTACATAAAACCGTCTACGACTTCAAAAAGCAGAAACTTGACCCTATGGCGAAGGAGCTGCAAGACCAATCTATCGATCCGGACAAGAACTTTCGTCTCGAATTCGAGGTGGTTGGAATGGCTAGCCGCAGTTGGAGAACGGCATCAACAAATCCCGCGCGGCAAAAGCTGAACGAAGAACTCTCGCAGAAACGCGCCACGTCCGTCGAGACCGAGATCCACAATCGGTTCCCCGACGTACGCATTGTGAAGAAGAGCGGTGCCGGCGCGCACGCGGTTGGTCCCACTCCGGCAGGCGGGGGTGTGGCGCCGATGCTTGGCGATGAAGAAGCGCAAAAGGTGTACGAGCAGAAGAAGAAAGAAGCCGAACAGGAGAAGGACCCTGTTACACGAAAGATGCTGCTCCAGGCGGTGGAAGCGAATTACGGGCCGCAGAGTGACCAGATGGCAGCGAGACGAGTTTACGTGTTCTGCCGCTGGGAGGGTTTAATGATCATGAAGACATTGGTTCCCGTGAACTCGAGCACGTCGCCCTAAGGCTTTTCCCGCCTCTTGGAGAGAGAGCCGACCTCAGAATCAGGAAAGCTCCCGGGGTGGCTCGACGCGAGGCGTTAGGGGCGCGAAACGACACGCATAGGCATGGCTGGCAAGGCGCCCCAATCCCGGCATCGGCGTGCCCAAGGGACCACGATGCCAATTACAACCGCGACCTGTTCGGAGCCAAGCCTTGTAGCGGCTTCTGATCCCGCTGGATGGGATCTTTACGCCTGACGTCTTCTTGCCGCGTCGGTTAGTAGGCGCCGGCGGCCTCCTGGCCCATGCCAAGCTTGACCATCATCGACTTCCCGGCCGCCTCGATCGGACCGAGGTCCGTTTCAAGCGCCTTCACGTTCCCCTCGAAAGCGCTAAGCTGGCTGTGCATGCGGACGAGGGGCTTGCCCTCCTCGTCGGTGATCCCGACCGCGTCCGCCATCGCCGCGATTTGGAGCGACAGCCCCACGGAGTCCCACGGAAAGCCGGCCTTCGCCCCCTCGGCCATTGCGAGGACTTCACGCACCGCCGCGGTGACAACCATGACAGTCGCGAACCGTTCTTTGCCCTTACCGGGCGCCGAGCCTGTGAACTTCGGATCCTTCATCGCGGCCTCGTCGATTTGCTGGCCGAACTTGAGATACGCCTGCTGACGGGCCAGCAGGCGCTTCTGCAGGTCTTCAGTCTTCTTCGCGAACTCCTCGGTGGCGTCCCTGAATGCCTTCAGCGCCTGGGCAGTGCCGAGATCCTCGGCCACTTGCTTGTGCGCGGTGACCTCGTTCTCGAGGATCGCGAGCGTCTTGCGAATCTGCTCGAGCTCGCTCGAGTAGTAAATCTTGGCGGCGGTCTCGAGGATGTCGCCGGCGCTCGTCGGGATGGAGATTCCCGATGCCTTCTCGATCGCCGCCTTCGTTTCGGAGACGCCTTTCGGGACACCGCCGCCCGTCGCGGAGACCTCGCCAGTAATGGCGTCCTTCGTGAAGGACTTCGCGCCTTTCCCTCGATCGCCCCGATCAAACCGCCGCCCTCGGTCGCGCCGGTGAGCCCGACACCCATCACGGCCATGGACACGTCGATCGTCGCGCCGATTCTCTTGATCGTAGTGATCGTATCGGTGATCTCCTTGAGGCGCTTACGCTCGTCTTCGCCCTCGGCGCTGACTTCGGCCGCCCGCTTGAGGACGAGCGTCCGCTGGACGCCTATCCACGCTGTGCTCATCTTTTTTTGAGCGATCGTCAGCTCTTTGGTTGCCGACGTCACCTGCGCGTCGGCCGCCGGCACGTCCAAGTCGCCAGCCGAGCCCTTCACCTGCACCTTTTCCGCGATCGCTTCAGCCTCCTTCAGGCTCGAGACAACTGCTCGGCTCATGGCGGCCGGAGAGTTCACCCCCAGCACCTCCTGCAGCGCCTCGAGCTTCGCGAGCGAGAGGAACACCTGGTTCGCGCGTGGGACGCCTGCGTTAAAGTCCTCGCAGAGCATCGGCTCCTTAGCGCGGTTAGCGGCGAGGCCTTGCGCTCGCGTCTCCCAGTACTGAAGGCGCTCGCCCCAGATTCGGTAATAGGACGGGATTGTCGGCAGGGTCGTGTCCAGCTTGTCCTTAGCTTCCTGCTGCTTTGTCGTCGCCTCGCGGAGCTTCTTGTCGATGGGCGCGAGATTTGGTATGACCGTCTTGAGGTGGGCATCCTTGTAGTAGCCGAACGTCTTGCCGGCTTGGACCGGGATGAACTTGAGCATCTGGACGGTGAAGCCCTTCTCGCCAGCGTAGAGAGTTGAGTTCTCATCGCCCGTCGTTCCCGGCAGGAAGGTCGCCCAGCCTCCCTCGGCGCCGACGCTCTGCGCTGCGTCGGGCGCCTTCTTCGCCGCCAGACGCAGCACGTCGCCAACGTAGCGGTTACCGTAATTCCGCTGAAGCCGCAGGAGCGATTCTTGCGCCGGAAACTCGCTTCGCCCCCAGACGTTCAGTGTCTCGGCATGCGTTGCCGCGCATGACGCGTCTGCGATTCGGCCGCCGACCTGATCAACCGGGTCCGCTTGCAGTGTCAACCGAGACTCGCGATCCTTCAGGTCTTCAGCTGGCGTCTCGCCAGAAGCATCCTGGCATCTTGAAGGCTTATTGATCCGCGATGAGCCATAAGTTGCCTCCATCGGTGTCGTGAATACCACGTGAAGTATTTAACGGCCGCTCGGCATGTGCCGAATATTTTCGACCAGTCGTGACGGGAGAATGGCGCTGATGACTGGTTTGGGTCTTCTTGGCGTTCGAAGATACTGCCACCGGCGAGTCACCATGTTCACGACGGTCTCCAGCGAAGCTCTAAGTAGGAACCCCGTCCTGCTAACGATCAACCCGTCCTTTTAACGATCGAGGAGTTTCTATCGAACGCGAAGCGAGCGGACGTCAGCCCGCGGGCCGAAGCCTACAGGGCCACATCGAAGCGATCCCTAGAAGTTATCTTCGGCGTTACTGCGGATGCTCCCGCTTTAGGATGGACGGCGGCTGCGTTAGAACGGGGTCTCATGGTATCGTGCGCCCTGCGCGACTGAGCGCGCCAACCTTCTATTGCTGATCGGCCGGCACGCGCTGTACCTGCCACACACGTTACTGACGGCACACGCGTTTCTATCGTCCGCACCGTCCCGTTACACGAAGTGACGAAGCGAGGTGCACTCGATCGGCCATGGATTATCGAAGACGCTACGAGACGAGAATGAGTATTCACCTCACTGCTGATTATAGTGGGTAGTGCTAAACGGCCGATCGATAGGTGCTCGTAGGATCGGCATGCAATGAAGGAATCGAAGGAAATGAAATCTACCGACACAGACGGGGACGAGCATCTTCGACGGCAGGTGGCGGAAGGTTTGCTCTACGCACACGCTCGACTGAGCGAGAACAGCAGGGCGGCCGTTGAAGTTGCATCATTTCTTTATGCTTTGATCGAGCTGCTCAACGAGAAGGGGCTGATCTCGATTGAGGAGCTGGACGGGCGCGTGCCGGCGGTCAGTGAGCGACTCGCGAAGAAGAACAGCGAGAAGGGTGTCGGTGTTCTTATCCAGGAGGATCCGGGAGTCGACAAGTACGCCTTCGAGGGCGAAGCACGAATCGACTGCGAGAATCGCATTCACTTGTGCCACGCGTCCTGCTGCCGCCTGCCGTTCGCCCTTTCCAGGCAGGATATCCGAGAAGGTATTGTTCACTGGGACCTCGGACAGCCTTATATCATCGAGCAAACGTCAGAAGGGTACTGCACGCACCTCGAACGGCCATCTTGTCACTGCACGGTTCGTGAGCAGCGCCCCGTGCCTTGCCGGGCATATGACTGTCGCAAGGATCAAACGATCTGGCTGGACTTCGAGAACCAGGTCATCAACCCGGAGATTCTGAGACCGGACTGGCCGCGCGCCGCGAAGAACGCCGCCGAACGTTCCGGCAATTCGAAGTAGTCGCCTGTTTCTCCTACGAGAACCCCGAACGTGCTCAGCGCGCGTTACTCAGTGTGTCAACTGGTGCCTTCGGATGGTTCCGGACCATATCGGTTTGCACCCACTGTTCCTGGAACAAACAACAGCTCGAACACCAACCAGACAATGGGCACGAGAAGCACGCACGTCAACAGCACCCATGCTGTGCGGTTGCGGTCGTGCAGCCGTTTAGCTGCGATCGCCAGGGTGACCCATACACCGATCAGGATGAGGATCGCAGCCGATATCGCGAAGCTGTTGTCGGTCACGGTAGGGGAAGCCGAGATGAGCCAGGCGATCAACAGGTAGTATGCGACCACCGCCAGTGACGCCTTGAAGTACTGCGACCGACTGAGCCTGCCGTGAAAGGAGAAGAGCAGGTGCGCCAGGCGGATTTGCGCCGGGTGGTCCACCGGCACAGGCTGCAGACCCATCAAAGCCTGAGCCATGTCTCCACAGCCGGCAAACCGTTCGTCTCGATCCTTGGCCAGGGCGCACTGAAGCACCGCCTCCGTCTGTCTGTCCACGGTGGGATTGCGTTGCCGGATTGGAGCGGGGGCGCGCGTCACGTGCGCCTGCATCAGCTCGAACTCAGTCGTCCCCTGATCGCGGCTTCCAAACGGCGGTTGCCCCGAGAGCATTTCGTAAAGCACGCATCCGAAGCTGTAGACGTCGGTCCGGTGATCGATGTCGCCGGGTGTTGCGATCTGCTCCGGGCTCATGTACTCAGGGGTGCCCACTGCGGTCCCCGATCGCGAGAGCCGTGTGAGTCGCTCCATTCCGGCAACCAGAGCAATGCCGAAGTCCGTAATGTAAGTGTGGCCGAGCTGGTCAAGGAGGATGTTCGACGGCTTGATATCGCGGTGGATCACGCCACGTTGATGGGCGAAGTTCAGCGCGTCGAGAACCTCGCCGGAGATCCGCAACGCGACCTCAAGCGGGAGTGCACCGCGACCTTCGAGAGATCCACCGTCGATGAGACCCATGACGAGACACGCGGTCCCGTCCCAGACAAAGTAGTCACGCACGGGAACGATGTGAGGATGGTCGAGCCCGACCATCGCCTGCGCTTCGCGAGCAAAGCGCTCTTGGAACCTACCGCTCTGGTCCCCGTCTTCTCGAATAACCTTGATTGCGACAGGCCGTCGGTGGCTCCTCTGGCGCGCGCGCCAGACCTCGCCCATGCCACCCCGGCCCACGCACTGTTCGAGCACGTAATCCCGAATCTGGTCACCAGGTCGCATTTCCGTTCCCTATCCATCGGCTCAGTGCGCCGGGACTCTCCGCGCACGCTCATGGATGTTCGATCGACGCTTTGTCCGCCAGCACGAATGTCAACCGTGTTTCAGCCGGCACCTGAATGTGTTGGCCGGTGACCGCCACGACACCGACCGCTGCACCTCCGCCGACCGCGGCGCCTGTGAGTGCACCGGATTTACCACCGAAGATTCCGCCGACGAGCGCTCCAACCGCCGCACCACCGATACCCGCTTTTGCGGCTTTGCCTGCCTGCGAGCCCCCTTCTGATTTAACGCGCGCAGTGGTGACAGGCACACGATGGCTATCGATGGTGACCGCCGTGAGTTGCAGCATGAGAGAGGCGCGGCCCCTGACGCCCTTCACGCTGTTCGCGTCAGTCACCTGCAGCACGGCATCCGCGCCTTTTGGCGCCAATTGCTTTCCTTCGACCACCAGCGGCTCGTCCAACACCACGACATATTCCCGATTCCGATCGGCCTCGCGCGTGTCGATTGGTTCGGTCGTTCGGATCACCACCTCGGTATCGGCGGGGATGAACGCTACCTGCGCGCATATGGCGGGGTGCGGGCTGAACACAACCACAGAGGTCAGTGTGACCAGCAGCCGCAACACATGGTTTCGCGTTGTCGTGATCATGACGAGCTCCTTATTCAACCAACTTCCACGAGATCGTGCAGTTGCGTCGAACGCCTGCACGCTTGTTCCTCAACACCAGCTTCTGCGTGTCGTTCTCATCGGGGCGGATCCGCAAGTCCCAGACCTCGGTGTCGTAATTGATTTCGAGGCGACCCGGCGGCAAACCACCGAACACGACTTCGCCGTTCTGGACTACCGGCGTCCCGTTGCAGGTCAGCTTGCCGGAGACCGGCCCGCCATACACGGGGCGCGTTGGTTGTGGTTGTGGCGGAACCGGCGTCAGCGGCGCGGTCGGCACTTCAACCGGCGGTTCCGGTGCGACTGGCACGGTCCTCACGGGAGGCGCGATCGTCGTCGTCGAAGGCACGTCGGGGGCGGGCTGAAGCGCCGGTGCAGACACGACCACAGGGGTTTCTCCGCCGGCGGCTCGCACCGGGCGGCTCGAATCAGGGTTTGCCTGAGGCGTTGCCTCGCCCCCGCCCTGAGTTGCGCTGTCGCGCACCTCGGTTTCAGGCGTGGCCGGTTCGCTTGCCGAAACAGGAGGGGAAGCTGCTTCCGACCCGCTGCTGTCTGACCCTTGCCGACCGACTCCAGTATTGGAAACGTCAGGGGGGGCTGCGCACGAACTCATTCCACATACGAGACTTAGACAACAGACAACGATCGGCGGCAGCAAGCCGTGCCGTGGTCGTGCCGGGCCTCCTGTGCTCGGGCCAGGTTTAGGAGCCTTTTCTTCCGTCATGATGTCGAGTGGTGCCCTGTATAACGATTCTGGATCGGGGAGGCTGGCACGTCGGCACAGGCCTGTGCCAGGATCTTGATGCCACATCGTACTCGAGATAACGCTGTGGCACGCGCTTCCGAACGGCAGTTCGTCGAACAAGATGAGAACGCTTGTCGTCCTCGCAACCCTCGTCGCCCAGGCGACTTTCGCCTCACGCACGGTTGTCGTCGTCGTCCCGGTGTCAGTGAACGGAGCCGGAGGGCGCGCCATCACGGGCTTGTCGAAAGAGCAGTTCCACGTCTACGACGATGGGCGCCCCCAGGTGATCACGACATTCGCGCGGGGAGACGCCGCCGTGACGCTCGGACTGGTCGTCGATCGTAGTGCCAGCATGCGTCAAAAGCTGTCGATTGTGACCGATGCGATCGCGCGGTTCGCCCGATCCGCTCGCGCCACTGACGAGCTGTTTGTCGTGAATTTCAACGAGAAGGTCAGTCGATCGATCTTTACGAGCGGCCCGTTTACGAGTGACGCAACGGAACTGCAGGCTGCCGTCGCGGGGGTACGAGCGGCGGGAACCACCGCGTTGTATGACGCGGTGATGGACGCCATGCGTCATCTGAGCCTGGGCACGGCGGTTCGCAAGGCGCTGATCGTGATCAGCGATGGGGCAGACAACGCCAGCCGGAACTCGTACCAGAACACTGCCGCTCTCGTGCGCGAAGTGGGTGCCGTCGTCTACACCATCGGACTGTCCGTAGACCCCAAAGACAGACACTCTAATGACGAACTGGGACGCCTGGCACGCGACTCGGGCGGATCGGCCTTCGTCCTGCGCACGGTCGACGAGATCTCGACCGTGCTGGATGAAGTCGTTCGCGACATGCGCGATCAGTACTTGCTTGGTTTTATACCCGAGCAGGCCAGGTCAAGCGGTCTAATCCGGGTTACCGCAGATGTGCCCGGTCAGGTGAAGGTGACGGTCCGCAGCCGCTCGTCGTACACACTCCCAGTATCAGTCCCTTGAGCGGCCTGAGCCAGCCGAGCCGATGCGTTCTCTTTAGACCAGCTTCGTCGGAGCCCTCGGCTCCGGCGGTTTCTCCTCGGCCCGAGGTGTTGCTGCCACGTGCACCGCCCCGGCCGATACATCGAAGCGGACGAACGTAAAGACGGTCTCGCCCACCCTGATCTCAGAGGGGCTTGGCAGCGGCTCCAGGCGCCCCGGAGGAATCGGCTCGCCGTCGACTTTCGTGCCATTGACCGACGCCAGATCCTCGATGTAGAAACGGCCGTCCTGCACCAGGATCATCGCGTGATCCGAGGACAGCAGGGAGTCGTTGGGGCACTGCACATCGACCGGCCTGTCTTCCCCTCGAATCTCGCCGGCGCCAATGTGGTTCCGCCCCTGGCGGATCTCATACAGTTTTCCATACGGATTCCAACTGTAACTGAGCAGCACTCCGACGATCTTTCGATTGTCCGCTGCGCCGCGCGGCGCGGGACTTGGAGCCGGATTGGAATAGATTTCGGTCTTTCGGTCGCCGGGCGAGCCCATATTGCTCGCCACGCGTGTGTGTTGTCGCTCGTTTGCCATGGAAGCCTCCGCCGGGCTGGCTGACTGAACTGAGTCCTTTTTCTTGCCTTCTTCTTCCCTGGCGCAGTACGGGCAATAACGCCAGCTCGAATCCATTCTCTTTCCACAGTTCGGGCACTGTGTGCTCATTCGCTCACTCCTCGATTGACGCGCAAAACGCTCCTATTTGATCGCAAATTGAACCGTTTCCGTCATGATGACCGGCACCGCCACGCCATCGATAATCGTTGGCGTGTATTCCCACTGCCGGACCGCATCGAGCGCTGCCTGATCGAGCAAGGGAATCCCACGCAGAAGGCGCGCGTCCCGTACGCGACCGCTCGGGTCGATCGTTACCTCGATGATTACGACTCCCTGTGCGCGTGCCGACTGCGCCTCGGGCGGGTACACCGCTGTGACGTGGCGAGTCCTGGTCGGCGCCTTGATGTTCCCGCCTACACGGATAGGCGCAGGCTCAGGTGGCGGAGTACGGGGCGTGAGGACGAAGCGCACGTTGGCCGTCGTAATCACTGAGATCGCGACGCCATTTACCAGGGTTGGTTCGTACACCCACTGCCGGGCGGCTGCCATCGCGGCATCGTGCAGCAGCGCCTGAAGCGCCTGCGGCGCCGGCCCGTTTGGCGACGCTGCTGTCGATTGGATCACGTGCACCTCCTGCACGCGTCCATTCGTGTTGATCGTCAGCTCAATCTGTACCTCCCCTTGCACGCCGGCTGCCTGGGCGTCGGCGGGATATTGCGGAGGCACATGCCGGATCTTCCGCGGCGGCGGAACATCCCCTGGGGGTCGCGGCTGCTCAAATGCGACGGTTACCTCGTCTGGCTCGGATCGCAACTGATCGGAGACGGCGACTGCACGCCGCACTAGGGGGCCAGTCGCGAACATCTCACGCGTGATCGTCGCGTTGCTGCGGTATTCCCACCGTTCGCCGACATCCAGCACCTTGTTGCCATTGCTGTCACCACGACGCAGAGTCGGCGTGACGCCCTGCTCGTCGCGCACGTCGATCCCGGTGAGCCGCACGTTGCCCGTGTTAGTGACGATATAGGTGTAGGACACAGGTCCTGGCGCTTTGAGCTGCACTGACTTGACGCCGTTGACCAGCGTCGAGATCGCGATGCCAGGCGTGCGAATGATGCGCACCTCTATGTCGCGTGAATCGGACGTAGCGTCGCCGGATTTCGCGACGACGTGCCTGAGAACAGTGCCCTGGTCGAGAAGTTGCTGGTCGATCGTGGTTTGAGACTGGAACTGCCAGGTTTCGCTGGCATCCAGGGCGCCGTCCTGGTTTAAGTCACCACTGATCAGAGCCAGAGGCATCGGCCCGCCATCCGAGACGGCGACATTTCTCAACGGCTGGTGTCCTCCATTCGTGACCTCGTAACGAAATGTCACGTTGGTTCCGGCCCGGCTCACGGATTCCGGGTTGGCGGTCGCCATCAAGCGGATAATAGAGGCCGGTGCCGGTGCCGGTGCCGGTGCCGGTGCCGGCGTCGCGGGCCGGCCCCAGCGTGATCCGAAGCCGATGCTGCGCGAGCCCAATAGCGGGCCCAAGCCGATGCTCGCGGTGCCAGCCAGAGCGACGACGATAAGCACCGATGCGGCGGCAAAGCGCGGTGCCCGGCCGACTGGCGACGGGATCCAGCCGGCGAGCACCTGTCTCCAGGACTTTGTGGGTGAGGAGCGCCGTTTCAAATAGCGGTCGATCTCGATCGCGAACTCACCGCACCCGCCGTACCGCTGCTTCGGGTTCTTTGCGATCGCCTTGAAAACGATCTTCTCCAGGGCGGGATCCAATCCCGGCTTGACAGAGGCCATCGGCGGCGGCGGCTGATGAATGATCCTCTCCTTGACCACGAAGTCCGTTTCACCGTCGAACGGCACGCTTCCGGTCAGCAGTTCGTACAGAAGGATGCCGGCTGCATACACGTCCGTGAGGTGGTCCACGTCATCCCGGGTCCGAATCTGCTCCGGGCTCATGTACCAAGCCGTGCCGATCGCCCCGTCGCTGGTGCGCGTCAAACGCGTCTGACCGAATACGCGCGCAATCCCGAAGTCGATCACGCGGACCTGTCGATTCTCGTCGAGCATCAGGTTGCTCGGCTTGATGTCGCGGTGCACGATGCCGAACTCGTGCACGTAGTTCAGCGCCTTCAGCGCATCGCGGCACCACGTGAGCGCCTCAGTCTCGCTCGGCGGGCCGTTGTTCTTCAGGAGATCCGCAAGGCTCCCGCCCGGCAGGTACTCTTCAACGATATAGAACCGTCCGTTGCGCTCGAGCCACTCGAGTACGCGCGCCAGGTGCGGATGCCGGAGATCCTTCACCGCCGTGGCGCCGCGAAGGAACCGGTCTACGATTTGTTTGTCGAAGACGTACTGCTCGCGCAGTTGCTTGACGACGACGGCGGTTTTGGTCGTTGCGTCCTCGGCCAGGTAGACAAGCGACATGCCACCGCCGCCGATCTCTGACACGATCTTGTAGCTGCCAATCTGATCGCCAGGCTCCATGTGTTCCTGCTCGTCCCTACTGCGGGATGTTGCCCGTGCCGGTGCCGATACCTTACTTTCCTCGTTCGTCGGTTTGACTTGACGGCGTGCTCGAGACGGGCTTCTCGCCCGCACCCGGCGCGTCTGCATCAGCCTCGGGACGCTGGCTAGTTGACGTCGGCGCTGGTTCCTTCGCGGCCGTTGGCTCGTGATTCGCTGGCGCCGCTTCCTTTGGTGGCTCGTCCTGTTTCTCAGACGGTGCCGGTGCTGGTGCTGTTACCTCTATGGACGATGACGGTGCCTGCGGCGACGACGCGCCGCCTCGTCGAGGCGGAGTGCTCGTGTCAGATCGGCCGTTTGACCCGTTTCCGGACGCTGGTCGCGATGAGCTCGTCTGACCTCTTCTTCCGCTTGCCCCCCCGCGTTGCGGCGCGGCTGCTTGCGAGGGAGCCGCAGAGGGTTGGGCTACAGCTGGTTCTTGCGTCACCGGAACCGCCGGATTGGAATCCGTCGGCTCTCCTGTTGAAGCAGACGACGTCGGCGACGTCGACGTTCCAGATCGTGTGACGGCCTGGAGCGTCGCCGGTACCGTGGCGGTAACCTTCGCAGTCACCGGCCAGACGAACAGTCGCCTTGCAGTCGCGGTGGCCGTATACATCACCTCTTTATCCGTGGGCTTCGGCACCGCTTGCCCCGTGGTTCCCCGTACCCCGATGTTTGGCTGGATGTCCACCGACTCGGCCTGTTCGGCGTTCCACCTGAGAACGCCAGCAGCCCTGTCATAGGTAAGCTCAATCATTGGCGGCGCAAGCGCCCGCGGCATGTTGGTCGCCAACACGGCGACGGCTGCCATCCCTACGAATACGACAACGCCACGCTTCGCCAACATCGCAAAGGCGTCACGCGGACGTCCTTGGGCGAGAACTGTTACGACTGGCATCTGCGCTGTCACCCGCTCGCGAACGGTCCCGTCCACCCGCACGAATTGAATCGTTATGTTGTCGTTGCCTCCCGCCGAGAGCGCCAGGTTCACCAGTTCCTCGGGGACACGCTGCACGTCGCGTTGGTTCTTGAGTGTGTTGCAGATTTGTTCGTCAGTGACGAACCCGCTCAATCCGTCGGAACAGAGCAACAGCGCGTCACCCCTCTTCAGCGTGACGGGTCCCGAGATCTCCACTTCGACTTCTCCATGGCTGCCGATGGCGCGACTCAGTAAGTGCCCTTCCGGATGATTCCGCGCTTGTTCGAGCGTCAACATCTTCGCGTCGATCATCTGTTGAACGCGTGTGTGGTCGCGGGTAAGGAGTTGCAGCCTGTCGTCGCGGAGCAGATAGGCCCGGCTGTCGCCAACATGCGCGATCTGCGCGCGCCCATCCGAGAGCAGCATCACCAGTGCGGTCGACCCCATGTTCTCAGTGTCCGGGTTGCCGCTGTGAGCAAGACGGTGGACTTCGCCATTGGCGAGCGAAAGTGCTTCGGTCACAGCCTTGCCGAACGACCACTCCTGCGGTGCGTCGGACACCGCGCGCTCGACCATCTCCACCGTCATCTTTGCAGCAAGTGCGCCTCCTTTGTAGCCGCCCATTCCGTCGGCGATCACGAACAGCTCCCCGCGCGGCGTTTGCGTCCAGCTCAACCAGTCCTGGTTTTCATCGCGCCGTCCCTGTTCGGACACGACTGCGACTTCAACCTTCGGCAAGGTTGGTTGATGGATGCCTTCTTGGTTGGTCACGACTGGTATACCGCGATGCGGGGCATCACCGTGGCCGCTCGTCAATCGGCGGGGGCGGAGCCTGTTTACTGCCGGAAGATGCAGCCGCTGCCGCGGCCATAGGCGCGATCATGACGCGGAACTCTGACGCTCCCACTCGCACAGACTCGCCGTTATGCAATGCATGCGCTTGCCCGCTGGTGAGGCGACGCCCGTTTACGAAGGTTCCGTTGCTCGATCCCTCATCGATGAGCATCCATTGGCCCTGTGAGTGCTCGATCCGAGCGTGCATGCCGGAGAGATACTTGTCGTTCGTGATGCGAAGTTCGTTGTCATTGTCGGCGCCAATTTGGAACCGCGGACCGGCGACGGTGATTTGCTGACCTCGCAGCGGCCCGTTGACTGCATCCAGTGCCAGGCCATGTGGTGCCATACCGCCGGCATTGGCGCCAGGCTTTTGGGGTGCGACCACCGTCACGCGGCGAGACGCTGGCGCCTTCGGCGCTTCCGGCAACGGCCCAGGGTTGATGTCGACGACAGGGAGCGTCGTTTGATGCACCCACGGTATCGGATTGATAAGCCGCCGGTTCGGATTGCGGCGCTTGGCTATCAGATAGAAAAGCACATACAAACCGTAGGCAGCTGGCAGGATTGGTAGCAGCCTGATAGTCCAACGAACGATAAGGTCACGGCGACTTGGTGTCGGCGGCGTCGGCACCGGGACAGCGGAGCGGGGAATCTGTAGCGCCATGTTGGCAGCAGCAATTCCGTTTCGCGCCACGCTCACGCCGACTTCCCTCGTGCTCGCGTCGGTTTGAATCTGACGATCGAACGAAGCGATGACCGCATTGGTTGCGATCAGGCTGATTTCGTTCAGGGCCGTTTTCACATCGGCCTCCGCACTGTCTGTTTTGATCGCGTCTCTGTGAATACCACCGGTCCGCTCTGCAAAGCGCACCAGCGTGTCGCGTCTGGCGGCGACAGGCTGTCCCAGCCAGATGGCGTCGATCGCCACGTTCAACTCGACAGCTCGCTTGATGATGTCATCAGTGGCGGATGGATTACCGGAGCTTTCATCCGAACCATCGGAGACGACCAGGGTGCGTCGTCTCGTCCGGTCCGTCGATTGTGCTGCGAGCAGCGTGAGGCTCTGTTTCAAGGCCTCGTGAAGGGCCGTCTTCGTCCCGGCGGTCTTCAGACTCTTGATGTGCGCCCCCAGTTGATCCGGCGCGGCGCCCAACGGCACTTCCACGCGTGGAACGTCATCGAACGTGATCAAGGCAACTGTGTCGCTTGGCGGCAGCTTCGCGATGAAGTCCGGCAATGCCGTCCGAACCGGTTCGAGGTACCTCGTCATCGACCGACTTGTATCGACCGCGAGGATGGTCGACACGGTCCAGCCGGCATCGCGAAACCCATTCACAGCGCTCGGACGAGCGGTCGCCTGTGCGTCCTCGAGCAGTTGAATCTCGCCAGCTTGCAGCCTCGCAATGTGTGGCGGCAGTTCGAGCAGTAGCTCCAGGTGGTTTGTCTGTGGTGTGCGATAGCCGCCGATGATCAAACGAACCGTGTCGGATTGCGCAAGACACGGCGTCGGCAGGAGAAGAGCAGCCACGAGCAAGTACCGAGCCGAAGATGCGGCGATGGTCTGCATGTATCCTCCCGGATGGTTCTCGCGCCGATCTCTTGCGTCCATTTTGTGAGCCATACAGCGCTCGCGACTTTTCGCACGATCTTCCCTCGGTGCCCGGCGTACGACGCGCCGAGCATCCGAGTGATGCGAACAGCGCGTGTCAGATCGTCATGAGAAAGAACCGTACGGATTGTGTTCGGAGCCAATCGCGCCTCGAGCGTTCACGTCGGGTACGTGGAAGGCAAGATGAGCGCGACTCTCCAACTGAGAAAACGTCATCGCGACGCCAACCGAACACCACGGCCCAGCTTGTTCAAGGCTTCAAGGTCGTTGTCTATTGTGTGTACGCGTGCGCGGGATTATACTCTCGCTCCGTTTCTCAGCCCCCGCAAACTTTCTGATCTGTTCATCGAGGCCGGGTCTGGCGTTATTCCCTTTGGGGAAGTATAGGCGCCGGGCTGTGGGAGTGTCGCCACCGCGGCTCCGCGATGAACGGCTCACGTTGTAGTTCGCTTATTGCGATGGGTGTTTACGACGGTACGCTGGCACATCTGCTGGCCGAAATGGAGCGGGTGGACCTGCTGCTCCGCGCACAGGTAACGCGCGCGCGTCAGTTGAATACCGTCGACGAGCGTTTCCAGGGCCTGTATATCTCAGAACAGGAGCTCGATCAGCTCCTCGCCAGACCCAACGGCGTTCCCTCGTGGGCACTGGGAAGTGACGAATATCGCGGTCGCGTGGCCTCCGGGCTCGAAGCACTCAAGCGAAACACCACTGCGACCGCCGATGCGAGTAGGCGGGCCGGTGAGTTCCTCCGACTCCGGCATCTCGTTGCGCTTTACGGGCTCGATACGTTCGAGACTGATTGTCTGCTTGTGTGCCTCGCGCCTGAGCTGGACCTGCGATACGAGCGCATCTATGCGTATCTTCAAGATGACGTCACGAAGAAGAAGCCGAGCGTTGATCTGGTCCTCTCTCTGTTGTCGTCATCGCCATACGAGAAGCTTCTCGGGCGTTTCCGTTTTGCTGACGACGCGCCTCTGGTGCGGGCACGCTTGATTGAGTTCGTTGACGACGGCTTCCTGCCGAAGCAACCGCTACTCGCCCGACACCTGCGGATTGACGACCGGATCGTCGCGTTCCTGCTGGGCTCGGACGCTGTCGATGTCCGGATTCGACCGTTCTCAAGTGTTGTCCTTCCAGAGGTGAGGCTGGATGCCCTGTCGCTCGATCGCGAGTTGACTCGCCGACTCCGGGGATTTACGGAGGGGGAGACTGCCGGGAAATCGAGAGTGCTCTACCTTCAGGGTGCTTACGGCACGGGGAGGCGGGCGGTCGCCCGGGCGCTCTGTGTGGAATCCTGTTCTGGATGTCGACGGCGACCCGCGCTGATCGAAGTTGACCTCGAGAGGCTGCTGAACGGCGGGGAAGCGACGTTCGCGTCGTCGATCGCTCTGGTGCACCGTGAGGCGACGCTGCAGGACAGCGCGCTGCTATTCACCGGATTCGATCAGTTGTTGACTGACGCCAGAAGGTTGTTGCTGGACGAGTTCGTCCGCGGAATTGAACAGCGTGCGCGCTTTGTCTTCTTGTCCGGGGATTCGGTGTGGGAACCACGTGATGCCTTGAGGAACGCGGTGTTTGCCCGTGTGCAGATGACGAGGCCGGACGCGTCGCGTCGCGCGGAGCTCTGGTCTGCGGCCATTGCGGGCGCGATGGACACCGACCATGGCACGGCCATCCGCGAACTCGCGAGCAAGTTTCGGTTCAGTCCTGGAGAAATTCGTGATGCGGCGGAGACGGCGCGAAACCTGGCGCACTGGCGGCAGGGACTGGCGGCACCTGTCACGCTTCCGGACATTTACGAGGCGTGCCGGCGGCGCTCGAATCAGAAGCTCGGTTCGCTGTCCAGAAAGATCACCCCCGGTTACCGCTGGTCTGACATCGTCCTGCCGCGCAATCGGCTTCAGCAGTTGCGGGATATCTGCAGTTACGTCAAGCATCGCGATCAAGTGTTCGGAGAGTGGGGGTTCGGGCACAAGCGGTCCCATGGCAACGGCGTGAATGCATTGTTCGCAGGGCCGTCGGGCACGGGCAAGACGATGGCGGCGGAGATCATCGCGGGGGAACTCTCGCTCGACCTCTACAAGATTGACCTTTCCACTGTCGTCAGCAAGTTCATCGGCGAGACCGAAAAGAACCTGTCGCGCATCTTCACCGAGGCCGAGACCTCGAACGCCATTCTGTTCTTCGACGAAGCCGACGCGCTGTTCGGCAAGCGCAGCGAGGTCAAGGACTCTCACGACCGCTACGCGAACATTGAGGTCGGTTACCTGCTGCAACGCATCGAGGAGTATGACGGCGTCGTCATCCTCGCGAGCAACTTCAAGAAGAACATCGACGAAGCGTTCGTCCGACGGCTGCAGTTCGTGATCGAGTTCCCGTTTCCCGGCGCCACGGAACGGCGCCGTATCTGGGATGTCGTGTGGCCGAAGGAGACGCCGAAGGACCCCGAGATCGACTTCGGCGCCCTGGCGGAGCGGTACGAGATTACTGGTGGCAACATCCGCAACATCGCGCTGGCCTCGGCATTCCTGGCAGCCGAGGACGGTCGGGTCGTCACCATGGAGCATCTGTTCAGCGCGACTCAGCGTGAGCTCCAGAAGATGGGCAAGATCGTTGTGGACGGCGCGTTCGATCCGCTCGCAGAGCGATCGCAGACCGCGGGCCGCTCGGTGTTCAAGGGAGCCAACCGTGTGTCGTAGATGCGTTGCTGCGCTTCGCGCACGCAGGTAGGAGCTCGAGCCGCGCAACGAAGACGAGGACGTTATGCAAGTGCGATTGGGTGAAGATGTGACGCGCAGCATCGCCGCGACGCGTGCCCCAGCGGTGCCGCGTGAGACGCGACAGACGGAGCCCGCGCATCAGAGTACCGTTCAGAGGCTGCTCGCGCTGCAGCGCACGCACGGCAATGCGTCGGTGCAGCGCCTGATCCAGTACAAGCTGAGCGTCAGTCAGCCTGGCGATCCGTACGAAGAGGAAGCCGATCGAGTCGCCGAGGCTGTCGCGCAGGTCAGCGATCAGTCGCCCAGTACCGCCGCCGTCGACCGCGAACCCGATCCCAGCCTGACGATCAGCCGTATGTGCAGCGCCTGCACTGACGAATTGAGTCGGGCAGCCACACCTGAGGACGATCGCGAGAAGGAGGTCATGCCCCTGCAGCGCTTGCCGGAAGAGGAAGACAAAGAAAAGGACGAGAAAGGTGTGCTGACGAGGATGGCCTCCGGTGATGTGCATGCAGTCGACGGGGAGGTGGAAGCGGGGATTCGCGGGTTGCCTGGCAACGGGACACCGCTGCCGTCAGCGCTTCGGACGAACATGGAGTCACGAGTGGGGTTCGACTTCGATGCCGTTCGCGTCCATACCGATAGCAATGCGAGTCAGCTGGCACGTGCGGTGAACGCGCGCGCATTCACCGTCGGCAGTGACGTCGTCTTCGGCAGTGGCGAGTACAGCCCGGAGTCGAAGGACGGCCAGATGCTGTTGGCACACGAGCTGACGCACGTCGTTCAGCAGACGGGACCCGCGCGCCGAGGGCCTGAGGGCGAAGAACGGTAACCCCTCGTGATTGACGATTTGGACAGAACTATCGCGGCGCTGTTGCAACACGACGTGCATGGCTTGCCGCCAGGCCTCGTTGAGCAGGTGCAGATTAGTTTCGCCGCACCGGACGACCAGTTCCCGCCGCAATCGGTGACGCTGCCGGCGGTCGACCTGTTTTTGTACGACGTGCGGGAGAATCTCGATCTACGCAGCAATGAGGTTTACGTTGAGCGGCGAAGCGACGGCACGGCGACGCGCGCGCGGGCGCCCGTCCGCGTGGATTTTTCGTACCTGGTCACGGCGTGGTCGAGCGAGAGCGTGCCCGATCGCGCTCAGGACGAGCATCGCCTGCTTGGCGAGGTAATGCGGACGCTGCTCCGCCACCGAACGATTCCCGGGGACGTTCTGCAAGGCGTCCTGGCCAATCAGGATCTGCCGTTACCGGCAAGCGCTCTGCAGCCGGGCCGTCTGCAAAGCCTGGGCGAGTTCTGGCAGGCGCTCGGCGGGAAACCGAAAGCGGCCTTGAATTACTCGGTGACCTTGGCGATCGACGTCAGCGCGACCGAAGACGTCCGCCTCGTGACAGACAAGGTGCTCAAGATCCGCGCGCAGCGAGGGCAGGGATGACCGACGACTGGAGCGAATGGGAGGTGGTGCGGCGCCAGGTGGCGGTGTGCGGCCGCATGAGCCCGGAACTCGTCGACCGGGTGGAGGTACGCGTCGAGGGAAAGCAGTCGCTCTCGACGGCGACTGTCAGGCACGACGGCATCTACTTCTGTCTGAACTTGCCGTCCGGCGCATACCGGGTCACGGGCGCGAACGGGCGCGGTGACGTGTTCGGCGGAGGAACCGCAAACGTTTCCCGAGATGCGGACGGCAACATCACGTACGCAGCGGTCGATTTCACGTCTTCCTCCTCTCCGCCGGCGCAGCCGCGCCTGGCGAGACGGAGGCGCTCTCAGTAGTCGAAGGGCATGGCTAAAAGGCATCCACGCGGTTGGTTCGTGAAGCATCGGGCGCTGTGCGCGCCGGAACTCTAATTCTGAAGATTCAGGAGTCTACATGGCGACAACATATCTCGCTCCTGGCGTTTACGTCGAAGAAGTTCCCTCGGCGCAGCAGCCGATTGCCGGAGTCGGCACCAACACAGTGGGCTTCATCGGCAAAGTCAAGAAGACGTTTCTGTATCCGATGTTCAACGAGGACTACGACGAGTACCTCGCTCAGGCACTCTTCAGGGGAAGCGCGAAAGACGCGACCGAGGACGACAAGAAGCTGGCGGCCGCCGCGCAGACGCATCTCGATCGGTTGACTGGCGGGGGCGACGCGGGTGCGAAGGATCGCAAGAGCGCACGGCAGGCGTTGGAGGCGGCGAGGGACGAGCTGACCAGACGTCAGGGAGAAGCGTCCGCCGCGCCGCCGGAAGGTACCGGAAAGGAATTGAAGAAAGTTGACTTGAAGCCGCTTCAGACAAAGGTGCAAGAAGCCGAGGCGAAACTCCAGCAAGTCTTGGAGGCCGTCTCGAGTGAGGACAAGTACCTCAAGCCGTATCGACTCGGGACCTTCGAGGTGGCAGCGGACGTTCTCGAGACGAAGCTCTGCACGAACTTCACCGAGTTCATGGATCGGTTCGGCCCGTATCCGGTGGACACTCCGGAATTCGATGATCACCGGGCGTTGACCCACGCCGTCGCTGGTTTCTTCAAGAATGGTGGAACCCGCTGTTTCGTCGCGCGAATCGAGGACGACTCGCAGCTCGAGGCGGCGCTCCTGAAATTCGAGTCGATCGACGAAATCGCGCTGCTCGCCGCGCCAGGGCTCGTGGGGCAGACCAACTGGAACGCCCTCGTCGCTCACTGCACCAAGATGGAAGACCGGTTTGCCATCCTCGATTGCCACCTGGACGTGAACGAGGACCCGAAATCCGATGAACTCGACGTCAAGCTGCTGAATTATGGCGGTGAGAAGCCGAGCGACTTCATGCCCCAACGTACCAAGAACGCCGCGTTCTACTTCCCCTACATCGAGGTCGTCGATCCGTCCAAGCAGTTGATGGACCGCGACCCGAAGCGCGACGTGTGGATCAACAATCGCGGCAGGCTCTTCGTGCCGCCGAGCGGTCACGTCGCGGGTGTCTACGCGCGCGTGGACGAACAGCGTGGCGTGCACAAGGCGCCGGCAAACGAAGCGCTGTTCGGCGTTACCAACGTCCGCTACTACATCGGCAAGCGGCACCAGGAGATGCTCAACCCGCAGGGCGTCAACTGCATTCGCAACATCAACGGGGCCGTCACGGTGTACGGTGGCAGGACCGTCGGCGGCGATCGGAACACCGAGTGGAAGTACGTCAACGTCCGCCGCGTGATGCTGTTCCTCAAGGAGTCGATCGACGAAGGCACGCAGTGGGTGGTCTTCGAGCCAAACGACCGTGCGCTGTGGGCGAAGATTCGCCTCAACGTCGGCGCCTTCCTCACCCGCGTGTGGAAGAGCGGAGCGCTGTTCGGCTCGACGCCTCAGGAGGCCTTCTACGTCAAGTGCGACGACGAGACCAACCCGCCGGAGGTCCGCGACGTGGGTCAGGTGATCGTCGAGGTTGGCGTGGCGATCGTGCGGCCCGCGGAGTTCGTGATCTTCCGCGTCACGCAGTGGGCCGGGCCGACCAAGTCGTAAGCGTAGACGGATTGGCCGATGCCAAGCTGGACTGCACAGGCGGATGGGACCGCGCATAAGCCGGCGCCCGGCGTCTATCTTGAGTTCTCCGTCCGGGAACGGGCAGCGGGATTTCGAACGGGGCGCCCCATATTCATCGGGCGCCCTCA
>Ga0111538_10001356_pt1 | contig 34298 bp, 26 predicted proteins | sample SoiMethybrSBSTD1_FD_79669 | JGI IMG/M metagenome (GOLD analysis project Ga0111538, IMG submission 79669) | Bulk soil microbial communities from a Populus tree surrounding site in Tennessee, USA - Soil MetaG P. TD hybrid SBSTD1 (version 2)... | ecosystem: Environmental > Terrestrial > Soil >...
ATCGTCGCCGGCGTCGGGTCGACCGGCAGCAGGTTGCCGGCGGCCTTGAGCTGCTTGAAGAAGTCGACGCCCTTGCTGATGTCGTCGGCCGATCCGCCGTTGCCCAGCGATGCCATCATGACGCCGTGGTACCCGGCGGACGCCTGCGTCGGGTCGCCGTTGAGCGCCACCTTGCCCTTGTACTCGGGCTTGAGCAGGTCCTGCACGGTCTTCGGGGCCGGCACCTTCGCCGCGTCGTACCCGATCGACATGAAGCCGGCGTAGTCGCTGACCCACAGGCCGGTCGGTTCCTTGAGGTTGGCCGGGATGTCGCCGAACGAGGCGACCTGGTACGGCGCGAAGATGGCGGTGTTCGCGATCGCCACGTTGGCGCCGAGGTCGAACACGTCGGGCGCGCGGTCCTGGCCCTTCAACTGGTTCGCCGCGTTGATCTCGTCCTGGCTGTTCGCGTCCGGCTGGGCAGAATCGATCTTGATGCCGTACTTGGCCGTGAAGGCCTTGATGATCTCGCCGTAGTTGGCCCAGTCCGGGGGCAGCGCGATGACGTTGAGCGCGCCCTCCTTCTTGGCCGCCTCGACGAGCTTGTCCATGCCGCCGAGGTCCGCCGCCGACTTCGCGGTGGCGGCCGAGCCGGCCGGCTTCTCCTCGCTGGGCGGCTTCGACGGCGAGCCGCAGCCGGTGGCCGCGGCCAGTAACAGGGTGACGCCGGCCACGGATGTGATGGCCGTCGATCGCAACCTACGCACGGATGTCCTCCTCGGGTGGTACGGGGTGGCGCGGGTGTTGCGGGTGGTGGGTGCCAGGCTGCCATCAAGTGGGCAGCTTGACCATGACATGCTTGATCTCGGTGTATTCCTCGAGCGAGTAGATCGACCGTTCCTTGCCGTGTCCCGACTCCTTGGAGCCGCCCCACGGCATCTCCGGGGTCACCGGGCCGTGGTCGTTGATCCAGACGGTGCCGAAGCGCAGCCTCCGCGCCGCCTCCATGGCCCGGCCGACGTCGCGGGTGAACACCGACGCCCCGAGCCCGTACCTGACATCGTTCGCGAGCGCGAAGGCCGTCTCGTCGTCCTCGACCCGCTGCACGGAGATGACCGGGCCGAACACCTCGCGCTGCACGATCTCGCTGTGCTGCTCGACGTCGGCTATCACGGTCGGCGCGACGAAGAATCCCGCACCCGGCAGCGCGCCGCCGCCGGTGAGGAACGCGCCGCCGTCGGCCTTCGCCCGGTCCAGGAACCCGAGGACGCGGTCGCGGTGCCCGGCGTACGCGAGCGGCCCCATCTCCGTCGCCGGATCGGTGGGATCGCCGACGCGCAACGACTCCACGGCCGGCACGAGTGCGTCGAGCACGCGGTCGTAGCAGCGGGCGCTGACCAGCACCCGGGCGGCCGCGCTGCAGTCCTGCCCGGCGTTCCAGAAGCTGCCCTCGCGCAGCGCCGCGGCCACCTGCGCCGGGTCGGCGTCATCGAGGATCACCGCCGGCGCCTTGCCGCCCAGTTCCAGGTGGACGCGCTTGAGCAGGTCGGCGGCCGCCCTCGCCACGTCCTTCCCCGTCGCCGAGTCGCCGGTCAGCGACACGATGTCGACGCCGGGGTGGCGCACCAGCGCGGCGCCCGCCACCGGCCCGTCGCCGGTGACCACGTTGAACACGCCGCGCGGAAAGATGTCCGCGGCCAGCGCGGCGAGGCGCAGCGTGGTCAGCGGCGTCTGCTCCGACGGCTTGAGCACCACCGTGTTGCCCGCTGCCAGCGCCGGGCTCAGCTTCGTGACGGCCATCAGCAGCGGGTAGTTCCACGGCGTGATGAGCCCGGCGACGCCGATCGGCTCGCGCCGCGTCATCGACGTGTACCCGGCGAGGTACTCGCCCGCCGCCCGGCCCTCCAGGCAGCGCGCCGCGCCGGCGAAGAACCGCAGCCGGTCGGCGGCACTGCGGATCTCGCCGCGCGCCGCGGCGGCGGGCTTGCCGACGTTGCGCAGCTCCAGGTCGGCAAGCGCGTCGATGTCGGCGAGCACGGCGTCGGCGAGCGCGAGCAGCATCTCGGCGCGCTGCCCGGGCGTGGTGCGGCTCCAGGTGCCGAACGCGCGGCGGGCGGCGGCGACCGCACCGTCCACATCGGACGCTCCAGCGGCCGGCACCGTCGCGATGACCGCGCCGGTGGCCGGGTTCACCACGTCGGTGGTCGCGCCGTCCGTCGCGGCCACCCGGCCGCCGTCGACATGCATGAGGTCATTCGAAGACAAGGACATTGCGCGCCCCCTCTCCCGCCCGGAGCCGGTCGAACGCGCCGTCCAGACCGTCGAGGCCGATGCGTTGGCTGATCAGATCGTCCAGCAGCAGGTCGCCCGCGAGGTAGCGGTCGACGAGCGCCGGCACGTCGCGCTGCAGGACCGACGAGCCGAAGTAGCAGCCGCGGATGCCCTGCTCGTTGACGAGCGGGTCGGCGTCGATCGTCAGCGTGGCGCCGTGGCGCATCAGGCCGACGACGATCACCTCGCCGCCGACGTCGAGCGAGCGCCACGCCTGACGGATCGTCTCCTCGCGGCCGAGCGCCTCGAAGGCGTGGTCCACCCCGCCGACGAGGTCGCGGATCGCCTGCACCGGATCGCTCTGCCGGGCGTCGACCACGTCTGTCGCGCCGAAGCGGGTCGCCACGGCGAGCTTGCCGGCCGTGACGTCGACGGCGACGATCCGCTCGGCACCGGCGATCCTGGCCCCCTGCACGATGTTCAGGCCGACGCCGCCGCACCCGAACACCGCGACGCGCGCACCGGCCGGCACCTTCGCGGTGTTGAGCACCGCGCCGACGCCGGTGAGCACCGCGCAGGAGACGAGTGCGGCGCGGTCCAGCGGCATGTCCTTCGCGACGGCCACAGCGCCGGACTCGGGCACGACGGCGTACTCGGCGAACGAGGAGACGCCCAGGAAGTGGTTGAGCCGCTGGCCGTTCAGGGACAGCCGGCGGGTTCCGTCGAGGAGGGTACCGGCGTCCATCGCGGCCGCCGCGGTGGTGCAGTAGTTGGGCCGCCCGCGCGCGCAGGAGGCGCACCCGCCGCAGGACGGGACGATCGACAGCACCACCGGATCGCCGGGGCGCAGCCGGGTAACCCCGGGCCCGGTCTCGACCACGGTGCCGGCCGCCTCGTGGCCGAGCACCGCCGGGAACGGGACGAGCGTGCGCTTGCCGTCGATCGCGTTGAGGTCGCTCGCGCACAGGCCGCTCGCCGCGACCTTGACGAGCACCTCGCCGGGGCCGGGCGGTGCCAGGTCCACTTCGTGGACCTCGAAGGGCTTGCCCGGGCCGGTCAGCACGGCCGCGTTCATGCGCACGCCGGCATCACCCCTCGCTCGATGACCGAAATCGTATGCGTCGCAACGCGTTCCGCGTCGAGCTCGAAGCCGAAGCCGGGCCGTTGCGGCACGGCGACCTCGCCGCGCGCGTCGATCGCGAGCGGTTCGGCGAGCATGCAGTCGCGGGCGGCGGCGGTGAGCCCGCTGGGCGGGTCGTGCGGGAACTCGAGGTAGCCGCAGTTGGGCAGCGCGGCGGCGAGGTGCAGGTGGACCAGCATGCCCAGCCCGTTGCCCCACGTGTGCGGCACGACGTCGACGCCGTCCAACTGCGCGAACGCGGCCAGGTGCCGGATCGCCGACGCCGTCTCGCTCTTCACCGCGTCCGGCTGCAGGACGTCGAAGCACCCCTTTTCCAGCAACAACTTGAACTCGTGCAGGCCGTGGTTGTCTTCGCCGCCGGCGAGCTTGAGCGTCTCCAGCCGGTCGCGCAGCCGGGCCAGCCCGGTCAGATCGTTGCGCGGCAACGGCTCCTCCAGCCACACCGCGCCCAGCCGCTCCAGCTCGCGGGCCACCATCAGCGCCGTGCGGAAGTCCCAGACCCGGTGCCCGGAGTTGCCGGGGTCGGCGGCCGCCTGGTTGGCGTCGACCATCAGCTCCACCGCGTCGCCGACCTTGTCGCGCACGGCCTCGGCCACCGCGACGTCGTCACGCGGGTCGTCGTGGTGGAAGCGGAGCTTCACGGCGGTGTAGCCCTCGTCGGCCAGCCGCGCGACGTCGTCGGCGCGCTCCGCGGGCGAGCGCAGCTCACCCGTCGAGCAGTAGGCGCGGACGCGGGACGCGCCGCCGCCCCACAACCGGTGCACCGGCAGGCCGGCGGCCTTGCCGAGCAGGTCCCACAGCGGGATCTCCATGCAGTACGGCGGCGGGCCGAGGATCTCGGCGTCGCGGATGATCGCGGCCAACCGCTCGATCTCGGTGGGATCCTGGCCGATCAGGTGCGGGGTGACGAACCGGTCGATCGCGACCTGCGCCTCGGCGCCGCCGTGGGCCGCGCCGAGGCCGACCAGCCCGGTGTCCGTGCCGACCTCGAACAGCACCAGCACCAGCGCCGTCTGGATCCGGCCGCGCCCCCACGCCGGGCGGAACGGCGCGGCGAGCGGGAACTCCAGGAGACGACTGCGGATGCCGGTTATGCGCATGTATTCACCTGACCCGCGACGCGGCGCCGCTACTACCAGCGCTGCTATCATGCGACGATCGTTGCACGATAGCAGCGCTGATCAGGGATGGGAAGGTGGCCGTGGCCGACCGCGTGCAGTCGGTTGAGCGGGCGCTGATGCTGCTGGAGGAGGTCGCCGCCAGCCCCGTTCCCCCTACCGCGCCCGAGATCGCCCACCGGGCCGGCATCAACCGGGGCACCGCCTGGCGGCTGCTGAGCACCCTCGAGCACTTCGACCTCGTCGAGCGCGACCCGGACACCGGCCGGTACACCGTCGCCTACGGAACGGTGCGGCTGTCGATGGCCACGAACGCGTCGTCGCTGGTGCGCCGCGCCCGTCCGGTGCTGGAGCGGCTCGCGGCAGAGACGGACGGCTCGGTCTTCCTCGAGGTGCCCAGCCGCGGCGGGCTGGTGGTGCTCGACGAGGCCCGCTCCGCCGGCCCGATCCAGGTCGACCTCACCGGCGTGCGGATCCCGTTGCACTGCGGCTCGGTCGGCAAGCTGTTCCTGGCGTCGCTGCCGGCCGACGAGGTGGAGCGCTACCTCGCCGGCCCGCTCGTGGCGCCGACGCCGCACACGGTCACCGACCCGGCCGTGCTGCGGGCCGAACTCGACGAGGGCCGGCGCACCGGTGTCGCGGTGAACTACCGCGAGCACCAGGAGGAGTGGTGCGGCATCACGGCCGCGATCCGCGACCGGGCCGGCCGCGACCTCGCATACCTGAACGTGACGCTGCCGACGTACCGGTGGAGCCGCGACGCGTTGTGGGGGCTGGCCGGCACGATGCGGTCGGCGGCGGGGGAGATCGAGGAGCGGCTGCACGTCCGAAGCAGCTGAGGAGGCCGCATGAAAGACGTGTACGACGTCATCGTGGTCGGGTTGGGCGGCATGGGCAGCGCCGCCGCCTACCACCTCGCCGCCCGCGGGCTGCGGGTGCTCGGGCTGGAACGCTTCGGGCCGGCCCACGACAAGGGATCCAGCCACGGCGGGTCCCGCATCACCCGGCAGTCGTACTTCGAGGACCCGGCGTACGTCCCGCTGCTGCTGCGGGCCTACGAACTGTGGGACGCGCTGGCCCACGACAGCGGGCGCGACGTCATCACGCTCACCGGCGGCGTGATGATCGGGCCGCCGGCCAGCGTCACCGTGGCCGGCAGCCGGCGCAGCGCCGAGGAGTGGGACCTGCCGCACGAGATGCTCGACGCCGTCGAGATCCGGCGGCGGTTCCCCACGCTCCTCCCCGCCGACGACGACGTGGCCCTCTACGAGCGCAACGCCGGCTTCCTCCGGCCCGAGGTGGCCGTCGCCGCGCACCTGGACCTCGCCGGCGGCCTCGGCGCCGACCTGCGCTTCGGCGAGCCGGTGCGACGCTTCGACGCCGGCCCCGACGGAGTCCGAGCGGCCACCGACGCCGGCACCTACAGCGCCGGACACCTGGTGATCTGCCCCGGTGCCTGGGCGCCGGACCTGCTGGCCGACCTCGGTATGTCCTTCGTCGTGGAGCGCCAGGTGCAGTACTGGTTCGCGCCCGTGGGCGGGATCGATCCGTTCCGGCCCGACCGCCATCCCATCTGGATCTGGGAGGACCGCGCCGGTGTCCAGTTCTACGGCCTCCCCGCGCTCGACGGCCGGGACGGCGGAGTCAAGGTGGCGATCCACCGCAGCGGCGCGCGCTGCACGCCGGACACGATCGAGCGGACGGTGCGCGACAGCGAGGTCCGCGCAATGGCCGAACAGTTGCGCGGACACGTCCAGTCGCTCCCCGGACCGTTCCTCAAGGCGGTGACGTGCATGTACACCAACTCCGTCGACGAGCACTTCGTCATCGGCCGGCACCCCGGACACGAGCGGGTCACCGTCGCCTGCGGATTCTCCGGACACGGGTTCAAGTTCGTCCCGGTGGTCGGCGAGATCCTCGCCGACCTGGCGACGACCGGTGCCACCCGGCACCCGATCGCGCTGTTCGACCCGACCCGCGACCGCCAACCGGCACGGTGAACGGCGCCGATTCTCCCGCGATCTTGGAAGTCTTGGGCTCGGAAGGCGAGCCTCAGATTTCCACGATCGCGGGAGGCCTCAGCCGGTGAACAGCTTTGCGGCCGTCACCAGGGTCTGGATGACGCCGTAGCCGAGGAGCACGGCCACCAGCGTCCACGAGACGATCAGCCGCAGCGTCTGGTGGGCAGGTGCCTGTGCCTGCTGATCGCTCATGACCCGCTCCTGTCTCCCACCGCCAGCGGTTCCTCGGGAACCGACGTCTCGTGGTAGCGCTCCGGGACCGGACGGATCATCACGTTCGCGATGAACCCGATCGCCAGGATCACGACCATCGTGAACAGCGCCGGCCGGTACGCCGCCGCCGTCAGCGTGCCCGGCTTGCCCTCGGCGTCCAGGAAGCCGTTGATGATCAGCGGGCCCGCGACGCCCGCGGCCGACCATGCGGTCAGCAGGCGACCATGGATGGCGCCCACCTGGAAGGTCCCGAACAGGTCGCGCAGGTACGCCGGCACGGTGGCGAACCCACCGCCGTAGAACGAGATGATCAGCCCGGTGAGCAGCACGAACAGCGCCGTCGCGGCGGTGCCCACGGTTGCCACCAGGGTGTAGAGAACGATGCCGCCGCCGAGGTACACCATGTACATCGGCTTGCGGCCGATCAGGTCCGACGTCGACGACCAGACGAACCGGCCGGCCATGTTGAACAGCGACAGCACACCGACGAACCCGCTGGCCGCGGCGACGGTGACCGTCGACGTGCCGCCCTCCCGGAAGAAGTCCTGGATCATCGGGCTCGCCTGTTCGAGGATCCCGATGCCGGCCGTCACGTTGCAGAACAACACGATCCACAGCAGCCAGAACGAGCGGGTCCTGACGGAGTTGGCCGCCGACACGTTGGCGGCGGTGACCAGCGGCTTGGCCGCGACGGTGGCCGGGTCGAAACCCTCCGGCCGCCAGCCCGGCGCGGGCACCCGCACGTTGAACACGCCGAACATCATGATCGCGAAGTAGAGCACGCCGAGCGTCACGAACAGCAGCACGAGCGCGTGCCCGTCGGCCACCGAGCCCGACACCGAGGGGTGGTAGTCGGGGTCGTAGAACGCCATCAGCTGCCGCGACAGCGGGCTCGCGATCAGGGCGCCGCCGCCGAATCCCATGATGGCGAGGCCGGTCGCGAGACCGGGGCGGTCCGGGAACCACTTGATCAACGTCGAGACCGGCGAGATGTACCCGATGCCGAGCCCGATGCCGCCGAGGAACCCGTAGCCGAAGTAGACGAGCCACAGTTGCTTCGTCGCGATGCCGAGCGCGGCGACCAGGAAGCCGCTCGACCAGAACACCGCCGAGACGAACATCGCCTTGCGGGGCCCGTTGTTCTCGACCCACGTCCCACCGACCGCGGCCGACAACCCCAGCATCACGATCGCGATGCTGAAGATGATGCCGATGGCGGTCTGGCTGGCGTCGAAGTGTGCGATGAGTGAGTTCTTGTAGACGCTCGTGGCGTAGGCCTGGCCGATGCACAGGTGCACCGAGAGCGCGGCCGGCGGGATCAACCACCGGCTGTACCCGGGCGGTGCGACGGTATGGGCTCGATCCAGGAACGCCACCCTGTCCAGCGCCGACAGCAGGGGCATGGCGTACCTCCTTGGGGGCGGGCACACACGGAGCGGCGATCATCTACCCCGATCCATATGGCCGGTAAACCATTGACGAGTACCTAATTGCGTGGTTAACCATCAACATCGCGGCCCCGCTGCCGATCATCGGTCGGAGGATCAGACGGGGAGGCGCGCGTGCGACGGGTCCGGGCGGGCACGCAGCGGGGGACGACACCCCCGCCGCTACTGCGTGACCCGTGGATGCTCGGCCTCGTCGGCTACGGCCTGATCTGCAGCGTCATCACGGTGCTCCCGGCGCAGGACGACGCGTTCATGGTCCGGTTCGCCTGGTCCGTGCAGGTGCCGCTGGACGCCGCGTTCTGCTGGTTCTCGTGGCGCGCCGCTCGGGTGCCGGGAATCGATCCGCTGGTGACCCGGTACATGCGCGCGCTCGCGTTCGGCGCGTCGATGTTCCTGCTCGGTGACGTGCTGCAGACCGCCACCGTGATCGTCGACCCCGCCGTCGACAGGCTCAACGGCAGCACCGCCCAGACGCTGTGCTTCCTCGTCGGCTGTTCGGTGCTCATCTACCGGATGCTGCGCCATCCGGTGTCGACGAGCGGCTGGGCCGAGCGCGTGCGGTTCCACCTCGACGCCGTCACGGTGCTCGCCGGCGGCGCGGTGCTCATCTGGTGCTTCAGCATCGACCCGACGGACACCGCGCGCGTCGAGTGGATCGGCACCCTGATCGCGGCGAGCATCGTGCTGGTCACCACGTTCGCGGCCGTCAAGCTGGTGCTCAGCGGCAACGCGCCGATGACCCGGACCGCGTCGATCCCGATGATCGCCGCGGCGCTGGTCCTCGGCGTGAGCATGTTTCTCACACCGTCCAGCGCCGACGTGGCCGAGCGGCCGGAGTTGCTGGTGCTGCGGGTGATCTCGTCGGTGCTGATCGCGCTGGGCCCGCGCATCCAGGAACTGCAGACGCTGGTCAACCCCGTGTTCCACCGGGAGCGCCGGGTCCGGCCGTACAACATGCTGCCGTACCTGGCGATCGCGGTGACGTTCGTCGTGCTCGTGCTCGTGTTGCCGCACCAGCTCGGCATCAAGGTGTGGGGCGTGGTCGGCGGCGCGGTGGTGGTCACCGCGATGGTGGTGGTGCGCCAGATCCTCGCGCTGCTGGACAACTTCGACCTGATCAAGCGACTGGACGCGACGCTGCTCGAGCTGCGCGGGCACCAGAAGCTGCTGCGCGAGCAGGCGACCCACGACGGCCTGACCGGGCTGGCCAACCGCACCGCGTTCGGCGACGCGGTAACGGCGGAGCTCGCACGGCCCGCGTCACCCGCCTTCGCCGTCCTGCTCATCGACCTCGACGACTTCAAGAACGTCAACGACACGCTGGGCCACGGCGCCGGCGACGAGCTGCTGGTCACCGTCGCCGGCCGGTTGCGCGGCGCGGTCCGCGACGCCGACCTGGTCGCCCGCCTCGGCGGCGACGAGTTCGCCGTGCTGCTGCGTGGCGTCGACGCCGACGACGCCGGCCTGATGGCCGAGCGCATCCTGGCCGCCGTGGTCCAGCCGGTGCAGGTCGGCGACCACACGCTCGTCGTGCGGGCCAGCATCGGGGTGGCACCGGCCACCGCAGGCGACGACGTCGAGGGCCTCCTGCGCAACGCCGACATCGCGATGTACGCGGCGAAGAACGCGGGCAAGGGCGGCTTCCAGCGCTACGCGCCGGACATGGCCGCGCGCATCAGGGAGACCGCCGAGCTCGGTGCCCGCCTGCGCGACGCCGTCGGCACCGACCAGTTCTTCCTGGCCTACCAGCCGATCGTCGACCTGGAGACGGGCGGGGTGGTCGGCGCGGAGGCCCTGGTGCGCTGGCGGCCGCACCGGTCCGCGGGCCGCGACGTCGTGCCGCCGGCCGACTTCGTGCCGGTCGCCGAGCAGACCGGCCTGATCGTGCCGCTGGGCCGCTGGATCCTGGGCGAGGCGTGCGCCGAACTGACCCGCTGGCGGCGGGCGGCGCCCGCGGCCGACGCGCTCGTCATGTCGATCAACGTCAGCGGCCGCCAGCTGCGCGAACCCGGCTTCGTCGACGAGGTCGCGGCGGTCCTCGCCACGACCGGCGTGCCGGCCGACCGGCTGGTGCTGGAGGTGACCGAGACCGCGGTCCTTGACGACGGCGGCGTGACCGACGCGCTGCACGGGTTGCGCCGGCTCGGCGTCGGGCTGGCCCTCGACGACTTCGGCACCGCCGCGTCCTCGCTCGGCCTGCTGCTGACCTGCCCGGTGAGCGTGCTGAAGCTGGACCGTTCGTTCGTCGACCGGCTGGCCACCGACTCGCGGCAGCGGGCGGTGGCGACGGCGGTGATCCAGATGGCGCGGGCGCTGGACCTCGGCGCGGTCGCCGAGGGCGTCGAGCGGCCCGAGCAGGCCGACCTGCTGCGCGCGATCGGCTACCGGCGCGCGCAGGGCTTCCTGTACGCGGCGCCGCTGTCCGGCGCGGAGTTCACCCGGCGCCTCGAGCCGGCGGTCGCCGTCGCGTAGGCGCGAACCGACCCCGCTACCCGACCCGGGTTGCCGAACGGGTGCAGTTCGGGTGCCGGCGTGTTCGCGTCCGCAACCGCCGCCGATGGGGAACGGGAGCCGTCTCACCACGAGGGAGTGCCGATGCCCGCCGCCATCACCGGCATGTCGGTCCGGATGCGCCTCGCGATCATGATCGCGTCGAGCGTCGCACTCATGGTCGTGGTGATCTCGTACACGATGGGCGCGGTCGCGGATCTGGTGACGGCCCAGAAGCGGATGACCGCGGCGGCGTCGGTCTACATGGCCGGCCTGTCGTCGGCGGCGCTTGCCGCGAAGTCGGCGGCCAACGACGAGCGTGGCTTCCTGCTCACCGGCGACCGGAAGTTCGTCGACGAGGCTCGCCAGCGGCGCACCGTCGAGATCGCCGGGCTGGCCAAGGCCCGCGGCGCCGCCAGCCGGGACGCCGAGCGCGCGGCCGTCGACCGGATCGAGGACAAGCTCGCGGACTTCAACACCGCCCTCGACAAGGCATTCGCGATGTACGACGTGGACCGTGACGGTGCGGTCGCGCTTTCGGTAGGACCGAACCGCGACCTGCGCAAGGCGTACGAGCAGGAATTCGACGTCGCCGGGCAGCTCGGGGACGAGAGCATGGCGATCACCACGGCCGACGCCGAGGACATCGCCGCGCGGATCCGCACGCTGCTGCTCGTGCTCCTCGCGGTCCTCCTGGTGCTCGGCGGCGCCGTCGGCACCGCCATCATCAGGTCCATCGGCCGTTCGCTCGCCCGCGCCCTCACGGTCCTGGAGTCGGGTGCACGCGGCGACCTCACCGCCCGGGCCGAGGTGACCGGTGCGCTGGAGTTCCGCCGCATCGCCGAGGCGACCAACCACATGCTCGCGGCGACGGCGGCTGCGGTCAGCCGGCTCGCCGGCAACGCCCGCACCCTCGACGGGACGGCGACCACACTGGTCGGCAGCAGCGACGCCTCGGCCGCCGCCGCCCGGGGCGCCGCCGAGCAGGCCAAACGCGTGTCCGACACGGCCGGCGAGGTGTCCGCCAGCGTCGAGATCGTCGCCTCGGCGGCCGAGGAGATGGGCACGACGATCCGGCAGATCGCCCAGTCGGCCAGCACGGCGGCCACGGTCGCGGCGGAGGCGGTCGGCGCCGCCGAGGCCGCGCAGGCGACGGTCGAGAAGCTCGAGACGTCGTCGCAGGAGATCGGTACGGTGGTCAAGACGATCACCTCGATCGCCGCGCAGACCAACCTGCTGGCGCTCAATGCGACGATCGAGGCCGCTCGCGCCGGCGAGACGGGCAAGGGCTTCGCTGTGGTCGCCGGCGAGGTCAAGGATCTGGCCCAGGAGACCGCGCGCGCCACCGAGGGGATCGCGAGCCGGGTCGAGGCGATCCAGAACGACACCCGCCAGGCGATCACCGCGATCGCGCAGATCACGCACGTGATCGGGCAGATCAACCAGCACCAGACGGCGATCGCCGCGGCCGTGGAGGAGCAGTCGGTGACCACGCAGGAGATCAACCGCTCGGTGACCGACGCCGCCCGGGGCACCCGCGCCATCGCCGCCGACGTGACGGGCCTGGCCGACGCGGTGGAGACGAGCAGTTCGCACAGCAACAGCAGCCGGGCGACCGCGGCGTCGCTGACCACGTTGAGCGGAGACCTGCGGGCGCTCATCGACGGCTTCAAGCAGTAGCGCAGAATACTTTCCGACCGGATGTAGAGACGCCGCCGGCGGCTCCGACCATGCCACGACGGGTGCCACCGGGGCATCCGCTGCCGCGAAGGAGCCAACCGTGAAGTTCCTGCTCGTCATCACGATGAACCCGGACGTCTGGGCGGCCCTGCCCCAGGAGGTGCAGGAGCGGGTCATGCACGGCCAGACGGACTTCATCAAGCGGATCCGCGAGTCCGGCGAGTTCGTCGCCACCTACGCGCTCGACGCGCCGGCGGCCTCGAAGACGGTCCGCAACACCGGCGGCGCGGTGGCCGTCACCGACGGGCCGTTCATCGAGGCCAAGGAGTTCCTGGCCGGGTTCTACCTGATCGAGGTCCCGTCGGCCGAGCGCGCGTACGAGGTGGCCGCGCTCATGCCCGACGTGCAGGTCCCCGGCCTCGGCATCGAGGTGCGGCCGGTGCTCTACGAGGAGACGGCCTGACGGCTGCCGCCCGCGGCGTCCCGGGCGGGCGCCGGCGCGCCCGTTCGGGCCGACCGCGCCGGCGCGCCCGTTCGGGTCCGCCCCGCCACGGCCCCGCCGTAGCGCAGCACCCGTCCGAGGATCGCCGGCGCGAACAGGCTCGGCGGCGGCGCCATCAGGTTGGCCACCCGCAGGAACGCGCGGGCCACCCGCTCGTCGCGGCCGGCGGCGCGCAGCACCCGGGCGACGTAGCGGCCGATCAGCCGCGTCTTGACGGTCCGCCGCCCCTCGACGTGCGGATAGCCGAGGTCGCCGCCCACCGACATCTCCCACGGCGCGTCGAGGATCGCGGCCGTGGCCGCGAAGAACCGCCGGGTGAGCCCCGAGCGGCCGGCTGACAGGGATTCGCGCAGCGCGACGGCCTCGGCCGCGGCCACCGACATGCCCTGGGCGTACGAGGCGTTCAAGGTGCAGACCGCGTCGCCGATCGCGACGAACCCGTCCGGCAGCCGGGCCGCGCCCTCATACCGGCGCCGCACGGCCGGCGGCACGCGCAGCCGGCGCGGCTCGGTGAGCGGCTCAGCCGCGGCGAGGAGGGCGTGGATGCGTGGGTCGGGCAGTGTCGCGGCGAAGGCGAGGTAGCCGTCCGGGTCGGTCGGCGGGGCCTGCTCGGGCCCGACGCCCAGCATCACCACCATCCACCGGTCCCCGTCGGAGGCGATGGTGAAGCCGCCGTACGGCGTCGCGGGTGACGGGCCGGCGAAGATCCCCGCGAACGCGGCGTCGCCCGGGGTGCGGTGGTAGTCGCGCGACACGTAGACGGTGCCGGCGTCGACCCGCTCCTCGGCGGGCGGCTCGTACCCGATGGCGCGCAGCCACTCCGGGCCGCGGTTGCCGCGCCCCGTCGCGTCGACCACCAGGTCGGCGGGCAACCACCGGTGTTCGCCGCCCGGCGGCAGGACCCAGGCGCCGTCGACGGTTTCGCCGTCGGCGGAGGTGGACAGGCCGATCGCCTCGTGCCGGTCGAGCACGGTGACGCCGGGCAGCGCCGCCACCCGTTCGCGCACGTACGCCTCCAGTGTGGTGCGGCTGACGCACAGCCCGCGCAGCCCGGACTCCGCGCGTGGCAACGGGTTCCCGCCGTTGACCCAGACGAAGTCGCGCTGCACGTCGACAGGGACGGCGCCGCGCGCGGTCAGGTCGGCGGTGGCGCCGGGCAACAGATCCTCGATCGCCGCGAGGCCGCGGGCGAGCAGGCCGTGCAGGTGCGAGTCCTGCGGGACGCCCCTGCGGCTGGCGGCCGCGGCAGGCAGCGCGTCGCGGTCGACGAGCGTGACCGTCGCGAAGTGTTCGTGGAGTGCCCGGGCGGCCAGCAGGCCGCCGATGCTCGCGCCGAGCACGACCGCGTGCCCGGACCGGTGTGTGGATGTCACGTCGTCCCCTCATGGCTTTGGTCCCCTTGGGAGCAAGCTACTCCCAAGGGGACCAAAAGCCGGAACGCTGTCGCGAAGCCGACTACCGCGGGCACACCCCGACTAGATCAACTCGACGAACCAGGTTCATGCGACATCGAAGCTAATGGAGATTTAAGGTCACCGGCGGGTAACTTGGCGGCGCGGACACCACCGCATTGACCTGCACGACTATGTTGTGCCCCACGTTTGTGTCGAGCGCGGAGGGCACCATGTCGTACACCCCGCAATGGGGGCCCGGACAGTCCGGGCAATCGCAGCCAGGCATGTACGGGCAGCCGCAGTCGGGCGGCTACGGCCAACCGCAGTCGGGCGGCTACGGTCCGTACGATTCCGGTGGATTCAACCAGGGCGGTGGCTTCGGCCAGTACGGTTCGAACCCGCCACCGAACCAGCCCTTCAACTTCGGCCCGCCGTCGGGACCACCGCCGCAGCCACCGCGCCGGCGTCGCTTCGGCGGGCTCATCCGTTTCGTCGTGCTCATCGCCATCGTCGGCGGGATCGCGGTGGCCTACCCGACGGTGATCCGCCCGGCGCTCGCCAAGTTCGGCAACAAGGCCGCCCAGGAGGCCGAGGACGAGGCCAAGAAGGGCGCGAAGACGGCCGCCGTCGGCGAGTGTGTGGTGGACAGGAACGCACCCGGCCAGGCCAGCGCCCCGGCCGACAGTGACGACGTGAAGTTGCGCGTCGTGCCCTGCGACGGGCCGGAGGCCGCGTACAAGGTCGTCGGTGTGGTGAACAACAAACTGCAGAGCGAAGCCGACGCCGACGGTGTCTGCGGTCAGTACCCGGACGCGGACGTGGTGTATTGGGAGGGCTATGCCGGCCGGCCCGGTCTGGTGTTGTGTCTGCAGGATCTGAAGAAGTCGAAGTAGTCGTGCTGCCCTAACGGGTGCGTGGGACCGCAGGTCGCGTGCACCATCGGGTCGATTCCGTTGCATCTCCGGGCGGTTCCTTCTGCCGCCCGGAGACCACCTTCCGGCGTCGGGTCCATAGCTTTTCCAAAGCCGTCACCGCCACGGCGGCCGGCTGCGCGCGCGGCGGAACCAACTCGCCGCCTCGTCGTGCCGACCGCGTTGCTCGAGCACCTGAGCGAGCTTTTCCATCGCGCCGGTGTCGCCGGTCCCGGCGCCCTGCCGGAGCCAGAGTTCGGCCTCCTCCCACTCCGCCGCGCGGACATGGACCATCGCGAGGTTGTACATCGCGTCGCGGTGCCCGTGTGCGGCGGCCATCCGGTACCAATTCACCGCCTCGCTCTCGCGAGCGGTGCGCTGCAACAGGATCGCGAGGTTGTGCATGGCGTCGACGTTGTGCGCCGCGACGGCGCGCCGGTACCAGCGCTCGGCCTCCTCCGGACGGCCGGTCTGCTTGTAGAGGACGGCGAGGTCGCTCATCACGGCGGTGTTGCCGGTGTCGGCGGCCCGCCGTAGCCAGTTCTCGGCCTCCTGTGGCGCGCCCTCGTTCTTCAACAGCAGCCCCAGCATGGCCATCGCGTCCGAGTCGCCCCGGTGCGCGCCCCGCCGGTACGCGGTCTCGGCCTCCGCCGCCCCCACCCGCCGCTCAAGCAGCCCGCCCTGGCCGGCCATGGCTTTGCGCGCGGCGATCGCCGCCGCCCGGATGCGCGCGGCCTCCGCCAGCATGCCGCGGCCTTCCAGGAGCGGTTCGAGGTTGTTCATCGCCGCCGAATCGCCGGCCTCGGCGCCCCGGCGGAACCAGCCCTCCGCGTCGTCGGCCGCGCCGGCGTCGCGACGCAGCAGGCCGACGAGGTTGGGCGCGAACGGATTGCCGGCCTCGACCGCCAGCCGGGCGTGCGCCTCTGCCTCGTCGGCGCGCCCGGCCCGCCGCAGCAGCGCCGCCAGCTGGTACTCGGCGCCGCCGTTGCCGGCAGCCGCCCGCAACTGCTCCACCGCCTCGTCGAAGCGGCCGGCGTCGGCGAGGCCGATGCCGCGCTCGATCGCGCCCTGCGCGTCGCCCGCGCGGGCCGGCGTGGTCAACACCGCGTCGCGTTGTGCGGCACCGGACGCGAGGCGGTCCAGCTCCTCGGCGGCCCGCGCGTGTCCGGTCGCGGCCGCCCGCTCGAACAGCTCGGCGGCCCTGTCGACGCGGCCGGACTGCTTGTGCAGCACGCCCAGGTTGAACGTCGCGTTGGCATTGCCGGCGGAGACCGCGCGCTCGTACCACTGCGCCGCCTCGTCGCCGCGGTTGGACTGCTTGAGCAGGACCCCGAGGTTGTTCATCGCGGCGACGTCGCCCCGGCCGGCCGCACGGCGCAGCCACTCCTCGGCCTCCCACGTCTGGCCGCCCTCGTCCAGCAGCACGCCGAGCTCGTTCATCGCCCGCACGTCACCGGCCGCGGCGGCCGCGCGCAACTCGTCCTCACTCGCCACGTCGCGCCACCCCCGTTCCGGCGTCGACCCTATCGGCTCCCGTCGCTGCCCGACCCCGGTGTCACGTGACCCGTGCGGTGCGGGCCAGCCGCTCCAGGTAGACCTTGTACCGGGCGCACTGGCCGCGCAGGTCCACCAGCATCTGGCCCGCCGGCGTCTCCGGCGGGTGTTCGCGGCTCAGCCGTTCGACGTCGGCTCTGATCTGCGCGAGCGAGGCGCGCGCGTTGCCCAACTGGATCTGGCTGACGATCTGGTCCTTGTCGTTGTAGTGCTCGACGAGGCGGTTGAACCGGCGCACCACCGAGGCGACCGCATCGGCGCGGGCCGTTCGCGCGCGGCGCCGCTCGACGATCGCGCTGACGTCGTCGATGGCGACCGACAGCTTCTTGTGCGGGTCGCGCAGCGTCGGGTCGGTCGACGCGCGCAGCGCCAGCCTTGTGGCCCGGTGCAGCTTTCCGGAGACGTCGTCGAGGTCGGCCGTCTGGCCCTTCAGCGCGGCGACGCACACCTCGTACAGCGCCCGCGCGTGGAGCAGGGCCATCCGGGTGCACCTGTCGTCGATGCGGGCGGCGAACTCGGCCGCGGTGACGGCGCCGGCGTAGTCGTCGGCCCGTAACGCGTTCTCGGCGGTGCGCAACTCGGCCGCGAGCAGCCAGCGCAGCACCCGCTCCAGGGCGGAGCCGCTGAGCCGGCGCAGGTCGACGGTGATCGGCCGGCGCAGGCTGACCGGGATCCCCCGGCGCAGGTTGACGGGCTTGCGCCGGGTCGGCGACGAGCCGTGCTTCGCCAGCCCCTCGTAGGCGTAGGTGCGCACGTCCTCGATGGGCACCGGCGAGTCGTCCAGGGCGTCGGCCGCGAGCCATCTGTCGATGGTCTCGATGGCCCGCCGGTACTCGCGCTGCCGGAGGAACCGTCGCACCTGCGCCAGGTGCTCGGCGGATTGACCGGTCTCCATACTGGTCGGACTCGCCATGAGCCCATTGTCCGGCATGAGTGCTCACCCTGGGTACACCGCCCCCGTCGAGACGGGTAACGCGAGTGTCCGTCCACATTTGACGGCGCCGAGACATCGGCGCGACAGAGCGATCGTTGAACCGGTTCAACCACGCGAACGTCGGCTGAAAGCCTGAGCTGAGTCAGAGCCAGCCGCGCCGGCGGAAAACCAGGAAGACGACGAACGACGCCAGCGCCATCAACGCCAGCGCGAACGGATAGCCGGCAATCCACTGCGTCTCGGGCATGTGCGTGAAGTTCATGCCGTAGACGCCGGCGACGAACGTCGGCGCGAAGAACACCGCCGCCCAGGCGGAGATCTTCTTGACCTCCTCGTTCTGTGTGAAGCTGGCCTCGGTGAGCCGCTTGACCTCCTCGTTCTGCGCCTGGCCGACGAGCGCGGCGTTGATGACCAGCACCGTTTGGAAGAACTCGATGACGCCCTGGAGGTACTCGCGCTCGCCGTCCGCGACCCGCAGCACCCGCTCGAAGCGGTCGGCGATGTCGGCGACGAGCGGCCGCCCGTCGCTCGGGATGCCGGGATACGTCGTCATCCGGCCATAGATCGCCGTGCTGATCGCGGCCATCGTCCGCACCGCCAGCAGGCCGTGCCGGGCCCGGAACAGTTCGGTCAGGAACTCCTCGGGCGCGTCGACAGTGCCGCCGGTGAGGCGCTGTTCGAGCAGCCAGACGTCGGAGGTCACCGCCTCGACGTATGCCTCCTGGGTTCGGATCAACCCGGTGACGATCGCTTGCGACAACTGGAACGGCGTCGAAGCGCGCAGCCGTCCGACCGCGATCCGGGCGAGCACCGCGCCGGTCTCCCGGTTGGGCGCCTGCGCCGGGACGGCCGGATTCACCGGACCGTGCACGGTCACCAGATAGTTGGTTCCGATGAACTGGTCCAGTTCGACGAAGTGGACGTGGCCACGATCACCGCGTTCCGGCGCGTGCAGGACCACGAACACGTGATCCGGGTAGGCGTGCACCTTCGGCACGCGGTTGCGCTCGACGCAGTCGCGAACGGCACGTGGATGGAAGTTGAACACCTCGGAGAGGACCTTGGTCGCCACCGGGTCGCAGTGTGGGATGTCCACCCAGGTCAAGGCCGTGTCGTCGGCCAGCAACGCCGGCAGATCATCGACGGAGCGCTCTTCGACTGCGCCGTCGGCAATGACGCGAACCTCCATGTGACAGTGTGTACCACCACCGACGCGAGGTTGCCGATGCCAGATCTCACCGAATTCACCGCCACCGAACTCGTTGCCGCGTACCGCGACGGCACCGCGTCACCGGTCGAGGCGACCCGGGCCGCGCTCGCCGCGATCGATGCGACGAACGCAGCGGTCAACGCGTTCGTCCTCGTCGACCAGGAGGCGGCGCTGGCGGCCGCCCGAGCGTCCGAGAAGCGTTGGCACGCAAGGGAACCGCTCGGCCGGTGCGACGGCGTGCCGACGTCGATCAAGGATCTGCTCTACACCCGGGGTTGGCCGACGCTGCGGGGAAGCGTGCTGATCGACGACGACGGCGAATGGCCCGACGACGCCCCCGCGGTGGCCAGGCTCCGGGAGAACGGCGCGGTCCTGCTGGGCAAGACGACCACACCGGAGTTCGGCTGGAAGGGCGTCACCGACTCGATCCGGTACGGCGCCACGATGAACCCGTGGAACCCGGCGCGCACGGCCGGCGGGTCCAGCGGCGGCAGCGCGGCCGCCGTCGCGCTCGGGATGGGCGCGTGGTCGGTCGGCACCGACGGCGGCGGGTCGATCCGCATGCCTGCCGGCTTCAGCGGGATCGTCGGCCTGAAGCCGACGCACGGCCTGGTTCCGGTGTGGCCGGCGAGCCCGTTCGGGGCGCTGTCGCACGCCGGCCCGATGACCCGCAGCGTCGCCGACGCCGCGCTGATGCTCGACGTGCTCACCGGCTTCGATACCCGCGACCCGACCGCGATGCCGACGCCGGCGACGTCGTTCCTGGCCGGTCTCGACGACGGCGTGCGCGGGCTGCGGATCGCGTACTCGCCCGACCTCGGGTACGTGCGCAACGACCCGGAGGTCGGTGCGGCCGTCGACGCCGCGGCGGCCGTTCTCGCCGACGCCGGCGCGCACGTCGAGCGGGTGGATCCGGGCTTCACCGATCCGGTCGAGGCGTTCCACGTGCTGTGGTTCTGCGGCGCCGCCCAGGTGATGCGCGCCTACGACGCCGACGCGATCGAGCGCGTCGACCCCGGCCTGCGTCGGATCGTCGAGGCCGCCGCCGCGTACAGCGTCGCCGACTACCTGACGGCGAACGCCGCGCGCATCGACCTCGGCGTGCGGATGGGCGCCTTCCACCGAACCTACGACCTGCTGCTGACGCCCACGCTGCCGATATCCGCGTTCGCGGCCGGCGCCGACGTCCCCGACGGCTGGCACTCTCCACTGTGGACGAGCTGGACGCCGTACACATACCCGTTCAACATGACCCAGCAGCCGGCCGCGACCGTCCCCTGTGGACTGACGCGCGACGGCCTACCGATCGGGCTGCAGATCGTCGGCCCGCGCCACGCGGACGCGCTGGTTCTCCGCGTGGCGCGGGCGTACGAACGATCAGCCGGCCGGCTCCCATTCCCGCGCCTTCAGGAACGCATCGAGCTCCACCCGGCCGGCGAGGTTGTCCACCACGCCGACGAATGACGCGAGGATGCACTCGGCGACGACGTCCAGGATCTCGGCCGTGGACAGGCCCTGCGCGGTGAGGCCGTCGACGCTCGCCGCCTTGCCGCGGCTGACGACGAGGTCGCGGGCGAAGCCGTACACCGCCGCGAGCCGGGGATCGGCCGGGGGCGAGCCGGCACGCATGAGCGCCAGGTCGTCCTCGGAGACGCCGAGGCCGGCAGCGACCGTCGAGTGGAACGCGACACCGTAGTGGTTGTCCACGGCGACGCCGACCGCGATCCCGGCCACCTCCCGGTCGACCGGGTTCATCCCGGCGACCGCGCGGCGGATCCCTTCGAACGCGCTCATCAGCACCGGCGACTCGGCCACCGTGCCGGCGAAGTTCGGCACCACGCCGACGTCGGCCTTGAGGCCCTCCAGGATCGGGCGCGACGCGTCCGGCGCGGTGTCGATGGTGTGGATCTTCAGCTCCACGGAACAACCTCCTTGTAGGCACTGGGTACAGCCTGCGCGCCACACGGCGGCGAAGCCATTCCCTGGCTGGGAAGGGGATCCCCGTCGCAAGCCGGGTAACATCCGGCCGGTGAGCCCGACCAGCCAGCGCGTCGACGACATCGGCACGCTGCTGCGGCACTGGCGCGGCGTGCGCCGCATGAGCCAACTCGCGCTGTCCGTCGAGGCGGAGACGACGGCGCGCTACGTCAGCTTCGTGGAGACCGGGCGTGCCAACCCCAGCCGGGACATGGTGATCCGGCTCGCGACCGCGCTCGACGTCCCGTTCCGGGAGCGCAATGCGCTGCTCGTCGCGGCCGGGTTCGCGCCGCGCTACGCGGAGATCCCGCTCGGCGACGCCGCGCTGCGGCACGTCGAGGTTGCGCTGACCGCGATGCTCGAGCACCACGAGCCGTTCCCGGCGGTCATCATGGACCGCGGCTGGAACGTGTTGCGCTCGAACGAGGGCGCGCGGCGGCTCTTCGGCGGGCTGCTGCACCCCGAGCCGGTCCCCACCGCCGCCAACGTGCTGCGGCTGATGATCGGGCCCGGCCCGGTGCGCGAGGCGGTCCTCAACTGGGAAGCGGTCGTCGGCGCGCTGCTGGGCCGGGTGCGCCGCGAGGCCGTCGGCGGCGTCCTCGACCCGGCGACGGCGGACCTGCTGGCCGAGCTGACCGCGCTGCCCGAGGTGGCGGCCGTGACCGGCGACGCGCCCACCGAACCGGTGCTCGACGTGCGGTTCCGGTTCGGGACACACGACTTGACGTTCTTCTCGCTGCTGACCACCGTGGGCACACCGATCGACCTCACCTCACAGGAGCTTCGGGTGGAGGAGTTCTTCCCGGTGGACGAGGCCACCCGCCGGGCATGGGCGGGCACGTGAACCGTCGCACCGTCTTCGTCGCCGCGGGTGTGGTCGTCGCGGTCGCGGCGACCGGAGCGCTCGCCGCGCGGTTGCTGCGGCCCGACCCGGTCGCGGTCGCCGCGACGACGCTTCCGCATGGCCAGCCGGTCGCCGCCGTCGCCTTCAGTCCCGACGGGCGCACGCTCGCCGCGGCGGAGGAGTACGGCGGCGGCAACCCGGTGGTGAAGCTGTGGGACTACCGCGCCGGCACGTCGTCGGCCGAGTTCGCGGTCGGCGGGATCGGCACCGCCATCGCGTTCAGCCCGGACGGCGCGCGCCTGGTCACCGGCGGGTACGACGCGTACGTCGAGGTGCACGAGGTGGCCACCGGGAAGGTCACGAGACTGAGCCCGCGCGCGGAGAAGGCGACGGCTGTGGCGTTCGGGCCGACGACGGTGGCATCCGGCGGCACCGACGGCGTGCGCCTGCGCGACGCGTCGACAGGCGCGGACGGCCCGGCCCTCGACGGCGGCGGGCAACCGGTCAGCGCACTGGCGTTCAGCCCCGACGGCGCGCTGCTGGCCGCCGGCGGGCGCGACGGCGTGAGGTTGTGGGACGCCCGGACCGGCGCGGTCGTGACGACGCTCGGCGGGCAGGGCGCCGTCGCGAGCGTGGCCTTCAGCGCCGACGGCGCGTTGCTGGCCGCGGGCGGTGACGACGCCAAGGTACGGGTGTGGAACGCGCTGACCTTCCGCCTCGTGCACACGCTGTCCGGCCACCGTCGCGCTGTGGTGAGCGTCGCGTTCGGCCCGGAAGGAAAGTCACTGGCGAGCGTCGACGGCAGCAGCGGTGACCCGAAGGACGACAACGACGTCACGATCCGGCTGTGGCGGGTATACACCGGCACGGCGATCGGGGAACTGCCGGTCGCCGGAACGGACGAGCACGGCGTCGGATGTTCTCCGGGAACCACCGTCGACACGACTGTCGCGATCGGCCGGGACGGCAGGACGTTGGCCGCGAACTGCGGACTGGGGGTGCGCCTCTGGCGGCTGACCGGTCAGGAATGATTGGTGTCGGGCCGTGCCGGGCGACAAAACGGAAATGCGGGTCTGTCGGCGCGGCGGGATCTGTGGCCTAATGCTCCCCGGAGGTGCGCCCCGTGGACATCGAGCAGGTACTCCGGCCGAACGCGGTCGAGGTGGTGCTGGCGTTTCCGCGTTGGCGCACCGTGCTGTCGGCAGTCCTGGCGCTGATCCTCGCCGCGGCACCGATCGCGTACGGGGTCTACCTCTCCCCCGGCGGCTACGCGTGGGTGCTGCTCGCGGTCATCACCGTGCCGGTGCTCGTCTACGCGGGCTTCGTGATCCGCGGCGCGATGGTGCGGCTGACGGGGCCGCCGCCCGCGTTGACGACGGAGGGTATCCGGCTGCGCACCCGTTCGTGGCACAAGCGTCTCGTCGACGTGTCCTGGGCGCGCGCCACGATGATGTGGATCGACTACTCCGGGCGGCAGCCCATGCTGAACGTGGTGCCGACCGGCCGGATCGGCCGCCGGGCGCCGCGTCCCGACGCGCCGATCCGCCCGTACCGGATCGCGCTGCCGCCGAAGGTGCGGCCGGACACGATCGGCGAGGCGGTGCGGACGCTCAGCGACGGCTCCGCGGACGTCCTGGACCGCGGGTTCGACCACGACGCCGGCACGCAGATCGCCGTCGGCAAGCGCCGGCGGGAGACGCCGATGCCGTGGTGGCAGTACGCGGTGCGGTACGCCGTCTGGCTGGCCATCATCGTGCTGGGCTACCCGCTGCTGCTGTCCGGGCCGCCGCCGTGGAACCAGCCGTGGTGGCCGGGGACGAACGTCGCGATCCGGCTGCCCGACCCGTGCAAGGCGATCACCGGCGGCGAGGGCACCGAGGTGAGCGGGCTGCCGGGGACGTCGACGTCCGACGCGTCGAGCGCCGTGTGCACAGTCGCCGCCGGGACCTCGGAGCTGACGGTGACGTACCGGCTGCACCACAGGTTCTTCGGCAGCAGCGTCGCCGAGGCCGCCGAGGACGCCGACGACGCGAAGTTCCAGGCCGACGCCGACGAGAAGCTACCCGGCATCGGCGACGAGGCGTGGATCGGCACCGCCGCGTACGGAAACCGGCGCGGCGGGGCGGGCCTGCACGTGGTGGCGCGGAAGGCCAACGTCGTGGTCGAGGTGCGCTACGCCTCGCGCGACGACACCGCCAAGGTCCGCACGCTCGTCACGGAGACGGCCCGCAAGGCGCTCTCCCAGGTGGCGATCCATTAGGGTTTCATCGTGCTACCGCTGTCACCGGACGAACTGCTGACCACCACCCGTTCCGTGCGCAAGCGGCTGGACTTCGATCGGCCCGTGCCGCTGGAACTGGTGCGCGAGTGCCTGGAGATCGCCCTGCAGGCGCCGAGCGGATCGAACCGGCAGACCTGGCACTGGGTGGTCGTGACGGATCCTTCCCTGCGCGGCACGATCGGTGACTACTACCGGCGGGCCGTCGAGGGCTACCTGGCGTCGAGCGGTGCGGCCGGCAAGCTCTTCGCCGACGACCCGTCGCGCTCGGCGGTGCAGCGTCGCGTCGGCGACAGCGTCGAGTATCTCGGCGAGCACATGGGCGACGCGCCGGTGCTGGTGCTCCCGTGCATCGAGGCGGGCCGGCTCGGGCCCGGCAGCCAGGCCGGCCTGTGGGGTTCGATCCTGCCGGCCGCATGGAGCTACATGCTGGCGGCGCGCGCCCGTGGCCTGGGAACCGCGTGGACGACGCTGCACCTGCGCTACGAGTCGGAGATCGCGCAACTGCTCGGGCTCCCGTCCGGCGTACACCAGGGAGCCCTGATCCCGACGGCCTACTACACCGGCGACGGCTTCCGCCCCGCCGCCCGCCAACCGCTGGACGACGTCCTCCACATAGACACCTGGTAGCCCCTTCCCCGCGATCGGCTCCACGCGCATCACGGACCCGGGCGCCGTACCAGATGGACGTCGAGCAGCTCGAGGACCGGTCCCCCGTCAAATTCGAGCAGCGCGACATCGCAGACGGCGCCGGCGTCGTCCGCGCGGAGCCCGCGCACGACGCAGCGGACCTCGCCCTCGACGGGCCCGGCGCGATACACCCGGCACTCGCCCACCGACATGGGCAGCGTGTCGCCGGCGCCGGCCCGCCGCGCCCACAGCAGGGCGAGTTGCAATGCGCCGTCGACGGCGGCGATGTCCACAATGGACGGCCGGGTGGCCCAGGCGAGAGCGCCCACTCCGGCGACCATGCCGTCGGCTCCCCCGGCGCCGACCGCGGGCGCGCCGCGCACCGCACGAAGGGCCGGGCCGTGGAACAGCGTCGTACCGTCGTAGGGATCGTCGAGCGGAGCCAGGTCGCGCGGCGCCGCCCACGGCCGCGGCTCGGACGGCGGCGCGGCGGCGACGCTGGCGCGGAAGTGCGGATGGCCGGCGTCGTCGCGCAGGTCGAGATCGAGCGCGGGGCCATCCTCCACAGTGGACTCATGGCCCCGCAGGACGAGGCGGTGGCCGCCGTCGTCGAGGCGGGGCAGCGCAATTTCGTCGAGGACACGGAGGTCGCGTATGACGCTCCCGGCGCCGGGTCGCCAGGCGGCCGCCGCGCCGGCGAACCAGTCGAGGACCGTCGCGACGGGAACCACAGCGACGCCGTTGACCCGGTGGTCGGCGAGGTACTCATGCGCCCCGGCGGTGACCGTCACCTCTGCGGTGAAACCTTTGTCCTGCATCGGATCCGCAACTGTCCGCACGACGACGACGCCGTCGGCCGGACCGTCGATCTCGCCGAGGAACGCGCGGGCGCCGGCGTCCGGATCGATCAGCGCCACTCCCGCCTCACGCAAGCGCGCGGCGATCGTCGGCGTGACCATACCGCCGGCCCACGGGCCCCACGCGATCGAGCGCACCAGGCACCGCGGACGGCGCGCCCGCTCGGCGGCGAGCACCTGGTTCAGCACCTCGTTCGCCATCGCGTAGCCGGCCTGCCCGGCGTTGCCGAACACCGCAGCTACCGACGAGAACGCGCAGAGCACTTCCAGCGGGTCGTTGGCGGTCGCGGCGAGCAGCGCCCGCAGGCCCTGGACCTTAGTGTCGAAGACGCGGCCGAACTGTTCGTTCGTCGTCTCGGCGATCGGGGCGTCGGCAAGGACGCCCGCACCGTGAACCAGTGCGGTGATGGGACCCCAGTCGCGGCGCACGGCGTCCAGCGCCCAACTGAGCGCTTCCGCGTCGCGCACGTCGATCGAGACGTAGCGGGCCGTGCCGCCGTCGCGCTCGATCGCCGCGAGGGTGTCCCGGATCTCGCGGACGGCGAGCACGCGGCGGGCCCGATCGGCAAGCTGCGACGGCGGTCCCGGCTCGCCGGCGGCCAGCAGGGCGATGAGGCCGGCCTCGTCGGTGGCGGCGGCCAGGCCGGGCGGCTCGGCCGACAGCGGCGTGCGGCCGAGCAGCACCAGCTTCGGTTGCCGCTTCGCGGCCAGCAGGCGCAGGCACGCGGCCGTCACGCCACGTGCGCCGCCGGTGGCCACGACGACGGAGTCCGGGCCGATCCGCGCCGTCGTGTCCACAATGGACTGTGCGATCGGCTCGGGGACGATCCGGACTCCGTCGGCGCGCAGCCCGACCGCCGGCGCACCCGCACCGCCGAGCAGTTCGGCCACGATCGCGTCGGCGACGTCGGCCGCCGAGCGACCCTTGGTGGCGCAGTCGATCGCCTTGACGACCGCGCGCGGCCACTCCTTCGCCGCCGTGCGGGCCAGCGCGGCGAGGCCGCCGACCCATGCCCGCGCCGGTTGCCGCGCGCCCAGCCCGAAGTCGCCGCCGGTGTCCTGGACGGTGACGAACACGCCCCCGTGCGCCGCCATCCGGCCCGCGAGCGCGCGGGCCGCGCGGAAAGCAGTGCGCTGCGCGGTGGTCGCGCTCGTCACATCCGCGACGGGGCGCAGGCCGTCGAGCAGGATCACGCCGGTCTCGGTGTCGGGCCGGATTCTCTGGACGACGTCAGCGGCGATCCCGTGCCGGCGCAGCCCGGCGACGACGAGCGGAGCGACGCCGCGGCCGTCGTCGGTGACGGCGACGGTTCCGGTGGAAAGGCCGGGGATGGCAAGTCCGCTTCGTGGCGCCTCGACGGCGTGCAGCACCGCGCGCGGGAGCGTGCGTTCCCCTTGGCTCGGCTCCTCGCTCGGCACGGAGTCGTCCGGCTGTACGGCCTCGGCCGGCCGGCTCTGCAGCGCCTCGGCGATCTCGCGGAGGGTGCGCACGGCGGTGAGCGCGGCCGGGTCGGCGGTGGGAAGGTCGCCCAGCCGCTCCCGGACGGCGGAGAGGATCTCCACGCGCTTGATGGAGTCGATGCCGAGCTCGGTGTCGAGCTCCATGTCGGCGTTGAGAATCTCGACGGGGAAGCCGGTGCGGTCCGCCACGATGTCGAGCAGCAGCGTCTCGATGTCCACCCCACCCTCCGCGATCTTGGAAATTCGGGGCTCGCTTCCGGGCCCTGGATTTCCAAGATCGCCGGCGGTGGGGGGCGGTGTCGGGGCGGTGCCGTTGGACCGCTCGGGTGCGGGGGGCCGGGTGACGAGCGGCTCGGGCGTGGGTGGTTGGGCCGCTTGCCGAGGTTGCGGCGCGACCGGCACCTGCATTGCCGCCGGCTGGTACGGCGCGGCCGGCACCTGGTGCCGCACGGCGGCGGGCTGGTGCGGCACGGCGGGTGTCTCCATCGGGGCGGCCGTCAACTCCGGCACGGCCGGCGGTCCGGCGACGGTGCGCGGGCGCGGTTGCACCGGCTGGCCGGTTGCGGCGGCGAGCAGGCCGGTGAGCGTCGCCTCCGCCATGCCGAGGTAGGCCTGGTGACTGTCGGCCATCACCCGCAGGAACGCGGCATGCGCCTCGGCCGCCTGCCGCTGCGTGTCCTCGACGACCCGCAGCCATGGCTCATCGATCGCCCCCGGCACCGACGAACCCGTCCGGCGCGACCCACCCGTGATCTTGGAGGCCTGGGGCTCGTTTTCGAGCCCTGAACGTCCACGATCGCGAGCGGCCGGGCCTGGCTGACCTGCGGGCGCGGATGGGGCACCAACGGGCGGTGCGCCGACGGACGGGCGGGGCGAGTCCGATGGGCGCGACCCCTCCGCGATCTTGGGAATCCGAGGCTCGTTTTCAAGCCCTGATCTTCCAAGATCGCCGGAAGGCTTGGGCGCGGGCACCGCGGCGGGCACGGTGGGGGCGGATTGTGGTTCGGGCACGCGCGGAATTGCATCAGATGCGGGTCCGGTGGGTTGCGGCCGCCCGTAGTTTCCGCCGTCCACGCGGCGCCGGCAACGGCGAAGACCCCCTTCGATCCGGCCGAGGACAGCCGACGGTTCGCCGCGGGCCGACTGTCGTGAATGGGTCGGGACCGGGCGGCAATCAGGACGCAAACGAGGCGCAAGCGGCCGGGTCTGCACTGGTCCGATGGCGCACGTCGCCAATCACTGTGAGGAGAAACCGATGAGACGACTGAACGGGGCGCGCGTCGGCGCCGTCGTCCTCGCCACCGGAGTCGCCGGAGCGATCGTCGCCGGTACCGGTGCGCCCGCGCTCGCGGCGACGGCGACCCGGGTGCCCGTCGACGCGGGCACCACCGGCGCGATCGGCGGCGTCGATGCCGTTTCCCCGACGGACGGCTGGGCGGTCGGCAGCACGGGCACCGACGCCGTGATCCGGCGCTTCGACGGCACCCGGTGGCGCGTGGTGCCGAGCCCGTCGCTGGCGGAACCGTCGGCACCGTCCGGCGGAACAGGACTGTCCGCTGTGGATGCGCTGTCACCGACCGCGGCGTTCGCCGTCGGCACGAGGTTCGGTAACGGCAACGCCGCCGTGGCCGTGCGGTGGAACGGATCTGCGTGGAGCCGCAGCACGGTCGGCCCGACGACGTTCACGAACAGCCGACTGGTCGCGGTGAAGGCGTTCTCGACCACCGACGCGTGGGCGGTCGGCAGCCAGGCGTCCACGACCACCGACCACACGCTCGCCATGCATTTCAACGGGACGTCGTGGACCGAGGTCGCGGTGCCGAGCCCGGGCACCCGCAACAGCTTCCTCACGTCGGTGTCCGGCGTGGCGCCGAACGACGTGTGGGCGGTCGGGTACACCCAGAACCTGCCGTACGGCAACCGCATCCGGCTCCCGCTGATCCTGCACTGGGACGGCGCGACCTGGTCACAGGTCGCAGCGCCCACGGTGCCGGCCAGCACGAGCGTGTTCGTCTACGGCGTCGCGGCCGTGTCGGCGTCCGACGCGTGGGCGGTCGGCTGGACGTCGTCGGCCTCCGGCAGCGCGTACGTGGCGCACTGGAACGGCGGCGCGTGGAGCACCGTGCCCGCACCGGCGATGTCCTCGCTGACGGCGGTGGCCGCGCGGTCCCCGTCCGACGTCTGGGTGGCCGGCTTCGATCCGGCGGGCCGGTCGGCTGTCGCGCACTGGAACGGCGGCGCGTGGACGATCACCGCGATCACCGTGACCGGCGGACCGGGTCTGCCGTCGCTGGCCGCGATCGCGGCGGCAGCCGCGAACACCGCGTGGGCGGTGGGCTCCCAGTCAGACCCGACCACCGGCCAGTTCGCCCCGCTCGCGTTCCGCGTGACGGCAGCGTGACGGCAGCGTGACGGCAGCGTGACGGCTAATCTTGGTCCCGAATGGGCGCCAGGGCAGGGCGCCAGGGCAGGGCCCCAGGGCACCCATTCGGGACCAGGATCGGCGTCTCTACACGCCTACACGAGGAACGCGGGACGCATCTCCGCGCCGACGTTGATGCCGCCCACCACCGACGTTCCGCCCTGGTCGTAGACGGGCGTGGTCCGGTTGCGGCGCATCAACTCCCGCATCGCGGGCGGCAGCGGCGGCGGCTCGTCGCCCACCGCGACCCGCACGTCCCGGGCCGCCGAGATCAGCCGGCTCATCAGGTAAGCCGCGTCGGTGTCGACCCGAACCAGCCCCGACTCCCAGCCGACCATCACGAGTTCGACCACCTCGAACATGCGGCTCAGCACCGCCGCCGGGTCGGCGAGCTTCAGGGTGCGCGCGGCGTTCGCCCCGATCGTCGCGAGGGCCGCCGGCAGGTGGATGTACGGGTGGAACCCGCTACGCAACGCGAACAACGGGTAACTCAGCTCCCGGCCGGCCTGCTGCCACAACGCGCGGTAGTACCGCCGATCCAGCGGATAGGACCGCCCCATCCGGTTCAGCTCCGCGACCTGCGCCTGAATGCTCGCGTGCGCCTCGTCGGCGATCGCCCACACGATCCGGATCGCCACGTACAGGCCGTCGTCGCCCTCGAAGCGCGGCACCAGCGCATCGACCTGCTGGTGGAACGGCACCCGCACGTGCTGGCCGAACCCGTGCCGGATCTCCTGGACCAGCGCCTCCTGCCGGGCCGGGTCGAGCTCGACCGGACCCTCGGCGGGCGTTCGCCGGAACCACCGCATGTCGCCTCGCTTCCACCGCACGGGACCCGGAAATGCTAGCCCCTCCCTCTGGACGGCGTCTGACATGATCCCTGCCGTGCGGGGGATGCGAGTGATTGTCGCATTGGCGATTCTGGTGGCGGTGCTGGTCGCGGGCTGTACTGGTCCGTCGAAAGCAAGCCCGCGGCGCGCCCGCCCCAAGGCGGGCGGCGCCGGCGCGGCTGCGTCGGGAGGTCCGCCGGGCGCACGGTCCGCGCCCGCGCCGACGCCGTCCGCGACGCCTTCCGCCCCGACGCCGTCAGCCCCGACGCCGTCAGCCGCCGCCCCGAGCGCGTCGACGGGGACGCCGGGCGCGTCGACCGTCGGCGCGTTGCCGCCCGTGCTCCAGCACGGCATGCGCGCCGGGAACAAGGTCGCCCTGACGTTCGACGCCGACATGACCGACGCCATGCTCGCCACCCTGCGCAGCGGGGCGGCTGTCTCCTACGCCAACCTCGCCGTGATCGATCAGCTGGAGCGGCGCGGCATCCCGGCCACGTTCTTCATCACCGGCGAGTGGGCCGAGCAGTATCCGGACGTCGTGCGGCGCCTCGCCGCCAACCCGCGCTTCGAACTGGCCAACCACTCCTACCGGCACGGCGCGTTCACCGGCAACTGCTACAACCTGCCGCGGGTGCCGGTGAACGAGATGACCGCCGACGTCGCGCGAACGTTCACCGTGCTGGAACCGTTCGGCGGCCGGCAGACGCGTTACTTCCGCTTCCCGGGCCTGTGCCACGATCCGGCGGCGTTGCAGGCGCTGTGCGGGCTCGGTGTCACAGTCGTGGACGGCGACGTGGTCAGCGGCGACCCGTTCGCCACCGCCGCCGGGCCGATCGTGCACAACGTGCTGTCGACGGTTCGACCCGGCTCGATCGTCATCATGCACGTGACGGAGGCCAACGCACAGTTCACCGACGAGGCGCTGGGGCCGATCCTGGACGGGCTGACCGCCGCCGGCCTGCGGCCGGTCCCGTTGTCCGATTTGGACGGAGCGCCGGCGGCCCGCTGACCGGCCGTCGCCGCAACCGCGGACGCCGGGATCGCACGGATCACGACGGTCGGCACCCGACCGCTCCGCGGCGGCACCGGGAGTGCAACGCGACGGTGGTGTTCTTGACGGCATGACGCGACCCCGGCGACCCGACCCCCGCACGGTGGTCGGCGCATTGGCGTTCGCGCTCCTCTCCGCCTACCTCGTGGCCGACGGCACCACCGGCACCGGGCCCGTGTACGCCTTCTGGACCGCTGTCCCGTTCATCGACGTCGCCCTCGCCGCGGCCTCGTTCGGCGCGTCCCGCAAACCGGGCATCACCCGAGCCGAGCGCCGGCTGTGGCGAACCCTCGCCGTGCCGTACGTGTTCGTGGTGGCCGGCGACGTGACGCAGGCGGTCCACGTCTGGACCGCGCCGGGCACACCGATCGGAACGCCCGGACCGATCACCGACGTGTGCAACCTGATCGGCACCATCCCGGTGCTGATCGTGATGCTGCGCTACCCCGTGCCGACCGACGGTTGGTCGGTGCGCCTGCGCTACCTCCTCGACGCGGCGTCGGTCGCACTCGGTGGCGGTGTGCTCATGTTCTTCCTGACGTCGTACACGCTGCCGGTCATCGACTCCGCCGGGTCGCGGCTGTTCGGCTCGGTGGTGCTCGCGGTGTCGTCGTTCGCCGCCACGAAACTCACGCTCAGCGGGGCGGTCCGGATGCGCGCCCGGGCCGCGGTGCCGATCGTGGCCGGCACCCTGCTGCAGGGCTACGCCTACGGCATGCTCGGCTCCGGTCCGAACCTGCACCTGCCGCTCGCGGGGATGGCGGGCGCGGGCGGGCTGCTGTGGCTCGGCATTCGGATCCACCAACTGGACAGCGCGCCCGCGCCCGACCGGGCGCGGGCCAGGCGCCGGTACAGCCTGCTGCCGTATCTCACGCTGTTCGTGATGTTCGGCCTGGTGCCGTTCGCCAACGCCGCGCACGAGCCCGTCGACTTCTGGGTGGTGATCGGCGCGCTGTTCGTCATCACCTGCCTCGTGGTCGTGCGGCAGGTGCTCGCGCTGCGGGAGAACGGCACCCTGCTGCACCGGCTCGACGCCAGCCTGCTCGAGGCCCGCCACCTCCAGGAGCAGCTGCGCCACCAGGCGACCCACGACGCCCTCACCGGCCTCGCCAACCGGGCCCTGTTCGACGAGCGGCTGGACGCCGTGACCGGGCCGGCCGCCGTCCTGCTGGTGGACCTCGACGGGTTCAAGTCCGTCAACGACACGCACGGCCACCACGCCGGCGACGCGATCCTGGTCGCGGTGGCCGGGCGGCTGCGCCGGTGCGTGCCGGCGTCGGCGACCGCCGCCCGGCTCGGCGGCGACGAGTTCGCCGTGCTGCTGCCGGGCGCCGACGAGCCGACCGCCCGCCTGCTCGCCGACCGGTTCGCGGCGCTCCTCGACGACCCGGTCGCCGTCGACGGGGTCGTGCTGCGCGCCGAGGCCAGCATCGGCGTGGCCGCGGGTGCCGTCTCGGCCGGGACGTCGCCCGCGACCCTGCTCCGTGAGGCCGACGCGGCGATGTACGCCCGCAAGCACCGGGCCCGCCTGGCGGTCTGAATCCCCACCGCGACAACGGGTTTAAGACGGCGCTAAGGTTCCGTGGTCACACCGCGGCATCATCCACCGCAAACCGGGAAGAAACACATGCCAGCCGGGCCGTCTCCGGTCGGAAACTTGCACCCGGGCGGGGGTGACGGTCGACCGGTGGGTGTCGGTAGCGTTGCGCAGGTGGCTGGGCGGGCAGAGTGGAGGGCGCATGTCCAACGGCGGTGAGCGGACGAAGTTCGACCTCGTGATGCGGGGCTACGACAAGCGCCAGGTCGACCAGTACATGACGCGCGTCGACGCCGAACTGGCGTCGTACAACGCGGAGCGGGAGCGCGCCCGGGGCCAGATGCAGACCATGGCCGCCCAGTTGCAGCAGCTCCAGGCCGAACTGGGCGAATTGCGACAGCGGCCGCCGATCCAGCTCGACAAGGCGTCGTTCCGCGACCTCGGGCCGATGGTCGACCAGATCCTCGCACTGGCCGAGAAGCAGGCGGGCCAGATCATGTCGAGCAGCACCGAGCGCGCGGCCAGCCGCCAGGCCGACGCCGAGAAGACGCTCGCCGACGCCCGCGAGCGCGCCGAGAAGATGCGCCAGCAGCTCGAAACCGAGCTCGGCACCCGCCGCGCGGACGAGGACAAGGCGCACGAGCAGCGCCGCGCCGCTGCCGAGATGGAGCTGGCCGAGATCCGCGCCCATGCCGAGAAGACCCGCATCGAGGCGGAGGACGCCGGCAACCGGGCCCAGCAGGAGGCCAAGCGGCTCGGCGAGCAGGCCGCCCAGGAGCTGGGGCACGCCCGCGCCCAGGCCAAGGCGCTCGTCGAGGGGGCGCACGCGCAGATCCAGCGCGACACCGAGGCGGCGAAGGCCCAGGCGCAGCAGCAGCTGGCGCGCATGCGCGGCGACGTCGAGCGCGAGATCGAGGAGCGGCGCAACGCCGCGAGCCAGAAGATCGTTGCGCTGCACGCCGAGGCGCAGCAGCAGGCCGCCGAGGTGCGCCGGCGCTCCGACGAGGCGGCCGCCGCGCAGCAGGAGAAGTTCAACGGCGTCGAAAAGCAGATCGCCGACCGGCGAAACGCCCTCGCCACGCTGCACAGCGAGATCGAGAACGCGCAACACCGGCTCGAGGAGACGCACCAGGAGCAGGCGGCGATCGAGGAGCAGGTCGACCAGTTGCAGCACCGGCTCGGCGGGATCCGGCAGGAGCTGGCCACCGAGATGGGCCGGCTGGACGAGGCCCGCCGCGGGGCCGACGCCGCCGAGCGGCACGCCAAGGAGGTCCGGGCCCGGGTGCAGCGCGAGGCGCGCCGGGTGGCCGAACTGGCCGCGGCCGCGGTCATCGCGGCGGCCTCCGGCGGTGGCGACACCGGCGAGTACCCGCAGGTGACGCCGCCGTCCGAGGGCAACGGCACCGTCGAGGCAAGCCGCGACGACGCCGGCCGCGACGGTCCCGGCCGCGGCGATGCCGGCCGCGGCGATGCCGGCCGCGGCGATGCCGACCGCGGCGATGCCGGCCGCGGCGCCGGTCGGGAGGCCGCGCGCGGCTCGAGGCG
>Ga0111538_10001357_pt1 | contig 34289 bp, 27 predicted proteins | sample SoiMethybrSBSTD1_FD_79669 | JGI IMG/M metagenome (GOLD analysis project Ga0111538, IMG submission 79669) | Bulk soil microbial communities from a Populus tree surrounding site in Tennessee, USA - Soil MetaG P. TD hybrid SBSTD1 (version 2)... | ecosystem: Environmental > Terrestrial > Soil >...
ACGACACGTACCGGCTGATGAAAGTCGAACAGGATGTCCGCAACCTCGAGCGGCAGGTCCAGACGCTCACGCGCGAGCTGGATGCGGTACAGCAGCAGCAGTCGCGCGCGGGTGATCACATCCCATCGGCACGCTCGTCCAGCGCGCCGGCCGGAGCGAGCTCGACCGCCTGGCTCGAAGCGACTCGCTGGGAGCGCATCCGCACTGGAATGAGCGAGCTCGAGGTCATCGGCGTACTCGGCGCGCCGACGTCGATGCGCCAGGATGGCGACACGCGCGTGCTGCTGTATGCGATGGAAATCGGCGCTTCGGGCTTCCTCGGCGGCAGCGTCGAGTTCCGCGACCGCGCCGTCACCGCGGTCAACAAGCCCGTGCTGAAGTAGCCATGAAAGCTGTGTTGATCCTCAGCCTCATCGCGATAACTGCACTCGCGCAGGCGTCCGATCCGGTCTACATCACTGATCTGCGACCGCGAACACAGGCGGGCAAGATGTCGCGCGATGAGCTGAGGTCCACGCGCGACGATGCGGACCAGTACGCGAAGGTGTCGGGTCTGGTGCCCCTGCAAGAGGGTCTGCGCGACGAGGTGCGGTTCTGGCTGACCTGGGCAACGTTCGATCCGTCGACGAATGGAATCGCGACCGTCGGCTACGTCATTGCCGGCGATGACTGGAAAGTGTGCCGGATCGGCTACTCAGGCAAGTCGACGGTTCCCGACAGCGGCCAATGCAGGCGGTACGGCCCGCGCGCGACACGCGAGCGGATGGCTGCCGATCTGCGACGGCTGGCAGGGCTGGCGGATTTTTCGATCGAGTGCGGCATCCAGGACGGTGAGTGGGTCACGATCGACGCGGTAGCCCAAGGCAAGAGGTTCAGCCTTTCGGCAGGCAATCCGGTCTCCTGCGCAGGCGACGCCTCGCAGTTCGTTGGGCGCTTTCTGGACAGAGTGCGAGTCCCTTAGAGCTAAGAGCGGACGACTCCGGTCACGCCGTTGATGACGAACTGGATGCCGATGCAGATGAGCAGAAAACCCATGATGCGCACCATCGCGTTCATGCCGGTTGCGCCGAGCAGCTTGTCCAGCCGCGTTGCCGCGCGCAGCACGATGTAAGAAATCAGCGCGGTGATCGCGATGCCGATCGCGACCAGCACGTGGCCCACCACGATGTGCTGGCTCATCTGCACGGTCGTCGACATGCCGATGACGACAGCGATCGAGCCTGGCCCGGACAAGCTCGGCATCGCGAGCGGCGTGAAGGAAATGTCGGCCTTGGCTTGCGCCTCGGCGCGCTCCTGGCCGGAGATCGCGGCCGACTCGGGGAACAGCATGCGGAAGCCGAGATAGCTGACGATCATGCCGCCGGCGATGCGCAACCCCGGAATCGAGATGCCGAAGAAGTTCATGATCAGGCCGCCCGCGACCAGGAAGGCGGTGAGGATGCAGAACATGTAGATGCAGGCGCGGCGAATCTGCTCGCTGCGTTCCTGCTCGGTGAGGTCGGCGGTGATGCTCATGAGGAGGCCGACGGCCGAAAACGGATTCACGATCGGCAGCAGCGCACCGACCGTGCTCAGGACATATGTCAGCCCCTCGACGAACCAGCTCATGAGCGCGCGCCCGAATTACACAGGCGCTCGAAGCCGCTCGCGATGAACGGCGCCATGCGGTGGCCGATCGATTCGAAGTCGCTCGACTTGCACAGCCCGTTCGACAGGCGATCGATACGTCCGGTCTGCGACAGCGACAGCGTGAGCGCGCCCGACAGGAAGTGATAGCTCCAGTAGAGATCCTCTTCCGTCGCATCGGGCAGCGCTTTGCGCAGCGCGCGGATCAGACGATGAATCACGGGATCGAAGGTGCGCGCCATCGTCTCGCCGCCCCACGCCGGCGTGTTGTTGACCTGCGCGATCAGCGCGAAGTAGTTGTGCCAGCGCGGGTCGCCCTGCGCCGCACGCTCCAGGATCGGCTGCAGGAACGCGTTGATGACGCCTTCGGCGGTGATCGCACTGCCGGCCTCGCGTTCGTACATGTCGATCGAGTCGATGCGCTCGCGGTTGATGATCTCGGCGCGGCGCGCAAACACCGCATCGAACAGGCCGCGCTTGGTATCGAAGTAATAGTGCAGCAGAGCGGTGTCGACCCTCGCATCCTGCGCCACTTCGCGAATCGTCACGCCCCAGAAGCCGTGACGCGAGAAGTGATCTTCCGCCGCGTCGAGGATGCGCTCGCGCATGTCGGGCGTGGCGTTGCTCTTCAACGGTCGCCCGCGCCGGGCTCGATGTTTGCCGGGCCTGGGCTTGACGAGGCGTTTCACTGCCATGGGGAGGACTCAATTTCATTAACTGATGAATATTTGACAGCAGGCCGCGCCCGAGGCAAGCTCGGATTAATCATCAACCGATGAATAAATGCGCAGGCCACGCTCGCCGGCGCTCTGCAGGGGGTCTCGCCATGTCCAGTCATGCTTGCCGTGTCGCTATCCGCCTCGTTCTCGCCGCTGCTGCGGCGTGCAGCCTACCAGTGTCCGGGCCCGTCGTGGCTGCCGAACCGGGCGCCCAGGCCGGCACCATCGAACAGGTCACCGTCACGGCCCGCCGCCGCGAGGAGAGCCTGCAGGACGTTCCGGTCGCGATCACCGCGCTGACTTCCGACCAGCTGCTGGAGCAGAACGTCCGCACGCTCGAGGACATGACTGCGTACGCGCCGAACATCAAGGTGAACGCCGGGCGCGCCACCACCAGCACGATCAACGCGTATATCCGCGGCGTCGGCCAGAACGACCCGCTGTGGGGCTTCGAGCCCGGCGTCGGCATCTATCTCGACGACGTCTACATCGCGCGCCCGCAAGGCGCTCTGCTCGATGTCTACGATGTGGAGCGCATCGAAGTGCTGCGCGGTCCGCAAGGCACGCTGTACGGCAAGAACACGATCGCCGGCGCAATCAAGTACGTGACGCGCGACATCGCCACCGAAGATCCGGATCTCAACATCACCGCGACCGGCGGCAGCTACAACCAGCGCGACATCAAGATCGGCGGCTCCCTGCCGGTCGTGGCCGATCACGTCTACCTCGGCGCGGCCGTCGCCTATCTGCAGCGCGACGGCTACGGCGAGCTCGTCGACGACGGCGCGCCGCGCGCTTTCAACCATGTTGGCCAGGATGTTTCCGACAAGGACGTGCTCGCAGCGCGCGCCAATGCCACGTTCGTGTGGGGCGAGAGCTCGAAGCTGCGCGTGCTGGCGGACACGATCCAGGACAACTCGAACGCTGCCGGCGGTCACCGCCTGAACAACCTGGTGCAGCCAGCGCTCGACGATCGCTACGACCAGCGTACCGACATGCCGGTCGACAAGGATCGTTTCATCGCGAAGGGCCTCTCCGCGACCTACACGCAGGGACTGACCGACGCGCTCGACCTCAAGCTGGTCGGCGCGTATCGCGAAGGCGACGGCCGGCAGTTCATCGATTTCGAAGAGCTGAACGCCAACCTCTTCCAGGTCCCGGCCCAATATTCCGACCGGCAGGCGAGCGGCGAAGCGCAGCTCACGTACACCAGCGACCGGCTCAAGGGCGTCGCCGGCGTCTACTATTTCGACGGCATGGCGCGCGGCGCCTTCGATCTTTCATTGGGGGCGAGCAGCTTCACCTCGTTGACCAAGGGCCAGGTCGACACGCAGAGCATCGCGGTCTATGCCGACACGACGTGGACGCTCACCGACCGGCTGAACCTCAACGTGGGCGCGCGCTGGAACGAGGACGACAAGGACGCGAGGGTATTCGTCGCGCAGTATCTCGGCCGACTGGAAGCGGACCAGACGCTGTTCGACCAGAACAACCTGCCGCCCGGCTTCGTGATGCTGGGCTTGCCCCAGACCGACTACAGCAACAGCCGCACCTTCTCCAACGTCTCGCCGCGGCTCGGCTTCGACTACCGCGTCACCGACGACTTGCTGACCTATGTGAGCTACAGCGAAGGCTTCAAGAGCGGCGGCTTCGACATGCGGGGCAACCAGACCGCGAATCCGGACACGACCAAGGGCTACGACTCGGAGACCGCCGACAACTTCGAGATCGGCATGAAGTCGAACTGGCTGGCCGATACGTTGCAGCTGAACGTCACGGTCTTCTACACGCCGTATCACGACGTGCAACTCCCCAGCCAGCAGTTCCGGGATCTCAACGGCATTCCCACCAACGTCACCGCGGTCCTCAACGCCGGCAAGGCGCTGAACAAGGGCGCAGAGCTCGAATCGATCTGGCAGCCGCTGCCGGCGCTGACGATGGTGCTCAATGTCGGCTACCTGGATGCCAAGTTCGAGGAGTTTTTCGTAGGTTGTACGCCGCCCGCGGATGGCTGCCGCACGAACATCGCTTCGCTGAACGAGCCGATCAACGCCCCCGACTGGACCTCGTTCCTCGGTGCGACTTATCGCTGGGAGCTCGGCGTGGGCGACCTGGCCGCGCATCTGGGCTATCAGTACCGCGGCAAGACCAAGGTTGCGAACACGACGCCGAGCGTCACGGACCAGGACGCGTACGACTTGCTCGATCTCGGTGTCTCGTACACGACGTCGGACGGCGCGTGGCGTTTCGCGCTCGAAGGCAAGAACGTGCTCGACGAGGAATACCGCGTGGCGGGCTACGACTTCAGCCCCAACCTCGAGACGCAGCACCTCAGCCAGATCGGCTTCTACGGCCCGCCGCGCACGGTCTCGGTGAGCGCTACATATCGCTATTGAGTGTGTACAGCGTTCTCATCACCGGCGCTGCGAGCGGGATCGGGCTCGGGCTGACGCGGCACTTCGCCGCGCTCGGGCATCGCGTGATCGCGTGCGATCTGCAGCCGGTGGAGATCGGCGGGCCACTTCGCAAGCTCGCGTTCGACGTCGCCGACGCTGCGCAGATCGAACGCGCGCTGGCGAGCGTCGCGGACGACCCGCCGGACGTGTTGATCAACAACGCGGGGCTGCAGTACGTCGCGCCGATCGAAGAGTACCCGCCGGAGAAGTGGCAGCAGCTCATTGCTGTGATGCTCACGGGCGCCGCGTTGATGACGCGCGCCGCCCTGCCGGCGATGCGCCGCAAAGGCTTCGGCCGCATCGTCAACATCGGCTCGATCCATTCGCTGGTCGCGTCGCCGTACAAGAGCGCATACGTCGCGGCGAAGCACGGCCTGGTCGGCTTCAGCAAGAGCGTGGCGCTGGAAACCCGTGACTGCGACATTACGATCAACACGGTGTGCCCGAGCTACGTGAAGACGCCGCTGGTCGATACGCAGATCGAGGCTCTGGCTGTGCGCCATCAGTTTACGAAGGAGCAGGTGATCGAAGAGATCATGCTCAAGCCGATGCCGAAGCGGCAGTTCATCGCGCTCGACGAGCTGGCCGGCACGGTCGAATTCCTGCTGAGCCCGCCGGCGCGCAACATTACCGGTCAGTGCATCACGTTGGACGGCGGCTGGACGGCCATGTAGGTGTCGGGCTAAAGCCCGACCTACAGTGTTAGAGTCGCCCCCACAATTCGCAGGGGGGACCGCCATGCAAACGCGAAGAGATTTCATCGCGGCCGGGTCGCTGGCCGTGAGTGCAACGCTGCTGGCCGGGCATGCGCTCGGCGCGACGCCTAAGAAGAACCGCCGCATCGTGCTCGCCAATCGCCCGCAGGGCGAGCCGACGCCCGCCGATTTCCGCCTCGAGGAAGTGCCGATCCCGGCGCTGAAGGACGGCGAGATCCTGATGCAGACCGTGTTCCTCTCGCTCGATCCGTACATGCGCAGCCGTATGAGCGAAGGGCCGTCGTACGCAGCCGCAACCGGGCTCAACGACGTGATGGTCGGCGGCACCGTGTCGCGCGTAGTCGCCAGCCGCAATCCGCAGTTCAAGGAAGGCGACATGGTGCTGTCGTACAGCGGCTGGCAGGAGTATCAGGTCTCGAACGGCAACGGCCTCAACAAGCTGGATCCGCGCATTCCGCGGCCTTCGTATGCGCTCGGCGTGCTCGGCATGCCCGGCATCACCGCCTACGTCGGCACGCTCGACATCGGCGAGCCGAAAGCCGGTGAGACGCTGGTGGTCGCCGCTGCGACCGGCGCAGTCGGCTCGGTCGTCGGCCAGATCGCGAAGATCAAGGGACTGCGCGCGGTCGGCATCGCGGGCGGCAAGGAAAAATGCGACTACGCGGTGAAGGAGCTGGGCTTCGATGCCTGCATCGATCACCGCGACGCAAACATGGCGGCGTTGTTGAAGGAAGCGTGCCCGAAGGGCATCGATGTTTACTTCGAGAACGTCGGCGGCGCAGTGTGGGATGCGGTGCTGCCGCTGCTCAACGTGCACGCGCGCGTGCCGTTATGCGGCCTCATCGCGCAATACAACGCGACCGGGCTGCCGCAAGGCCCGGACCGCAGCCCGCAGCTGCTGGGTCTGCTGCTCATCAAGCAGATCAAGGTGCAGGGCTTCATCATCTCCAGCTACTACAACCGTTTCCCGGCATTCGTGGCCGACATGAGCCAGTGGCTGCAGGCCGGCAAGGTCAAGTACCGCGAAGACATCACGCGCGGGCTGGAGAACGCACCGCAAGCGTTCATGGGACTGTTCAAGGGCAGCAACTTCGGCAAGCTGCTAGTGCAGGTCAGCGACTAACGGCGACGCGATGTCCCGCGCGCAGAAGATCACGCTGCTGATCGCGCTTTACTTCGCGCAGGGACTGCCGTTCGGGTTCTTTACGATCGTGGTGCCTGCGATGCTGCGGCAGAGCGGGCAGTCGCTGAAGACGATCGCGCTGGCGAGCCTGCTGCTGACGTTGCCGTGGCTGCTGAAATTCCTGTGGGCGCCGTTCGTCGATCACCGCGGCACGCGCCGCGGCTGGTTGCTGACGCTGCAACTGTCGGGGCTCGTCGTTGCGGCGACGATCACCCAACTGCAGTTCGAAGGGAACTACGTGCTGCTGTTCGCCGCTGCGTTTGTGTTCAACATGATCGCGGCCACCCAGGACATCGCCACGGACGGGCTCGCGGTGCGCATGCTCGATGCGCGCGAGCTCGGCATCGCCAATGGCATCCAGGTCGGCGCTTATCGCGTCGGCATGATGTTCGGCGGCGGGCTGCTGCTCAAAGTGCTCACGCTGACGGACTGGAACTTTGCATTCGTCGGAATGGCGGCGCTGCTTGCGCTCACCATCATCCCCGTGCTGCTGATGAAGGAGCCGGAGGACGACGCGCGCGAGGTACGGCAGACCACCGCACAACTGTCGTTCGGCTGGCTGAAACGATTGCTGACCCGCGGCGTGCTGCTGCTGGCCGCGTTGATCTTCTGCTATCGCTTCGGCGATCAAATGTTGACGACGCTCCTGATTCCGTTTCTCACCGACCGGGGCCTCGGACTGGAAGGCATCTCGGTGCTCAAGGGGTGGATCGGCAATGCGATGAGCATCGCCGGGGCGCTGGCAGGCGGCTGGCTCGCGTTCAGCACCAGCCGGCGCAACGCATTGCTGATCAGCGGCATCGGCCAGGTCACATCGTTCACGCTCTATGTCGCTGCGGCTCTCGGCGCCGGCGGCATCGGCTTGTTGTGGGTCGCAACGATCGCCGAGGGCGTGCTCGGCACCATGGCCACTGTCGCGCTGTTCGCGCTGATGATGGATGCCTCGGACCCGGAGCATGCGGGAACCGACTACACGCTGCTGGCGTGCGTCGTGCTCATCGTCGGCATGATCGCGAACTTCTGCGGCGGAGCGCTTGCGGATGCGTTCGGCTACGCCACAGCGTTCACGACCGGTGCGGTGCTCGCGCTGGCCGGCTGCCTGACGCTGGTCTGGGTCCTGGATCGCTTTCAGTTCTCCGAGCGCATCGCGCTCGCGTGGCGCACGCCGACGCAGTCGCGTGGCACTACACCATCGCAGACTTCGGCAACTGAATACTGAACGTCGCGCCCTCGCCGGGCCGGCTCTGCGCCCACACTCGCCCGCCGATGCGCTCGACTGCCTTGCGCACCAGCGCGAGGCCGATGCCCGTGCCGGGATACTGGTCGTCGCGATGCAGCCGCTGGAAGATCTTGAAGATGTGGTCGTGGTATTCCATCTCGAAGCCGATGCCGTTGTCGGCAATGATGAGCACCACGCCGAGATCGTTGCGATGCGCGAGCACCTGGATGTGCGGATGCTGACGGTCACGCGTGTATTTCAACGCGTTCTCGAACAGATTGCGCAGCGCGAGCAGCAGGCCTTCCGCGTCGACGCGCAGCTTGATCGCCTCCACCTGCACTGACAGGTCGATGTGACGACGCTGCACTTCATCCGCGTATTGCAGCAGGACCGAGTCGATCAGCTCCGGCAATGCGATCACGCTGGATTGCAAGCCGCGCCGGTCGATGTGCGAGTAGGCGAGCAGATCATCGATCAGCGTTGCCATGCGCACTGAGCCGTTGCGGATGCGCGAGAGATGCTCGCGCGCCTGCGGGCTCAACTGGCTGTCCATCTCCGCTTCGAACAAGTGTGCAAAGCCGTTGATCGCGCGCAGCGGCGCTTTCAGGTCATGCGCAACTGCATAAGAAAAGTGCTCGAGCTCGTCGTACGCGCGCTTCAGCTCGTTCGTGCGCTCGCTGACGCGCTGCTCCAGCGCCGTATTCAGTTCGCGGTAGCGCGCTTCGCTAAGCCGTAGCTCGACGTTCGCTGACTGCAGCTGCTCGTTGGTGGCCACGATCTTGCGGGTCAGCAGCTGCGATTCGTTCTGAATCCACGCCTCGCGCACGCCGAGGATGATCGCGAACAGGATGAACACTGCAGCAGCTGACAGAATGACGCGCGTGGTGAGTGTATTCGAGCTGCTCACCGCCACGACGACCATGATGATGAGCAGCAGCGCCGGAATGACGGCCTCGAGCCAGCGCTCGTGCGCGAGAATTCCCTGCGGCGCCTCATGCTGATTGTGCTGACTCAGCCACACCTGCTCGCGCGCTGCGACCGCGATCAGCCCGAACATCACCAGCCAGCTGACATTGGTGAGGTCAGCAGCGCGATAGCTGCTGGTCAGCAGCGCCTGCGCATAAACCAGATTCACGATTGCATAGATGCTCGTGGCGAGCACCAGCAACAGCATCGGCATCCAGCTCGAGCTCCAGCGATAGGTCCACAGAGCGTACAGCGCAGTCAGAAAAGTCGCGGCGACGAGCAATGTATGCGCGACTGCAATCGCCAGGTAGAACCCGGGCATGCGAGTCTGCAGCGCCGGCTCGAGCGTGCCGAGCACGATCGTCATCAGCAGGCAGCACGTGACGAGCCCGATGTTGCCAAGGTGCTTGAAGGTGAACTGGGCGCGCTCGCGTGACTCGGGCATCTGCAGCACGGCGGCAATCGTGAACGGCGCGAACGCGCTGAAGAAGATCTGGCCGACGCTCGGGAACGGAATGCCGACCGCCTCCACCAGCTGACTGTAGTTCCAGTGCAGCTGACCGATCAGCCAGCTGACGCAACCCAGGCCGAGCAGGAACCACGAGCGCCGGCGCCGCGCCGGTTCGACATTTCGCGAAGCCCACAGGCAGGCCCAGGCGGCGCAGGCCGAAGCCGCCGTCCAGGCGATATCGTTGATCCAGGTCGCGGCGCGCTCGGTGACGAGCAGAATCGCGATCAGATAGGCAAGGATGCCGCCCAGCCAGGCGCACGTGGGCAGCCAGCGCCCACGCGCTTCGCTGACAGCGACTACTCGTGCCGAGACCGATTCCATGGCGCGAAGTATATTGCACTGTCCACAGGGGCCGCTTGGGGGAGAGTCGATGACTTCGCTGTGCTTCCAGAGCGCACTGCACATCGCAGCGCAGCTACGCAATCGCGAGATCGGCGCGGTGGAATGCCTCGAATATTTTCGCGCGCGCGTTGAGCGCCTGAATCCCGCGCTCAATGCCATCGTCGTGCTCGACTGGGAACGGGCTCGCGAGAGCGCGCGACAGGCGGACGACGCTCTGGCGCGCGGGCTACCGTGCGGTCCGCTGCACGGCGTGCCGATGACGATCAAGGAGTCGTTCGACGTGGCCGGACTGCCCACAACATGGGGCGATCGCACGTTGAGCTACGTCGCCGAGCGTGACGACCTGGTGGTCGAGCGCGTCAAAGCGGCGGGCGCGGTGATCTTCGGCAAGACCAACGTACCGTTCCGGCTGCTGGACTTTCAGTCCTACAACGACATCTACGGCGTGACCAGCAATCCGTGGGATCGCACGCGCACGCCGGGCGGATCTTCGGGCGGCGCCGCGGCGGCGCTCGCCGCTGGTCTGACAGGCCTCGAAGTCGGCAGCGACATCGGCGGCTCGATCCGCAATCCCGCGCACTATAGCGGCGTGTTCGGCCACAAGCCGACGTACGACATCATCGGCAGCGATCGGCTGGTGCGGCCGCCGTTCCTGGGCGGCGGCGATCTCGTCGTCGCAGGACCTTTGGCGCGCAGCGCGGAAGATCTCGATCTCGCGCTGCGCCTGCTCGTCGGACCCGGCAGGTTGAATCGCGCTGTGCACGTCGCGTTGCCGGAGCCGCAGCGCAAGCTGCACGAGTACCGCGTCGCCATCTGGCCCACCGACGAGAACGCGCCGGTGCAGCGGGAACTCGCCGATCGCTGTCAGTCGCTCGGTAATCGACTCGCCGCACTCGGCGTGAAAGTCTCGGACCGGGCGCGTCCGGATTTCTCCGCCGCGCACGCTGCATTTGTCTATCGCAGGTTGCTCAGCGCAGCGACGGACGCCGCCAACGACCTCACGCATCGCGACTGGCTGCAGCTGCACGAAGAGCGCACGAAGTTGCGACTCGCGTGGCGCGACTTCTTCCGCGAGTGGGACGTCGTGGTGTGCCCGATCGCCGCGTGCGGCGCCTTCGAACACCAGCACGGCGCGTATCGCGGCCGCAAGCTCAGCATCGACGGCGTGGAGGCGCCGTACTTCCAGCAGCTGTTCTGGGCGGGGCTCGCGACGTGCAGCTACTTGCCGGCGACGGTGTTTCCCACGGGTCCCGGCGTGCAAGAGTTGCCCATCGGACTGCAGGCGATCGGCGACGTCTATACCGATCTGCAAACCATCGAGTTCGCGCGGCTCGTTACACGGGAATTCGGTGGCTTCCGGCCGCCGCCGGGCACGGAGTGACTCGGCCAGAATTATTGTTGAATCGCCCGCTGTGGCGTCGGATACGGCGCGCGTAGTACAACTGTCCCACGGAATCCCTACAGGAGTGGATCGAATGGGCATCGCTGTACGAAGCGGTCTCGCGGGTGTCGCGCTCTGTGCGCTGGCGGCGTGCGGTGGCGGTGGCGGTGGCGGACGCACCGTCGGCCCCGGTCAGAATCCCGGCGGCACGTTCACCCAGGGTGTGTTCGCGCCGCGCGCAGACTTCGCCAACCAATGTACTTCCTCGTTCAACGAGAAGATGTTCCTGCGCTCTTGGACCAACGAGCTCTACCTCTGGTACAACGAAGTCGCCGACGAAGATCCGAATCTCACGCCCGACGTGCTGCAGTATTTCCGGACGAAGTTGAAGACCGAACAGCTCACCCCGTCCGGCAATGCAAAGGATCGCTTCCACTTCGACATCGATACCGCCACCTGGGAGGCGCTGTCGCAGTCGGGACAAGCATTCGGCTACGGGGCGGAGTTCCTGCTGTTCGGAGATGGCGCACCGCCGCGCAACAATGCCGTCGCCTATGTCGAGCCCGGCACTCCGGCAGCGACTGCCGGCGTGCAGCGTGGCATGCAGATCGTCACGATCAACGGCGTTGACTTCGTCAACGACGGCACGCAGTCGGGCACGGCCACTCTGGCCGCAGGGTTCTCGCCGACGAGCGCCGGTCAGACCTTCACGTTCGGCTTCCGACCCGCGGGAGGCGGCGCGACGGTCGACATCCAGCTGACGAGCGCCAACATCACGCATAAGCCCGTGCTCATCACCAAAACTCTCGACCAGGGCGCTGCGGGAAAAGTCGGTTACATCCTGTTCAACGATCACATTGCGACTGCCGAGACTCAGCTGATCGATGCAGTCACTGCGCTGAAGGCGGACGGCATCCAGGATCTGATCCTCGACATCCGCTACAACGGCGGCGGCTTCCTCGACATCGCCAACGAGCTCGCGTTCATGATCGCCGGCCCGACGCCGACGACCGGACAAATCTTCGAGCGGCTGGTGTTCAACAACAAGAATCCGACACGCGACCCGATCAGCGGCGATCTGCTGGCCCCGGGTGTGTCGTTTCACGACACGGCCGTCAACGTCGATGGCATCGGCAGCCCGGTGGCTGGCACGCCGCTGCCGCACCTCGACTTGAACCGCGTCTATGTCCTCACGGGTCCGAACACATGCTCGGCGAGCGAGTCGATCATCAACAGCCTGCGCGGCGTGAACGTAGAGGTGTTCCTGATTGGCTCGACGACCTGCGGCAAGCCGTACGGGTTTTATCCGCAGGACAACTGCGGCACCACCTATTTCTCGATCCAGTTCCAGGGCGTGAACGCGATGGGCGACGGCGATTATCCGGACGGCTTCGCCGCGCAGAATCAAACTGGCATCAACAGCATCAAGCTCGCAGGTTGCTCGGTTGCCGACGACTTCACCCAGGCGCTCGGCGACCCGTCGGAAGGCCGCCTCGCAGCCGCGCTCACCTTCCGCGCGAGTGGCAACGCCACGTGTCCTGCGGCGTCAGGGTTCGGGCCCGGCGCGCAGCTGAAGCCAGGGCAGCTGTCGATGTCGGCTGCGGACGGCAAAATGTTCAAGAACCCGTTCCGGGAGAACCGGATCATGCGGGTGCACTAGGGGCTAGTGAGTCATCGCATACACGACGACGTTGACGCCGACCATGTAGGACTTGGTCGAGAACGTCTCGAAGTACCATTCGCCGTACGCCTCGCGCTCCCAGCCGTCGCCGACGTCGGTGTTGTGAGTCGCGAGCACCATGATGCGGCCGTCGTCGTCCACCCAGGCGCGCATCTCCGGCACGTCGAGCGAGCCCGCCGGAAACTTGTGCGCGTTCGCGGGTTCGGCGGTGCTGGCGCCCGGGCTCGCGAACGGCAGCGCGGGAATCTGCGGCATACCGTCGTTCAGATCGAACACCGTGTGGAAGATCGGATGGTCCGGCGTGAGCACGCGCCACTCGCGGCCGGGCAGCACCTTGCGCATCACTTCTGCGAACTGCTGCCACTCGGCGTCGCCCCAGAAATCGTCGCACCAGACGAAGCCGCCATTGGCGAGATAGTTGGCAAGCGCCGCGCGCTCTTCCTTCGACGTGATCATGTAGCCCGGGTCGGACATGTACAGCAGCGGAAAATCGCCGAGGTCGGGCGCAGTGAGCATGCGGCTGGAGGCGATCGGATTGACCGGGATGCGCGTCAGCTGCCCGAGGCGATGACTGAAGTTGTCGTCACCTTCTGGAAAATCCGTTTCCCAACGCGCCCACACGCGACTGTCGTAAGCGTAGTAGGCCTCGCCCATGCCGCCTTCGCTGTCGTAGATGATGCGCGCGAAGTTGAGCCTCGACAGATCGGCCGGCGTTCCGGCGCGGCCGCCGTCGCCCGTGATGAGGTTGGACGAGGCGATGGCGCCGAGCGAGAAGCAGACGATGGTCGCGGCGAGCGCGATGCGCGTCTTCATTGATTAGCTCATTGGTTACCGAGGCGCCGATAGTACTCGGCCACCGCCTCGCGATAGTTCGGCGAATCCGGATCCGGCAACGTGGCGCGCGCCGCGGCTGCCTCGCGCGACTTGGCCGTCGAGTTCAGCGCCTGCAGCTCGATCTGATCGATGAGCTTCAGCATCACGTCCGGCTGCGCAGCGAGCGGATCGCCGGCCAGGCGACGCAACTGCGTGGCCGCCCGACGCAGCGCCTCCAGCTCCTGCGGACTGAGATCGCCGCGATTCATGCGGTTCGCCAGGTCGCGAATGCGATCGCCGAGTCGCGCCGTCTGGCGAGCGAGCGAGCCATTGCCGTTCTCGAATCCGCCGAATGCAGCGCTAGGCGTGTTTGGAGTCCACGCAGACAGTCCGCCGCGCGGCGGTTGACCGGAGCGCCCGTTGTCGGCCGCGCGCACGCCGCCGCCCTGACCTTCACGACCTTCCTGGCCTTGCTGGCTGTTCTGGCCGCGTTCGCCTTGTTCGCCCTGCTGACCTTGCTGGTCCTGTTGTCTCTGCTGGCTTGCCTGCCGGCGGTCGCCGTTCTCGCCCGGCTGGCCGTTCTGACTCTGCGCGTCCTGAAGAGCGCGGCGTAGCTCGGCAACCTCCGAGAGCAGCGCATCCGCAGTCGCGTCTTCGCGCTTGCCCTTGCCTTCGTTCGCAGCCTGAGTCGCGGCTTCGCGCAGATCCTGCTCCAGCGTGTCGAGTGCGTCGGTGGTCAAACCTTCGCGCGGTGCAGCTTCGCGCGCGCGTCCGTAGTAAATCTCGGCCGCGCTCTTGTTCAGCCGATACATCAGATCCGAGCCCTCGACGTCCTGGATGATGTCGCTGAGCCGCTGCGTGGTCTTCGGATGATCCTTGCGGTTCTCGTGCACCGCGTTGCGCATGTCGCGTTCGAGGTTCGACAAGTCGCTCGCCATCTGCTGCTTGGAGCGCACCAGGTCCTGCGCGCGCTTCGGATCGATACCGCCGCGACCATTCTGCCCCGGCGGCGGCGTTTGCGAGATCGCCTCGTAGAGCTCGCTCTCGATGCGGCGCTGCTCTTCGAGCATCTGCGCGCTGCGATCGGCGAACTGCTCCAGCGTCTCGTCGAAGTGCGAGGGCTCGGGACGATCGATCTGCTGCAAGGCGCGACGCAGATTGCGACTCGCCTGCTCAGCCGCCTGCTGCGCGGATTGCTGTCCTTGTCCGGACTGCTGTCCCTGCTGTGGCTCGCCGCTGCTGTTGCTGTTTGCGGATTGCTGCATGTCCTGCAGCGCCTTGTTGACGGACTCCAGCGCCTGCGAGAGTTGCTCGCGTTGACGCTCCTCGCGCTCCCGTGCCTGTGCGCTCGCACTGCCGCCGCGCGATGCCGCCTGCGAATCGCCCGACTGCTGTTGCTGCCGGTTCAGCTCTGCAAGCCGCCGGCGCAAGTCCTCGGCCTCGCGACGCAGCTGCTCCTGCTTCCAGCGCTGCTCGGGCGTGCGCAGATCCTGCTGCCGCTCCTGCGCCAGCTGTTCCTGGCGCTCCGCCAGCTCCTTGAGCTTACGGATCATCTCGTCGAGATCCTTCTGCATGTTGCGATTCGACAGCTGCGACTCGCTCTCGTACTGGCTCTTCTCGAGATCCATCTCCAGCTCGAACATCTCGGTGAAGTTACGCGCGGTCTGCGAGCCGTCGCCGCCCGCATTGTTCTGCTGCATCGAGACCTGCACTTCACGGAATGCAGACTCCGCGCGCAGCAGCTGTTGCAGCGCCTGCTGCTCGAACGGCACTGCTTCGGGCAACTTGAAAGTGTTGAGATGCGCGATTGCCGGATCCATCACGGTCGCGGCAGCCTCCAGGCTTTCGACGAAAGTGCGGATGCGCTCGTCTTCGTCGAGCGATGCGCGGGCACGCGTCCGTTGCGCCAGCGTGCGCGCCTGCTGCGCGAGAGTCGCCTGCAATTCCGCCAGCATCTTGGCGCTGTCCTCGAGCTGCTGCTGCGTTCGCTTGCCGCGCTCGTCGTTGCGCTGCAGATTCCAGGTGGCGAGAAGAATCTCGCGCTGCCGCTCGGAGATCGCGCCCTGCTCGTCGGCCATCCCACCGCCGTCGCTATTACCGCCCTGCGCCTGCAGGAAGCGGCGCTCGAAGGGCTGCACCTGCACCATGAATAGATCGGTCTGCACGGCCTCTTTGCGATCCTTCGCGACGGCGTAGTACGAGATGAGGTCGCCCGGCACCAGCCGCTTGTCGGGGCTCTTCGCTTGCGCCGCGCCGAGCTGCTCCAGATCGAGAAGCTGCTCGCCATCGCTGCTCGTCCCACCGCCGCCGACCGGCACGGATTGCCATTCGCCGCCGTTCACCGAGTAGCGCAGCGACACGTCCCGCAGGCGGAAATCGTCTTCGGCGTGGATGCGCACCGGCACTTCTTCGATGCTGGTCGCGCGCCAGTCGCGGCCGGGCTTGCGGATCTCGATCGTCGGCTTCTCGTCGGGCACGACGTCGATCGTGTACTCGTCGCTGAGCGCGACAAACTCGTTCGCGACGCGTGCACCGATCTGGTAGCGCCCCGGCTTCTTCACCACGATCGCGCCGCTGCTCGTGCGGCCCTGTTGCGCTAGCTCGCCGGTCTGGCCGTCGACGATCAGCGCCGGCGCATCGAGCGGCCCATCGGCGACGACTTCGACTTTCACGTTCGTCCCTTCGACCGCGCGGATGTCGCGCTCGGTGTCGTCCACCTTCGGGACGAGGCCGGTCCAGTCCGGATACTGATAAGTCAGCTGCACGCGCTCGATGCGCGGCAGATCGACTACCGTCACGTTGTGCGCACCACTGCGCGTGCCCTCAGCGTCGACGTAGTACTGAAGCGGCGCACGCACTGCGTAGAGCCGGAACTCGAAACGGGACTCCTGCCCTTCGGCAGCCTGCATCGGCGCGCGTTCCCAATCCTGTCGATCCGCAAAGCGCACGAACACCTGCACGTCCTTGGGATGAAAGCCTTCGACCGCCGCGCGAATCGCGAGATCGCTGTTGCGACGGACGGTCGCATTGCCCGGTGTCACGGTGATTTTGCGGATCGGCACTGCAGTGCGCGGCAACTCCATGCCGAGCAGCAAGTGGCGGCTGCCGAATCCCCAGTACGCAGGACCAGCGACCAGCAACGCCACGAGCACGACCAGTGCGGTGCCGGCGATCAGTGCGCCGACTGCGATGCGACGCGAGGACACGATTTCATTGGTCGGCGTACGCTCGGCAATCGTGGCGGCATCGGCCGCGAGCAAACTCAGCAGCGGCGTCGCTTGTCCCTGCGACTCGCGGCGTTTGCCGTCGAGATACGTCCTGATGCGGCCGTCCTCACCCGGAAGCCGCTCTTCGAAAATGTGTGCGCCGTCATCGCGTCCGAGGCGACTCAGTGGACGCCACAGGAGAGCGACCACGACAGCGACGATCAGCGCGATGATCGCGAGGCGGCCCGTGATCGTGATCGCCGGCGAGAACTCCCGCTGCTGCAAGGTCCAGACCGTGAATGCGGTGATTGCGAGCACGCCGCCGATCGCGACCGCGGCGGCTCGCGCATAGATATGTGTGCGCAGGCGGGCCCGCAGCGAGTGCAGGTAACTTTCGAGTCGCTCTCGAGCGCTCATTTCGGCGTCTCCCGGCGGATCGCGAGGTAGCGATTCGCCAGCAACAGCTCGGCCAGCAGCAACGCTGCGGCAAGCCAAAGCACTGCGGGCCCGAGCGAACGCGGCTTCGCATCGGCGGTTGTCGGCGCCCCGGCAGCGACGCTCGGCGCGGCCTTGCGCATCTGCATGGCCTGCCAGCGTTGCACGTACGTCGCGGACAGCGGCGTCAGGTCCGACTCGCGCGCATCGACGTTGACGGCCACCCAGCGGACCCCGTCGTTGCCGCGAATTTCGTAGAACCCGGTTTCGTCGGGAATCAGGCGATCCGCGGCCGTCGTCTGCGCCAGGCCGAGCACGCGCTCGCCCCGCGGATCGAATATCTGCCCGCCGCCCGCCGCGGTCAATCCGGTCAAAACGACCGAGCCGACGGTCGTGCTGGCAGCCGAAGCATCGCCGCGCACCAGGTAGCGCGCGGCCTCGGCGATGAAGTGCACGAACAGCGGATGAATTGCGAGATCGTTCCACTCACGCTCGACTGGGGCCGTCAGGACCAGCATGCGGCCGGCGCCGATCGTGCGCTCGAGCAGCAGCGGCGTGCCGCCTTCGTACGCGATCAGCACCTTGTCGTCGTCGCCGACTTCGACCCTGCGATGTCGGAAGAACCGCACGGAGTGCCAGTCGCCTGCGTCGCGGAGCACCGGGTGCGTAGTCGCGATGTCACCGATTGTCGCGCCGCGCTGCTCCACCTCGCCGATGCGCCAGCCTTCGAGCAGCGGACCCGCTTCGACCGACGATCCTGCCCCCAGCGTTGCGAGCACCGAGCCGCCGGCCGCGACGTACTCCTTGATCCGCCGTGCCTGAACATCGGACACCGCGCCCGTGTCAGCGATGACCAGCAACGAGTAACTCGTCAGAGCTCCCGTGCCGATCGCATCCGGCGGACGCTGTTCCATATTGAGCGTCGGTGCGGCGAGCGAGCCGATTGCCGCGGCGAAATACGCGACATCGTCGGCACGCGTGTCGGTCGCCACGAGTAAAGCCTTCGGATCTGCATGCTCCAGCACCGCGTAAAAACGATCGTCCTGCGGCAAGGCGTCCGCGGGCTCGAGCGAGACTTCGATCCGATGCGATCCGGCCGAAAGCTTGAGATCGGAGAACATCACCTTCGCCGATGGACTGGCGACGGTCTGCGGAAAGTCGGGTGCGAGCTGACCGCCCTCGCCTTCGACCGGAGGTGTTGCAACCGGCACTGCGCTGCCGGGCAGCTCGACGCCGCGGCGTGCGTATTCCTTGCCGTCGATCGCGAGGATCACCTGACGTTGCTGCGGCTTCGCAGACGCCCCGCGCACGGTGACTTCCAGCGAGCGCGTATCGACCGTCTTCAGCGATGCACCCTGGATGAACACGTTCTCGGCGGCAGCGTTGCCGACGTCATGGAGCATGAGCTGCGTTTGCGGCGGCGGCTCGAGATCGGCAAACCGCAACGGCGCAGCGCTCTGTTGCAGATCCGAGATCAGGTGCAGCACGACCGGCGGCCGCGGCGAGCCTAACCAGTTATCTGCTGTGCTCATCGCGAGGCCGTAGTCCAGCCGCTCGATTCCCGGCTTCAGGCCGCGCAATACGCCGCGGATCGTGCCGGCCTGGGATGCCGGAACGGAATTCTCTACGACCGAGACACGGCGTCCTTCGGCTGTCGCAAGCATCACGCGATCCGACGAGCGCAGCTCGCCGAGAACCTTGTCTGCCTCGTCGAGCGCCCGCTGCCAACGCTCGCCTTGCTGCATCGACAATGACCGATCGATCACGATGGCGTGCAGACGCGCATTGGCGTCGGCGACGGGCACGACGCGTGGGCTCAGCAGCGGTCCCGCAAAGGCCAGCGCAAGTGCGATGAGCAACAGAATGCGCAACGACAGCAGCAACCAGTATCGCAACGTGCGTTTCGCAGTCCGCTGCGTCTCGCTCGCCTCGACGAACATCAACGACGCGAACGGATGCTGCGTCGGATTCGCGCGCGCCACCCGGTGCAGCCAGATCGGGACACCGACCGCCAGCACGCCGAGCAGGAATAAGGGCGCGAGGAACATTCGTCAGCTCCTGCCCTCGCGGAACAGCAGATAGCGCCGCAAGGCGCGATCGAGCGGTTCGTCCGTGGAGATCAGCAATTGATGGGCGCCGACGTCGGCCGCCGCCTTGCGCAGCGACGCGAGATGATTGTTGAGCCGATCGCGATATTCGCCTGCGAGATACTCGGGCGCGACGTTCAGCGTGCGATGCGTCTCGACGTCCTCGAGCAGCACCGACTCGCTCCAATCCGGCTTCAGCTCGCGCGGGTCGAGCAGCTGGAACAGCATGATGTCGTGACCGTGATACGCGAGCGGCTGCACGGCCTTGCTCATCGCCGCCGGATCGCAGTAGAGATCGGAGATCACCGCGACGATGCCGCGACGCTTCAGGTGCTCGCCGAAGCTGCGGAAGCATTCTTCCAGGTTCGTGCCGCGGCCCGCAGTCACCGCGTCGATCGTATGGATCATGGCGTGCAGGCTGCCGGCGCGGCTCGTCGCCGGACGGAACTGGCGGATCTGCTCATCGAACACAATCAAGCCGACAGGATCGTGCTGACGCGCGGCGAGATACGCGAGTGCTGCGGCGAGAAACTTGCCGTATTGCAACTTGCTGACGCCGCCGGAGCTGTAGTCCATCGACGCGCTCGCGTCGAGCAGGATCATCAGGCGCGTGTTGGTCTCGCCTTCGTAGCGACGAATGTACGTGCGCTCGGTGCGCGCGTAGACGTTCCAGTCCACGAAGCGCGGGTCGTCGCCTTCGACGTACGCGCGATATTCCTTGAACTCCTGGCTGAAGCCGTAGTGCGGCGAGCGATGCAGTCCGGTGAGAAAGCCCTCGACCGCCGTGCGCGCCACGAGCTCGAGGTTGGCAAGCCCCGCGAGCGTGGTTGGCGACAACAGGCGATTGAGAGCGGTGGAGCTCATCTGTTGATGACCTCGCGCAGCACGTCGTCGACCGACTTGCTGTCCGACTCAGCCTGGTAGTTTGTGAGCACGCGATGGCGCAGCACCGGCAACGCGAGTGAGCGCAGATCCTCGCCGGTGACGTGATACCGGCCGGCCATCAGTGCCCGCGCCTTCGCAGCGAGACACAGGAATTGCGTGGCTCGCACGCTGGCGCCGTAGCGCACGTAGCGACGTACACCTTCCGGCGCAATCGACTCGTTGGGTCGCGTTGCGCGAATCAGCATCACCGCGTCCTCGCGAACTTCCGCCGACAGCGGCACCTGCCGCACCAGCCACTGGAACTGCATGATTTCCTCGGCCGTCGTGCACGCAGTGATCTCCGGCAGTTCCATGCGCGAGGCGTAGCGATCCACGACTTCCATTTCGTCCGCGGGCGTCAGGTAGTCGAGCAGCACGTTGAACAGAAAGCGGTCGAGCTGCGCTTCCGGCAACGGGTAAGTGCCTTCCAGCTCGATCGGGTTCTGCGTCGCCAGCACGAAGAACGGCGGGCTCAGCAGATGCGTCGTGCCGCGCACCGTCACCGAGTGCTCCTGCATCGCTTCGAGCAGTGCGGCCTGCGTCTTCGGCGGCGTGCGATTGACTTCGTCGGCGAGCAGCACGTTGGTGAAGATCGGCCCGGGCACGAAGGTCCAGCGGCGATGGCCCGTCGTGATGTCCTCCTCGATGATGTCCGTGCCCGTGACGTCGGTCGGCATCAAGTCCGGCGTGAACTGGATGCGCTTGAACTTCAGTCCCAGTGCCGAGGCCAGCGTGCGCACGAGCAGCGTCTTCGCCGTGCCGGGCATGCCGGTGATCAGACAATGACCGCCCACCAGCAGCGTCAGCAACAGATGATCGACCACGTCGTCCTGGCCGACGATGATCTTGCGGACTTCGGTGCGAATGGCGCCCAGCCGCGCGTGGAACGTCTCCACCTGCTGCTCGACTTCCGTCTCGCTGAGCTGTCGGCCTGCGACGTCATTCATTTTTGGTTCGCTCCTCGACGATCTGCAGCAGGAATTCCTGCGCGGGTTTGTAATGCGGTGCGGCGGCGAGCGCGTCGAGCACGTTGCGCCGGCTGGCGGCGCGATCGCCCAGCGCATACAGCGCGCGGGCAGCACCGAAATAGGCTTGCGCCGGGTCGTGCTCGCGCAGCGCGAGCAGCACGCGGAATTCGCGCAACGAGTCTTCGGCGCGGTTCGCCGTCAGCAGGCGTTCGCCCAGTTCCGCATGTTGATCGGGATTCAGCGGATCCGCGTAGTTCAGTGCCTGGATCACGGTCGTGGCGTCATTGGCTCGGCCGGCTTCATCGAGCCAGTGCGCCAGCTCACGGAACGCTGTCGGATCCCAGCCGCCGGCTTTGCGATAGGCTTCGAGCGCAGCGATCGCTTCGGGACGCTTGCCATCCTTGTCGAGTGCGCGCGCCAGCAGTAGATACGGACTGCCCGGGCCCGTGTGTTCCGGATACAGCTCGACGGCTCGCCGCGCCGGCGCAATCGCGTCATTCCACTGTTCGCTCTGAATCGCCTTGCGCGCCGCCGAATACTGCGCCTGCCACTCGTTCATCCCCGCGAGCAGCGCGCCGTAGCGCGAGCGCACGAAGGCATCGAACTCCTTGTCGAAATCCGCCGGCTTCATCTTGAACGCCGACTCGACCGCCGCCGCCGTCGTGATGTTGCGATCGAACTGATGCAGCAACAGCGACAGCCGCTCGAAGCCCCAGCGCTGTTCGACGAACAGACAGATCAGCCCGGCCTGCACGTACGAGACCTGCACCTGGTTCGGATAGCTCGGACGGATGAAGCCGGTGTCCAGATCGCTCACCGGCAGGAATTTGTCGTCGTTCAACGCGGTGAGCACGTCCGGCGGCACGACCACGCCCGGCGTCGGACCGGTACGCCATTCCTCGAATACCGAAATGCCTTCGCTCAGCCAGCGCGGCACGCGATGATCGGTCGCTTCCAGCGTGAAGACGTGCGCGAGCTCGTGCCACAGCGTGCTGCCCCAATGGAAGTCGCCGCTCGCACGCCCCGACGGGCTGTCCATCGCGACGAGATAACCGAACGTCACACCGAGCAGGCCGATGCCCGGCAACGCCGCGACACGCACCGCGAAGTCGTCATGATCGGGATAGAGCTCGACCGTCACCGGCTCCTGCAGCTTGAAGCCGTACCGCTGCGAGAACGTCGCGATGCCCCGCTGCACGAGATCGATCGCATACGGCTCCAGCACTGACGACTCGCTGCGATGCAGGCGCAAGCGTACGACATAGGTATCACCGGCAACTGCAACCGGCGTGGACGACACGTCGAACTCGTCGATGCGATCGAGCAGACGCAGCGAGTTGACGGTGGTCGGGCTGTACGGATCGCCGGAATATGCGGCTGTGAGCTGTTGCCGCGCTTCCTCGATCTCGCCGAGCCGCAGCAGATTCGAGCCGAGCTCGGCGTGTGCAGACCACAGGTCCGGCTGAACTTCGACGGCACGACGCAGCAGCGCTGTCGCTTCGCGATAGCGGCGGCGCATGATTTCGAAGTGCGCCAGCTGCTCGTAGACGGCGCCGTAGCGCGGGTTGTATTCGAGCGCGCGCTTGATCCACTGCGACGGATCGCGATCGCGCGAGCTTTCCAGCGCGGCGCGCATCGCAAACACCTCCAGCGGCGGTAACTCCTGCCGGCGCGCCAGGTCGCCCGCGCGATCGAGCGCCTTCGCCGCCGGGTCGGTCTGACCGGATTCGAGCGCCAGCTGCGCGAGCAGCAGATGGACCTCGATCAGCTCGTCGTTCTCCTTCAGCACTTCTTCGAGCATCGGCCCGGCTTCGCCGTCGAAGCGTTCGGCCAGCACGCGCGACAGGCCGATCTTCGCGTACACATCGTCCGGGAAGATCTTCAGCGCGTCGCGAAACGTCTCGGCTGCATCGTTGTATTGATGGGTCTGCAGGAACAATCGTGCCCAGCGGACGCGCGGCTGCACTGCGCGCGGATTGGCCTTGACGATGTCGCGAAAGCATTCATTCGCGCGCTTCAGATCGCCGAGCGCCCAGAATGCTTCCGCTTGCGTGACCGCGTTCGACGAGTTGACCAGCTGCGAATAACAGGCGCGGGCCTGCTCGGCACGGCCGTGATTCTGGTGATCGTCGCAGGCGCGCAGCTCGCTCGCGCGGCGCGGATCGTAGTCGATGGACTGTGCGACGGCAGAACCCATCGCAAACGCTAGCAACGCCCCCACCCAAACCCTCCCCCGCTTGCGGGGGAGGGCAGGGAAGGGGCAGATCCGCAGCGCGAATCGTCTCATCGCGCCCCCTGCTTCGCGTCGATCTGCTTCTGCAGCAGCGCGAGCTTCACGAGCACGCCTTCGAGCTCGTCGTAGTACTGGTCCTGATTGAGGGATGCTTTGCGCTCCTTGACCCCATCGAGGTCGTGCTCGATCTGTCCGCGTTGCACGAGCAGCGCTGCTACTTCCGGGTCCGAGCTGACGCTCGCGCTGCCGCCGAGTCGCGCGACCAGGAACGTCGTGTTCTCGTCGGCCGCCATGCGCGCGTGCTCGGTCGCGAGCGAGACGTCTGATTTGTACGACGCGGCGACCTGGCGATTGGCGTAGTCGAAAGCTTCCGCCGCCGTCACGACCTGGTCCTTGTTGACGTCGGCGCCCTCGCCGTTGACGGCCTGCGCCCAGAATTGCGCGAAGCGCGTCGCGGTGCGCTCGCCGCCGCTCTTGGTCGCAGTGATGACGACACGCTCGGGACGCTTCCAGAGATCGATCGTCGCGCCGCTCGCGCTGGTCGCGTTCACGATCAGCTGCTGTTTCGCTGCGAGCTTGTCGAACAGCTGTGAGAACTCCGAGCCGGTGATGTCCGTGCCGGGTAAGTTGAAACGATATTCCTCGCCGTCGTAGGTGCCGTGCCCGATCAGCACGACTGTCGCGCTGTCGGTCGCTTTGACTTTGCCGGCGAACGTCTCGAACTCGCGGCGCACGGCATCGCGCCGCGCCTCATCGCCAGTCAGCACGACAACGTGTCCCGGCGCACCCGCGGCCTTCTCGGCCGCTTCGGCAATCGCAGCCGCCTGTTCGCGAAAGCGCTGCTCGTACTCCGGCTCGCCGCCGAGACCCGCGACGATGAAAGTGAACGGCGCTGCCGACGCGATCGTCGGCAGCAACGAAATGAGGAATGTCCCCATTACTGTCTTCACAGCCGGCCCCATCTCAGTCTCAGGAGCCACTCGCCGAGCTTCAGCGCGAGCAGCACCAGAAACACGATGGGCAGGTTCCACAGATCGAGCGTCTGGCGCTCGATCACGCCGGCTTTCGAATACGGAATCGCGGCGGCAAGGCCATCCAGGTCGGTGAGCGGCCAGTAGCGGCCGCCGGTCATCGCGGCCAGTCGCTCCAGGGCGGCGCGATGCTGATATGTCGCGAAATGCTCGGCGACGCCGTCGTTGCGCAACACATGCGTGATCGCGCTACCGACCTCGCGCCCGCCCTCGTGCGCAGTCATTTCGATGCGGTACAGCCCAGCCGTCGCGGCATCGACGTTCGCGACATATCGACCGTCACCCTGACCAGAAGGCTGCATGGGCTGTTGGAACGCCGGCACGGTCTGCGGGGCTATCCGGAGTTCGACGCTGGCGTCGTTGATCGGTTCAAACCGCTCGTTGCGCACTTCCGCCACCAGCCGCACGTTGCGCTCGTCGTCGTAGCCCAGCCTTTCGGGCTCGATCGAGGCACGCGGCGGCGCTGTCGCGGAAATCGCGTGCAGCAGCTGACGCCAGAAAATCTCGTGGCTCTCGTCCTCCGGCGGCAGTCGCATCTGCCAGCGCAACGTACTCGCCGTTGTCAGCATAAACGTCGCACCGCGCCCGTAGTGTTGCCACAGCAGGAGCGGCAGACGCGTGCGATCAGCGGTGCCTTCGAGCAGCACGATGGCGCCCGGCTTGAGTCGGCCCACGGTCTGGTAATCGGCCAGCGGCGGTAGATTTTTCCAGCGGTCCGCGTTGCGACGCGGATCCGGATCGAAGCGCAGGATCGGCGACTGCAACCCATAGAGCGTCGGTTGCGCCTGCAACGGCCGCGGCACCAGCGCGGTGACGCGTCCGCCGAGTTGCGCCGGCAACGTCTGCGCGACAGCCGCGTTCTGCCACCCGCCCGCGGCGAGGCCGTGACGGCCCGCGAGCATCAGCACCGAGCCGCCGCGATGATCGACAAACTCTTTGAGCAACCGATGCTGCTCGGGCCGCAGGCTCGCAGCCTCGTAGCTGCCGATCACGATCGCGTCGTAGGCGTACAGCTCTGCCGGATTTGTCGGGAAGCCGTCGGCGAGCTCGCCGGAGGCATCGATGCCCTGGCGGTAGTACTTGTTCGGTGTCGTGCGCACGACGCTTGCGACGCGCAGCGCGCGATCGCGCTCGGCGGCGCGACGCAGAAATTTGTACTCCCAACGCGGCTCGCCCTCCACGTACAGGATGCTGCGGCGGGCCGCCGGCACATCGACTATACGTGCGCGCGAATTGTTGACGGTGTTGCGCTCGCCTTCGAGCGGATCGAGCGCGAATCGCAGCTCGTGCGTGCCCGGCTCACCCGCCGGCAGATCGATCGTCAGGCTCGTCGCATTCGAATCGGCCGGCAGCTGCACGTCGCGCGCGGCAATCAACGCGTCGCGATCGTAAACACGCAGCCGCGTCGTCGCAGCGCCGGTGTGACGAATTCCAACTTGCGCGCTCACTGTCGAACCGACCGGCGCGCTGGCCGGCAAGTCCAATCGCTCCAGCTCCAGATCGCCTTCGATCTGCTCCGGCCCGACACCGACCGTGTGAATCGGCACGCCGTAGGAGGCAAGCTCGGTCAGGCGCTCTTCGCTGAGCGAGCCGCCGTTCTCGGCTCCATCGCTGAACAAGACGACGCCGGCGAGCGGCACGCTGCCGGCGCTCTGTAACACCTGGACCAGCGAGTCGCCGATGCGCGTCTGCGGGCCCGGCGCGGGAATCGCGTCCAGCGACTCGAGCGGCGTGGTGGTCTGCGCGAAGCTGAACAGGCGCACCTCGAACGTATCCTCGAGCTTCGCGAGCGTGCCCTTCTGCAGCGCGGCCGCGACTTCCTGAAGCCGCGATTGGCTCGCCTCCTTGTCCGCGTACGCCATGCTCGAGGAGGCGTCGATCGCCACCGCCAGCACGTTCTCGCGATCCCGCACGCGCTCGACGTTCAGCACCGGCCGCCAGAGCAGCGCCAGGATCGCGGCGGCCAGCAGGCCCTGCAGGATTCCAACCGGCACGAGCAATCGCCAGCCGAGCTGCCGCCTTCGCCACAACGTCACGACGATGATGACGAAAGCCAGCAGGATCGAAGCAATGAGCAGCCACAGCGGCCAGGCGCTCGCAAAAGCGAACTGGCCGGTTCGATAGGCCCACAGCGGATGGGTGAACAGGAGTTCGAACATAGATGGTCGTCGAACCAGTAATAGAGAAGCCTTGGTCCTAGTGCAAGCGCAGAAAGTGCAAAGAAGCACGGCGCTCGCTCAACGGAACCCCGGCTGCGCTCATGCGTACTGACTTGACGGATATCCCGCGCTAAGAGGTTGAATTCAATGGCCGGCAGCAGCGGTTCCCTGCACGAGAACGAGCAATCCCTGAAGCCCGGGACCATCGATCGCCACCGCGCGATCGTCTCGATCATGGAGGAGCTGGAAGCGATCGACTGGTACGACCAGCGCGTCGACGCGGCCACGGATGAAGAGCTCAAAGGGCTGCTCGCGCACAACCGCGACGAGGAGAAGGAGCACGCGTCGATGATGTTGGAGTGGCTGCGCCGGCGGGATCCGAAACTGAACGAGCACCTGCGCACCTATCTGTTCACGGAAGGATCGATCCTGGAGATCGAGGAACAGGCCGAGGGCAAGAGTGGCGGCGGCAAAGGGTCCGATGAGCCTGGCGGCGACGGGAGCCTGGGAATCGGGAGCCTGCGCGCATGAACGATCTCCTTCGGGAACACGCACCGATTCCGGCCGAGGCCTGGCGCGAGATCGACGCCGAGGCGACCCGCACGCTCAAGACCTTGCTCGCGGCGAGGCGGCTGGTGGACTTCAATGGACCCTTGGGCTGGGAGGCCACGTGCATCCCGACCGGGCGCACCGAGAAATTGTCGCCGCCCTTGCAGGACGGAGCCGTCTCGCGGTTGCGCTCTTCGCTTTCGTTGATGGAGCTGCGCGTGCCCTTCGAGGTCTCGCGCGAGGAACTGGACGCAATCGGCCGCGGCGCGCGCGACGCCGACCTCGATCCGGTGCGGAACGCGGCGCGAGCGGCCGCGATCGCCGAGGACCGCGCCATCTTCCGCGGCTACGCGCCGGCCGGGATCGAGGGCATCTTCGAAGCGTCCTCGGGTCAGAGCCTGTCGATTCCCTCCGACTACGGCGCCTATCCCGACGTGGTCGCCGAGGCGACGCATCGCCTGCGCAGCGAAGGTGTCAGCGGGCCGTACGGCATCGCGCTGGGTCCGCGTTGCTACACCGGGCTCACGCGCAGCACGTTGCGCGGCTACCCGGTCATCAATCATGTGCGCGAGTTGCTCGACGGGCCGATCGTGTGGGCGCCCGCCGCGGACGGCGCGGTCGTGTTGAGCCTGCGCGGCGGCGATTTCGAGTTGACCATCGGTCAGGACTTTTCCGTCGGGTATCTCGATCACACCGGCACGTCGGTGTTGCTGTATCTGCAGGAGACGCTGACGTTCCGAGTGCTGACCGAGCAGGCGGCCGTGCCGCTGATCTACCCGGCGGCGAAGGTGTCAGGGTGAAACCCACCTTAGATCGAAGGGGTGGGTCAGGCTTTAGCCTGACTCTTCTCCACGCTTCATTAAGGTAACTTGGGCCCTCAGTCCGCTGCGTTGCAGCCACACTCGGGATGAAGGCAGGAGGAACAGAGTTGAGTGCAACGGAGCTGGATCGTCGCAGCGGTAACGAACGTCGAGCAATGACCCTCGCTGCGTACTGGCATGGAGCGCGTTATCCGCGTCGGCGCGCCGGACGCCGCGCCACCGATCATCGTGCCGTCGTCGACTGGCATTCGCCGCGACTGCTGATTCCCGCGTTCGCAATCCTCGGCCTGTGCGTGCTCGACGCCGTGCTCACCGTGATGCTGATGAAGCACGGCGCCGTCGAGCTCAACCCGGTGATGGCCTGGTTTCTGCCGCAGAACCTGATGGGCTTCGCTCTCAGCAAGCTCGCGCTCACCGGCGGCGGACTGTGCGTCCTGGTCGCATGCAGCCGCATGCGCTTGTTCCGCAAGATTCCGGGTGAGGTGGTGATCTACGCCGTGCTCGTCGTCTATGTCTGGCTCATTTCCTACGAGCTGCGGCTGCTGGAGCTCGCCGCGCCCTGAGCGCGTATCAACCTGAGCCTTGAGCCAGGTTCACGTTGCCGTAACCGCCCGCATAGAGACGCAGGGCGAAATACGTCCACGCGGACAGCGTCCCGCTGACGACGGCCATGACGAAGTTCGTGTGATCGATGAGGCCCGCGGCGAGCGCCACGCAGCCGAGCATCGATAGAGTCGCCTGACCCAGGCGCAATTCCCAACGATCGACGTACTGCATGAGCGGCGACGCATAGCGCGCCATGCGCGTGCGATGCGGATCGAAGCCGAACAGCCCGGACAACGCGATGTAACTCGCGACGCCGACCATGCTCCAGAAGGCTACCCGCCACAGCTCGATCGGCTTTCCAGCCAGACTGCCGTATATGATTGCCGCCAGGAGAAACAGAGCGCAGGCCATCAAGGCGTGCAACTTGCGCGTGTGCATGGTCGGATCCGCAATGTTGTTGGAAATGTGCTGCCCCTGCGGGCATGAAAGCGCAGCGACTCTGCCAGTTCTGTGACGCAACTCCAAGATTCGGACACAGGACGACGCTAGTCAGAGACAGCTCGCACGGCGGCGCGTCCGCGCGTAAAAGATCCCCTACAAATGTAAGAGGAACGCCGACTCCATGACTGTTCTGCGGCGCTCGCTGGTCGCTCTCGGCATCGCTGCGATGCTGCCGACCGTCGTGTTCGCCGCCTTCACCGTCTCTCACATGCTGCGGCTGGAGCGCGAGCGCGTGACCGAAGCGGCGCTGGCGCAGAGCCAGGTCGTGATGACGCTGGTCGACACCCAGCTGCAACGTCATTTCGCCGCGCTCGACGTGCTCTCGAGCTCGATCTATTTCGAAACCGGGGACTGGGCGGAGTTCTATTGGCGCGTGCAGCGGTTGCTGGGAGCCAATCGACTGTGGGAATCGATCGTGCTGATCGATGCGCAACGGCACCAGGAGATGTTCGACCTGAGCCGGCCCTTCGACGAATCCATCCCTCTTCCGGCCGTGCACCAGGACTCCTTGCAACGCCTGATCACGACGGGCACGCACGTGGTCGGCAGCATCGAGAGCCGCGAAAATCCGGTCGTCTGGCTCTACGTGCCGGTTCGCAACGGGGGCAAGCTCACGCATGCGATTGCCGCGAGTCTCAAGCTGCGTGTCTTCCAGGATCTGCTGACCGCCTACACCGCGCCGGGCTCGCCTGCCGCCATCATCGATAGCGACGGCAACTTCATTGCGCGGACGAGCGACTATCCCGAACACGTCGACACACTTGCGATGCAGGACGCGCGCGATGCGAGCCTCAACCTCAGCTCGGGTCTGTACGCCACCACGGACAAAGGCCTGAAGAACTACACGGCCTTTCGCGTCTCGCCGCTGTCGGGATGGTCGACGCATCTGACCGTTGCGTCGGCGAGCATCGACACGCCGACTCGCTGGTCATTCGTCGCTGCCGGCATTGCCGCACTCGGAGGTTTGGTGCTCGGCAGCTTGCTCGTGATGCTCGTGCTGCGCGACACGGCAGAGCGACGCCGCGCGGAAGAGATGCTGCGCCAATCGCAGAAGATGGAGGCGATTGGCCAGCTCACCGGCGGCATCGCGCACGACTTCAATAATCTGCTGACGGCGATCATCGGCAACCTCGCCATGATACGCACGCGCGCCGCCGACAACGAACGGCTGCAGCGCATGGCCGACAACGCACTCGAAGCCGCGCGGAAGGGAGCGAAGCTCGCGTCGCAACTGCTCGCGTTCTCGCGAAGTCAGCGCCTGAATGTCGAGTCGGTGGACCTCGCGCAGCTGTTGAATGGCATGAGCGGATTGTTGTCGCAATCGGTCGGTCCCGGCGTGCGCGTCGACCTGCGGATCGACGAAGATGCGCGTTACGCGATCAGCGACGCCAATCAGCTCGAGCTTGCGCTGCTGAATCTCGCAGTGAATGCGCGCGATGCGATGCCAGGCGGCGGCACGCTCACGATCCGAGGGCAAATCGTCACAAACGGCGACAAGCTGCCGCAAGTCGAGTTGTCGGTCGCAGATACCGGCTCGGGCATGACGGACGACGTGCGCTCGCGTGCGATCGAGCCGTTCTTTACGACCAAGCCGACCGGTGTGGGCACCGGCCTCGGCCTGTCGCAGGTCTACGGCGTCGTGCGCGAATCCGGCGGCACGCTGGCGATCGACAGCGAGCCGGGACGCGGCACGACGGTGCGCTTGATCCTGCAGGCCGGCACTCCGCCCATCGTGCGGGCGGACGAAGATTCGCAATCGCCACCCACCGCGCCTGGGGCGCGGCCACGCGACCAGACTCGCGTGCTGGTCGTCGACGACGACCGGCTGGTCCGACGCCTCATGACCGATGGCCTGCGCAGCCTGCAATACCATGTCACCGCCTGCGAGAGCGGCGAGCAGGCGCTCGCGACGCTGGATCGCGAGCGCTTCGACCTGCTGCTGGTCGATTTCGCGATGCCCGGCATGAACGGCGCCGAAGTGGCGAGCGCGGCGCAGAACCGTCAACCGGGCATCAAGGTTCTGATGGTTTCGGGCTATGCCGACAGCGCCGCCGTCGAAGCGACACTCGGCAGCGCGCGCCTGCTACGCAAGCCTTTCGACATCGCCGAGCTCGGCGCGGCGGTGGCCGAGACGCTGGCCGATGTAAGATGAGGCATGCCCTACACCACTCGCCAATCGGCCGAGAACGTCGTTCTCGATCCGCCGACGCCGCCTGACGCGGCAGTCATCTGGTTACACGGCCTCGGCGCGGACGGTTTCGACTTCGTACCGATCGTCGAAGAGCTGCGTCTGCCGCCCACGATGGCCGTGCGTTTCATATTCCCGCACGCGCGGGCGCGACCGGTCACGATCAACAACGGTTTCGTCATGCGCGCCTGGTACGACATCACCGGGCTCGGCGCGGACAGGAAGGAGGACGAGACCGGCATTCGCGAATCCGCGGACGTCGTGCGGGGCTACATAGAAAAGGAGAACGCTGGCGGTATCGCGAGTGAGCGGATCGTGATCGCGGGTTTCTCGCAGGGCGGTGCGATTGCGTTCCAGGCAGCGCTGCGGTATCCGGCGCGAGTCGCCGGCGTGATGGCGCTCTCTACTTATCTGCCGCTGCGCGAGTCGCTGGTGGCGGAAGGCACTCCCGCGAACAAGGATGTGCCGATCCTGATGTGTCATGGCGTTCGTGACCCGATGGTGCCGGCGGCGCTCGGCCAGGCGTCGCGCGATGCTCTGCAGAGCCTGGGTTACAAAGTCGAATGGAAGACGTACCCGATGGAGCACTCCGTGTGCATGGAAGAAGTGCTCGACATCTCGAAGTGGCTGCAGGCGCGTTTGGAGTCAAGAGCATGAATATGAGCATCGGACCCCTGGTCTCGCTGATCGCCGGCATTCTGATTCTGATCGTGCCGCGGCTGCTGAACTACATCGTCGCGATCTATCTCATCATCATCGGGCTGCTCGGTCTGTTCGGGCCGCTGCGTCTTTGAGCGCGCGCGGCCGCTACGCCGCCGCCTACGCCCGCCTGCCCCGTAACGCGCGCGGCGCACTCTGGATGCTTGCGTCCGCCATCACGTTCACCGTGATGACGATGCTGATCAAGTATCTCGGCAACGATTACTCGCCGGCGCTGCAGACGTTCTATCGCCAGTTCGCCGGTTTGATCGTGCTGCTGCCGGTAATCCTGCCGAACCCGCGCCAGGTTTTTCGCACTACGCGGCCGGGGATCTTGTTGTTCAGATCCGCAGCGGGCACGGTCGGCATGATCCTCGCGTTTTACGCGTATCAGAAGCTGCCGCTCGCCGATGCGAACGCCTTGTCGTTCACGCGCACCCTGTGGCTCGTACCGCTCGCCGCTTTTGTGTTGAAGGAAACGGTTGGCGCGCGACGCGTGTCAGCGACCGTCGTCGGTTTTCTGGGCGCGCTGCTGATGCTGCAGCCTCAGGCGCAAGGCGAAGCGGGATGGCCGGCGGCGGCCGCGCTCGCGTCCTCGCTGCTGTTCGCGTTCACAGTCACGGGCATGAAGTTCATGACGCGCGACCATTCGACGCTGACGTTGATGGCGTGGTCAGCGGTACTCGGCTTCGTGCTCGCGATCCCGCCGGCGCTATTCGTCTGGCGCTGGCCGAGCCTGCGCGACTTCGCATTGCTCTGCGCGATGGGCGTGCTCGGCACGATCACGCAAGCGTGCTACATCAACGGCATGGCCGAGGGCGACGCGGCCGCAATGGCGCCGATCGACTACACGCGCCTGGTGTTCGCCGTGATCCTCGGCTACGTGCTGTTCCACGACATTCCCAACGCCATGACGATGCTCGGCGCCGGCATCGTCATGGCCTCCACCCTCTACATCACGCTCCGCGAAGCCCGGCTTGGAAAGCCGGAGCCCTCGCCCGAGCGCGTCGACTAGCTCGACTTTCTCGCCAGCCTGATTCTCGGCTCCGCAGCGTGCAGCGAGCTCAGCTTCGCATCGTTCACTTCGGCGACGGCATTGTTCAGTGCCTGGTCGAAGCAAGCAACGTACCGGTCGCGCGTTCTCAGCTCACGGCTGTCGTAGCTGTTGCAGACCTTCTGCGACGCGTACTTCAGCCGGGCGTACAGACGTGCGGTATCCGTTGACGACGCGAGATCGAGATCGGAGTAGTTGACCACGGTGCTGGCAGCGTCGCGCTCCTTGGCAGCAGCGATGTCAGCGATCAGCGAGGCGGCCGCGATAGCAAGCACTGCACCGACGACGTGGAGCGGTGCGAGTCGCGATTGATGCATCAACATGACGATTCTCCTCGGGGCATTGACTGTCTGCATGACTTGCGATGCGTCCGCCACGACTATGGTTGCAGCGGACATCGGCTTTTGAACACGACACGCGAGGAGTGCTCCGTCGCTTCGTCGCGTCCTGCAATCGCTTTGACGTTCTCGCAAGAAATGCGTTAGCCGGACACCAGCGGACACAAGTCGCACCAAGAGCCGCGGCCGCACATAACGCATACGTTGCGACGAAGCGTGCCCCGTGCGCGACGAGTTGTTGTACCTTGCGGCCCCCCTTGCTTAGAGTGCCGGCATGACGCTCATGCAACTCAACAAGAACAGAAATCTGACGTTCTGGTCCCTGCACGCGCTGGGCTGGAGCGCCTATGCGATTTCGCAGTACCTGGGCGCGCTGCTCTACGGCAAGGCCGTCGCCTACAACAAGGTGATCGCGATCGCGGCGGTCAGCGGCTTTTTGCTGAGCTCCTGGCTGCGGTACCTGTGCCGCTGGCTGTGGAACAAGCCGCCGGCCGTGATGATCGGCATCGGCATATTGAGCGCATATGCGACCGCGCTCCTGTGGCGGCCGCCGATCTACTGGGCGTATCACACGTACTTCGATCACGAGTGGATGGGTGAGGAGACCCACTGGTTCGACTACTTCGGCGGCGCGCTCAGTGCGACGTATCTGATGGTGTGCTGGATCGGCTTGTACTTCGGATTCCGGTATTACGAGTCGATGCAGGCTCAGCGCGAGGCGGCGTTGAGATCGTCGGCGCTGGCGCAGGAGGCGCAGCTCAAGATGCTGCGCTACCAGCTCAACCCGCACTTTCTCTTCAATACGCTGAATGCGATCTCGACGCTGATCCTGGACAACCGGAATCAGGTTGCGAACTCCGCGGTCACCGGACTGTCAGAGTTCCTGCGTTACACGCTCGATCAGGACCCGATGAAGAAGGTGACCGTGGCGCAGGAG